>Ga0209167_10000087_pt1 | contig 99771 bp, 106 predicted proteins | sample Coa_R1_9_FD_187154 | JGI IMG/M metagenome (GOLD analysis project Ga0209167, IMG submission 187154) | Surface soil microbial communities from Centralia Pennsylvania, which are recovering from an underground coalmine fire - Coalmine... | ecosystem: Environmental > Terrestrial > Soil >... | reverse complement strand
CCCAACCCCCAATCCCCACCCCCCAGTCCCCAACCCCCAGTCCCCAACCCCCAATCCCCAATCCCCAATCCCAATCCCCTCAATCGCCCGCCACCAGCCTCACCACCTCCGTCTCGACGACGCCGTCGCGCACCGTGAGACGGACCACGCTCGGCTCGAGACGGAACCGCCGCGGCCCCGCTGCCCCGGGATTGATCGCCAGGCGGTTGCCATCACGGGTTTCCAGATGGCGGTGGGTGTGGCCGTACACGATCACCTGCTGCGGATACCGCGTGAACAACTTCCCGGGCGTGGGCGTCCCGGTCTCGTGCCCATGGCTGACGTGGATCGAAACGCCGTCCACCTCGTACACGATTTCCGCCGCGAGTCGCGGATCGCCTGGGTCGTCGGTGTTCCCGAAGACCGCGCGCACCGGTGCGATCAGACTCAGCTCGTCGAGCACTCCGTCGCCACCGACATCGCCGGCGTGAAGGATCACCTCGGCACCGGCCAGCGCCATGTGGACGTCGGGGCGCACCTGGCCGTGCGTGTCCGAGATCAGCCCCACGACGCGCCTCGCCATGCGCGCTAGGCTCCGGAGGTGCCGTCCACCGCGTTGCCAGCCCATCGAGGCGCCACCGTCTGCGGAACGCCCAGATGGTCGAGGATCCGCCCGACCACGAAATCGACCAGGTCGGGGACGGTGGCCGGCCGCTGGTAGAATCCCGGCGATGCCGGTAGCACCAGCGCACCAGCCCGCGCCACGCGCAGCATGTTCTCGAGGTGGATCACACTGACGGGCGTCTCCCGCGGCACCAGCACCAGGAGTCGCCGCTCCTTGAGCGTCACATCGGCCGCCCGTTCGATCAGCGATCGCGACGTGCCCGCGGCGATCGCCGCCACCGTGCCCATCGAACACGGACAGATGACCATGCCCGCACTCGGCGCTGATCCCGACGCCGGCACCGCGCCACGGTCCGTGTCGTCGAACGGCGTGATCGTGGCATCCCATCCGGCTGCTCCGACCGCGCGCCGGAGTTCGGCCTGCGAGGCGATGCCCGACTCCGCGTCGAGCAGGCGGTAGCCGTGCGCCGATACGATCAGTGATACCGGACGCCGGGCGGCCGCGAGGAGTTGCAGCAGGCGGACCGCGTACGGCGCTCCGGACGCTCCCGTGATCGCGACAACGACCGGCGCCTTGGCCAACCGCCGGGCCGACGACGAATGGGCGCGCCGGGCAGCCGGCGATCGGGATCGGCGCCGCGGCCTACCCGCACTCATCGGACCCAGCCGCTGGCGATTCGCTCCGCGAAGACGAAACCGAAGAACACCACGCTGATGATGCCGTTCATCATGAAGAACGCGGCGTCCAGCCGCGACAGGTCGCCCCGCCGGATCAGCGAATGCTCGTAGGCCAGCAGGACCGCCGCGATCCCGACCCCCGCGTCGTAGAGCCACCCGGCTCCCGAGGCGACGCCCACGGCCGCCAGGGCGAGGATCGTCACCACGTGCAAGCCGCGCGCAACCCGCACGGCATTCCATTCGCCGATCGATGCCGGCAGGGAGTGGAGCGCATGCGCCCGGTCGAACGCCACGTCCTGCAAGGCGTACAGGATGTCGAATCCGCCGGACCATGCCGCGACAGCCGTGGCCAGCGCGACGAGCATCCACCAGGGCGTGCTCCAGTGCCCGGCGACCGCCAGATAGCCGCCCACCGGCGCGATCGCGAGGCCGGCGCCAAGCACCAGGTGCGACCAGCGCGTGAACCGCTTGGTGTAGCTATAGAAGAAGATCCAGAGCAGCGCGAACGGCGAGAGGGCCAGGCACAGTGGGCTGAGTCGCCACGCGGCCAGGGCGAAGAGCACCGCGGCAACCGTGACCGCGATCCGTGCAGACCGGAGATCGAGCATACCGGACGGTAGCTCGCGCCGCGCCGTGCGAGGGTTACGCGCATCGAATTCCCGGTCGACGATCCGGTTGAATCCCATGGCCGCGAACCGCGCGCTCGTGAACGCCACGATGATCCACAACACTCTCGCCGTCGTGACCGTCGCCGCGTAGCTGCCGAGTGTCGCCCCCACGAGCGCGAATGGCAGCAGAAAGACGGTGTGCGGCAGCTTCACGAAGTTGACATACGTGACCCAGCGGGACTCGCCCGCGAATGTCTGCCCCTCGCGCGTCATGACGCCGCTCCGTGCGCAGCACCCTGGGTGGGACCCTGGGCCGCCGCGCCGTCGAGTCCGAGAGTCGGCCACAGGGCATCGACCCGCGCGCGCGTCGCTGCGTCCGCGACGATGACCGCCGGCCAGCGTCCGGTAAAACCCTCTTCGGGCATCTTCCGCGTGCCGTCGAGGCCGAGCTTGGACCCGTAGGTGAATGCACGGCTCGCATGGTCCAGCACGTCGATCGGACCCATTGTGAATCGGGCGTCACGCTCCGGATCGATGTGGTTGAGCGCTACCCACCACGCCTCGTGCGGGTCACGGACGTTGACGTCCTTGTCGACGATGACGAGAACTTTGGCGAGCGACATGAGACCCTGCCCCCACAGCGCGTTCATGACTTTCTGTGCCTGGCCGGGATACTGCTTGTCGATCGAGACGAAGACCAGGTTGTGGAAGATGCCCTCCGACGGCATGTGGTAGTCCACGATCTCCGGAATCGTGAGGCGCAGCAGCGGAAGGAAGATGCGCTCGGTCGCGTGTCCGAGGTAGAAGTCCTCCATCGGTGGGCGGCCCACGATCGTCGTGGCATACACGGGATCACGGCGGGATGTCACCGCGGTCACGTGCACGGCAGGATACAGATCGGCCTCCGAGTAGAATCCGGTGTGGTCGCCGAACGGCCCCTCGGTGACCAGCGGCTCGCGGGGATCGATGTAGCCCTCGATCACGAACTCGGCCTCCGCTGGCACTTCGAGGTCGCAGGTCATTGCGCGGGTGAGCGAAACCGGCGATCGCCGCAGAAATCCCGCGAACAGAAACTCGTCCACCGTCGGCGGCAGTGGCGCACTCGCCGCGTAGACAGACGCCGGGTCCGCGCCGACCGCGATGCACACCGGCATCGTCTCCCCACGCTCGGCCATCGCGCGCCAGTGCGCCGCGCCGACTTTGTGCCGCTGCCAGTGCATCGCCAGCGTACGCGGGCCGAGGACCTGGACGCGGTACATGCCGACGTTGCGGATGCCGCGGACGGGATCACGCGAGATCACCATCGGCAGGGTGATGTAGGGACCACCATCGTCTGGCCAGCACGTCAGCACCGGCAGCCGCCGCAGATCGGCATCGCCGCCCCGCGCAACGATCTCCTGCGACGCTGCGCCGGGTCCGCGCGTTCGGGGCGGGAATTTCGCCACTTCGAGGAGCCGCGGCACGAGTGCGAGTCTGGCGAGGAGGCCATCAGGGACCTTGAGCTCCAGAAGCTCCGTGATCCGCCCACCAATGTCATCGAGGTTCTCCGCACCCAGCGCCATCGCCATTCGCCGCATCGAGCCGAAGAGATTGATGGCAACAGGGTACGGGGAGCGCGTGCCGTCGTCGAGCAGCACGTGCTCGAACAGGAGCGCTTTGCCCCCACCCGGTTGCTTCATCACACGGTCACTGATCGCGGCCAGATCGAGCTTCGCGGACACGGGTGCCTTCACGCGCACCAGCTCGCCGGCCCGGTCCAGCGCGGTGATGAAATCGCCCAGGCGATCGAAGACCGGGTGCGCCTCACCGCTCATACGCGCTCCCCCACATGCACCGCCGCGATGCCGAGGGTGAGTTCGTACCACCGGACCTGGCGGAACCCGGCCGACTCCATGCGCCTCGCGAGTTCCGGCCCTGCCGGAAAGTTCGCCACCGACCGCGGCAGATACCGGTACGCCGTGGCCTGTCCGCTCAGGAGGCCGCCGATCACCGGCAGCACGTGATGGAAATAGGCGTGGTAGAGCGCGCGGACGAGCGGTGGATGTGGCTTCGAGAACTCGAGAATCACGAATCGCGCCCCCGGCGCGAGCACGCGGTAGGTCTCCGCCAGCCCCGCATCGAGATCGGACACGTTGCGGATGCCGAAGGCGACCACGGCGCCCCGCACCACGCCATCGGCGAGTGGCAGTTGGAGCGCGTCCGCCGCGACCGGAGCGACCGCACTGCGCGGCGCTTTGCCGTCGCCCGCCCTGAGCATGGGCTCCGCGAAGTCCGCTCCCACCACCGTACCCGCAAACCCCGGCCGCCGGGACAGCTCGGCGGCCACATCCAGCGTGCCGGCACACAGATCGAGGTAGATGCCATCCGGATGCCGCTCCCACCCGAGTTCCCGGATGGCCTTCCGGCGCCATGCGCGATCGATATTCGCGCTGAGGAGATGGTTGAGGAGATCGTACCGCGGGGCGATCTCTGAGAAAATCCGGCGCACGTACCGCGGCTTCTCCGCCCCTCCCGCTGCCGCCGCATCGGCGAGCTGCGCCTCCGAACCCAGTGCGGCCACGGTGGGAAAACTCACCCGAAGGATGAGCGGCGGCAAGCGGACGAGCGGTGACAGCGCCGACTCGTGGGCCGGACGCTGGCACGTCCGGGCCGTCCCGGGCTAGCTTCACCCCTCGGACAACCTCTACCCGAGCGCGTGCCCGACCCTCTGTTCGACCTCCCCAATCTCCCGGACGCGGACGTCGTGGTGCTCGCGCAGCAGGGGCGCGAAGCGGCGTATCGGGAGCTCATTCGCCGCTACGAGCGGCCCGTGTTCTCCCTCGTGTACCGGATGGTGCGCGACCGCGAGACCGCGGAGGAGCTCGCACAGGACACGTTCGTCAAAGCACTCAACAACATCGACCGCTATTCCCCGGAGTTCAAGCTGTCGAGTTGGCTGTTCAAGATCGCCAACAACCTGGCGATCGATCAGCTCCGCAAGGCCCGTCTCCCGACCGTCAGCCTCTCGGGTGCGCCCGGCGCGGCCACCGCCGCCGAGATCGAAGCAACGTCGTTCGAGGTGGCGACCCACGAGCCATCCGCCCTCCAGGCGCTCGAGGCCCGGGAGATCGGCTCCGCCATCGAGCAGGCGATCGCCAAGCTCCGCCCCGAATACCGGTCGTGCATTATCATGCGCCACGTCGAGGGTCGCTCGTACGAGGAGATCGCCACCACCCTGGATCTCCCGCTCGGCACGGTGAAGACGTACATCCATCGAGCGCGGAACGAGCTCCGCACTGCCCTGGAAGGCGTCGACGATGGATAGCGGACAACGGCCCCAGGCCCGGAAACAGATGTTCCCCGATGTTTGGTCTGTCCTCCCTGAAACCTCTTGTCCGACCTCACCGTACTGGTTCTAAACACTATGACGTATCGCCACCTGCTCCCTGACGAGATCGACGAGCTGCTCGACGGCCAAGTTGGATTTGGCGTCGCGCCGCTCGAAGCGCACATCCGCGAGTGTGCGGCCTGTCGCGCGGAAATCGAAGCCGGGCGCCGGGTGGTGGAGGCGATCGAGCACCTGCCCCGCCTGTCCGCGTCGCCGCTGTTCGCCGAGCGCGTGATGGCCAAGGTCGATGTCTACGAACCGTGGCACGTCGCCGCCCGCGACGCCGTGAGCACCTGGGTCACGCGGCTCACCCCACGGTCCCGCCCCATGCGCGTCGCGGCTGGAGCCGCCGGGCTCTCGATTGCCGCCGTTCTCTCCGTCGCCTGCATCTGGCTCGGCAGCCATCTGGATGCCGTCTTCTTCGTCGGGACCATTGTCCGCGCCCGCCTCCGCGACACACTGGTGGAGCAGGCCGGCGCGGCCGTCTCGGCCATCTTTGGACCACAATCCGTCGGCGCGCTGCGCGCGGGCGGTCCTGCATTGCTGTTCGCCATTCTCGCGACGATCGCCGTCCTCATCGTGGCGGCCGGCCTGGCCGTCCGCCTGGCAGTCGCCGCACCTGGCCGCACACGCCGGAGCGGAACGTCATGATCATCGGCCGACACCTCGCCATCGCCTCCGCCACCGCGCTGGCCGCAGCACTCGCCACCGTCGCGCACGCACAAACCCCCGCGCCGCCGCCAGCCGCGCCGGCCCCGCCGGCCGTCACGGAAGTTCACGTGCTCGAGCCAGACGTCGCCACCATCCGGCATCTCAAGGACTCTCTCACCGCATTGGGGCTATCCAGGAAAGAGGTCGCACTCCGGCTCGCGAAACACCTCTCGACGACAATGATCCATGTCGGCGACTCGAATGGCACCGACGTGGTCGTCAATGGCACCACCGCGGTCGTCAATAGCAACCACATGGTCGTCACGTCTCAGTCAGGGGCTGGGGCGAAGCAGGTCATGAGTTCCAACTCGGTGCGGGAGCTGATCGACCGGGTGCGCCACGACCCCGATGCCACCATTCCGCTGCCGCCGGCTGACAGCTTCGTCGCAGGCGGCCTCACGATCGCCGCAGGGCAGCACCAGACCGGTACCGTCGCCACCGTCAATGGCCCACTCGACATCTCGGGCACGGTCGATGGCAACGCGATCGCGATCGGCGGAGACATCGTGCTCCACCCAGGAGCGCACGTCCGCGGGTCGGCCTTTGCCGACAACGGCGTGGTCCGTATGGACGGCGCCGGTGGACAGGTCGACGGCGAGATCCGCTCGATCGAAGGATCGGTCGGTAATGGGTTCGCCCGGGTCGCCGCCAGTGAAGCGGCCCACGATTCGCGCTGGCACGCGGTCCGCATCGCCGTCGCGGCGTTCGGCCTCGTGCTCATGCTGAGCATCGGCGTGCTCACTTTCGCCGAAGAACAACTCGACAACGTCACCGCCACTCTCGCCGACCACTTCGGACGCTCCGCCTGGTACGGATTCGTCGCCGAGATCGCCCTGCTTCCGGCGCTGCTCGCCATAATCGTGGCACTCGCGATCACGATCATCGGTGTCGTCGCCATTCCGTTCGCGATCATCGGATTCGTCGTGCTCGCCGTCGGGGCCGCGGCCCTCGGCTTCATGGCCGTGGCAGAAGCGAGTGGCACCTCGATCCTGCGCTCGGGATCACAGGCCTCCCTCACCGCGCGAGGCGCGCAGTTGAGGGCCATCGTGACCGGGATCAGCATCTTCGGCGGTCTCTGGGTGCTCACGGCGATCGTTGGAGCCGACTTCATGTTGGGCACGATCATCCGCGCCATTGTGCTGATCCTCACCGCCGTCGCCGTCACCGTCGGTTTTGGAGCCGTCGTGCTGTGGCGCCTCGAGATGCGCCGCGCCGGCCAGACAGCCAAGAGGGCCATCGCCGAGCTCCCGGCCACTGACGCCGTCTGGCAGACGCCGACTCCCGTGGCCGGTGTCGCTGCGGCGCGCCGCCCAACCCCGGCCGGCGCTGCCTCAGGTGTCCCAGCGTCACCCCAAATGCCGTCCTCGCCACCGGCAGCTTCGAGGAGCGCAGAATGACTCGCCGAGGAGAGATACGCATAGCCGCCATCGTCATCATCGTGGCGTTGGTGTTCGCGGCGACGCGCCACAGCAGCCGGCGCGCTTCGATGATCGCATCGAGACTGCGCCAGGTGCACGCGGGAGCTTGGCACGGCGCCCGGCCGGGCAACACCGTTACGGTCGTGCCCACCATCCGGATGCCCGTCATCCCGGGGCACGACGTCCCGGTGCCCGGCGTCCCACCGAGGGGCAGCATGCCCAGCGTCACCCCGAGCGTGACGGTGACCGACACGGCGGCCGACGCCAGCGACGACGACAATGACAACAATGCGGCGGACGACAATGACGACGACAATTCGCCGGCCGCTGCATCGGGCGGCGACCACGCGGTGCGGACACTGGTCACCGGACGCCAGTTCCACGCGGCACGCGATACCGCCGCGCCGCTGCATGTCAAGGTGACATACGGCGTCGGCACGCTGCACATCGCTCCTGCGGATGCGCCGTGGCTGTACAACGTGCACCTGGCGTACGACCAGCCGGACAAGGAACAGAACATTCGCTTCGACACGGCCAGCCGGACCCTGGCGATCGGTGGCGGATCGCAATCCGACGAGATCCACATCGGGAAGCACAACGACACCCAGGACAGCGACCTCCGGCTCGGCCTCGCGCGCGGCGTACCCCTCGACCTTCGCGTCGAATTCGGAGCGGGCGATGCCGTCCTGCAGCTCGGTGGCCTGAGTTTGAGCAACCTGGCGGTCAGCACCGGCGCCAGCGATGCCACCGTGCGCTTCGATGCGCCAAACCCGATCGTGCTCGACCGCCTCAAGTTCGAGGTGGGCGCCGCCGGCTTCAAGGCGATCAACCTCGGCAACGCGAACGCCAGGTCGCTCATCGTGGAAGCCGGTGCCGGCGACGTCGATCTCGACTTCGGTGGCCACTGGACCAACGACGTCACGCTCGATCTGACCGCGGCACTCGGTGCGGTCCACATCCACGTGCCGCGCGGCGTCGTGCTCGATCCGACCGGCAGCAAGGTCGTCATTGGGTCGACGGAAGACCACACTGGTGGTGCGTCAGGCGCAGGCGGTCCACAGACCGCCGGTGGCCCGCTCTACCATCTCCGCGTGAACGGCACCGCCACGCTCGGCTCGATCGACTACGACCGCCAGGTCGTGAACCCATAGGAGAAAGGAGAAAAGGGGAAAGGAGAAAGGAGAACGCGGCCTGCACCCGCCTTCAGTGGCTTTCTCTCCTTTCTCCTCTCTCCTTTTCTCCTTTCTCTTTCTTGGCGCGGAATAGCACCGGCGACCCTCTCGCAAGCCCGAGCCGGCGCGCCGCGCTGCCGTCGCGCTCCGCGATCTCCAGCAGGCCGTTCGACCCGGTCACGGCGATCAGCGCCCCGGGCAAGACGTCGGCGTAGGCGCGCGACACCGTGATCACGATGCCCGCCACTTCGAGTGTTCCGCCGCGCAGGCCGACAACGTTCGTCACCGCATTGCCGAAGTGATCGATCGAGATCACCTCCCCCCGTAGCGTCCCGTCGCCCCACCGCTCCGGCTCCGGCGTCCGGCGCACGACGGCGTGTTCATACGGGGTCCCCAGTTCCACGACCCCGGTGCCCAGCGCCAGCGCCGCTGCGGCGGGCGCAAAGACGTCCCTGCCATGAAAGGTGGGCGCGGCATGCGGCGGCACGGCGAGCGCCACGGCGACCGCTCCAGGAACGAGCAGCGCGGGCGACAACACGCCGTTGTCCGGCCCCACCAGCGCGTAGCCTGCGCTCTCCACCGCGATCGCCGCCCGGTCGGCCCCGACTCCGGGATCAACCACGACGAGATGCACGGTCCCCGGCGGGAACCGCCTCCAGTACCTGGCGAGTGCGAGGCGGCCGCTCTCCACATCCTGAGGCGGAACATCGTGCGAGATGTCTACGATGTCCGCCTCCGGAACCGCCATCAGCAGCGCGCCTTTGACCTCGCCAACGTAGCCGTCAGCGGTCCCGAAGTCGGTCAGCAGCGTGACCAGCGGACGGGAAACCGGCATGGACGGGCGACGCTGCCTGCGACGCTGCCTGCGGCGTTTCGCGCGAGCCTAGGGTGCGCGACTCGCCGAGCTCGTCGCCGCGGTGCCGTCTCCCGTGTGATAGTTCGGATACGGCGGCCGCTTGACCACCACCGGCGGATGCTTCGCCAGTGAATCCATCGCCATCGTCACGCCCTTCTCGAGCTGCGAATCGTGCCCCGCACGCCACGCCGCGGGATCGAGATCCTCGACGACGTCCGGCGCCACTCCGTGATTCTCGATCTCGAACTGCCCGCGCATCGTGTAGATCGCGATCCGCGGGGCCGTGATGCCCATGCCGTCCATGAGCTGGGGATACCCGTAGATCCCGACCAGCCCGCCCCACGTCCGGCGTCCCACGAGAGGACCGATCTTCTCCTCGTGGAACATGTATGGCAGTGCGTCCCCGCCGGACCCGGCATACTCGTTGACGAGCATCACCTTCGGACCGTAGTTGGCGCCCGTCGGAGACGTCACGTCCTCTCCGTCGCGCGTCATCATCCTGAAGAGAGGCTTCCGCTGCATCACTTCGATCATGTAGTCCGCGATCGCACCGCCGCCGTTGAATCGCTCGTCGAGGACCATCCCGTCCTTCTGCGTCTGGGCGAGGTAGTAGCGGTTGAAGTAGGTGTACCCGCCGGTACCGGTATTCGGGAGGTACGCGTATCCGATTTTCCCGCCACTGAGGCGGTCCACCGTCCGGCGGTTGTCCTCGATCCACGCGTAGTTCCGAAGTCCGGTCTCGCTCGGGACCGGATCGACGGTCACATCGCGGGCGCCCGCTCCCGACGGATCCGCCGAGACGCGTAGCACGACCGGCCGGCCCGCGGTGCCCTCGAAATACTTGTAGATGTCTTCCGTGGCGCTGACCACGGCACCGTTGACCGCCAGCACGTAATCGCCCTGGGCGACGTTGACGCCGGGCTGGCTGAGCGGCGCACGCAGCTCAGGGTTCCAACTCTCGCCCGTGTAGATCCGCGCGATGCGGTAGCGGCCATGGTCAACCGAGAAATCGGCGCCCAACAGCCCCGTCGGCGGGGGATGCCGTCCCTCGTCGTCGCCCCCGCCAAAGATGAAGAGGTGGCCGACGGTGAGCTCACCCATCGCTTCGGTCAGCAGGTATCGCAGATCGTTGTGGCTCGCCACCCCGGCGAGATAAGGACGGTACTTCCGCTCGGCGGCATCGAGATCCAGGCCGTGGTGGTGCGGATCGTAAAAGAAATCCCGCTCGATCCGCCACGCCTCGTGGAACATCTGCTGCCATTCCGCGCGCGGGTCGACCGCGATCTGGACCCCGTCCAACCTCAGGTTCCCCTCGCCTGGCTTGGACGACCCGTCCGTCGCGGCGATCGTCCACTGCCCCTGCGCGCGATAGAGCATTTTTTTGCCGTTCTGCGACACACGGAATGTCGTCGGCGAGCGATCGTCGACGTTGCCGTCGGGTCCGAATCCGGAAACGCCCTCGGCCACCTTCGTCATCTTCCGCGTCGCCAGATCCCACCTGTACACGGTCTCCCGGTTCGTCGGATTCCCCTGCGCCGAATCCGACGGCTGAGGCACGGTCTCCAGCACGAAGAGCGTCCCCGCAACTCCCGGTACGAGTGCGGACCACCGCCGCTCGCCGGTGGGTAGCGCCATGATGCGTTGCTCGATGTGCGCAAGATCGACCCGGATTGGGGTCGCGGCTCCGCCGGCACGCTTCGCGGAATCGGTGGCTCCGGCCGCAACCTTCTTGCCGGTATCGCGCTTCGGTGTCGCCGCCGCCGACGTGTCCCCCTTCTCCTCGTCCGACAACGGAGCGAGCGGAGACGGCTTGTCGCTGCGCAGCACGACGAGATACAGGCTTCGGGTGACCGGATGGTCGAAGCTCGTCATGTCGATCCACCCGACCGTCGGCCCCGTGTTCGTGCTGGCCGCAAAGTACAGATACTCGCCACCGGCATCGAAGGCCGGGAATTGCGCGTCGCTCGAGCCGTCCGTGACCTGCGTCGCCTTGCCCGACTCGAGCGAGTAGAGGAAGATCGCCCGCAGATGATTCGGGAGCCCCTTCGAGTACGCGATCCAGCGGCTGTCGGGCGACCACGATGGGTCGAACGCATTCCACGGGACCTCGTACGTGTCGGCGTCGACCTTGGCCGAGTGGCCGGACGCGACGTCCAGATACCAGAGTTGCAGCCGCTTGTCGAGATAGCTGATCTTCTTGCTGTCGGGCGACCATTTCGGCGAGTAGTAGAACGACGGCGCATCGCCGAGTACGATCGAACGCGCCGGTCCGCCGGACTGGGGCTGAATGTGAAGAGTGTATTCGCCGGACGCGTCGGAGAAGTAGGCCACCGACCGTCCGTCGGGCGACCATGCCGGGTCCCGCTCCATCGTTCCAGTGGTGTTCGTCAGATCGCGTGCGTCGCCTTTTTCGGCTGGCACGGTGATGATCTCGCCGCGCGTCTCGAACACCGCCCGCGCGCCCGTCGGCGACAGGTCCGCGTTGGCGACGAACGCACCGGCCGGCACGAAGTGCGGCCGGACCTTCGGCAGGTCGGCGGTGACCGTCACCGGCACGGGTGCCGATCTCTGCGTGCCCGGATCGAAGAGATACAGCGACCCGAATTGTTCGTAGACGATCGCGTCCGGTCCCGCCGACGCCGACTTGATGTCGAGTCCGTGATTCTCGACGACCTGCGTCACCTGCTTCGACTGTGTGTCGTATTTGAAGAGCGTGGTGGGGCCGTTGCGGTCGGACAGGAAGTACACGGCGCTGCCGATCCACATCGGACTCGCATCATTCGACCCATCACGCGGCACGCGCTCGATCGAGGCGTCGGACAACGTCGCCAGCCAGATCTCCGAGGCCTGGCCGCCACGATACCGCTTCCAGATCTCGTTCGCTGGATCGGATGGCATGTACGCCAGCCGCTTCCCATCCGCAGAGTACGACCCGGCATAGCTGCGCGGCAGATCGACTTCTGTCGCCGGACCGCCGTCCTTCGACACGGTGAAGAGCCGCGAATACCGGCTGAAACTGCTCCTCGCGGACCGGAAGAGAATCCGCGACCCGTCCGGCGTCCATCCGACGACATCATCCGGCGCCGGATGATAGGTCAGGCGGTGTGGGACTCCGCCGCTCGCCGCCACCACGTAGACGTCCGCGTTTCCGTCGTAGTCGCCGGTAAAGGCGATCAGGCTGCCATCGGGGGAGAACGAGGGATCGGTAGCGTTACCCTCGGCTGCCGTGAGACGCGTGGCGGCCCCGCCCGCGCGCGGGACGGTCCAGATGTCGCCGCCGTAGCTGAACGCGATCTGCGTCCGGCTCACCGTCGGGCGTTGGAGCAACAGGGGCGCGGCCGGCGCCTGCGCGTCCGATGGGATCCCGGCCAGGATGCCGGCGGCGAATCCGGCGACGATTGCCACGCACCACGCGGCATGAGAGCGCATTCCGACCTCACGAGAGTTTGGATTCGCGCCCCTCCAGGCGGCGGGCGCTCCGACGTCCAAGCTACGACGATGCCCGTTCGCGGGATAGCCGGACCCGGCACCGGGCACTACTACGGTTTGGTAGGTTAGTCGCTCGGGTAGCGTCCTGAGTTGCCATCCCGGTGTAGTCCCTATCGCAATCGCGACACGATATCAGTGCCCGGGGCCGGCGTCGCCGCGCCAGCGCTAGTGGTCGTTCTCGACGGGGAGTTCTACGTATGACGGCGACGCCGCCGACCGGAAGATGCGCTGCCGGGCGCGCTGGAAATCCGCGTCCGTCGCCTCGAAGATGTTGGGTACGAACTTCTGCGGGTTTCGGTCGATGATCGGGAACCACGTGCTCTGCACCTGCACCATGATTCGGTGCCCGGGACGAAAACGGTAGTCCTGCGTATGCAGATCGATGGTGTACTCATCGACGTGGTTCGGCACCGCCGGCGTGGGTTGGGTGAATCCCTCGCGGTACCGCCCCCGAAAGACCTCGTTCGACACCATTAGCTCGAACCCTCCCATCGACGGGTCCGCGTCGTCGTGATCCGGATACACGTCGATCAGCTTCACGATCCAGTCGCTGTCCGTGCCCGAAGTCGACGCGAACAGATGCGCGACGATGTCCCCCGCCACCACCACATCGTGCGTAAGCGGCTCGGTCTCCCACGTGAGCACGTCCGGCCGGCCGTCGGCGAATCGCTGGTCTTCGACCAGCCACGTCGGCCACCCCGAGCCGCCAGGCTGGTACGTCGGAGGAATCGGCCGGTGGCGGTACGGGACGGGATTCGCCGGGTCGGACACGTAGGCGTCGAACGCACTGTCGCCGGGCGCCGTGACCGGAGCGTCGAATGACAGACGGTGCCCCGCGCGCGTGTAGAGCTTTCTCGGGACGCTCGAGCGCGGCGGCCAACTGTCCCACCGCCGCCACGTGTTCGCCCCGCCCTCGAATGTCTCCGCCTCGGCCTCATCCAGTGTGCCCTTGTCCTTCAGCCAGTAGGCGAACCACGGCGCGAGGACGTGCTGGCGAAAGTAGAGCGATGCCGGGCTGCCGAAGTCGATCGCGCCAAGTTTCTGCCCTTCGGGTGCCGACCACCCACCGTGGTTCCAGGGGCCCACGACCAGATAGTTGTGATGATCGGTGTCATGGCGCTCCAGCGCTTCGTAGATCGTGACGGGTCCGTAGAAGTCTTCCTGGTCCCACCATCCCGCCACGGACAGGGTTGGAATGCTCACCCGGTCCATGTACGGCGTCGCGGCCTGCCGCTGCCAGAACCCGTCATAGTTGGGGTGCGCGACGAAGTCGTTCCACGTCGGGATCGCACCGTGCAGATACCGCGAGTTGACGTTCGCCAGTCCGCCGAGCTTGAGATACCACTCGTAGGTGTCGGATTGGTCGAACGCAAACGCAGCCTGCTCCTTGTTGGTCTCCATCCGCGTGGCGTACTCGAGACCGTAGCTCAGACGGAATGCGCCGTTGTGATGGAAGTCGTCACCCAGGTACATGTCCGCGGGCGATGCCTGCGGAGAAACCGCCTTGAGCGCGGGATGCGGGTCCAGCATCGCCATCACCGTGAGCCAGCCCGGATACGATATCCCGAGCATGCCAACGCGTCCGTTGTTGGTGGGGACATGCTTGACCAGCCAGTCGATCGTGTCGTACGCGTCCGTGCTCTCGTCGATCGCGTGCGCGTCCTTGCGGTCGCGCGGAGGCCGCATCATCACGAATTGGCCCTCGGACTTGTAGCGCCCGCGGATGTCCTGAAACGCGAAGATGTATCCGTCGGCTTCCAGCTCGAGATACGAGCTCCGGAGCGCGCCCGCGGCACCGATGATCCCGTACGGCGTCCGGACGAAGAGGATCGGCAGCTCTCCGTGTGGCGCCGTCGGTATGTAGATCGCCGTGTGCAGATGCACGCCGTCCCGCATCGGAATCTCGACTTCCGTTTTCGCGAAGCCGGCCGGCGCCTCGCCGGCTTCCTGCCCACCCAGGAGGCGGTATGGCGCGGAGAGTACCGCACATGCCGCAAGCGGCAGCAAACGACGCATGAGTCGCATCGCGGGCTACTTCGGACAGGCCGCAGTCGCCGACCGTGCCGCGAACGCCAGGTACTGCTCCAGCTTGCCGTCAGGCATCTGGTACGTCGTAATGGCCACGGCACGCTTCGGGTACACGACCAGATACGAGTGGAACGTCATCCCGCCCCGCTCCTCGCGGCCCGTCTGGCAGAATTGTTCCGGCGCGCCAAGCGGCCCGAGGCTCGACGCGTAGTCGTGGATCGCTTCATCGGTGAAATACGCGTTCGCGTTGTCCGTGAAGAGCGACCGGTCGAGGTGCCCCTGCTGTAGGCCGGTGAGGATCGTACGAACCCTGGCGGCCACGCGGGCGTCATCATCGCTCGCCGCCGCCGCGACCTGCGGCGCCAACAGTCGCGCTACTCGCTGGCCGATCTGCCCAGCCGCTGTACTGGCGTCCTGGTTGGTCAGGACCACCACCGCCGCGCGCGCGTCCGGCAGCACGATGTCTTCGGACACAAACCCGGAGACTTCCCCGCTGTGTTCCCACACACGGTGGCCGGGCGTGCCCCCGATGAAGATGCCCAGCGCGTAATGCGTGTCCGTGCCGTTCTTGAGCAGCACCGGCGCCGTGAGGGTGTCATACCACGCCGGCGACAACAGACGGCGATCGATGAGGCTGATGTCCCACTGCGCCAGATCGGGTGCCGTCATCGCCAGCTCGCCAGCCGCAAATAACCACCCCGCCGCCTCCTTGGGCGCCGGCCGCAGCGGTCCCAACGCATGCCGGTAATATCCGATCGCGTCGGTCTCGCCCAGCCGCCCGGCATTCACATCCGCGATGCTGTGCATGCCGAGCGGTGCGAAGATCCGCGTCTGCAGGAATTGCATGAGCGGCATTCCGGAGAGCTGCTCGACGATCCGCCCGGCGATCACGTAGTTCGTGTTGCTGTACTGCCACTGCGTGCCCGGATCGAAATCCAGCGGCTTCTTCGCCCATACATCCAGAATGTGCTCCGCCGTCGTCGGCACGAGCATGTCGGGCATCACGTAGTCCTGCGGCCAGTAATCCTGGTAGCCGGACGTGTGCGACAGCAGCTCGCGCACGGTCACGTCGTCCCCGCGCGTCAGCCCCGGTACGTAACGCTCGACAGGGTCACTGAGCGACAGTTTCCCCTCTTGCGCCAGCATCACGACGGCGGTCGCAGTGAATTGCTTGCTGACGGACCCGACGGCGTACCGCATGCTGGACTGTGCCGCGGTGGGCGGTGCGAGCCGCGCGGTTCCGTACGCCTGCTGGTACGCGATCCGCCCGTCCTTCACGACCGCCACCGACGCACTCGGCACTCCTGTGGCCGCGAGAACCGACCGCGCCGTCGAGTCGATCACCGCGCGGGTCGCCGCGTCGAGTGTTTCGCCCCCGTCCCCGGGACCCTGTGCCCGCGCAACTGGGGGAAGAACGCTCACCGCGAGCGTGGCGGCAGACACGCACCCGGCAAGCGAGTGCACGATTCGTCGAATGAATGGATGCATGGGGGCCGAAGATACGCCGGCGCTCCGGGCGCGGCCAGGACTCGGGGACTGCGATGCGGCTCCGCTCACACGGAGTGATGCTTCCAGCGGCCGAGCCGCCAGAGAACCGCCATGCCGATCCCGCGGCCGGCCGCCGTCACCGAGATCACGGCCCAGATCCCCGTCGTTCCCCACTGCGTCGCGGCCCACGCGGCCAGGGGGATGCGCAACGCGCTGATCGAGGTCGACATGATCATCGGCGGCAAGGTATCGCCCGCCCCGCCCAGCGCGCCCTCGAGCACGATCTCGGCCGCCGTGAACAGTTGTGCGAGCGCGGCGATCCGCAGATAGTGCGCGGTCTCGAGGATCACCGCCGGGTCCCTCGTGAAGATGCCCGCCAGGTGGGCCGGGATCGTGAGCTCGATCACGACGGCGATGAGCGAGACCAGCGTGCCGTACGCGACCGTGATCCATCCCGCGCGAGCGGCACGGTCAGGTTGCCGCGCGCCCAGGTTCTGCCCGACGATCGCCGCCGCGGCCGCACCGAAGCCGACGCCCACCATGTACATCCAGCTCTCGACCCGGAATCCCAGGCCCATCGCCGCGAGCGCCGGCGTCCCGAACTGCGTCACGGTGCGCGTGACCGCGACATAGATCGCGCTGAACGCGATGCCGGTGATGGCGGTCGGCAGCCCCACGCGCGTGATCGCGGCCAGCGATCCCCATCGCACGCGGCCGATTTGCACCATCCGGCGCCGCACCAGGAGCGCCGTCCCGATGAGGAATGCGCCGCCCCGCGTGGCAATCGTCGCCACCGCCGCGCCGGTGATCCCCAGGGCCGGGATTCCGAACCGCCCGAGGATGAGCACGGGGTCGAGCACCAGCGTCATCACCACGGACGAGCCGAGGATGACCATCGGGGTCCGTGTGTCGCCCGATGCCCGGAACGCCGCATCGACGGCGAAGAACCCGAAGATGAGCGGCATGCCCATGAGATAGGTGCCGAGGTACCGGGCGCCGAGCGCCTGGACGGCCGCCGGGTTGTGGAGCGCGTCGAGGAGCCACGGCAGCAGGACGACGCCGGAGACGGCGACGACGGCTCCGAGTCCGACGGCGTAGAGGATGGCCTCACCCACCACACGCGCGGCCTCCTCTGGCCGGCGCTCGCCGTGCCGGCGCGCAGCCACGGCCGTGAGTCCGATGCCGACCATCTCCGCGATCGAGACGACCAGCCAGATCCAGAACAGCGATGTCGCGACCGCCGCCAGCGCCTCGGGACCCAGCCGGGTGCCGACCCAGAACGCGTCCGCCGACGCGAACACGATCATCAGGAGGTTCGAGGCGACCGCCGGCGCACCGATGCGCCAGATCACGCGCGACAACGGGTCGGCCACCACGCCCGACACGGCGCGCGACCCGATCACCGCCACCGGCACGCCGCCGTCGTAGGTGTCCAACGGGAGCGCGGCCGCCGGGGTGTCGTCCGGCGGCCGCGCAGTCACGCTGGCCCGCGGCGCCTGCGCGCTCGTCACGCCGGTGCGGTCGCTGCTGCTGAGGGCGTAGCCATCGCCGTCACGACCCGCTCCGACAACGCCACCAATGCCTTCGCGGCGCTCGACCCGGGCTCCGCCACGACGAGTGGACGGCCGGTGTCGCCACCCTCGACGATTCTGGGATCGAGCGGGATCTGTGCGAGCAACGGCAGCCCTACCTCCCGTGCCAGCCGCTCGCCGCCACCCGCGCCGAAGATGGACGAGGGCTTCCCGCAGTGCGGGCACTCGAAGTAGCTCATGTTCTCGACGATGCCCAGCACCGGCACGCTGACGCGCTGAAACATCTTCACACCGCGCAGCGCATCACCTGTCGCGACCTGCTGCGGGGTCGTCACGATGATCGCCGCGTGCACCGACGTGGACTGCACGAGCGAGAGTTGCGCATCGCCGGTGCCAGGCGGCATGTCCACGATGAAGAAGTCGAGCGTTCCCCAGTCGACATCCCCTAGGAACTGCCCGATGATCTTCATGACGATCGGTCCGCGCCAGATCGCCGGCTGGTCCTTGTCGATCAGGAAGCCCAGGCTGATCACTTTTACGCCGTGCGCCTCGAGCGGGACGATCTTCTGGTTCACCACCGGCGGCGGCGAGTTCACGCCCAGCATCAATGGCAGGTTGGGGCCATAGATGTCGGCATCCATCAATCCGACCCGCGCCCCCGAGCGCGCGAGCGAAACGGCGAGGTTCACGGCCACCGTGGACTTGCCGACTCCGCCTTTGCCGCTCGACACCGCGATGACCCGGCCCAGATTCGGCCGGTGCACGGGCATCGGTGCCGGTGGCCGCGCCGCCGCCGGCTTCGTGTCGACCACCGGAAGCGGCCGGCGCGGAGGATTCGGCAAATCGGTCATGTCTCTCTCACGATGGTATGACTCGCCAGTGGCTGCACGTAGCAACCTACGCGCTGGTGAGTGTCGAGCTGGCGAGTGTCGAGCTGGCGAGTGAAGAGCCGTCGAGTGATGAGCCTCGAGTTATGACCTGGTAGTCTCGGTGCGGACCACGTGGATCTCGGGGACACGCAGCCTGAGGTGCGCCTCGATCCCCTGCATCAGCGCCGTGGCGGGCATGTCGCAGTCGGGGCAGCCGCCGTCGAGACGCAGCACCGCTACGCCGCTCTGCAGGTCGAAATGCAAAAGCTCGATCGACTCAGGCTTCGTGACGTGAAGCAGCGGCCGCAGCCCCGCGATCGCCTCGCGTATCCGGCCCTCGATCGCCACCTGCTTGGATGCACCCATGCACGAAAGTTAGACGGATTGAACCGGCGGTGGCAGGGACTGCGGCCCGATGTACGCGCGCGCGGCACCGATTACCTGCGTCTGCACGGCCTCCAGCGAGCCCGCGACGAGCGCGCCCGCTGCTTTCGCGTGTCCGCCCCCGCCGAACTGCCGCGCGAGCTGGTTCACGTCCACGCCCCCGGTGCTGCGAAACGACACTTTCACTTTTCCGTGCCCGAGGTCGCGGAAGAAAATCGCGAGCCGCGTCCCCGCGATCGACCGCGGATGCTCGGCGATCCCGTCCAGGTCCTCGGATTTGAGTCCGTACCGCTCGACAGCGCCGGCCGGCACGGAGATCCACGAGATGGCGTATTCCGGATCGACATCGAGCGTGGCCAACGCATCGCGCAGGAGATGCAGGCGCCCGATCGGGACCGAGCCGTACACGCGGCGGTACATCTCCTCCGGATCGATGCCCAGCGAGAGCAGATAGCCGGCGATCGCGTGGCACCGGGGAGACGTGTTGCTGAAACGGAAGCCGCCGGTATCGGTGAGGAGCGCCGTATACAGCGATGTCGCCGCATCCCGCGTGATCGTCCACCCCGCGATGACCGCCAGGTCGAACACCAGCTCGCCGGTCGCGCACGCCGTCGTGTCGGAAAACACCGTGGGACCCGGCGGCTCGTCCCCGGGCACGTGGTGGTCGATCACCAGCTTGGGGATCGCCAACGCGCGAACCGCGTCAGCCAGCGTGCCGAGGCGGCGCACGTCGCCGATGTCGAGCACCACCATCACGTCTGCACCGGCCAGCGCATCGGCCCCACGGGCCGTCTGGTCGTCCACGTCGGGCCCGAGCAGAAAATCGAACAGACCCGGCCACGCGGTCGGATTGACGATCCGGGATTCGATGCCCGCGCCAGCCAGAATGCGCGCCAATCCCGCCTCGGAACCGCATCCGTCCCCGTCGGCGTTGATGTGCGTCGACAGGACGACACGACGGCCAGGCGTCAATACGGCAAGCAGCCCCCGGATGGCGGACAGTCGACGCGCGGGAACAGCGAGAAGGTCAGGGGGCGCGGGCGTGGATACGTGCGGGAGTGCCATCGGCGTGGCCGGGAGGAGCCTACGATGCGAAGCGGCGCCCCGAACTCGAGGGCGCCGCACCCAATCTAACGCCGGACGATCAATCCCCCGCGGTCCCGGCGCCCGGCCCCGGGTTGCCGAGCGTCGAGTGCGAGCGGCTATAGAAGAAATAGATGGCCAAACCGATCGCCATCCACACGATGAGTCGCAGCCAGGTGTCGCCTGGCAGAAACGTCATCAGGCCCACACACGAGATGATGCCGAGGATAGGGACCAGGGGAACGAATGCCACCTTGAAGGGCCGGTGTATTTCCGGGCTCCGCACGCGCAGGACCCAAACGCCAGCACACACGATCACGAACGCCAGCAGCGTGCCGATCGACACCAGTTGTCCAAGCAGCCCGATCGGGAAGAATGCCGCGACCGCGGCTGCAACCGAGCCGGTCACGATCGTGGTGACGTACGGCGTCTTGAAGCGGGGATGCACTTTGCCGAACACGGGTGGCAGCAATCCGTCGCGGGCCATCGAGTAGAACACCCGCGGCTGACCCATCAACATCACGAGCACGACCGACGCCAATCCCAGAATCGCGCCGACGTCTGTGAAGACGCGCAGCCAGAGGAGCTGGGGAGCGGCACCCAGCGCGACGACGACCGGCGCCGGCACGTTGAGCTTGGTGTAGGAAACGAGGCCAGTCATGACCAGCGACATCAGGATGTAGAGCACCGTACAGATGGCGAGCGATCCAAGCATGCCGATCGGCAGATCGCGTTGGGGGTTCTTCGCCTCCTGCGCCGCCGTCGACACGGCATCGAATCCGATGTATGCGAAGAACACCACGGCCGCCCCACGGATCACGCCACTCCACCCGAACTGGCCGAATTCCCCCGTATTCTGCGGAATGAACGGGTGCCAGTTCGCGCTGTTCACGTACATCGAGCCGAATCCGATGACGAGCAGGACGATCGCGACTTTGACCACCACGATGACGTTGTTGAAGCTGGCCGACTCCTTGATCCCGATGACCAGAAGCGTCGACATGGCCACCACGAGGAGCACCGCCGGGAGATTGATGACGCCCCCCGGGACTCGGTCAATGGTGTGCGTGACCGGATTCCAGGTGAGCGGCGCCGCCGTAAACGCCGCGGGCAATCGCACACCCACGCCGTTCAGAAAGTCGATCAGATGGCCCGACCATCCCACGGCCACGGTCGCGGCGCCGAAGAGATACTCGAGGATCAAGTCCCAGCCAATGATCCAGGCAATGAATTCCCCGAGCGTAGCGTAGGCGTATGTGTACGCACTGCCCGCGATCGGGATCATCGAGGCGAACTCGGCGTAGCACACACCCGCGAATAGACACGCGAAGAAGGCAAAGACGAATGACAGGGGAATCGCCGGCCCGGCGTTGGTCGCGGCCGCGGTCCCGGTCAGGACGAAGATCCCCGCGCCGATGATCGCGCCGATGCCGAGCATCGTCAGGTTGGTCGCAGTCAGTACGCGGCGGAGACTGCGCGAATCCGTTGAACTGGCCTCCTCCTGGAGCGAGGCAATACTCTTCGTGGAACTGAGGCTCATTCGGGTCTCTCCACTGTGCGCGGGATCGGGGGTTGCGCCACTCGCTACGCGCGGTCGGAGGCCTGCCCGATCGCGGCGCGAAGGTGCGGGCCGAGATGTCGGATTGTCAAGCACTTGGCTCGGCGGCGTGGCAGGCCGCCTGTCTCACGTTCTAGCTTGACGACGGCCAGTGCGGTCTGACGGCAACACGGTAGGCGTCCCCGCCCTCACCGCTGCCGGCGTGACACGCCGCCGTCCCTCAGGTGACAGCAGGTGCCGTTCGCAAATGGCACCTATTCCGCCTCAGGCGGAATAGTTCGGCGCTTCCCGCGTGATCGTGACGTCGTGGGGGTGCGATTCCCGCAATCCCGCGATCGTGATCCGCACGAACCGGCTGTCGGTCCGAAGCGCCTCGATCGTCGCGCACCCGACATACCCCATGCCGCTCCGCAATCCGCCCACCATCTGGAACAGCACGTCGGCCACCGGCCCCTTATATGGGACTCGCCCTTCGATCCCCTCGGGCACGTACTTGCGCCCGGACATCTCGCCTTCCTGGAAATACCGGTCGGCGCTCCCATCCTGCATCGCGCTCAGACTCCCCATGCCGCGGATCATCTTGAATCGCCGGCCCTCGAGCAGCAGCGACTCGCCGGGACTCTCCTCGGTGCCGGCCAGCATCGATCCCATCATCACGCTCGCGGCACCGGCCGCCAGTGCCTTCACGATGTCGCCGGAGTACTTGATCCCGCCGTCGGCGATCACCGGCACGTCACCCGCTCCCTCGACCGCGTCCATCACCGCCGTGAGCTGCGGGACGCCGACACCGGTCACGACCCGCGTGGTACAGATCGAGCCGGGACCCACACCCACCTTCACCGCATCGACACCGCGTGCCACCAACGCCGCCGCACCTGCGCGCGTCGCCACGTTGCCCGCGACGAGCTGCACGTTCGGGAAGAGGTCGCGCACTTCCGCCGTCGCCGCCAGCACTCCCTCGCTGTGCCCGTGCGCCGTATCGACGATGAGGACGTCCACACCGGCCGCCACCAGAGCCCGAGCCCGCTCCCGGTAGTCGCCGGCCGCGCCGATCGCCGCCGCGACCCGCAGCCGCCCGTGCTGATCCTTGTTCGCGTGCGGATGCTGGCGGCGCTTGTGAATGTCCTTGACGGTGATCAGCCCCCGCAGGGTCCCATCGGCAGCGACCACCGGCAGCTTCTCGATCCGGTGGTCGCCCAGGATCCGCTCCGCTTCGTCGAGCGTGGTCCCCGCCGGCGCGGTGATCAAGCCGGTACTCGTCATCACGTCCCGGAGCGGACGGTCGAGATCCCGCTGGAATTGCAGGTCGCGGTTGGTGAGGATCCCGACCAGCCGTCCGTCGCGATCGACGATCGGCACGCCGGAGATCTTGAACCGCATCATGAGCGCGACCGCCTCGCGTAGCGTCGCCTCCGGCGGCAACGTGATCGGATTGAGGATCATCCCGCTCTCCGACCGCTTCACCCGGTCCACCTCGGCCGCCTGCCGGTCAATCGACATGTTCTTGTGCAGCACGCCGATCCCGCCCGCGCGCGCCATCGCGATCGCCATCGCGGATTCGGTCACGGTATCCATCGCCGCCGACACCAGCGGCACGTTGAGATCGATCGCCCGCGTGAACCGCGTCGCCGTGATCACATCTCGCGGATGCACCGCGGAATGACTCGGGCTGAGGAGGACATCGTCGAACGTCAGCGCCATGTCGGCGCGAATGCGCGCGTCGGTGCTCGGTTCCACCACCCGCACCCCCGTCGCGGCAGCGCGCGCCGCGATACTGCGTCCGCTCGCCGGGGAGCCCGCTGGGCTCGACCCGTTCGGGGCTGCCCCGCCCGGCCGAGGCCGGGACGCTCGTCGGGATCTGCTCGCCATAGCCAAACCTACGGGGTCACTCCCCCTGAGGCAACGGAGTCGCCGGACACGGCGACGACGAAGCCACGGGGCCGCAGATCTTTCTGCGGCCCCGTGGCAACGGAGCATCTGCGACGACTACGCCACGGAGCCGCAGGCCGAGGGCCATAACCACAGCCCAGTCGTTTTATCCGAGCCAGTCGTCGAGGGCAGCAGGCGCCGTTCGAGAACGGCCCAAACCAGGCGTCGCACCGCCCGCGACGACGAGGCCACGGAGCCGCAGGCGAGGGCAGTTACCACAGCCCAGTCGTTTTATCGGAACCAGTCGTCGAGGGCAGCAGGCGCCGTTCGAGAACGGCGCAAACCAGTCGTCGCACCATTAGCGGCGGCGCCGCCTCGCCAGCCGCCGGCGAATCGCGCCGCGCACGCTGAGTGGCAGGAAGAACGACACCGCTGCCATCACCCGACCGACGCTCAGTTGCGTCAGCTCCTCGGGATCGCCCTCCCAATGATCCCGCAGCACCTGCTCGTCGGCGTGCGCCACCAGATGCTGCAGCGCGAGCGTCAGGATGAACAGGTCGTCCAGCTCGCCGAGCACGGGGATCATGTTGGGGATGATGTCGGCCGGCGACAGCACGAACGCGATCGCCCCGATGACGAGCACTTTGTCCAGCGTCGCCACCCGAGAATCGAACAGCAGGCCGCCCAGAAGCCGTAGATACGCCGGGATTTGGCGCACACCCTGGAGCACAGCGTTCGCCGCCCCGCGCCGCGTCCCGTTCGCCGCGCCCGTATGACGTCCCTCGCGCGCCCGGCCCCCGCGGACTCCCGGACGGCGGTCCCCCGCACCGCGAGGGTCACGCCGGGTGTCGCGAGGGTTGTCGCGAGAGCTGTCGCGAGGGTTGTCGCGCGGTGCCCCACCCGTCTCGCGACCGTGCCGCTCCCGCGTCGTCACGGCTGTACGTCCGGCGGTGTTTCTCCGCGAGGCGGGGGCGACTGCAACGCCGGCGGCGGCCCCGGTGGCGATGCCGGCGACGCGGGTGCGCCCGCGGAATCCTGCGGCTTCGTCGCCGCCTGCACGATATCGCTCGCCATCGACTTCCCGGCGGCCGCGACCCCGTTCAGTACGCCCGCAGCCTTGTTGAGGAATGTCATCGTCTCCGCCACCGCCGTCGCCGGCAGCCGGCCCGCCCGCAATGTGTCCTCGACCCCCTCCGCGAATCGCTGGAACGTATTCCCGAGCGTCGGCCGGAGCGCGTACTTCGATTCCAGGAATTCGATGTAGTCGAGGATCTGATAGGCCCGCTCGTCCGGCATGGTATCGAGATGGCGGACGACGCGGTCGCGCAGCAATGGATTCACGGCGGCTCTCCGAAGACTCGGGACGCGCGCTCACGCGCTGTCGCGCATGCGCTCGGGCTCCCGCAACTTACCCGGCCCGCCTCCGGGAGCGAAGGCCTGCAGTCTCGCGCCGGCCCTGCTCGTCTACTCTCTCCTTTCTACTCTCGACGTTCTGCTCTTACGGGGCCGCCTTGGCCACCAACGGCTTCTTGGTCTTCCGCCGCACCCGATGCGGCGGATCCTCGAATGCCCACCGCACCCGCTCGCCGCGCACGTCCACGTGCAGGAACGGGCCGTGCGCCCTGGTGCCGCGGTACACGCCGGCGCCACCCACGAGTTCGGGATGCGCGGCCTCGACCCGGTCAACCGATTCCAGCAGCACGTGCACGTCGCGCGTGTCGACGCGCCCGTCGCCGTTGAGATCCTCCATCCTGCCGTGGCCGTCGTCGACGTAGATGTCGGCGGCGTCGCCGAATTGATGCCGGCTGTCCCGCGCCCGCCCCCCACGCCGCCCCACGCCCGTCGCGTTGTACTCCGGCGTCCGGAACCCCGACATGATCACGACGTTGGCATCGGGATGACCGTGGTCGGCCAGATCGGCGATGATGAGCTCGAGTTTGTCGACCAGCTCCTCTCGCAGAACCAGGTACTTCGGCCACACGTCTTCCTGATCGTGGGTGAGAAAGTCGCGCAGCCGGAAATGCTCCGAGACCGGCGTGTCCTCGTTGTCCGGCGTCACGCGGATGAATCCGTCGGGGTTCGCGTACGTCGCCGAACGCGGACGCCGGCGCTCCGCCGGCCACCAGCCAACCCGGTAGCCGCCCACGCGCCCTTTGGCCTTGTCGGTGAACGGCACCATCGTGATGAGCGCGAACGGCCGCCCCCCGTCGATGCTGTCGCTGAGGGCGTACACCCCGGGACTGTCCTCGGCCGTATCGCCGAAGAAGCGTCGCAGGATCGGCAGGTCGAGCGCGTGACGCGTCGTGCCGAGGAAATGCGCCCGCAACTTGCCCGAGAGCCCGAACATCGAATCGGGCTCCGGCACGAGCGCATTGGTGTCAGCGACGACCACGCCCACCGCCATATCGGATGAGTCCCGCGCGAGTCCGCGCAGCACGGAGTCCGGAGGGACGGCGATCATCGTAGCGCCGATCTGGGCGAACACGAGCAACGCGCTGAGACTCAGGGATGCCTCCTGGTCGCGTCAGTTGGGATACGAGCCGCTATGTGAGCTCGGATACCAGCCGGGATTCGCCGTGGCCTCGGGCCGCTCCTGCCCTGACCCGCACGAGACGCCGCGGGAGAGCGGCTGCGGCCCATGAAAAAGACGACCACGAACGTCAATAGATATACACCACCGTACCGATCGGCACGATGCGGTACAGCGTTTCGATGTCTTCGTTCCGCAGGCGGACGCACCCGTGGCTGGCCGACTGGCCGATGCTCTCGGGTTCATCCGTGCCGTGCAGACCGTAGCCATCTCCCAGATACAGCCGCTCCACACCCAGCGTTCCAAGGTATTTGCGCTGGTTGGTCCCGAACGGCGGAATGATGATGTTGCCATTCGCCACGATCTCGTTGCCCTCCTTGGTCTCGAAGGGCACCTCCCGGCCATCGGGATATTTGGTCACGACGTCCGTCCCGTCGACGGTCAGCACCGCACCACCCCCCACGGGGATCTTCTGCCCGCGGAGCAGCTTCGTGAAGCCGAGCTGCTTCTTGCGCGCCATCTCGACGTAGTGCCAGTCCGGCGGCACCCAGACGGGATCCGTCTCCTTACTCTGCACGACGAGCCGGCCGCGCGGGGTCTCGAACTTCCAGTGCAGCGCGGTGCCAGGCCCCTCCCTGACCAACTCTTTGCCGCTCCCGGTCGCGACGCGCGACGTGAAGATCGTGCGATCTCCCTCGCGGTACCACAGCCGGTTGTCGTTGATGCTGACGACGATGTACGGCCGGTCCCCCGGCGCCGCGCCCTGCGATGCCGCGACGAGCCGCCGGTCCAGCGTGTCGCGCGTCGCTCCCACCCGGCGCTTCACGTCGTCCAGGAGCTCCAGATTGCCGTTGAACGCCATCCGCATCACGTCCCGCTTGAACCGCTCGCGCATCGTCGCGCCCAGCAACACCGCGCTGAGCGCGCCGCCGATGCACAGCGCGGCGATGAGAGACCAGACGAGGCGGCCGCCATGCCACAGTGCGCGAAGGAAACGGATCATGCGGTGATGGGAGACAGAGGGGAACCGGTGTGCGACCCAGTGTACGATCTCGTGTACGGCCTGGTCTGGTGTCGGGTCAGTAGAAATACACGCTCATGCCCGGCTTCAGATTCGGCAGGATTGCCTGCAGGTCCGTTGCCTTGGCACGCACGTTTCCGGCCGTCACTCCTGCTGAGTCGCTGAGGTCGTCGGAACCAGGTACGGCGTAGATCGTGGTCCCGCCGTCGAGCGTCACGGACGTTGAGTCCGCCGACACTACGGTGCGCATCCCGCGGGGAGCGGCCACCCGCACGGTGTCGGGCGGTGTCCCCGCCAGCTCTTCCCCCCCGACACGGACCGGCATTTCGCGCAGCAATGCCCCCTCACGCTCGAGAAACATCTCCCCACTGTCGACCGACACGGACAGGTGCAGGTCACGATCCCCCTCCGCCTGGCGCCGGGCGAGCTCTACGATCACCCGGACTTTGTCTTTGTTCGCGGCGAAGACGACATCGGCCCGCTGGCGCTCGACCCCGGTCATGGCGAGCCTGAGCCGCGCGGCCTCCGCCCCATACTCCCGGCCCTTGTAGGCGAGCCACGCGTCAGCCAGCGCCAGCGCGACGAGCGCCAGCCACAATCCGGTGATCAGTCCCGGATACGCCGCGCGGAACTCCTTCCACCCGGCCCGGCGCCGCTCGGGGCGCCCCGGCGCCTCGGTGCCCCCGGCGGGGCCGCCGGCCACTGGCGCGGCCCCCGGGGCGGGGCCACCCGGCCTGGGGCCGCCTGGCGCGCTCCCGCCAGGTTCGGGGGCGTCAGGCTGAGGGCCTTCAGGCGTAGAGCCACCAGTCTCAAGGCGGCCAGGCCCGGAGTCGCCCGGCCCGGGGTCGCCAGGCCCGGGGTCGCCAAGCGGGCTCAACGGCCCCGTCACCGCTTCACCAGGCTCTGCACATCGAGGATTGGGACGCCCACGGGCTCGCTCCGGCCCGACCGCACGGTTGCCACGATCGAGACCGGGACTGGCGCCCGCGATGCCACGGTCCGCGCCAGCGCTAGCAGCGGCGGCGGCACCGCCACGTAGAGCAGAGCGCTCTCGCTGCCCGGGCCCCGCGCGAGCAGATACGGCTCGTCCGGATTGAGTCCCTTGCGCAGCGGGTCCGCCGTCGCGAATGCGAGCACTTCGATGTTCCAGCGAACGGTCTTGCCGCGCACGCCGTCGGGATCCGCCCGCAGGTCCGCCGCGCTGATCGTCACCTGCGACGAATCACTCGCCGCCACTTCGGTCTCCCGGACCCAACCCTCCGTACGCACTCGCACCCAGCCGCGATCGCGCGCCACCGGCTCCAGCGACGATTGCGGTCCGATACTCGCGATGGCGGGGCCGTCGGGCGCGCTTCGCAGCGAGATCGTGCCGGTCGGCGCGAGCGAGCCCGCAATCGAGCCGTCGGCGCTGTCGCGCACCGCGCTAGCCGCGGGTGCGACTTTGGATCCCGCCTTCGGCGCGGTGGACGATGCGGTCTGCTTCCCCGCGCGTTGCGTCACGGTGCCCACAGCACGACTGCCTGCGCTGCCCGCCGGATGCGTCGCCGGCGCGCTCTTCCCCGTCGCGGCCTTGCCTGTTGCCGCGGACTTCGTCGCCGGTGACGTGGCCTGCGCCGCGAGCGGCAGCGGGGCGAGAACGGCGCGTCCCGCGAGACTACCGACGATCGTGAGGAGAAGAAGCGTCTGCATCGCTGGTTGGGGGGTGCACCCCTGGATACATTTGCAAAGATGGCCGCTTCCGTACAGCGACCGGTAGCCCTCATTGTGCTCGACGGATGGGGATACCGTCCCGACCGCGAAGGCAATGCCGTCGCACTGGCAACGACCCCGTCGTGGGACGGGCTGTGGTCGCGCCGCTCACGCACGCTGCTCGCCGCGTCCGGCCTGCGAGTGGGACTTCCGGAAGGCCAGATGGGAAACAGCGAAGTCGGACACCTGAACCTCGGCGCCGGCCGAGTCGTCGTGCAGGACCTGGTGCGGATCGATGCCGCCATCGCCGATCGCTCCTTTCTCCGCAACGGAACGCTGGTCGCGGCCTGCCGCGATGTCCGGAACAGCGGCGGCACGCTGCACATGATGGGGTTGCTCGGCAACGGCGGCGTTCACGCGCAGGACAAGCATCTCTGGGCGTTGCTCGACCTCGCCGAGTCGCAGCGGGTCGGGCGCGTCGCGATTCACGCCATGCTCGACGGCCGCGACACGCTGCCGCGCTCCGCCCTGGGCTTCATGCGCGAGACGATCGAACGGGCCAGAGGCCGCGCACGCATCGCGAGCATCGGCGGGCGCTATTTCGGGATGGATCGTGACCGGCGCTGGCAGAGGACGGAGCTGTTCTACCGGGCGGCAATCGATGGCACCGGGCCCCAGACCGGCGACCCGCTGGCCGCGATCCAGGCGGCATACGACGCCGGACAGAGTGATGAGTTCATCACGCCCGCGACGGTCGTCGAGCACGGCGTCCCGGTGGCGCCGGTGCGCGATGGCGATGCCCTCATCTGCTTCAACTACCGGTCCGACCGGATGCGGCAGATCACCCGCGCACTCACGGAGCCGGAGTTCCGCCAGTTCGGCGTCACCGGCCGGCCCGAGATCAACGTTGTCACGATGACGTCCTACGGGCAGCAGTTCGCCCTCGCCGTGGCGTTTCCGCCGATCTCCATGGCCCGCATCGTCGCCGAGGTCCTGAGCGGCTGCGGGAAGACGACGCTGCGCACCGCCGAGACCGAGAAGTATCCGCACGTCACCTATTTCTTCAACGGCGGTGAGGAGGAACCCTACCCCGGCGAAGACCGGATCCTGGTTCCGAGCCAGAAGGTCGCCACGTACGATCTCATGCCGGAGATGAGCGCGGCCGGCGTCACCGATGTGCTCTGCAATGCAATCAGCGAAGGACGTCACGATTTCATTCTCTGTAACTACGCCAACGGCGACATGGTCGGGCACAGCGGCTCGCTCCCGGCGACCATCCGGGCCGTCGAAACCGTGGATCAATGCCTGGCCCGCGTGCTGCCCGTCGCCCAGCGCACCGGCACCCGGCTCCTGATCACCGCGGATCACGGCAACTGCGAGCAGATGATCGACCCCGCCACTGGCGGTCCGCACACCGCGCACACCACCAATCCAGTGCCGTTCGTGCTGGTCGACGGAGACGCGGAGCCCCCCCTGCGGAGCGGTGCGGCACTCCGCGACGTCGGCCCCACGGTGCTCTCGCTCCTCGGCGTCGAGGTGCCACCCGAGATGACGGGCGCGGATCTTCGAGTGGCCAGCGATTGAGCGCCAGGGTACACTGCACGGGTGGCGGACCCTCGCTAGCCGCGATCGGTACTATCACGGCAGCCGCCGCCGGCGCTTCCAGGGCGGCCACGATCGCGGGACGTCCGTCCGGCGCCCGGCCGGCTCCACAACTCCAGCTCGCGTCCATTTGCCCGGCAATCCAGTGTCTCTAGGCTCCGCCCGTATCAAAGCCCTGTTCGTCGCGCTGGCCGCCTCCGCGCTTCCGGTGACCGCCTCCGCGCAGGTGATGGGTCACATGCCGGACGCCAGTCCCTACGCCGACGTCGACAGCCCCCGGGACTTGGCGATCTTCGCGGGCTATTACGCTGCATCAAAGGATCTCGCCGGCGTCGCACCCGGCGGCGGCGTCGCCATCGGCGCCCGCGAGACGCTCCATCTCGCAGGTCCCGCCGTCGCGGTGTTTCGGCTCTCTCACACTTTCTCCGACCGCATGGTCGTAGATCCGCTCGACCCGCGATCGCAGCGCGACCTGGGATTGATCAGCGATCCGATCACGATCCTCGACGCCGGCCTGGGGTTCGTCTTCACGGGCACCCGGTCGTTCCATAATCTGCAGTTCGCGGTCAATGCGGGGGTCGGCGGCGCGTCGGACCTCGGTGCGCCAAAGGACGCCGGCGGCTATCGCTTCAGCACCGTTCCTGTCCTGACCTACGGCGCCGGCATCCGCTGGGTACCGCCGGGACGGCTCAGTCTCCGGATCAACGCCGACAATTACATGTATGAGCACTCGTACCCGAAGCTCTATCACACCATCACGGGCGATGGCACGAGCGTCGTCCCGACGACGCACTCGCTGGTCGATTGGCGCAACAACGGCATGTATACGTTCGGCGTCTCGTACGCCATCCATTCCCACTGACCCGTCTCTGACCGCTCCGCGCCGATCTACCCGTTCCGGCGGCGCCCCGCGGCGCCGCGCTGTCCGTGAGGCGGCGCTGCCCTCGCCCCTCCCCGCCGCGACCGCGTCCCTCACGCGGCGCATTTCGTTCTCGGCCGCGCACCGGTACCGGCGCCCCGAATGGACCGACGCACGGAACCGCGCCGTCTTTGGCGACTGCGCGCGTGCCAACTACCACGGGCACAACTACGCCTGCGATGTCACCGTGTCCGGCGTGGTCGATGACGAGACGGGTATGATCGTGGACCTGGGTCTCCTCGACCGTGTCCTCGCGACCGAGGTCCGCGACCGGTTCGATCATCGCAATATCAATCTCGACGTTCCCGAGTTCGCCGACGGCCGCCTCATCCCGACGGGCGAGAACCTCGCGCGGGTCATCCTGGGATTCGTCCAGGCCGCGCTGGGAAGCCGTGTCCGGGTGACCGAAGTTCGCGTCGCCGAGGATTCGACGCTGTGGGCCACCGTCCGGGCCGCAGGCGCCTAGCACGACGCCCGTGACGCCGTCACCTGCGCCGCATTGTGCCGGGGTCATTCTCGCCGGCGGCCAGGCCTCGCGTTTCGGCGGCCGCCCCAAGGGTCTCGAGGTCGTCCAGGGACAACGCGTCATCGACCGCGTGGCCACCGCATTGCGGGACGCATTACCCGACGCGTCCGGTGAGTTGCTGCTCGTCGCCAACGACCCCGCCGCGACGCGATGGCTTCCCGGAGTTCCCGTGGCCGCCGATGTCCGTCCGGGATTGGGCAGCCTCGGTGGTCTCCTCACGGCCCTCACCTCGGTGGGCGGTCCCGTTCTGGTTGTCGCGTGGGATATGCCGTTCGTCCCGGGCGGGTTGCTGCGCGCGCTCCGGATGGAGGGAGAGTCCGGCCCGTTTGACGCCGTCGTCCCGTCGAGCGGGTCCTGGCGCGGTGTAGAACCACTGTGCGCCTATTACACCCCGGCCTGCGCCGCACCGATCGCGCGCCGGCTGGACGCTGGCGACTGTCGCATGATCGGGTTTCTCGAGGACGTCCGCGTGCACCGCCTCGCCCCGGCCGCGGTGCGCCAATTCGGCGATCCGGCCCGCATTTTCCTCAACATCAACGAGCCGGCGGACCTCACCACCGCCGAGGGCTTGACGGACGGCACCGCCGGGTAGGGATTACTGTACCCGGGCACTGCCGCCGGGACGCAGCGCTATGGCATCCACCGTTCACAGCTGGGTCTCCGTGCCTCGTATCGATCGCCCGAACACCCGCGCGCGCCGCTGGCACACGCTCGCTGCCAGAATCGGCGGCCTGTCCGCCTGCGCTGCTATCGCGGGCGCCACCGCCTGCGGGCATTCGAACGTCCAGCCGGTGGTCGCCCCCGCTCCGGCAGTCATGGCGCCGCCACCGCCTCCCGATGCGCGCGTCGCCCTGCGTGCGGCGATCGACTCCATGCTCGGCGATCCTCGCTTCCGGAGCGCGTTCTGGGGCGTGCTCATTGTCGATCCCGCGCACAACGATACGCTCTACAGCCGGAACGCCGGCAAGCTATTCCTCCCCGCATCGAACATGAAGATCGTGACGGCCTCGGTCGCGCTGGCTCAGCTCGGGCCCGACTTCCGGTTCCGCACGACGTTTGCCGCCCGCGGCCCCGTCCGTGACGGCGTGTTGCACGGTGATCTCGTCGTCATCGGCCGCGGCGACCCGACGGTCAGCGACCACATGATGCGCGACGCGATGCTCCCGCTGCGGGCGGCCGCGGAGTCGCTGGCCGCACACGGCATTCACCGCATTACGGGACGCATCGTCAGCGCGGACGACGCGTTTCCTGATGCCAACATCGGCTTCGGCTGGGATTGGGACGACCTCGGCGAACCCTACGCCGCGGGTGTCGATGAGTTGATGTTCAACGAGGGCTACGCGACGGTCACGCTTCGGGGAGCCGCGCGATCTGGCGGGGCGGTTCACGTGACGACCACACCCATCCCGGACTATCCCGCGATTCGGTCGCGCGTCACGACGGCCACGATCGCCGGCGGGTCCGCCGCCGCAGCGCCGGCTGCGGTCTACGACGCCGCGCACGGCGGCCTTGTCGTCAGTGGCACCGTCGCGCCGGGCGACACCGCGACGTTGCTCGTCGCGCTGCGGGACCCCGCGACCGCGTACCTCTATGGATTGGCGAGCGCGCTCCGCGCTCGGGGTGTCACGCTTCGCCCCCAGCCCGTGCTCGTCACCGATGACGGAGAGCTGTTTCCGGGGTCGGGGCAGGCTGTTTTGGCGACGCCGCACGGGCGAACCATTCCGCCTCCGGCTGAGCGCCGCGACACGCTGTTCACCATGTTCTCTCCGCCGCTCCGCGACATCCTCCCTGCGCTGCTCAAGCCCTCGCAGAATCAGATCGCCGAGATCCTGCTGAAGACCTTGGGGCTGGAGAAGACCGGTGTCGGATCCGCCGACAGCGGCCGGCGCGTGGTTGCATCACAGCTCACATCGTGGGGCATCCCGCCAGACGAATTCGTGATTCGCGATGGGAGCGGCCTCTCTCGCCACGACTACCTGTCGCCGGCCATGATCGTGCGCACGCTCACGACCATCGAGCAAGACTCGGCCTACCAGTTGTTCTACGACGCACTGCCGATCGCCGGCATCGACGGCACGATCTCCGATCGCATGCGAGGGACCCCCGCAGCGGGCAACGTGCACGCCAAGACCGGGTTCGTCGATCGGGCCCGCTCGCTCTCGGGCTACGTCACGACGACGGACGGCGTAGGCCTGGTGTTCAGCTTTCTGTGCAACAACTGGACGACGCCGGTCCACGACGTCGAGCATGTGCAGGACGAGATCGCCGTGCGCCTGGCGTCGATGACGCTGGGCGCGCATTGACCGGACCGGTCGCCGGAGCACTCGCGTGCTGAGCGTCGCCGAGGCGGTCGACCGCGTCATCGGCCACGCGCACACGCTGGCCGTGGAGCGCACGCCGCTCCTCGACGCCCTGGGTCGCGTACTCGCGAGTCCGGTCGTCGCACCCCTCACGCTCCCGGCCTGGGACAACTCGGCCATGGACGGCTACGCGGTCCGCTCGGCGGACATCGCCGGCGCCTCGGCCGGTCAGCCCACCGTGCTGCGTGTCACGGAAACAGTTGCGGCCGGGCAATTCCCGTCCAGGGCGGTCGAGCCGGGCCAGGCCATCCGCATTATGACCGGCGCCCCGATGCCGGCGGGTGCCGACGCGGTCGTCCGCGTCGAAGACACCGACGGCGGCCTGGAGCGCGTCGCGATTCGCGATGCCCGCGACAGCCGGCGCAACATCCGGCCGCGCGGGGAGGATTTGCGGGCGGGGGATACCGTCCTGCCAGCCGGCATGCCGGTTGGCGCGGCGCAGATCGGTGTCCTGGCATCCGTCGGCGCCGCGTCGGTGGACGTCTACCGCCGCCCGCGAGTGGCCTACCTCGGCTCGGGCGACGAGTTGGTGGACCTCGACCGGTTCGACGAAGCACTCGCCGGCCGCAAGATCGTCTCGTCGAACAACTATACGATTCACGCCCTGATCCGCACCGCGGGCGGAGTCCCCGTCAACCTCGGCATCGCGCCGGACCAGCGCGACGCCCTGCGGGAGAAGATCGAGCAGGCCGCCGGCTGCGATGCCATCGTGACGACGGCCGGCATCTCGGTCGGCGAGTTCGACTACATCCGCGAGGTGCTCATCGGCCTCGGCGCCGAGATGACGTTCTGGAAGGTTCGGATGCGTCCCGGTGCCCCGGTCGGCTTCGGCCACATCGGGGGCGTTCCCTGGCTCGGCCTCCCTGGGAATCCGGTGTCGGCAATGGTGACGTTCGAGTTGTTCGCGCGCCCATTGCTCCGAAGAATGCAGGGATATTCGCGCCTACACCGGCGACCGGTGCCGGTCGTGCTCGAGGAGGCGGTGACCATCAACGCGCCGATCACGCACTTCCTCCGGGTCGTGGTCAGCGTCCGCGACGACGGGACGCTCACGGCGCGCCTCACCGGCCCGCAAGGGTCGGGCATTTTGACATCGATGTCACAGGCGAACGCGTTGCTCGTCGTCCCCGAAGACCGCCCGCATTCCCGGGCTGGAGATGTGCTGCACGCCCTGCTTCTGACCGACGACGCGGGGACGAGCGCCCACTTTTCGCTCTGACGTAAGCCCGACACCCATGCCGCACGCGACTCACGTTCCCCACCCCACCTACCTCCTCGTCGTCGCGGGTGCGCTCGCGATCTCAGTGGTCGCCGGCGCGATGGTCATCGCCCGCCGTATGCTGCGCGCACAGATCACGGGCCGCCGCGCCGCTGGCTTGGATATCGCAACGGGGATGGCGATGGGCGGTGCGATCGCCGGTAGCGGTGGTGGCGCGTACGCCGGCGGTCCGGTCCGAGCGGATGGCGTGGTGCGCACGCTCGCCGAGCGTGGCCTGGTCGCCGGGGAACAGTTGGCAAGCATGTCGCCGGCCGAACGGGAGTTCTTCCTCTCCACCGTGGGCGCCAAGCTCGGTGACGCCGCCAAACCGCGGCTGATGACACAGACTCACGGGACCGGCGGTGCCATGGCCGCTGCGACCGCGGCGGCTATCGCGCTCGATCCGGCGGACGAAGCGGTGCCGCACGCGGCGCTGGTGTCAGGGTCCATCCACTGCCCCGTCTGCCGCACTCCGATCGGCAAACGCGCCGACGTGCCGTTGCTGATGTCGCGCTGCCCAGGCTGCTCCCGCCGTGTGGCGGCCCACGTCGACGGTGACCGCCTCACGGTGACGCTGCACTACACACTCCGCACGCCCGCCATGGGTGTGCCCGTCATCAAGCCCACCACCTAGCCGGCGCGACGCGCCAGCTTTCTGCTTTTTTCTACTTTCTACTTTCTACTTTCTACTTTCCACTTTCTGCCTTTTCTACTTTCTCCTTTCTGCCTTTCTCCTTTCTAGCCGGCGCCACGCGCCGGCTTCAGTCGCGCCGCCACGACCTCGCTAATGTCGTAGACCGGTACCGGCGAATCCTTCGCCGCGACGCCGTCGCTCAGCATCGTCATGCAGAATGGACATGCCGCCGCGATCGCGGTCGCCCCCGTGGCCAGCAGCTCCTCGGTGCGCTCGATGTTGATGCGCTTGCCCTGGCGCTCCTCCATCCACATGCGCCCCCCGCCCGCCCCGCAGCACAGCCCGCGGCTGTGGTTGCGCGGCGCCTCCACCAGGTCGACGATCGGTAGCGCACGGCGCAGCACGTCCCGGGGCGCCTCGTACACGTCGTTGTAGCGCCCGAGATAGCAACTGTCGTGATACACGATGCGCTCGGGATCGCCCTGCTCGTTCTCCGCATCCATCGGGACCCGCCCCTCAGCCAGCAACCGCTCGATGTAGACCGAGTGGTGAATTACTTCGTAGTTGCCGCCGAGCTGGGGATATTCGTTCCCGATCTGATGGAAGCAGTGCGGGCAGATGGTGACGACGGTCTTGACGCGGTACCCGTTCAACACCGCCACGTTGTCCTTCGCCAGCATCTGATACAGGTATTCGTTCCCCATGCGCCGCGCTGCATCACCGTTGCACTTCTCTTCCTGTCCGAGGATCGCGAACCGGATGCCGGCGGCCTGCATGATGCGCGCGAAGGACACGGTGATCTTCTTCGCCCGCGCGTCGAACGATCCCATGCACCCGACCCAGAACAACACTTCCGGGGTGTCTCCCCGAGCCGCACATTCGGCGAAGGTCGGTATGCCCAGCCCCTCTGCCCAATCCGCGCGGTTCGCGGGATCGAACGCCCACGGACTCCCGTTCCGCTCCAGCGATTGGAAAACCGGTTGAATCTCGGGGGGAAACCGGGATTCCATCAGCACGAGATCCCGGCGCAGCTCGTTGATCACCTCGAGCTGATCGATCGACACCGGACATTCCTGCACGCAGGCCCGGCACGACGTGCACGCCCAGAGTTCCTCCTCGGTGATGAAATTGTCGAGGAGGCGGTGGTCCATGACACCGGCGGTCGTCGTCTCGTTGCCGGGATCACCCTCGCCGTGCACGAGGTCGCGATGTGCCCCCGCGGGCGACTCGTGGACGAGGAGGGGCGCCTTCTCCAGGAGCCGTTGGCGCACGTTGATCACGATCTTGCGCGGGCTGAGCGTCTTTCCGGTGATGTTCGCGGGACAGGCCGCTGTACACCGCCCGCACTCGGTGCACGAATACCCGTCGAGCAGGTTCTTCCACGAAAGCTGCTCGACATCCGCCGCACCGAATTGCTCGACGCCCTCCGCCTCCAGATCCATCGCGGACATCGCCCCGCGCCGCCCCGGACCGCTGGTATTGGACAGGTAGACGTTGGGTAGCGATGTGATGACGTGCAGATGCTTCGAGTACGGCAGATAGTTGAGGAATGCGAGGACCAGCAGGATGTGCATCCACCACGCGACCGTGGCCACCCCCGCTGCGGTCGCTGGGCTCATCCCCGCCAGTCCCATGGCGAGTCCCCGCGAGATCACGCGCGCCGGTTCTGCCTGATCGGGACGCGCGATCACCGCGCTGGCGTTCATCAGCAGGAGCGTGAGCATCAGCAGCGCGATCAGCGAGAGGATGATCATCGCATCCATCTGCTCGAGGGCGTCGCCACGCAGCCGCTTGGGCTTGAGCACGAGGCGGCGGTAGAACAGCCACCCGACCGCCCCCAGCACGAGTACCGCAAACACTTCCTGCGACATCACGTAGGGCGCGTACAGCGGGCGCGCGAGCACCAGACCATACGAGAACTGCGGCCAGACCCCCTGCACGAGCAGTTCGACGGTCCCGGCCGTCAGGACGATGAATCCCCAGAACACCGCCGCGTGCATCGCCCCAGCCAGGGGATCCCTGAGGATCTTGCTCTGGGCAATGCCGATCCCCAGCAGGTTGCCGATGCGCACCATCGGCGCGTCGGTGCGATCGGCAGGACGGCCGACTCCGAGATACGTGATGAGGCGGTGCGCGTTGTAGAAGAAGAACCCGGCCGCCAGCACCACGATGACGATGTAGGCGGTCGTCGCGCCCACCCCGCCGCTCATGCCGAGGCGGCGCGCGCGGCGCGGACCGCCGCCGTGAGCGCGGGAACGACGTCGAACACGTCCCCAACGATCCCGTAGTCCGCGACTTTGAAGATCGGGGCCTCGCGATCCTTGTTGATCGCGACGATCGTCTTCGACGTCCGCATGCCCGCCAGATGCTGGATCGCGCCGGAGATCCCGACCGCGACGTAGAGATCAGGGCTCACCAGCCGGCCGGTTTGGCCGATTTGATCGCTGTGCGGACGCCAGCCGTCGTCGGTCACCGCCCGCGTCGCGCCGACGGCGGCATTCCCGAACGCCGCGGCTAGTTCCTCGACCAGACGGAAATTCTCGGCGGATTTGAGCCCGCGCCCGCCGCTCACGATCACCGGCGCGTCACCCAGATCCATCGTCGCGCCGTCGCCCATCCGGAGTTCCGTCGTGACGACGCGGACGGCTGCCGGATCGCCCACGGGCTCCGCCCGTTCGACACGCACCGCCCGCGCACTCGGCGCCAGGAGCACCGCGCCAGGCCGCATCGCGATGATCGCCGGCGAGCCACCGATTGCCCACGTCGCAATCAGCTTCCCCGTATCGACCGGATGTGTCACGACGATGTCGTTCTGTTCGATTGCCATCGCGATCACGTCAGTCACGATCGCGGCATCGAGAATCGCCGCCACACGGGGCGCCAGATCACGGCCCTGAGCGGTCGAGCTGAACACCGCGACACGATACCCGCCACTTCGGATCCGATCGGCCACGAGTGCCGCCGTCGCCTCAGGGTTGTACCGCTCGAACGCCGGATGCTCGGTGACGATGACGACATTCGCGCCATGTTCGCCCAGGCTGTCAGCTTTGGCCGCGATCCCGGGCGCGCCAACGAGCAGAGCGTGCACCTCGCCGCCGCCCGATGCGTCGGCGCAGGCGCGAGCCGCCGTGACGGCTTCGAACCCCGCTTTGCGGATTGCGCCGGCACGCGTTTCGGCGAATGCCAGAAGGTTCGGCATCAGAGTACCTTGGCCTCCGTCTGGAGCAGGCGAACGAGTTCGGGGACCGCCGCCGATCCCTCGCCGATGATGCGGCCCGCCGCCCGTTCGGGCGGCGGTTGCAGCCGCCGCACCGTGATCCGCGACTCGCCGAGCGTCACCGGTTTGACCTCGAGCGGTTTCTTCTTGGCCGCCATGATGCCCTTGAGCGACGGCAGACGCTCCCGGTTGAGGCCCTCATCGATCGTCAGGACTGCCGGCAGAGGGAACTCCACCATCTCCTGCGCGCCCTCGAGCTCGCGCTGAGCGCGGCCTCGCCCGTCCTTGATCTCGAGTTTCGAGACGGCGGTCACGCACGGGAGTCCCAGAAGTTGCGCCACCATGGCGCCGGTCGCCCCATTCGAGACGTCCACCGCCACGCGGCCGAAGAGAATGAGATCGAATCCGCCGGGCTTGAGCTCGTCGGCGAGCGCCCGCGCCACCACCCGGGCATCAGGCGGAACAGCCGCAGCCTTGAGGTGGATGCCACGGTCCGCTCCCATGCTGAGCGCCTTGCGGATCTGCTCCTGCACCGCGTCGCTGCCCAGCGAAACGATCACCACCTCGCCTTGCCCGAGCTTCTCCTTCAGTTGCAGGCCCGCCTCGACCGCCCACAGATCAAAATCGTTGACGTCGAACTTCAGGCCACTCTCGTCGATCGCGATACCGCTGGCGGCAATCGGCAACCGCTGGTCCATGACCGGTACGCGCTTGATGCACACCGCGATCTTCACGGCGCTGGCTCCGGATGAGTTGAATGCATTGCGTCGCGCGGAAGATAATCACCCATCGCGGGCCGGGTGCCGGCCAACAAACGGTCGTGACCGGCCCCTACGGATGCCGCCCCGATCACCGGCACCGTCTCATGCGGATATGGCCCCCGGAATCCACGCCCAACGTACACGGCTACGTCGAACGCCGGGCGCCCATCCCGCCGGATGCCGATCTGGCCAACCGGCGCCAGCCGCCGGAAATACGCCCCGTACATCGCCATGACGTCATGGCGCGCAGGCAGCCGGTCCACGATCACGGCGTCCTCCCCCTCGAACGAATTCTGGTCGTAGACGTACTGGAACCCGCGCGGATCACCGCTCAGACACAATACCGGAACGGAAGGGCCGAGCGCGTACGCGATCTTGCCGGCCTGCACCCAGCTCGTCCCGGCGACAAACGTCCGCGGGCCAGCCAGCAGGCCAAGCGAGTCGAGACCCGGACGCAACTGGCTCCAGTCCAGCGCTTCGAGCGTCGGATCCCCCTTCTGGAACAATGACGGCGCTACGCGGGCCGGCCATCCGGTAATCGCGGCGCTTGCGGCGAACGCCAGCAACAGCGGGAATGCGAGCACGCTGCCGGTGAGCAACCGCAGCACCAGTCGCGGCCTGTACCCGGCAGGCACCGATTCGCGAGATAGCCATACGTGTGTGCGAGGCGCCATTGGCACGCTATGGAGCTGCAGAAAGAGGAGATTCCCGGCGAGCGGAAACAGAAACAGGTACCCGGACGCCGGCCAGTGCGGAAGCCCGGCCTGGCCACCCAGCGACACCAGCGAGAACAGCGCGATCGGCACGAGCGCGAGACACGCGAAGAACCATTCGCGGTCGTCAGCAGGGCGCCGCCGCAGCACGCGGAACAGCGCGCCGGCGAGAATCACCCAGATCCACGGAAGAACCCACACGATCTGTCCAGCGATGTTCTGCCCAAACGCCGCGAGGCGCCGCACGATCGTCACGTGCCCAGGCGTACTGCCGCGGCCGAGTTGAAACGCGATTGAGACCCACCCGTGCGATGCGTTCCACGCCACCACAGGCGCAAACATGACCAGGGTCACGAGGAGCGCGACGTATGGCTCGGGGCGCCGCAGCCACCGGCGCTGGGTTGGACGCACGGCGAGAAAGAGCAGGACGCCCGCGAGAAACAGTCCTGCCTGGTACTTCGACAGCGCAGCGAGCCCCGCGCATACGCCAGCGCCCAGCCACCACCGCCATGCATGCTGCTCTTCCGCCGGATTGAACAACACCCGGGCTAGACAGCATGCGCTCGCCACCAATGCGAACATGAGCGGCCCGTCGGGGAGTACCCAGCTCGCGGTGCTGGCGCTGAACACGGCTGACACGTTGAGGAGGAGCGCCGCAAACCACCCGGCGACCGGGCCGAATGTCTGCGCGCCGAGTTGGTACATCAGCCACGTCGTGCCCGCGAACAGCAGCACGAACGGCAGCCGCACTGCGAGGTGGGATTCGCTGCCCAGCAACACCGACGCGCCGTGCGCCAGCCAGAACGCCAGCGGCGGATGGTCGAAGTAGCTGAGGCTCACCCTCCGCCCCACGGCGACCATGTACGACTCGTCGACACCCAGCCCCAGCGGGATCGCGAGTCCGGCCCGGATTGCGATGCCAATGCCGATGAGCCACAGCATCTGCCGGCGTAGCGGCGCCGCTTCAGACATGCGTGGTCACGGCCGCTCGGCGCGGCCCGCGACGCTCAATTGAACGCGCTGAGCCCGGTGACGGCCTGCCCGAGGACGAGCGTATGGATGTCGTGTGTCCCCTCGTACGTGTACACGCTCTCGAGATTCGCCATGTGACGCATCGACGCGTATTCGGCGAGGATCCCGTTTGCGCCGAGCAGCCGCCGCGCCTCGCGCGCGATGTCCGTCGCCATGCTCACGTTGTTCCGCTTGGCCAGCGATACCTGCTGCGGCGTGAATGTCCCGGCATCCTTGAGACGACCCAGGTGGAGCACGAGCAGTTGCGCCTTGACGATCTCCGTCAGCATGTCCGCGAGCCGCGCTTGCTGAAGCTGAAAGCCGCCGATCGGCCGGTCGAACATCACCCGCGTCTTGGAGTACGCCAGCGCTTCCTCGTAGCACGCCTGCGCCGCCCCCAGCGCCCCCCACGAGATCCCGTAACGCGCCTGCGTCAGGCACATGAGCGGACTCTTGAGCCCACCGCTTTGCGGCAGAAGCTGAGACGCGCCCACCACCACATCCTGGAATACCAGCTCGCTCGTGTCGGACGCGCGCAGCGAGAGTTTGCCTTTCTGGTCCTTCGCCGAGAAGCCCGTTGAATCGGTCGGGACGATGAACCCGCGGATCGACGCCTCGTCCGCGCCGGTCTTCGCCCACACGATCGCCACGTGCGCCGTCGAACCGTTCGTGATCCACATCTTGGCGCCGTTGAGAACGTAGCTCCCATCCGGCCGCGCCTTGGCCGTGGTGATCATCCCCGCGGGATTGGATCCGAAATCGGGTTCAGTCAACCCGAAGCATCCGATGACCTCGCCCGTCGCCATCTTCGGCAGATACCGCTTCTTCTGCTCCTCGCTGCCGAACGCGAAGATCGGATACATCACCAGTGCGCCCTGCACCGACGCGAACGACCGGATGCCGGAGTCGCCGCGCTCGAGCTCCTGCATGATGAGCCCGTAGGCGACGTTGTTGAGCCCCGCACACCCGTACGCCTCGGGGAGGTTCGCGCCGAAGACGCCCAATTCGCCCAGCACCGGGATCAGCTCTTTCGGGAATCGCCCCTCGACGTAGCAGGTCCCGATGATCGGCAGGACTCGCTCGTCGACGAACCGGCGGACGCTGTCGCGGACCGCGCGTTCTTCCTCGGACAAGCTGCTGTCGACGTTGAAAAAATCAGCGGATGTCATGGGTCAAAACTAACGCCGGCAGTCTCCCCGCGACGGTGTCCCGCCAGCCCGCCGCTAACCCGGCCGGACGGGTCTCAGCGCTAATCCTCGCCGGCAACCCCTTCGGCCGCGGCCGTCGCCGCGCCGCCGGGCCGACGGCGCGCCGTGAGCCCCGATAGCCGCACCCGTACCGTCCGCCGCCGCTCGGCCTCCTCGCGCTCTCCCAGAAACGCGCCGATGCTCGCGAGCGGCTCGACATGGTCGCACACGATCTTGAACGTCGCGAGCAACGGGACCGCCAGCAGTGCGCCCGCGATCCCCCAGAGCCACCACCACAGAGCCAGCGAGATGAAGATCGCCACGGGATTGAGTGTCAGCCGGCGGCTCATCACGAGCGGTGTGACGATGTAGCCCTGCACAAAGTTGATCGCGAGATACACGGCTGGCACGACGACGGCGTGTGGGACGGTATCGAATGTCGTCAGCGCCGCCACCATGAGGACCGCCGACATCGTCAGCATGCCGAGGTACGGGATGAACTCGGCCAGCGCCACCATCGTGCCCCACACGAGCGGCGTCGGCATCCCGAGCAGGGCCATCGCGGCCGCCACCACCGCTCCTTCGGAGATGTTGATCAGCGCCGTAAGACCGAGGTACGCGGAGATCGACGATTCCGTCGCTCGTGCGATCGAGACGGCTTTCTCCCGATCGCCGCGGCGAGGAAGCATTCCCACGAGTTTCTGGAGAAACAGGTCTCCCACCGCGAGCAGCGCGTAAAGCAGCAGCAGGACTTCGATGATCCCGCCCAGAACCGTCGCGCTGATGCCCGCGAGTCTGCTGCCCAGACTCGGCCCCTGCACCACGACGTCTCGTACCGGACTCGCGCCCGTAGCCTGCTCGACCTGTGACGCGGCGCGGCTCACCTGCTCGACCGGCCGAACGACTGCCCTGAGCTTCCGGGCAGCCTTGGGAAGCGCGACCGGCGCCGCCGAGACCCACGCCCGGACCGGACCGGCGATCATGTAGCCGCCGCCGCCCACCGCGCCCACGACGAGCGCGAGGACCAGGGCGGCCCCCGCCGGATACGGGAGCCGCCAGCGGGCCAGCAGGCGCACGATCGGGCTGAGCACGAGACTCAGAAGCCCCGCCAGCGCCACCGGAATGAAGAAGTCCCTGGCGAAGTACAGCGCGCCGAACACCAGGATGGTCGCGATGACAATCAGCGAAACCGACCGCGACTGCGGTGACTCCGCCTCCTGGATGGTCTCGGCGAGATCGGGATGCGGCGCGTCGGGCTGCGGCGTCTCAGGCGTCATCGGCTGTTCTCATCGCGCTCGCACTTTGTTGGGTTGATGCCGCTACCTCTTTCAGGTGACGACGACCTCAGCGTGGACGTGACCCGGGGCCGACGGAGCCGGTGCTCCCATGCTCGACAGCATGACGTTGGCACTCACCCTGCCACCGGTGGCATGGCTGGCATGTGACACGAAATGCCACACAAGTGCGAACAGCGCGAAGATGAGCACGACGTGGATTATACCGCCCACAACAGCGCGAAACAGTCCGAATCCAATGAGCCAGATGCCAAGTAGTACGAGGCCGATGACAAGGAACATGTGGGCCGCTCCGAAAGTGATGTGGCTGTCGCCCTATCGGGCCCGGAAAGCATTTCGCATGCCCGGGGAGTCCCCTTTGGTTATTCGCGACCGACTGGACGTTTCGCCCGAGGTACCGCGCCGACCGCACGCGCCTTCGCCCGGAACTGCGGACCATGATCGACCGGGTGGCCATTCTCCGCCTGCCACTGGTGCACCATCTCATGCAGCAATGTCTGGAAGACCTCCTCCCAACCGTGCCGGCGCAGATGACCGCGGCTGATCATGATCATGGCCGGCAGTGTCTTGCCGGCCAGACGATAGTACCCGAGACGGCTCCGCATGCGGCGCGATACGGCGATCGGCACCGCTCCCAGTGCGCCCCCGAACCGCGCTGCATTGTACTCGGCGTGCTGGGCCATCAACTTCGCCACGACGGTCGCATCGTCCTGCTCGGGAGCCCGGGCACGCCGCACGCGCACGGCGGACCGCGCCGCCCCCGCAGGCGGCGCGGTTTCCACCGGAGGGACGCCAGGCGGAGGCGCGGGATGCCGTGCGCGGGGCCGGCGGCGCCGGACTGGCGGACGCCGAGGCTCGCTCACCCTGTCGCCGCTCTCCGGCGCCTCGTTCGGATTGAACAGGCGCAACGTCAGTTGCGCGGGATCGAAGATTCCTCGCTGGAGGAGACGCCTCAGCGCGCGAAACATTGGGCCGGCTCAGGCTCGAAGCGTCCGGTCGCGGCCGACCACAGACGCGTCTCCACTTCGATTGTGGTGGGATTCACGCTGACGACGTTGAACGATGACGGACGCCCGCCGCGAGACCGGCTCGATAAGGTACCCGCCGTCGAGACGACGATGCGCTTTCCCGACTCCTGGACGCCGTGCACGGACTCCTGATGGTCGTGGCCGCACAAGACGAGATCGACTCCCATCGCCCCGAACGCCCGCATCACGCGCATGCTGCGGAGCAACCCGATCCGGCTCGAGATCGCCCCGCGCAACGGGTTGTGGTGCATGACCACGACGCGCGCGTCGGATGCAGGCGCCTCGGCGAACACCGATGCGGCATGCTCGAGCTGGCGCGGCCGCAGGGCTCCCACGACCGACACGTCGTGCGGATCCCACGTGAGGGTAAACCAGTGGACGCCGGGCGCCGTGTTGAGCCCGACCAGCGTGACGCCGGGCGCGCGGACGACCGGCTCGAGCTCGGGGGTGATGTACCGGCGGTATTTCTCATACACCCGATCCCGCCACCCCACGCCGAATGGCGCGAACCACCAGGCGACATCGTGGTTTCCAGGGACCGTGATCACCGCCGGCGGAGGGCCGCCGGGCGGAAACGGCCGCGAGATGTCCCGGAGAAAAACCGCCGCTCGCTGGAACTCGCCCGCGCGCGCCCGCTGGGCGAGGTCGCCCGACACGGCAACCACGTCGAAATGCTCCCCCTGCGCCACCGCTTCGACAGCGTCGGCCTGCACCGGCACGGCCGGCCACCCGAAATGCACATCGGAGAGGTGCAGGATGCGGATCATCAGGCGTCTGCCCCGCCGCCGCTACCGCCCAATTGCCGCACCGGATGCGCGCAGGTGAGGCCCGGATGCCCGCAGCTCGCTAATGACCGCGTCGGTGAACTCATCCGTGCTCGCCGTGCCACCCAGATCGCGGGTCACCCGAGTCCCTTCGCGGATCGTCGCCTCCAGCGCCGCGCGGATCCGGCCGGCGCGCGCCCCATCCCCGAGATGATCCAGCATCATGCACGCGCCGAAAATCAGCGCGCCCGGATTGGCCACGCCTTTCCCCGCGAGGTCGGGGGCGGTGCCGTGCACGGCCTCGAAGATCGCGGCGTGCCGGCCGATGTTCGCGCCCGGCGCCAGCCCCAATCCCCCGACCAGCCCCGAGATTTCGTCGGAAAGGATGTCACCAAACAGGTTCGTCGTCACGATCACGTCGTACTGCTCGGGGCGCAGCACGAGGTTCATCGCCATCGCGTCGACGATCTTGTCCTCGAAGACAATGCCGAGCGGTTCGTACTCGGCCGCGACCTGGCGCCCGACTTCCAGAAACAACCCCTGCGAGAACTTCAGGATGTTCGCCTTGTGTACGAGCGTGACTTTGCGCCGGTCGTGCAACCGCGCGTATTCGAACGCGTACCGGATCACGCGCTCCGAGCCGGCTCGCGTGATCAGCGCGAGCGATTCGGCGGCCGCCCTCGGGTCGTCACCGATCTTGATGAAATGCTCGAATCCGACGTACAGGCCCTCGGTGTTCTCGCGGACCAGCACGATGTCCACTTTGTCGAAACGGCCCCCGCGGACCACGACGTGCGCGGGACGCACGTTGGCGTAGAGGTCGAACGTCGTCCGGAGCGCCACGTTGACCGAGCGATACCCGTCGCCGATCGGCGTCTCCAGCGGGCCCTTGAGCGCGACGCGGGTGCGCCGGATCGAATCCAGCGTCGCCTCCGGCAAGGGATCGTGATACTGCATGAGCGCCGCCAGCCCGGCGAGTTGGACATCCCACTCGATCGGCGCCCCCGACGCCGCGAGCACCCGCACCGTTGCTTCGGCAATACTGGGCCCGATCCCGTCGCCTGGGATCAGGGTGACCGGAATCCCCATCTAGGGCGTCGCGACCGCTTGCGCCAGCCGGTCGGCGAGCGCGGCGAGAGACGCGGGTGAGACCACCGCCGCCGAGTCGCCCACCACATCGCCCGCCCACGCGACCACCAGCGCCCGGGTGTCGGCCACGGCGACTCGCAGCACGGGGCGGCAGCCGGCATGAGAGCGGGGATGACCGGCGTCTGGTGCCGGCGCTGGTGGTTCGTCCGCCGACCCGGGACGCGCCACCACGGAGGCACGAGGATAGAAGCGGATCTCCACCGGGATGAGCGCCACCGGTGCATCCGTGAACGAGTTGAGCCGGCGCAGCTCCGACGCCAGCGGATCCGCCACCTCGCCGCGCGACCTCCACCGGTCGGGCAGCAACTGCGAGACGTCCACGCTGTACGGGTCGGGTGCGTACCCCGCCGCCTTGTCGGCCATCTTCGCGAGGTCGGCCGGCAGCAGCCAGGTGGTGTGCGGCGCCTTCGCCACCAGCGCCCGCGAGATCTGCGCGTTCGCGTCCACGAGGAAATCACGGGGACTCGTAATCGAAGCCGCACACCCGTCCAGATCGCCGCCGCGTATCGTCTCCAGCGGAAGCACGATCACGCGCGCCCCGGTCAGTCCCCCGCCGGGGTGATACGGCATCGGACGGATCGCCATGACCGGCGGCGCCGCATCGTGCCGGCAGCCCAGCACCGCTGCGCCGATCACCGCCGCGAGGCAGGCCAACCGCCCAGTGGACCGGACGAGACGCGTGGTTTGGGGAAGTGTCGGCATGAACGATGACGTCAGTGGCTAGCGACCGCCGATAAACTAACCGAAATTGCGCCCCCATGCCGAAGGTGGTGTCGGTTATCCTGTGGGGCGCGATCGCCATCCTCGGCGCCGGCGCGTTCGCCGTACTCGCCCTCGTTCGCGGCGAGCCGGTGAGTGCCGCGTGGCTCCTCACCGCCGCGTTGTGCACGTACGCGGTCGCTTACCGCTTCTACAGCCGCATCATCTCGCGGAACGTGTTCGCGCTCGACGCGACCCGCCAGACACCGGCCGAACGCCTCGAAGATGGCCGCGACTACGTGCCGACGAACCGGTGGATCGTGTTCGGCCACCACTTCGCCGCAATCGCCGGCCCCGGCCCGCTCGTCGGTCCGACGCTGGCCGCACAGTTCGGATTCCTGCCCAGTGCCCTGTGGATCATCGTCGGTGTCGCCATCGGGGGCGCGGTCCAGGACTTCGTGATCCTCGCCGCATCCATCCGCCGCGACGGCAAGTCGCTCGGACAGATGGCCAAGGATGAGATCGGACCAGTCGCCGGCTACACGGCGCTCGTCGCGGTGCTCGGGATCATGATCATTCTCGTGGCGGTGCTCGGCCTCGTCATCGTGAACGCGCTCAAGGCCAGCCCCTGGGGCACGGTGACGCTCGCGCTCACGATCCCGATCGCCATGTTCCTCGGCATCTACCTGCGATGGCTCCGCCCCGACCGGATTCTCGAGGCCACCGCCATCGGCGTCGCACTCCTGGTCGCCGCGCTGCTCGCGGGACGGTGGGTCGCCGGCCGGCCGGACCTGGCTCCGATGTTCACGCTCGGTTCCACGACGCTCGCGTGGTGGCTCATGGGCTACGGGCTCGCGGCGTCCATACTGCCCGTGTGGCTGCTGCTCGCGCCACGCGACTACCTGTCGGCGTTCGTCAAGATCGGCGTCGTGGTGGCGCTCGCGGTAGGCGTGTTCATTGTCCTCCCGCCGCTGCAAATGCCGGCCCTTACCCGGTTCGTCGATGGGACCGGCCCGGTATTCGCGGGGCGGGTCTTTCCGTTCGTGTTCATCACGATCGCGTGCGGCGCCATCTCCGGATTCCACGCGCTCATCGCTTCGGGCACGACGCCCAAGCTGCTGCAGCGCGAGCCGGACGCACGGATGATCGGGTACGGCTCCATGCTCACTGAGTCGATGGTCGCCGTGCTCGCCCTGATCGCCGCCTGCGCCCTGACCCCCGGCGTCTACTTCGCGATCAACGCCCCCGCGAGTGCCCTCGGCAGCACCGCGGAATCCGCCGCCCACGCCATTCAGGCATGGGGATTTACCGTCACCCCGGACCAGATCTCGTCGCTCGCCCGCCAGGTCGGTGAGCGCACACTCCTGTCACGCACGGGAGGCGCGCCGAGCCTCGCGGTCGGCATGGCCTACATCTTCACCGGATTCATGGGCGGCGCGAGCACCACGGCCATGGCGCTCTGGTACCACTTCGCGATCATGTTCGAAGCGCTGTTTCTGCTCACGACGCTGGACGCCGGCACACGGGTCGGACGATTCATGCTCCAGGACCTCCTCAAGCACGCCTGGGCACCTCTCGGGCGCGTATCGTGGTACCCGGCGGTCGTGTTCTCGAGTGCGCTGTTCGTCGCGCTCTGGGGACACTTTCTCTATCAGGGCATCACCGACCCGCTCGGGGGGATCAACTCGCTCTGGCCACTCTTCGGGATCTCCAACCAACTGCTCGCCAGCGTGGCCCTCTGTGTCGGCACCACGGTAATCATCAAGATGGGCAAGGCACGGTACGTACCGATCACACTGCTACCGCTCGCCTGGCTCGTCGTCGTGACTGGCACCGCGGGATGCCTGAAGATCTTCTCGCCGGACCCTGCCCTGGGCTTCCTCGCGCACGCCCGGCTGATGGATGCCGCCATCGCAGCCGGCACCCCGGTTCCCGGCTTCGCATCGGCTGCCGGCGCCGCGCGCGCGGCATTCAACGACCGCCTCGACGCGGCAGTCGCCGCGATCTTCCTGCTGTCCGTGGTCATAATCCTCTGGGAATCGATCCGCGAATGGATCCGCGTCCTCCGCGGAACCTCGCAGCGCGCCTCGACGGAGATTCCCTACCGGCCAAGCAAGGCCCGTTGGCCGGGCGCCGCACCGGTGGCGGCTGACTGATGCCCGCGACAACGACCCGCTCGTCAGGCCGCTGGCCCGCTCGTCTCTCAACGGGAATGACGCGTCTCGTGCGCGCCCTTCGCACGATTGCGGGTGCCCCCGATTACGAACGCTACCGGCGCCATCTGCACGCCTGCCACCCTGGTGCGACGCCGATGACGCGCGAGGAATTCACACGCGAACGTCTCTCCCGCCGCTACGACCAGCCGGGCTCGCGATGCTGTTGAGCCCTTGTAGTAGCGTGGTTGCCGTCCCACAATCGCCAGTCGTCGAGGGCAGCAGGCGCCGTTCGAGAACGGCGCGTCTGTCGTTGCCGCACATTTCGCTGCCGGTGGCCAGCGCAGACGTCGCCCGCCTGACACCCTTGCGCCACGCGGCCGCGGCAACCATTTACTCCAACGTGCAGATGAGAGCCTCGTGAGAGTCTCGGCGTCGGCGGCCCGTGTCCACGCGGCGCTCACTGGTGCCCGCGAACGCCTCGCGGCCCGCGACGAGCACGTTCTACGCACCCAGATCGCGGTCTCCGAAATCCCTGCCCCGACCGGCGACGAATCTCGGCGCGCGACGTGGGTTTCTGGCCAGTTCACGGCGCTGGGTCTCGCGGATGTCCGGACGGACCACGCGGGCAATGTGATCGGACGCCGCCCGGGCGCAGAGGATGGGCCGGCCGTCGCGGTGTGCGCGCACCTGGATACGGTCTTCCCGGCCAATACGACACTCGAGGTGCGCCGCGACGGCTCGCGGCTGGCCGGCCCGGGGATCGGCGACAACGGCCGAGGACTCGCGGCGATGCTCGCACTCGCCGGGGAGATCGACGGCGTGCGGATCCGCCTCCGCACGCCGGTCGACTTCGTCGCGACCACTGGCGAAGAAGGTGCGGGCGATCTCCGAGGAGCCAAGGCGTTCTTCGCCGGCGCCGTGGGACAGGTCGCGGCTGCGGTTGCGCTCGACGGCGCCGGCGACGAACGCGTCGTCCACCGTGCGCTCGGCGCCCGCCGTTTTCGCGTGACGTACCGCGGCACGGGCGGCCATAGTTGGGCAGCCTATGGCGTCGCCAATCCCGTGCACGCAGCCGCCGCCGCGGTCGCGACGCTGGGTGCGCAGGCGCTCCCACGGGAACCGCGTACCGCCTTGACGGTCGGCCGGATCGGCGGCGGCATCGCGGTCAACGCGATCCCTGAATGGGGATGGTTCGAGGTCGATCTGCGCTCCGCATCGGCTGAGATCCTCGAGCGCTACGATCGCGAAATCCGCGCGGCCGCCCTGGCGGCGGAAGCGGCGGAAAACGCGCGGCGCGCCCCCGGTACCCGCCCGCTGGCGGTCGAGATCGAAGTGATCGGCGATCGTCCCTGCGGCGACGTGCCGGCCGACGATCCGCTGGTGCTCGCCGCCATCGAGGCCACGCGCCTCATCGGCCGGGAACCCGACCTGGCCACCGCCTCCACGGATGCCAACATTCCCATCAGCCTCGGCATCCCGGCGGTTGCCATCGGCGCCGGCGGCACCGGCGGCGATGCGCACACGGCAAACGAGTGGTACGACAACGCGGGTGGGACGCTCGGACTCGCCCGAGCCCTCACCACGATCGTTTCGGCCGCCGGGTTGGTGTCACCCGGCTGAGGGGCCCGCCCCTTACGACCCGCGGGTTCTCACTTCGGAATGATCGCCGACGGTCACGTCGCCGTGGACGCCCTCCAGCACGACATGGTCGCCGATGAGTGAGTTCTCGAGCACCGACCGGCGGATCGCCGACTTCACGCCGATGATCGAGTCGCGAATCTCCGACCCGTCGATGATCGTGCCCGCGCCGATCGAGACGTTGGGGCCGATCCGCGAACGCTGGATCTGGACGCCGTCCTCGATGTGCACCGGATCCACGATCGTGGAGCCCGGGATGTCCGCCGGACGGCGCGCCCGCCCACGCTCCAGCATCGCGCGGTTCGTCTCCAGCAACGCGTCCAGCTTGCCCGCGTCGAACCAGCCTTCGACGTCGATCACCTTGAGCCGCGCGCCATGCTCGATCATGTACTGGAAGGCGTCCGTGAGGTAGAACTCGCCCTGGTTGGGCGGTGAGGCCAGCACGTGGTCGATGCCGTCGAAGAGGAGCTGCCAGTCGCGGATGTAGTACAGGCCGATGTTCGCGCGCTTCGAGATCGGGGTCGATGGCTTCTCGACGATGCGCGTCATGTACCCCTGCGCATCGGTCACCACCACGCCGAATCGCTGATAGTCCTCGACTTCCTTGGTCCAGATGATCCCATCCGCATCGGTGCGATCGATGACGGAGAGGTCGGCGTCGAAGATCGTGTCGACGAAGATGATGAGGACCGGCTGGTCGATGTACGGTCGAGCGAGGGCAACCGCGCCGGCGGTGCCGTCCTGGGTCTGCTGCTCCACGAAGACGGATCGGACGTCGAGCGCCTGTCTCGCGTAGCTCTCGACTTTCTCCTTCAGATGGCCGGTGATGTAGATGATCTCCTCGATGCTGCCCAGTGTGCGGAGATCGTCCAGCAGGTACGACATGACCGGCTTACCGGCCACGGAGAGCATCGGTTTGGGCGTCACGTGCGTGTGGGGACGCAACCGCGTCCCCTTGCCGGCGAGCGGGATGATCACTTTCATCGGACACCTCGGCCGAAACGATGAGGCGAGCAGTCATGCGGGTCAGGGCGCATTGGTCCCCTCCCGCCCGTACCGGTCACTGAGACGAACGACGTCGTCGAGATCGGGCGTGGACGCCTCCAGCACGTCGCAATCGGTCAGCGCTTCCATCTGGTGGACCGTGCCGGGCACGTTGCGAAACGATTCGCCGGGCTTGAGGCGCACGTCCCGCAACTCGGCGCCCGCCGCATCGCCGACGCGATAGATCATCGAGCCGGACAGCAGGTGGATGGTCTCGTCCTTTCGCTCGTGGTACTGGACGGACAACGAATGCCCTGCCCGAATATGGAGCAGTTTGCCGACGTACCGGTCGGTCGCTGCCCAGATCAGCTCGTGGCCCCAGGGCTTCGGGACGATTCGCACCGTCACACGCCCGCTCACCCGCGCCGCTGGATCCGCCACGCTCGCCCTCGCGTCTATTGCGCCGCCGCCAGCAGCTGGCGAAGCCGCCCCAGCCGCGTCCGCACCGATCCGTCCACCACGGTGTCGCCGATCCGCACGATGGCACCACCCATGATCGCAGGGAAGACCCGAATGACCGGCGTGACTCGCTTCCCGCCGCCCATCGTCTTCGTCAGCCGCTCGGCCAGCGCCGCCTGCGCGGCCCCGTCCATCGGCCGGGCAACCGTCACGTCGGCGTGGATCCGCCCCTCGAGATCGTCCAGCAGCCGGGTATACTCGGAGGCGATCGACGGGATCAGCATCTGGCGCCGGTTGTGCACGAGGATCTGCAGGAATCGCACGAGCATGTTCGGCATCCGCGTGCCGAACGCCGCGCCAATGATCTCCCGCTTCCGCGACTCGCTTACCCGCGGCGATTCGAGGAACTGCTTGAGACGTGGATCCTGCTCGATCGCCGCCGCGACGTCCCCGAACATCTCGCCCCACTCGCCGGGCGCCTTCGCCTGCTGCGCCAGTGCCAGGAGTGCCTCCGCGTAGTTCGCGGCGATCGAGACTTCGCGCATCTACCGGCGCGGCGCCGGCGGCTTGAGCCCGGCGAGGAACTCGTCCACCAGTTTGCGGTTCGTGGCGTCATCGAGGTTCTTCTCGATCACTTTGCCGGCACCCAGGATCGCGAGATCCACCGCCTCACGACGCAGATCGGCGATCGCCCGCATGCGCTCGTCGTCGATCTCCTTCCGCGCGCGCTCCAGAAGGTCCTGCTGCTGCGCGTGCGTCTGCGCGAGCAGTTGCTGCCGCACGGTGTCCCCCGTGGTCCGGGCCTCGGCGAGCAGCCGCTGCGCGTCCCCGTGTGCCCGCTCCAGCAATTGACGCTGTTCGGCGAGATGCGCTGCAGCTTCAGCGCGATCCGTCTTGGCCTGCTCCAGCGCGTCCTCGAGCGCTTTCTCGCGAGCCGCGACCGCGGCCGTGATCGGGCGGAACGCGTACTTCGACAGGACGAACAGAAGTCCGGCGAAGATCACCAGCGTCCAGACCATCAGGCCGCCGTTCGGGGTCAGGATGTTTCTGCCCGAGCCGCTCTCCTGGGCGTGCAGTGGACCCGCGGCAGCGGCGACGGCCGCCAGCACGCCTGCACCAACGACACCAATTCGACGCATGCAGATCGTCATGCAATTTCTCCCGGTGGGAGCCGGCGGCACGAGCACCGGGCTCGTCCGCCGCACCCCGAACGCCGAGCTCAGAACTTGAGCTGGATGATGAACGCGATCACGACGGCGAAAAGCGCCACACCTTCGATCAGCGCGGCGAGAATCAGGGCGGCGGTCTGAATCGTTCCCGCCAGCTCCGGCTGGCGAGCCATTGCTTCACTCGTCCGCCCGCCGATCAAACCAATTCCAATACCGGACCCAATCGCCGCCAACCCGGCGCCAATGCCCGCGCCCATGAGCCCACCGCTGCGCGACGCGGCGACCGCGGGATCTACAGCCTGCTGCAGGAGTGCAAGGACCGTCATACGAGTTCTCCAGTCGTGATCGCGAGCGGCTCACACCGCTCGCGGTGGCTACATGCTCCGCGGTGCCGTCCCGGCACACCGCCACCCGTCAGCGAGGCCCGGGCCTCAACGGGTATCACCAGCCATTCGGCCGGCTACGAGTTGCTCACGCGCGGGGGGAGCGGCTCCCGCGCGCCCGACAAATGTCCATCCCTCGGTTAGTGGGCCGCCTGCCGGATCTGGCCGATGAAGACCGCCGTCAGCAACGCGAAGATGAATGCCTGCAGAAACGCGACGAAGATTTCCAGCAACGAGACCGCGACACCCATCGCGACGGGCACCAACGCGATGAAATAGCTGTTGAACGTGAAGATCAGGCTGATGAGCGCGAGCAGCACAATGTGCCCCGCGGTCATGTTCGCGAAGAGCCGGATCGTCAGGGCGAACGGCTTGGTGAACTTCGACAGGATCTCGATCGGCGTCATGATGATCGTCATGAGAATGCGCACCACGATGCCGAGGTCCGGATTCCAGTAGACGATGGTCTTCCAGTATCCGGCGCCCAGGGCGCGCATCCCGGATACCTCGATGACGACGAAGGAGATGATCGCCATTGTCGCCGTAACGGCGATGTTGCCCGTCGCCGTCGACCCGTACGGGATGAGGCCGACGAGATTGGCGAACAGGATGAAGAAGAACACCGAAAGGATGTACGGCGTGTACGCATCGGGGTGGGGACCCACATTGGGCAGCACGACGGTCTGGCGGAGATACAACACCAGCGCCTCGATGCCGGCCGAGAAGCCGCCTGCCACGCCCGGATCGGCGGTCCGGCGCCGATGGAATGCCGCGGCGGACAACAGGGTCGCGACGCACAGGATGGACGCGATCAGCAGCCACACGACGTGCTTGGTCGGCGACAGATCGATCGAGAGACCGCCCACGTGCACCGGCGCCCACCGCGGCAACTCGACGATGCAGACGAATGGCGAGTGCGGATACGGCAGATCGAGATCGTGCGAGTCCGTGATGTGCGGCGTGATGAAGTCGATCGACTCCGGCTTGCCCGCCAGCACCCGCAGACGGTGCTCGTCGGTCGCCGCCGACCCCTGGCTGAAGCAATTGGGATACTGCTGCGCTCCGAGCCGTGCAGGTCCTGCCGCCAGCGCCACGAACCCCGCGCACACGACCGCCGCTCGCGCCAGAACCCGCCCAGCGTATGTCCGAGCCGGCCCGGCAAATGCGCCAGTCGTCGAGGGCAGCAGGCGCCGTTCGAGAACGGCGCATCCTGTCAGCCCCCACGTAATCAGCCATCGCAATCCGTCGCCCGCCGATGTCACGATCGCAGAAACCATGGTTCGATCAACGTCGAAAGAAAAAAGAACACCGCCATGCTCACCAGTGCCGCCTCGGGATGGAGCGATAACGCGCGCACCCCCGCCAACCCGTAGAGCAGCAGCACCACGAGCCGGAGCACCATCCCCAATGTCCAAGCAGCCATCACGTTCCACGTGCGCAGCCGCCACACGATCGTGAATGCCAACACCTGCGCCAACCACGCGAGCACTGCGCTCGCCACGATCGCCCGCCGCGCGGCGTCACCGCCGTACGCCAGCCCGAACAACATGCCGGCGAGACCGATCACGACGCCCGACACCACTGCGAACAGGAGCACGATCACGGGACGGGGCGCCGCCGCCGGCCGCTGAATCGCGCTGGGCGGCGTCACCGCACCACTACCCGTGCGTGTCGTCGCTTGCGCCATTCGCGGGCGGACGTCGCTGGCTGGCCGTGAGGTCGCGGTACAGCTTGTAAAAGCCCGCTCCCGCACCGAGCATCGCTCCGATCACCACCAGCCACGGGCTCGTACCCCACCGCCGGTCCAGCCACTGCCCGCCGAAGACGCCGAGCAGAATGGCCACCGCGAACTCCAGCCCTCCCCCCGCCACGGTCGAAAGGCGCGGCGAGCGGGAATCCCGCCCTCGCTGGCCGGCCGCCGGGCCGGGCCGTCCACTCCCCTCGGCCATCGCGCGCGGAATGTACCGGCGCCGGAGGTCTTTTGCAACCTTGAAGCCGCGTCTGCCCAGTTCGCAAAAATGTGGATTCGCGATTGAGGGTGGACGAATGGCAAGTGGTAGCCTATATATCACTTACACGCGGCGTCTCGATGATGAAGTGAACCCGTGTTGATAACTCTGTGGTAAAAGATTTGTGATGTTCTCCGATGGGCGCGCGCGGTCGCCAGAGAGCGGGCTTGAGACATTTTGTCCGCTGGTTCCGCCGCCAGCGCAGCCGTCGGTACGCGCTCCGCGAACCGCCTCGCACCTCGCCAGACAGGTCGCGGGACTGGCCGCTGCCGTCACCCTCGCTACGGCATGTGGGTCTCAGGAGCACCCGTTCTCCCTCGCGACCGCGGCAGCCGCCACCAACAACCGTATGGTCGCCGCCTTCGCCGCGTCGCACCCGCGACCGGTCGCCACGACGCTCGAATCATCGATGGACGTGTCGGTGAACGGCGAGGATGTGCACTTCGTCATGCACGTGATGAATCACACCGCCAGGAAACTCGAGGTCACGTTCCCCAGCGGGCAGACGCACGACATCGCGGTGATGGACGCCGCCGGCAGCGAGGTATGGCGCTGGAGCAGCGGGCAGATGTTCACGCAGGCGCTTCGCAACCAGCCGCTCGCTCCGCAGGCGTCCCTGAGTTACTCGATGCACTGGCACCGCCCACGCGCCCACGGACCGCTCATCGCAATCGCCACGCTCACGAGCACCAACTACCCTCTCGAATCCAGGGCGGTCTTCGCGCTTCCGTAGGCTGGTGCCGGCACCAGCCACTGGCTCTCGGTCGTCACCTGCTAGATTCCTGTGCGTGACTGCGACGACTTCCCGGGGCCCCGCCGCGTCCGCCGGCGACGAACGCGACATTGAGTTGCTCGACGAGCTCGCACGCGCCCGAACTGCGCTCATGGCGCAGATCGCGCAACGTATCGTCGGCCAGCAGACGGTTGTCGACAACCTCGTCGCTGCGCTGCTCGCGGGTGGCCACGCGCTCCTCGTCGGGGTCCCGGGCCTCGCAAAGACGTTGCTGGTGCAGACGGTCGCCCAAGCCCTGGAGCTGACGTTCTCGCGCATCCAGTTCACTCCCGACCTCATGCCCAGCGACATCACGGGCACGGAGCTGCTCGAGGAAGACCACGCCACCGGGCACCGCGCGTTCCGCTTCGTGCACGGTCCGGTCTTCGCCAATGTCGTCCTGGCCGACGAGATCAACCGCGCGCCGCCCAAGACGCAGGCCGCCCTCCTCCAGGCGATGCAGGAACACGCGGTCACGACCGCGGGCCAGACCCACGCGCTGCCCGAGCCGTTCTTCGTCCTCGCGACTCAGAACCCGATCGAGCAGGAAGGCACGTACCCCCTGCCGGAAGCACAGTTGGACCGTTTCATGTTCGAGCTTCGCGTCGATTACCCCTCACGGACCGAAGAGGAGGCGATCGTCACGGCCACGACGGGCGACTCGCGCGGCAGTGTCGCGCCCGTCCTCCGCGCGGACCGGCTGCTCGCCCTGCAACACCTCGTCCGCCGCCTTCCCGCGCCTCCGAGCATCGTCGCGTACGCGGTCCGCCTGGCCCGCTCCACACGTCCCGTGGCCGCCGAGGCGACGCCCGATGTCAAACGGTATGTGAGCTACGGCGCAGGCCCCCGCGCGTCGCAATACCTGGTATTAGGCGCCAAGGCGCGCGCGGCGATGGAAGGCCGCGCGATCCCGGATCTCGAAGACGTGCAGAGCGTCGCGCTGTCGGTCCTCCGCCACCGCGTGGTGATGAACTTCCAGGCCGAGGCCGAGGGTATCACGGTTGACCAGTTGATCCAGTTGAAGAGCGGGACGTAGCGCCCCGCAGAGAGGAAGACGAGAGGGCCGGCTGTAACCCCAGCCGGCCCTCTCACTTTTTCTATCTACTTTCTACTCTCTACTTTGTACTCTCTACTTTCTCGCTCTACGCGGCTTCCGAGAGTTGCGACGTGCATTCGGGACACCGCGTCGCGTCTTTCGGAATGGCGCGCTTGCAATACGGGCAATCCTTGGTGTTCGGCGGCGCAGGAGGCGGCGCCTTGTGGAGCTTCGCCACGGCCTGGACGAGCAGGAACACGCAGAAGGCCACGATCAGAAACGCAATCACCGCGTTGATGAATACGCCGTAGTTCACGGTGACCGCGCCCGCCGCCTTCGCATCCGCGAGCGACGCGTAGGGCGCAGGAGCCTTGGCGCCCGCTTTGAGCAGCACGAACATGTTCGAGAAATCGATGCCGCCCGTGAGCAACCCGAGCACCGGCATCAGCATGTCGTCCACCAGCGACTTCACGATCGTTCCGAACGCCGCGCCGATGATCACACCCACCGCCAGGTCGACGACGTTGCCCCGCATGATGAACGCTTTGAAGTCTTTGAGCATATCGGTCCTCGCGAGAAGGAACGGAGTGCCGGAACGGAGAACCTAACCAGATCACTTGATCAGATCGAGCGCGGCGTCACGCACGGCGAGCCACGCGGCCTGCGACCCCGCCGGGTCGGCGTCGTTCCGGGTGTTGAGCGCCGCGATCACCGCAGCGCCACTCTCGGGGTTGATGTAGAGGAACGCGCGAAACCCAGCCTGAAAGCCCATGTGGCCGACGAACGTCGTCCCCCCGTGCGGCACCTCGAAAAACGACAATCCCACGGTCTCGCCGGGCGCCGATGCGGTCTCCGGGTCGGCCGCCGTCGGATACCGCGGCCGCCACATCTCGGCCAGCGACGCCCGGGAGAGCACGGTGTCGTAGAGCCGGCGGAGCGCGGTGTCACTCGCCGGTGCGCCGGTGAGAAATGCGCTGTACCGGCCGAGATCGGTCAGCGGTGCGTTCCACCCGCCGTTGGGGATCGTGATGCCCGGATCGAACTCCCGGCCCAACGCCCGCACCGAGATGCGTCCTCCCGAGTCGCGCTCCACGGCGTAGCTGTTGGCGCGGTCCGCGGCCATGAAGTACGGCGTCACACCGAAATAGCTGTGCTCGAGTCCGAGCGGCTTGAGGATGTTCTTGTCGACGTACACCTCCCAAGGATCACCCGTGATGGACTCGATGATGCGCGCCAGGTAGAGGAATCCTGGATTGCTGTACCCGTATCGCGAGCCGGGCGCGAAGCGCAGCTCCTGATATGGCATCATCGCCACCAGTTGAGCCCACGTCGTCGGCTCGAACGGCTCCCACGGCTTGCCCTCGGTGTACGGCCACGTCGGATTCTGGAAACCGCCCGCGTGCGAGAGCAGCATCGCGATGGTGAGACTGTCGATCGAGCCGAACGGGTCGTGCACCAGCCGGAGCTCGGGCACGTAGGTCACGACGCGGTCGTCGAGCCGCAGCCGCCCGCGGTCGCGGAGTTGCATGATCGCGATCGCGGTCAAGGTCTTGGTGATCGACCCGTAGTGAAAAAGGGTACGCGTCGTGACGGCCTGGTGCGCCGCCCGGTCCGCGTCACCGTACTCGTGATGCGCGACGACCTGCCCGCTCCGCAACAGCAGCACTGCCGCACCGACGACGCTGTCCCGCCCCGCGAACGCGTCCACGCCCTTGGTGAAAGACACCCACCCGAGCGGCGGACCCGCCTTGAGCACCACGGGCCCGTGCACGGCCTGCGCCCAAGCGCCCCGAGCCCCGGCCGCCCCGGCGACTGCCAGCCCGGCCGCACTCGCCCGCACCAGACGCCGTCTCACACCAGGTCGCAGTGACACTCGCTACACCACCCATGCCAGGTTGGAATGCGCCATCGCCACATCGCCCGCACCACAACGCCCGCACCACAATGCCCGCAGATGAATGCCTCGGCATCCCGATCCGCCGCAACCCCCCAGTCTCCTGGGCACCAGAAACGAAAAGACCGGATGCAATGAGCACCCGGCCTCGCTCTGAATCTTCTACTCTCTACTTTCCGCCTTGCTACTTTCTGTTCTTATTCCCCTTTCTCCTCGCTACCGTCTCCTCGCTCACTTACCGACACTGACCTCGCGAAGCTGCGCCATGGACTGCCGCGGAAGCGCAAGCATGGCGTCGCAGGTCGGGCACACGCTGACGAGCACGTGCCGCACGCTCAGCCGGGTGCGCGGGATCCGCACCGACCGATGGGCATATTGGGCAGTGACCAGATCGCTGCAGTGCGGGCAGATCGCGGACACGGTATCTCCAGCTTTCCACGGTGCTTCCATGACTCCTCCGAGTGACACTTTCTGTGGTACTTTGGTGGTACTGTCTCTGCTGCTTCGCGTCGGATTCCTGCAATTCGTGGTGGTGCAGTTGAGGGTCTCGCTGTTGCAAGCTTGGACACCAGAAAAGCGACAAAGGTTACGCCGTCCGCTCTTCTTTTTTTCGCCGCATCGTGCCGTCGCGTCTCTCGGTTAACCGTACGGGAAGCGGGAAAAAAGGTTTCAGCCCGCACCGGACCGCAGATTGAGTGGAAAAACCATGGCCCCGCGCAAACCTCGGCCCGCTTTGGGCCCATCGCCTTCGGGCATACCGCCGCACGTAACGCCTCCGTCACGCACGGTATCAAATCGGCCAGCAGGCTCTGCCCACCCTCCACCGCACCGGCGGCCCGGTCAACCTGTCCCCGGCGGCCGCCAAAAGGCGTCCGGCAAGCCCTGGAGTACGTCCGCCAAATCCGGGCGCCGCGGGCGGTAGACCGGCGGCTGGCACCCCCAACCCGCAAGGGGACGTGCACGACGCCGTACAATCGTGTATTACTCAATGAGGTAATCGCGCGTCGCTTTGACGTACCTTTGATGCGCTCACGATGGGCAGGTCCCGTTTTTGGAGGAGTCCCCGATGTCCGTCCGATCCGACCCGGCTGTCGTTCGCGGGGTCCAGCCGACTCCCACGGTCGATGCGGTCTGCGCACGCGTGTTGGCCGTGCTGACACGCCCCATGCCGGAGCGCGGACAGCGCCGTGAATGGCGCGCGGTTCGCGCGCGGCTGCGTGCGGCAGTCGCCGCGTATGGGCGCGTGCTGCGCGCCACCGGCATCCGGCGCCAGCAGCTTTTCGGTGGTATCACCGCGGTCATGCGCCGCGCGAGCACTCGCCTGCCCGGTGCCGTCGGCGCCGCCTACGCCCCAGGTGACGTCGCCGCGTGGGCCCTCGCCGCGTACGATGCCGCAGGCACGCACGCCGTCCTCCCCCGGCGCCGCCGGAGTGCCAACAGCTAGACTCGCCGCACGTAGATCCGCCGCACGACCGCCGGCCGCGCTGCTGCCGCTCATGTTCCGGCGGCATTCGCCCGCGCCATGATCGGCCCCGGTTCGCCAGCCGAACGCATCGCAGGCGCGCCCATCGCGCGGGGCCGTATCGCGCCGGCGCGCATCGCGGTCGTCGGCGCCGGAGGCGTCGGCGGGTATTTTGCCGGCGCACTCGCCCTCGCGGGACAGCAGGTCCACCTCCTGGCCCGCGGCAAGCACCTCGACGCGATCCTGGCCAATGGCGGTCTCGAGATCGTGCAGCCCGGCGGCGCTCGCCACACGGCCAACGTCGGCGCCACCGGCGACCCGGCGGCGCTCGCGGGATCGGCGTTCGTCATCGTCGCGGTCAAGAGCTACTCGCTGGACGAGGTCGCACCGGTCCTCCGCGAGCTCGCCGCACACGGGTCGGTCATCGTTCCCCTCCTCAATGGCGTCGGCATCGATGACCGGCTCGCGACGCTTGGCGTCAACCGCACGTCGATCGCCGGTGGCCTCACGTACATCGTCGCCGCCCGCACCGCGCCCGGTGTGGTCGAGCGGTTCAGCCCTTTCGCGCGCATTATCGTCGGCGAGTTTCGCGGCCAGGCGTCCGATCGTCTCGATCCCCTCGCGGCCGCCCTCCGCAATGCCGGGGTCGAAGTGACGGTCACCCGCGACATCGAGGCCGAGTTGTGGCGCAAGCTCGCGTTCATCGCACCGCTCGCCGCGATCTGCGGGCTCGCCCGGCGTCCGGCCGGTCCCGTCCGCGCCGCCCCCTTCGGCCGCGAGGTTTTCGAGCGCGCCGTGCGCGAGGTCGTCGCCGTCGGCCGCGCATCGGGCGTCGCCCTCGGCGACGCCGGCGCCGAGGCGATCATCGACGACGCGATGCAGCGCTTCGATGCGCTGCGCCCGGACGCGAAACCCAGCTTGCTGCTGGATGTCGAGCGCGGCGGTCCAACCGAATTGGATACACTGAGCGGCTCGGTGGCCCGGCTCGGACGCAAGTTCGGCGTCGACACTCCCGTCCACGACACTGCGGTCGTCGCCCTCAGCGGAATTTGAGAGCCGGCGCAGCCGCCGGGGCTCTACTTTCTACTTTCAGCACCTCTACTTTCTAGCCGGCGCGAAGCGCCGGCTCGTCTCCTTTCTCCTTTCAGTACTTCTCCTTTCTAGCCGGCGCCCGCCGGCACGCATGGCCTCACGCCCGAGATTCTGGGCCGCGGTGCGCGAAGCACTGCACGGATCCCGACAGGACTACACGGAAGGCTCCATCTCGCGAGCCATTCTCCTGCTCGCCGTGCCCATGGTCCTGGAAATGACCCTCGAGAGCGTTTTCGCGGTCGTCGACGTCTACTTCGTCGGACGCCTCGGCGCGAACGCCGTCGCGACGGTCGGCCTGACCGAATCGATGCTGGCGCTCCTCTACGCTGCCGCGCTCGGACTCGGCGTCGGCGCGACCGCCCTGGTCGCCCGCCGCATCGGAGAGCACGATGCCGGCGCGGCATCGCACGCGGCCGGCCAGTCGGTCGTGCTGGGACTGTTCGTCGCACTCGTGATGGGCGCCACCGGCGCCGCCCTCGCGCCACGATTGCTCGCGGTCATGGGCGCCGGTCCATCCGTCATCGCGACCGGCACCGGCTACACCCGCGTGATGCTCGGTGGCAGCGGCTCGATTCTGATGCTGTTCCTCGTCAACGCGATCTTCCGGGGAGCAGGCGACGCCGCCATCGCGATGCGCGTGCTCTGGCTCGCCAACGCGATCAACATCGTGCTCGACCCCTGTCTCATCTTCGGACTCGGCCCGTTCCCACACCTCGGTGTAACCGGCGCCGCCGTCGCGACGACCACGGGCCGCAGCATAGGCGCGCTCTACGCATTGAGCCGTCTCGTACGCCCGGGGAGCCGTGTCAAGGTCCGGCTCCGCGACCTCGGCATCGATGCGCGAGTAATGGGCCGGCTGCTCCGCCTCTCGGGGGCGGGAGCGCTCCAGACGCTCATCGGCAGCGCGAGCTGGATCGGCCTCGTGCGCATCGCGGCGACGTTCGGCAGCTCGGTGCTCGCCGGCTATACGATCGGGATCCGCGTCGTGGTGTTCGCGCTGCTCCCATCGTGGGGCCTCAGCAACGCCGCGGCGACCATGGTGGGCCAGGCCCTCGGCGCCAGCCGCCCGGAACGCGGCGCACGCGCCGTGCAATTGACGGCGCTGTACAACTGCGCCGTGCTCACCGTGATCGGGGCGCTGTTCGTCGCATTCGCGCGTCCGATCGTCGGATTGTTCACGACGGAGCCCGATGTGCTCCGCGCCGGCACTGACTGTCTCCGCTTGATCGCGCTCGGGTTTCCGTTTTATGCCTACGGCATGGTGGTGACGCAAGCCTTCAACGGCGCCGGCGACACGTGGACTCCCACGTGGCTCAATTTCGTGATCTTCTGGATCTGGGAAATTCCTCTCGCGTATGCGCTCGCTATCCCGATGCACTTCGGACCACGAGGCCTTTTCGTCGCCGTCTCGATCGCGTTCTCCACCCTCGCGGTCGCTGCAGTGATCCTTTTTCGCCGCGGACGCTGGAAGCGCATCACTGTCTGATCCGGCGTGCGTGCCGATGGTGAGATCCTGGCCGCCCCGGCCGCCGGCGCCCGGAACAGGACGCTCGCCGACGCAGCCTCTTAGGCCCCGCAGGCCCGGTATTCACCCCCGCCGGTACGTCGTTCGCCCCAAAGGGGATGCGAGTTGTCGGGCACCCGGCGAGCATACGCTCACACACTGAACACGAACCCTAGTAACCCTTTGTACGGAGTGAAGGTCATGCGCCCACAGGCCATGGTAGTCGGAACCCTCATCGCCGCGGTCTGCGCGGTGACCGCTTGCAGTAGCACCAGCAGCACCAGCCCGGGTACCGGCGCTGGCAGCGGCGGCAACAGCACCACGATCACCGGCAGCACGACAACGACCGGCGGCGCCTACGGCACCGGTGGCAATTACTTCTGGAGCCCCGACCCGGACACCGTTGCCTCTGGCGCGGCCGTAACATTCGCTATTGGCAGTGTTCCCCACAGCGTGCACTTCATATCCGTGCCCGCTGGCGCGACGACGCCGGACAGCGTCGCGCTGACGAGCAATAGCTCGGCAATGCGCACGCTCACCACGCCCGGCACGTACACGATCGAATGCTTCAATCACCATTTCACGGGCACGATCGTCGTAAAATGAGGATGACGTGACGACCGGCTCGTTGGTCGTTCCCTCGTAGCACTGCGGGCCTGAACAGTTGTTCAGGCCCGTGTCGTTTGCTGCCGTGAGGCGAGCGGTTCACCCCCGCCGGCGTTGCCGCTCAGCCGGATCTCGCCCGCGCCCGTGCGTGGACCTGCTGCTTCGCCCGCTGCAGCACTTCCGCGAAGCGCTCGTCGTCCACCGGCTTGAGCACGTAGTCAACGGCCCGCACGTCGAACGCCCGGACGGCGTACTGCTCGTGCGCAGTCACGAACACCACGACCGGCATGCGGTCGATGCCGACGCGCCGCACGACTTCGAGGCCATCGAGCTCCGGCATGTGGATGTCGAGCAGCACCAGATCGGGGTGTAGGCGTCCAATGGCCGTCACGGCGTCGGCACCGTTGCCACACTCACCGACGATCTCGAGTTCGGGATCGTCGGCGACGAGCTCGCGAAGGCGCGCTCGCGCCAACGGCTCGTCGTCCGCCACAAGCAGACGTATCATGTGGGCAAGATTGGATCCGGCCCCGCCGCACGCGATGGAATTGGGGCGAATCATGCCTGGGCGAGGGTGGCCGCCAACGTTAAAGGGGCCGCCGCCGGCCGTGTTCATCGTCCCTCCCGCCGGCGCAGGGCCGCCGCGCTCGGGCTCGCCGCACCTGAAGCCATCCGGCGCCCGCCTCGAAACGCCCCGCAAGCACCAGGCTACGCCGGCCGGCGACGCGCGAACCCGCCTTACACCCAGAGCACGCCGACGCCCATCGACTTGGGCCCTGTCTCGTGCACGATCTCGGTGTGCCGGTACCTGGATTTGATCTCCGTCCAGAGTTGCGGCACTCCGCACGGCGGCTTCATCGCGATGTCATGGAACGCCACGATCCCGCCCGGCCGGACCGCTGGCGAATGAAGCTCGAAATCCGCTTTCACCCCTTCGTACGCATGGTCCCCGTCGATGAAGAGGAAGTCCAGCGGGCGGTCTCCCCTGATGGTGCCGACGTGCGCCACCGACGCCGGATTGTGCGAGTCCTCGCGCAGCAGGTGCATGGACTGGTGCCCGTAGGTGAATTGCCGGAAGAGCGGCCCCTGTGCCACGCGCACGAGCTTCCCGCGCAGCGAGACCGGCAGATCCAGGCTGATGATCACGGCATCGGGCGCCGCGAGGCGCGACCACACGAACAACGTGCCGCCGCGAAAGGTCCCGATTTCGAGCAGCGCGCGGGGACGTGCATCCGCGACGATGCGCGCGAGCTCCAGCATCTCCGTCCGCACCTGCAACGGCCGGATCACTTTATAGGACATCGCGATGCCGACGAGCGCCTCGGGAGTCGGCGAATCGCCAAGTCGTGCCAGGCGCCCGGCCAGCGGCACCACTGACAGGCCATCGCGAAAACTCTCGAACAGGTTCATGGGAGTGTGGCGGACGTGCGCAGAAGTCGTACCAGACGTCGCATTGAGCGCCACGGTACGCGCGATGGCGGGAACCGATGCGTTCAGTCGATCCCGACGCGCCCCTTGGCGGACGCGATCAGCTTCGGCGAATCGTAGCCCACGCCGTCCTTGAACACGACCGTTACTCTGTGAATCGCCGCCGGATCCGCTGCCAACTTTCCATCCAGCACGACGAGATCGGCCAATTTGCCTCGCTCCACGGATCCCAGCTTGTCGTACACGCCGAGGATCTTGGCGCCGTTCGCGGTCATGATCTGCACGGTTTGCGACGGAGTGAATCCCGCCTCGGTCAGCAGCTCGTAGTTCCGCTGGTCACCGAATCCCGGCAGCGCTCCACCGATGCCCGTCGGGTCCACACCCGCAGCCAGCATGCCGCCCGCATCGACGAACGCTTTCTCGAACGCCATCGCGTTCTTGAGCATCTCGCTCGTGAACGGCCACGTCCCGCCCGAATCGATGTGCGCCCGCATGGCCAGGTACGCCGTGCGCACTTCGGGCGCCATGGTCTCGAGCGTACGCGCTTCCGTCACCGGGCGGTGCGGGAAGAAAGGCTCCAGCACCGCGAGGGTCGAGGTCATCGGGACTTTGTGGTCGACCATCTTCTTGATCACCGCGTGCGCCGTGTCGCCCGTCGGATTCGCTACGCCGACGCGGAAGAAGCTCCCCGCCGGACAGATATCGGGCTTGTGCTGCGGATCGAAATCCTCGGACGTGATGAATCCGTGCTCCAGGTTGTCGATCCCGAGATCGACCGCGTCCCGGTACGAGACGGAGCACAGATGACCGGTCACTTTGATACCGAGCCGGTGCGCTTCCGCGATCGCCGCCCCGAGTTCCGCCCGCCGGATGTCTGTGTACGCCTTGATCCACGTCGCACCCTCGGCCACCCAGTACGCGACGAAGCGGCGCGCGGCCTCGGGTGACGCCAGCTCGGCCATGTTCCCGCCACCCGCCGGACCGGTGATGTACGGTGCGGTGATGTGGATCCGCGGTCCCGGAATCTGGCCCGCGTCGACGGCGTGCTTGGTGTTGATGTCCGCGTACGGCGCCGACGTACCCGTTGTCCGGATCGTCGTGACGCCCGACCCGAGGTAGAGGCGCGGTCCGGAGAACGAGACCCCGACTTCACGGCCGCCTGCCGCCGTGTAGAACAGGTGGTCGTGCATTCCGACAATGCCGGGAATCACCGTCTTGCCCGTCAGATCCATGACCCGCGCTCCCGCCGGCTCCGTGACGCTCGCCGCCGCTCCGGCTTCGGCGATCCGCCCATCGCGAATCACGATCGTCTGGTCCTCCCGAGGCGGCGCGCCCGTGCCGTCTATCACCGTGACGTGCGAGAGCACGACGACGGGATCACTCACCGACACGAAGTCCCGCGCCTCGGACGACAGCGTCGCGGCCGATTGGGCGCCAAGCGTCCCGGCCACCGGAGACGCCGAAACGAACAACAGGGCTGCGAGCGCGCACCCGGATACCGCGGGGCGCTGAAGGCTACCAGCGGGGAAACGCACTGAGTGATCCTCCGGGAATCGGTCGCACGAATGGCGTCTGGGCATCACAGGGCATCACACGGGCATTACAACGGGCATTACAACGGGCATCGCACCTCGCATCACGACGGCGGCACAGGATCGATCGCTTGACGTCACTGCACCGTGAACTCCGTCATCATCTGCGCTGCGAGGTGCTCCGCGATGTGACAGTGTAGCATCCATCGCCCCGGGTTGGACAGGTCCAGGAGGATGTCCACGGTGCCGCCGGCGGGCACGAGAACCGTGTCTTTCCACACCAGATCGCGAACGGGAACGCCGTTCACGGCGAGCACCAGGAACCGCTGCCCATGGACGTGAATCGGGTGCTGCATGGCATGGAACGCGTGGCGCTGGTTGACCAGCCGCAGTTTGACGACGGAGCCCCGCGCGAAGCTCCAGCCGATGTCCATGTTTTCACGCCCGGTGTCCGGGTCGCGCAGAACCCACCGCACCTCGTCGGTCGTCGCCGCCCAGTTCATGCCCGGCATCGTGCCGCTCCATTCGGCCGGGGCGAAATACGATGAATCGAGCTGCATCAGCATCCGCGTTACGAACGGAAGCCCACGGGACTCCATCGTCAGCTCCAGCGTGTGGTCAGGGGACCCGCTGAAGTAGCGGCGGTACCGCTCGATCTCCGAGACGGCGGCGGCATCGGTGCGGGCCATCGCGAATCGCGCCGCCTGCTCCGCCGCGCCAGGCCCGCCCGCCCCGTCTGGCACCCGGACCGTCGCCAGCGTGTCCGCCTCGAAGAAAAAACGGTTGAAGAAATGGTCGAGCGCCCGCACCCGGTTGGCCAGCACGAATCGGCCCGGCCGGCTGAATTGCACGTCCACGGCGTAGCGCTCCGCCGGAGCGATCACGACGCTCTCGACCCACTGCTCGTGCTCGTACGACCCCGCGTCGCCGCCGATGAGTTTCATCCGCGCCCCGGGAAACGACAGGTTGAAGGTCCGCGCGTTGGCGGCGTTGATGAATCGGAAACGCACCACCTCCCCTCGCCGGACCGTATATCCGGGCCGCACCACGCCGTTCACCAGGAAAACGTTGCCGAATCGCCCCATGAGCGCATGGGTGGTTGCCGTCCGGCCGAACGGGACCAATCCCCCATCCCCCAACAGCAGATCGCTCAGCACGACGGTCTCGATGCGTCCAGTGGGTGGTCCGCCAGCGCCCGCTCCGCCCCGCACCGTGTCGGTCACCACGATCGCGCCCGCCAGTCCGAGATTTTGCTGCATGTCTTCCCGGACATGCGGGTGGTACCAGTAGACCCCCGCATCCGGGAAATGCACCCGGTACGCCAGGCGCCCGCCCGGCGGCACCGCCGGGTGCGCGAGGTCCGGGACACCATCGAACGCCGCGTCGAGACGGACACCGTGCCAGTGGATGGTCGTCGGCTGGTCGAGTTGATTCGTGAGGTCCACCACGATCGTTGCTCCGCGCCGCACGGAGATCACGGGCCCGGGATATTGCCCGTTATATGCGTACATCCGGACACGCCGGCCATCGATCACGCGCGACACGAGCCCCGCCGTGAGATGCAGGGTGTCGCCGTCGGCGACCCGGACCACCCCGTTCGGCCTCGCATCTGGCGCATCGACTCTCGAATCAGGCAGGAGAGGCGCCGTACCCGGGCGAAGCGCCATTTCACCGGGCACCATCGCGAGTCCGGCAGGCATCGGTACACCGGTCCATCGCTCGGAGCTGTCCGCGACGGCCGCCGGCGTGCCGCCCCCCGGCATCCCGGGCATCGCCATCGAGGATCCTCTCGCGTCAGTATCCCGCAGCGCACCGGCCGCGAACTGCAGCATGTCGGGGGGCAGTAGCCGCGTGCTGGGCGACCCCGCTCGCAGCACCACGCGAGCGCCCGGCTCGGTCACGTTGGCATTCGGCTCCGCGGTTACCAGAATGACGAACGGATCGAGCGCGAACCGGTGCACGGTCGTGGTGCCGTTGGAGATCACGCCGAGTTTGATCGCGGGATACATCGTTGGCGGCGCGACCCAGGCGATGAAGACCGTGTAGTCGCCGAGCGACCCGGGCGCGGGCAGGCCCTCGACAGTCATGACAGGCTCGTAGACCTCGCGGCCGTCCGCAGTCACCGCGACCGTGAACGGCCCCGGCACCCGGCTCAGATCGACGTGCCCCGCCACTGCAGCGGATTCGCCCGGCACCGCGATCAGCGTCAGGCAGTAGAGATCGCGGCTGGCCACGTTCCTGTCGCCGGAGCTGTCGCGGCGATCGCACATCTGGGCACTGGCCATCTGGGCGGCCACCAAGCCTGCCAGAAAACCACACACGGCGCTGCGCACGAACCGAATATGATGGGTGGCAGCCGGTGCCGCCGCCCCCCGCGCGGCCCCGCTCTACGCCGCGGGAACCGGCTCCCCGCCCGCCCGGCGCGCGAGCCACGACAGCCGGCTGGCGCTCGGTGAGGTGTTCTGCGCGAGGAAGCCGATCAGCGCGTCAGCCAGATCGACGCCCCGCTGGAATCGGTCGTCGGGCGATTTGTCGAGGCACTTCATGACGATCGCCGCTAGCGTCGGCGGCGTGCGCGAATCCACGATCTCGGGTGCCACCGGCGTCTCGTGGACGTGCTTGTACCCCACCGAGTAGGAGTCCGCACCGTCGAATGGCGGGATCCCCAGCAGCATCTCGTACAGCATCACGCCGACCGCATAGAGATCGCTGCGGCCATCCACCATCCGGCCCATCGCCTGCTCGGGGGACATGTAGTGCGGGGTCCCCATCGCCCGCCCGGTCCCCGTCAACCGCCCGTGCCGGCGGGCCGTCGCGATTCCGAAATCCGTCACGATGGCGTACCCGTCGTCATCGAACAGGATGTTGTCCGGCTTGATGTCGCGATGGATCACGCCGCGGCGGTGCGCGTAGTCCAGCGCACAGGCGACCTGCGCGGCCGTTGACGCGGCGAAGACGGCCGGCAGCGTGCGCTCCTTCACCAGCCGGTCGGCCAGCGACCCGCCCGACAGAAACGGCATCAGAAGGTAGACGACATCGTCCGACGCGCCGTAGTCGAGAATCGGGCAGATGAATGGATGGGTCAGATGCGCGGCCGCCTCGGCCTCGCGCCGAAATCGCTCGCGCATCTCGGATTCGCGCGCGAGCTGGGCGTGGAGCACTTTGATCACGAGCGGCCGGCCGAGCGCCGTCTGCTCCACATAGTACACGTGCGCCATCCCGCCGCTGCCCAGGCGGCGCACGATCCGGTAGCGGTTGCCCGTCAACCGGCGAAGCTGTGAGATCTCGGCGTCGGGCGGCTCCGCGGCCACCGGCGTGACTGCCGGGAGCGCGTTCGAGCACCGCGCGCATTGCACCGCCACTGCGCGGTTCCAGGTGCCGCAGTCTGGGCAGAACAGTGCGTTACCCTCCGAACTGCAGGCGGACGAAGTCGTACGGTGGCCAGGGACCGGTGAGCCGGACCTCGAGTTCGGGGTCCCGATGCTGCTCCCCAGCAACGGCGTCGGCGAAAGCGTGCCAGCGTGACCGATCTACGAGGAACGACGCGCTGGCCTCGCGCGCGTCACGCGCGAGCGGCGCCACGGGCGACACCACCCAGGCCGCCTGATCTTTCCCCAGCACGTGGAAGATGTGGGCGGCTGTCGCCTCGAAGCTGGCCCCATCTCCGGGCGCCGCCCCGGCAGCCGCCACATGCTCCCCGGTCACCCCCGGCCGCTTCGCCGTAGCCGCCGCCACGTATGCCGGCATGGATCCTACCGCCCGCCGCACGTGCACGCGCCCCTCGGCACGTCCGTCGATGTACGCGAGCCCGCCCAGCAACGCCGTGTGATGCAGTTCCAGCCACCGGCGCAGGGCGCCCATCGATCGGAACACCGTCCCCGGAGGCGCCGGCAGGATCGCGCATTGCGCGAACACGTCCGCGACCACCGCCCGGTGCCGCTCGACTTCCGGCGCAGGTGGGTTGCGCCCATCCGGGTGCTCCACCACCACCGCGGCCAGATCCTCGTACCGCTCGGCCCGCGCGTGCGACAGTTTCGGCAGATCGCGGTGAGCGCGTGCCGCAATGAGCCCGAACAGCCGGTACGCCTGCGCGGCTCGCGGTCGCTTCACGAGAAGCGGCTCACGAAGGAACCGGTGCCTCCGGAGGCGTGTCGCGCCGGTCCGTCCGCGCGTGCGGCCACTTCACGCCCGTGATGAGCTGAAACCCGATCGCGCGCTCGTCCGACAGATCACGCAGTAGCTCCATCTCGCGCTCGACCGCCGCCCGCGCCGCCCGCCACCCTCCGCCCCACTTCCGCCACGAGCGAGTCACGATCTGCACCTTCTGCTGCCACGTGAGTTGTGCGGCGTCGGCCGCATCACGAGACGCTGACGCCGTCGACGGCCCACCAGGCTCGCCCGAGGTCCAATCCTGGACCCGCACATCCACCACGCCGGCGACCCGGAGCATCCGCTTCCATTCCACCGGGAGATGGGGACGCAGCCCGAGCCGCTCCACGAGCAACTCCCGCTCGTCCGCGGACAGTTCGGACCCCCAGGTGAGCTGGAGCAGGACCACCGTGCCCATGGGCTTCGTGACGCGCACCAGCTCGGCCACGGCACGCGCTGGGTCTGCGGCGCCCGCGATCGCCGGCTCCCCGATCGCCGCGTCGAAGACCGCAGTTTCGTGCGGGAGGTCGTCGAGCGGTGCCTGCTGATAGGACAGGTGCACCGGACGACTCCGCGCGGCCGCAGGCAGCCGCGCCCGGGCCTCCGCCCGCTCGATTCGCGCCGCATCCGGATCCACGCCCGTAACTGAGGCTCCGGTGCGCTTCGCCAGCCATTCGACCGTCACGCCGTCGCCACAGCCGGAAACCAGTACTTCCTGTCCGGGCTGAATCTCGGTGACCCGCGCTACTTCGCGATACAATTGCTCCCCGGTCGCTCGCCAGCGACCGAGTACCACGAGCTGTACCAGGCGAAGGATGGCTGGCGCCGGAGGCGCCGGAGGACGGGTCTTGATCGGGACGCGCCGAGACGCGCTCATTGCGGGCAACTTACACCATCGCGCGAAGGTGGGCGACGCATGCCGCAGCAGTCCGCTCGACGGCGTAGCCGCCTTCCAGGGCACTGACCACACGCCCCCGGCACCACACCTCCGCGCGCTGTCGTAGCTCGCGCGTCAGCAGGTCAATGTCTTCGAGCTCGAGTGTGAAGCCACCCAGCGGATCACCACGGAGCGAATCGAACCCCGCCGAGAGCAGGACGAGGTCCGGCGTGAACCCCACAGCCGCTCGATCGATGGCAGCCAGTAATGCCCCGGTATACTGGGTCCGGTCGAGTCCGCCCGGCATCGGCACGTTCCAGATGGTCCCGTATGGGCCACGATCGGCCGCCGCGCCGGTCCCGGGATACCAGGGCCACTGATGCATCGACACGTAGTGAATCCCCTCGTCCGCCTCGACGATGGCCTGCGTGCCGTTGCCGTGATGAACGTCCCAGTCCACGATCAACACGCGATCCATCCCGTGGTGTTGCCGCGCCCAGCGCGCCGCCAGCGCCACGCTGCCGAACAGGCAGAATCCCATCGCCCGGTCGCGAACCGCATGATGCCCCGGCGGCCGGATGGCGCAGAAGCTCCGGATCGCCCGGCCATCGGCCGCCATGTCCACAGCGTCCATCACGCAGCCTGCGGCAGCCGTCGCCGCACACCACGATCCGCCGCTGACGACGGTGTCCGGGTCCAGATGCGTCACGGTGTTCGCCGCTTCGGCCGCCGCCACCGATCGCTCGATGCCCGCGACGTACGCGGCATCGTGCACAAGGGCCAAATCCGCCGCCGTGGCGTGCCGCCCCTCGATGTGGAGCAGCACCTGGTATAACTCGGGATCGGTGCGTAGCGCCGACGGGATCGCGCGCAGCCGGCCAACATGCTCCGGGTGGCCCCACCCGGTGTCGTGCCTGCCGCAATCGGAGTGTGAGACGAGCGCGACCGGCATCGGGACGCGTGGTGCTGGTCAGCCGCTCGATACCGCGAGTCCGGCCCGGCTCAACTCCGGACGGGCCGGCGCCGCAGCAGCGTCACCAGAAGGGTCGAACCGCTCCTGACGCCGGCGGTGCCGAGTGTCACCGTCTCGTCCTGAATCGCGATCCCGTTCCGCTTCACCACGAACTCCTCAGGCGTCGCGTGGTCCGGATACAGGGCGGTCAACGCCCGGACTTTCACGGTGAAAACAGACTCGGTGAGCGGCGCATCCACTCGGACGGCATCCCATACCTCGGGGATCTCGACGCGAATGCTGATGCGCGGGTCTCCCTCCGCGCCGAGGCGAATGACGCCAGGCGCGACACCGAGCGACGCCACGAACGGGACCGGCGCGGGATCCGCATCGCGTCCGGGATTGCCGGCCGAAGATGTCACGCCAGTCCCTCGGTCTTGGGCGCCGGCAGCACGGGCGGAAGCGTCGTGAAGAAGCGCGCGATCTGCTGGTCGAACATGTAGGTCGACCCCGTGACGGCGGTCGCGCCGACGTCGCGCACCACTCCGATCACGAGTTCTTCCCCGCCTTGTCCCCGGAACGTCACGTAGCTCGGCCCCTCCTTCTCGAGGAAGGCCGGATACAGCGTGTTCCGCCGCAGGAAGAATTGCTTCGCCGACGAGAGGACGTCGCCGGGCGACAGCGACGTGCGGGTTTGCTGCAGCGTGCGGTTCGGGAAGGAAGGCATGCGGGTAAGCTAGCGACCGCCGCCGGCTACGCGAGGATCGCCGAGTCCGCGGGCTGATACTCGAGTGGGATCTCGAGCGTGAATGTGGCGCCCTCGCCCGGCACCGACACGAGTTCGATGTCGCCACCCAGCAGTCGCGCGAGACGGCGCGACAGCGCGAGGCCGAGTCCCGTCCCGCCGTAACGGCGCGTGAGGGAGCCGTCCACCTGGCGGAACTCCTCGAAGATGAGACGCTGCGACGCGAGGGGCACGCCGATGCCGGTGTCCTGCACCCGGAAGAGCGCGCGGCCGTTCGCCACTTCGAGCGACGCCGTCACCACGCCGCGTGCTGTGAACTTGTACGCGTTGCTGATGAGGCTCGACAACACTTTCACGAGTTTGCGCCGGTCGCTGCGCATGTACTGAACAGGATCGGGGGGGACTTCAATCCGCAGCTCGGTGCTGTCGGGACGCCCCTTCGTCGCGGTCGCGGCATCGCGCAACAGGTCGCGGGGGTCGAAGGTCTCGACCTGGACGTCCATCCCGCCCCGCTTGAGCGTGGTCATCTCTAGCAGGTTGTCGATCAGTGCCAGCAGCCGGTCGCTCGCATCACGGGCGAGCGCGAGGTCGTTCCGCTGATGGTCGGTGAGCGGCCCCGAAAACTCTTCCTGCAGGAGAGAGATGTATCCCATGACCGCTGTCAGCGGCGTCCGTAGCTCGTGCGTCACGTTGGTCAGGAACTCGTCCTTGACCCGCCGCGCCTCGAGAACCGCCAGATACTGCTGCTCGAGTTCCGCTTTCGATTCGGTGAGCGCGGCATTCGCCCGGCGCAAATCGTCGATCAGCGCCGCCTTCTCCGCCGTCGCGGCCATCTGCGCCGCCACGATGCGGAGCAGACCGCGCCGCTCCGTGCTGAACCCGCGCGCATCGGCGAAGTAGAACGTCACGGCGCCAAGGACCCGGCTGCTGGTCTGAAGCGGAAGTGCCACAAGAGCTCGGAAGCCGAGTTCGTTCGCGACTTCCTGCCAGTCCTCGAGGCTGGGATCCGCGAATACGTCCGGGACTTCGATTGCCCGGCGCTCGCTGGCCGCTTCGCCGCTGGGCCCGAAGCCCAGCCGGACCCGCATCTCACCGAGCCAGGGCTCGTAGCGCTGGGGCCAGTTGTACGCGGCCGCCAGCCGCATCAGCTCGGACGCACCGTCGACCAGATACACCGACGCGAACGTCGCGCCCACGACCGGACTGACGCGCTCGAGCGCGAACCGGAAGACTTCCTCAGGCCGGTCGGCGGTCAGAAACGCATGAACGATCTCTCGGACCGCCATGAGCTCGCGCACCGCGGCCTCGGAACCCGTCGGCGCACTCCCTGTCGGCGATGCCAGCCGGATGCGCTCGGCAGCAGCCGAGAACGACTTGGTCACGAAGGGCTCAGGTAAGGCACTAACACCAATGTACAATGTCAGTTGCGCCGGGAACAGACGAATCCGCCGACCGGTACTCGCCGGTGACGCAGCACCCAATACTGCCGAGGTTGCTATGCCACCAACCGCTCGACCGCCGCGATGACGGGCGCGAACGATAGGGCCCGGCCCGCCACGCGCTGCGCGATCTCATCCGCCAGTTCGCGCTGGCCCTCCGCGAAGAGTTCCTCGACGATCCACGGCCCCGCGCCCGGATTCCGGTACCAGTCCTCGTTGAATCGCTCCCTCAACGACTCGGCCAGTAACGCACCGAGCTGCCATGCACGCAGGTACCGAGCCGCGTAGAACCGCGCATCCACGTCGATGAACGCATCAGCCCGCCGGTACCGGAAGGATGTCGCCTCCGTCAGCGTCTCCACGTACAGATCCGGCACCAGATCCCACGGCAGTTGGCCGCCATAGAGCTGCACTTCGTAGGTCAGTTTCGCGCAGTAGCGCCGCAGAAACTGCAGCTCCTCGAGCGCCGCCGCGCGGAGGAATGGCGACAGCTCGCGCTTGCCGAGCCCGGAATACCGCAGCAGCCACCCGGGATGCTGCATGAGGTGGTCGAACAGCATCGCGTACGACTCGGTCACGGAGTTGTCTCCGACCCATCGATACTCGAACGGATGGTCCGCGCGCGTGTAGGCGAAGTGGAGCGCGTGCCCGAGTTCGTGCAGCAGTGTCTGATAGTCCGTCTGCCCGCCGTGCGGACGCATCACGAGATACACTTCGTCCGGCACCCGCACCGGCGCGCAAAACGCCCGCGCCCGCTTTCCGGCACGCTCGCCCGTATCGTATCGCACGCGGCCGCCCGCGTCCGGATCGATACCCATTTCCGTCACCTGGCGGCGCACTGATTCCTCCATCGCCGCACCAGGGAAATACCGGTCGAACTCCGGCGCGCGGACGAGGGCGAGCGCATCGGCTCTCGTGAGATCGGAAACGGCGACGCCGAGGGAGTGATGCGCGGCACGAGGCAGGAGATCGCGCCAGACGGCTTCGGTGTCCGTGAGACACTGGCGGCACTGGTCCACGAGCTCGTCGAGCGATATCCCGCTCAACAGCGTGAACGCCGCGTTGTAATTCGGCGCGAGGTCCAGCGACTCCACGAAATCGCGCTCCCGCTGGAGCCGGTCGCGGCGAATCGCCACGAGCCCGGTTTCGACAATCGAGGCCCGGGCGTCGTCGATCGCCAACCGGTCCCGCCGGTCGCTGGCATTGGCGATCTCGATGCCGGCTTGCAGGTACGGGTATTGGCGGCCGTCAGGAAGCGAGACCACCGCCGATGACTCCCACGCGATCTCGCGCTCTTCGATCTCCGCGAGTGCGCGTCCCGTTTGCGACTCGACTTCCCACTCCAGCATCAGCCTCGCGCCACGATGCGACTCGCTGCCGGGTTTCGAATCCTGAAATTCCGCCCGCACCAGATCGAGCGCCGCCGTTCCCAGTACTCGCGCGTACCGCTCGTAGATCGGCTGCAGCTCCGCCGTCGGCTTGAGACCCGAATGCACCATCAGGAACTCGCGCGACACCTCTTCCATGAAAGCGTCCGCATCCGCGCGTAGCCGCTCCGGCGTCAACCCCACGGCCTCCCCTGCGCGGTCGTCACCGGGCGAGGCGCTCGAGGATGTAGTCCCCCACCGCGACCGCCGCGACACGGTCCTGTCGCAGCGTATCCCGCTCGCGAATCGTCACCGTCTGGTCCGTTGCGGTCTGCCCGTCGATCGTGATGCAATACGGCGTCCCCACTTCGTCCTGCCGCCGGTATCGCCGGCCGATCGATCCCGATTCGTCGTAGAACACCGGAAACCGGGCCCGCAGATCGGCCGCGAGCGATGTCGCGAACTCCGGCATGCCATCCTTCTTGACCAGCGGGAACACTCCCGCCTTGATTGGCGCTAGCGCCGGATGCAATCCGAGTACGGTCCGTCCCTCCGCTTCTCCTTCGACCGTTTCCTCGCGATAGCTGTTCACGAGGACGGCCAGCGTGACGCGGTCCGCGCCCACCGATGTCTCGATCACCCAGGGGACATAGCGGCGGTTCGTGGGCTGGTCGAAGTACTCCAGTTTCTTCCCGGAATACTCCTGGTGGCGCGTCAGGTCGAAGTCACCCCGGTTGTGCACGCCTTCGATCTCCTGGAATCCCAGCGTGCCGCCGAAATCGAATTGGACGTCGTAGGCCGCACGCGCATAGTGCGCCAGCTCTTCGGGCGTGTGCTGATGGTATCGGAGCCGCTCCGCATCGAGCCCCAGCCTGAGGTGCCAGGTCATACGCTCCGCCTTCCACCGCTCGAACCATTCCATGTCGGTGCCCGGCTCGACGAAGAACTGCATCTCCATCTGCTCGAACTCGCGAGTCCGGAAGATGAAGTTGCCGGGCGTGATCTCGTTCCGGAATGCCTTTCCGATCTGCGCGATGCCGAACGGGATCTTCTGCCGCGTTGACTGCTGGACGTTGAGGAAGTTGACGTAGATGCCCTGTGCCGTCTCTGGCCGGAGGTACACCACCGACGCGCTCTCCTCGACGGGACCCATGAAGGTCTTGAACATCAGGTTGAATTGCCGGGGCGCCGTCAAGTCGCACGCCTCCCACTCGCCGGGCCGCTTGCTGGGCTTTTGCGGGCACCGCGCATCGTGCAGGGCATCGGCGCGGAATCGGCCCTTGCAGGTCTTGCAGTCCACGAGCGGATCGGTAAACCCGGCCACGTGACCGCTCGCCTCCCACACCCGCGGATGCATCAGGATCGCGGCATCGAGACCTTCGATGTCGTCGCGCGACCGCACCATCGCGCGCCACCAGTGATCCTTGATGTTCCGCTTGAGTTCGACGCCCAGCGGGCCGTAATCCCACACCGACCCCGTGCCGCCATAGATCTCCGACGACTGGAAAATGAAGCCGTGTCGTTTGCACAGCGACACGAGCTTGTCCATCACATCGGGTCGGGAAGAAGGCATCGTGCGGCGGTCGCGGGAAGCGAAATGAAAGAATGGGGTGTGGTGCTACGGTGATCGGAACGGCAGGACGAGCGCGCGGCTATCCGTGAGCCGCAACTGGCCGGCTGGCGCCCAGGCGCCGCGCGATCAGCGCGCCGTGCCCGCGGCCGTTTTCGATGAAGACTTTATTGGCGTCGTAGCCGCTCGCCAGCACCCCCGCCACGAACACACGCTCCACGTCCGTTTCCATCGTGGACCGGTCGTGCGCCGGGATCCCCGTGGCGGCATCGATCGACACCCCGAGTTGCTGGAGCAGCCCCGTGCTCGGCGTGAACCCCGTCATGAGATACACGTGGTTCGCCCGGAGGATCTGTGGCCCCTGCGGTCCCTCGATCGACACGGTGTCCACGTCGATCCGTGTTACGCGTGCGGTCCACCGCGCGGCGATGCTGCCATCCTTGAGCCGGTTGGTGATGTCGGGCAGCACCCACGGTTTGACGTTGTCATCGAGGTGCTCACGGAAATGCACCAGCGTCACCCTGGCGCCGCACCGCCAGAGGTCGAGGGCCGCATCGACGGCCGAGTTGCCGCCGCCGACGACGACCACATCCCGGCGGAATGCATCGTGCCCCTCGTGGTACAGGTGCGTCACGTGCGGGAGTGACTCCCCCGGCACGTGCAGCAGGTTCGGCGTGCCGAAATAACCGGTTGCCACGACCAGCGCCTCGAAAGGCGTCTCCGTGACGCCTCGCGGCGTTTGCGAGCGGACCACGAAATGTTCGCCGTCGCGCACGATCTCGGACACCGGCTCGTACAGACGCAGCACGAGATTGAAGTATTGGACCACCATCCGGTAGTACGCGAGTGCCTCGCGGCGGGTCGGCTTCTCGCCCGCGGTCACGAACGGCAGGCCGCCGATCGAGATCTTCTCCGCGGTCGAGAAGAAGGTCATGTAGGTGGGATAGCTGGCGACGCTGCTCGCCACGCACGACCGGTCGTAAACCTCGACTCGCAATCCGGCCTGCTTGAGCGCGATCGCCGCGGCGAGGCCGCATGGCCCCGCCCCGATCACCGCCACCGATGCCGTACCCGCGGCGGCCCCGCGTGTCATGACCATGCCTACGCGGGCACCGCCCCCGTGACTTCGATGATCTGGTCCCGGCGGGTACCGACGCTTACGAACCGGATCGGCGCCTCGACCAGCGATTCGATGCGGTCGAGGTACTGGCGTGCTTCACCCGGCAAGTCGTCCATCCGGCGGGTGCCGGCGGTCGATTGCTTCCAGCCGTCGAACCACTCGTAGCGCGGGACAACGTGTTCGAGCGCCGTGAGGTCGCCAGGAAACTCCGTGTGGACGGCGCCGCCGACTTCGTAACCCGTGCAGATCCCGATGCGGTCCAGCGTGTCGAGCACGTCGAGCTTCGTCACCGCCAGCCCGCTCAAGCCGTTGATCCGCGCTGCGTACCGCGCCACGACCGCGTCGAACCACCCGCAACGCCTCGGCCGCCCGGTCACCGCGCCATACTCGTGCCCCAGCTCGCGCATCTCCGTCGCCAGCGGCTCGTTGAACTCCGTCGGCAGCGGGCCATTGCCCACCCGCGTCGTGTACGCCTTGACTACGCCCAGCACGGCGTCGATGGCGGTCGGCCCGATGCCCGCACCGACTGCCGCCCCGCCCGACGTCGTGTTGCTGGAAGTCACGAACGGATAGGTGCCGTGGTCCACGTCGAGCAGCGAGCCCTGCGCCCCCTCCAGCAAGATCGCCGCCCCCGTCCCGATCGCGCGGTGCACCGCAAGGCCGACATCCTCCGCGATCGCGAGGAGCCGGGGGGCGAGCGCTTCCAGTGTCGCCACGGTCTGCGCGACGTCGGCGCGCTTGGCCGAGCCGAAATGCGCAAGCCGCGCGTTCGCGTGATCGACTCCGCGCTCGACGAGACTCGCCAAGTGGGCCGGATGCCGGAGGTCCAGCACGCGGACCCCGCGCCGCGCGACTTTGTCCTCGTACGCCGGCCCGATCCCGCGGCCCGTCGTGCCGATCTGCCGGCTCGCCGAGCTCTCGGCATCGAGCAGCTTGTGGTACGGCAGGACGAGATGGGCACGCTCGCTGACGTAGAGGCGCCCTTCGACGTCCACCCCGGTCTTCACCAGACGCTCGATCTCGGTAAACAGGGTCTCGGGATCCAGCACCACCCCGTTCCCAATCGCGCAACGGACGCCCGGATGCAGGATCCCGCTCGGGATCTGCTGGAGGATGAAGCACGACGTCCCCAGGTCGACCGTGTGCCCGGCATTGGCCCCGCCCTGGTACCGCACGACCCAGTCGGCACGCTCGGCCAGCACGTCGACCAGCTTCCCCTTCCCCTCATCTCCCCACTGCGCGCCGACGACGACCAGGGTCCGGGTGTTGGTGTCGAACATGAGAGGTAATCTAGCGCGCCCAGGGATGCAGCCGCACCGGCACCCATGCCACCCGCAACGTCAACAGGGTTCCCTCCTCGCGCTCGCGCCAGGAATGGGTAGGTTCGCCCCATAGGATTTGCCCCGTCCCTCTATAAGGAGCGTGACCATGCACACCACCTTCCTCGCGGCTGCTGCCCTCATCGCCGGCTTCGCTACCACCGCCGGCGCGCAGGGGAGTGGTATCAAGCTTTCCGACGTGGCCGGCAAGTGGACGGTCAAGGGCTCGGTCGGCCCGAACGACAGTGTGGTCGTAACCAGCGTGGTGAACGCGACCGCAAACCCGAAGACGTGGACTCTGACGTACCCGAATCGGGACCCCCTCCCGATGCGAGTCGTGGCGTCGGGCGGAGACAGCATCGTCACCGAAGTGGGCCCGTACCCGAGCATGCTGAGGAAGGGCCAGACCGTCACGCTCCTCCACAGCGTGGGACACTACAAGGGTGACACGATGACGGGCTGGTTCGAGGCGCACTACTCCTCCGGAGATGTCGTCAAGGGCAAGCAGGAGGCCACCCGTTCGAAATGACAGCGACGTAACGAGAGCGGCCACCATCGGCTCTGCGGTGGTGGCCGTGTCGTTGTAGCCTGGTGGTCTTGTGCGGCTATTTCACCGCGCGAGGCCTGAGACCGGCGTCAGGTGCCAAGCCCATGATCTCTTTCACGTCGCGCAGGGTGTCGCGGGCGATCCGCCGCGCCGTGGCGGCGCCGTCCCCGAGAACCGCTTCGACGTGACCCGGCCGGCTGCGGATGTCCGCCGCACGCGCGCGCATCGGCGCCAGCGATCGCTCCATTCCCTCGAACAACACTTTCTTGCAGTCGAGGCACCCCCACCCCGCTGTCCGGCACTGCCCAGCCACCATCTCCACCGTACTCTCCGGATTGAACGCCTTGTGGAGGTGGTAGATGTTGCAGACTTCCGGCGTGCCGGGATCCGTGCGCCGCACGCGCTTGGGATCCGTCACCGCCGGACGCAGCTTGGCCCAGACCTCGTCCGGTGATTCCAGAAGCCCGACTGTATTGCCGAGCGATTTCGACATCTTCGCCTGGCCGTCGAGACCCATGATGCGCCGCGCCGGCGTCAACAGCGCCTTCGGCTCCGGAAAGAACGGTGTATCCGGCGTGAACCGCGCATTCCACCGCCGCGCGATCTCGCGCGTCAGCTCCAGATGCTGCACCTGGTCCTCTCCCACGGGCACGCTGTCGGCCCGATAGAGAAGGATGTCCGCCGCCTGCAACACCGGATAATTGAGCAGCCCGGCGGGAACGCTCTCCTGCCGCTGCGCCTTGTCCTTGAATTGTGTCTGGCGTTCGAGCTCGCCGAGGGGCGTGATCGTGTTGAAAATCCACGCCAACTCGGTATGTTCCGGCACCGCTGATTGAACGAAGAGCGTGGCCACGCTGGGGTCGATACCCGCGGCAAGCAGCGAAATCGCCATCTCGTGCGTGCGGCTGCGAAGTTCCGGTGGGACGTACGGCACCGTAATGGCGTGGTAGTCCACCACGCAGAAGTACGACTCGTACCGGTGCTGGATCTCCACCCAGGCCTGAACCGCGCCGAGGAAATTGCCGATGTGCAGCTCACCGGACGGCTGGATGCCGCTGAAGACGCGGGGCGTGGCGAGTGCCATCGCGCGAAGCTAGACACGACGCCGGCGCGTCGCAAGCGATGCGGCACGATCCGGCCGCGCTCCTCGCCGTCGCGGTGCACGCCGCCACGACCGCCGGACAGCGTGTCCAGGCGCTCGCATCGTCGCGGTCGCACATACGATGGGAAGAAAAGGGCTTTGCCGACTTCGTGACCGACGTCGATCGCGAGTCCGAACGGATCATTCGCCGGACGGTGGCGGATGCGCTGCCGGACGCCGAAATGCTGGGGGAAGAGTTGAGTCCCCAGCTCGCCGGAACGACGCCGCTCGCGGCGCGGCGCGGCATCGTGTTCGTCGCTGACCCGCTCGACGGCACGACGAACTTCCTCCACGGCTATCCGCAGTACGCGGTCTCCGTCGCCGTCGTGGCGGACGGAACGCTCGCTGCCGGCGTCGTCTACCACGCCGTCACCAATGATGTCTACACGGCCACCGTGGGCGGAGGCGCCTTCCGCAACGGACAGCCCATCGCCGTCTCACCGATCACCACGCCGTCGCGTGCCCTCATCGGCACCGGATTTCCATTCTCACACCTCGAACGCCTCGCCGAATACCAGCCGCAATTCGCGGCGGTAAGCAGCCAGGTCTCCGGGCTGCGGCGCGCGGGCTCGGCCGCCCTCGATCTGTGCGACGTCGCCTGCGGCCGGTTCGAAGGGTTCTGGGAGCTGACCCTCGCCCCCTGGGATATCGCGGCCGGCGTCCTCATCATCCGTGAGGCCGGCGGCGTGGTGACCGATCTGTCCGGTGCACCCGCTCCGGTCGCTCACACGTCGGTCGTCGCCGGCAATCCCGCGATACACCAATGGCTGCTCGAAACGCTTTCGCAGCCCCGCGCCAGCGCCGGCCCGCCATGACTCTCTACTGTTTTTCCCTAATCCCTAGTCCCCAATCCCTAGTCCCTAATCCCTAGTCCCCAATCCCTAGTCCCTAATCCCTAGTCCCTAATCCCTAGTCCCTAATCCCTAGTCCCCAATCCCTAGTCCCTAATCCCTAGTCCCTAATCCCTAGTCCCTAGCCCCTAATTCCCTAGCCCGTCCCGCCATGCCGCTCGTCGAATGCGTTCCCAATTTCTCCGAGGGCCAGCGCCCCGAGATCATCCGCCAGATCCGCGACGCGATCGCCGCCGTCCCACAGGTGACGATTCTCGACGTGTCGTCCGACACATCGCACAACCGCACGGTGGTCACGTTCGTCGCACCCGTCGCCACGGCCGCCGACGCGGCCTTCGCGGGCATCCGCGCGGCACAGACGCTCATCGATCTCCAGACGCACCACGGCGCGCACCCACGCATCGGCGCAACGGATGTGGTCCCTTTCGTCCCCCTCGAGGGCGCATCGATGCAGGACTGCGTCGGCCTCGCCCGAACACTCGGCGAACGCGTCGGACGTGAGCTCTCGATCCCGGTGTACCTCTACGAGCGGGCCGCCACCCGCCCCGATCGCGAGAACCTGGCCGACGTGCGGCGCGGCGAATACGAGGGCCTTCGCGACCTGATCCGCACGGACCCCAAACGCGCGCCGGACTTCGGGCCCCGTGAGATGCACCCCACGGCCGGCGCGGTTGCCATCGGCGCCCGGCCATTCCTCGTGGCCTTCAACGTCTACCTGGGCCCCGCCAGTAACCTCGCAATCGCCAAACAGGTCGCCAAAGCCGTGCGCGGCTCATCCGGCGGCCTGCGCTACGTCAAGGCGCTCGGCCTCGAAGTCGACGGCCAGGCGCAGGTGTCGATGAATCTGGTCGACACCGACCAGACACCGCTGCATCGCGCATTCGAGGCCGTCCGCACCGAGGCGCAAGCGCTTGGCGTCACGCCCACCTGGAGTGAGCTGGTCGGCCTCATCCCAGAGCGGGTGCTGCTCGATGCGGGCGTCCGGCATATCCAGCTCCGCGGGTTCACACCGGAACAATTGCTCGAGCATCAGATCCGCTCGTCGGGCTCGGCCGAGCCCTCCCTGTCCGCCTTCACGGCGGCCGTCGCGTCCCCTGCCCCCACGCCCGGCGGCGGCAGCGTTGCGGCGCACGTCGGCGCCCTCGCCGCGGCTCTCGCACAGATGGTCGCCGGTCTCACGGTCGGCCGGCCGAAGTTCGCGCAGGCCGACGCGGAGATGCGCGGCGTCCTCGAGCAATCTTCGGCGCTGGCGGCCACCCTGTCCGGCCTCGTCGCGCGCGACGCAGACTCCTACGCCGCCGTCTCGGCCGCGTACAAGATGCCCAAGGTGCCGGAAGCCGCAGCCGCAGCGCGCCGCGAGGCGATCACGGAGGCGCTCCTGGGCGCCGCACGCGTCCCGCTGGAGACAGCGCAGGCGTGCCTGCGAGTCGCACAGCTCGCGGCCACCGCGGCCATCAGCGGCAACCCCAACGCGGTCTCCGATGCCGGGGTCGCGGCGCTGCTCGCCGAGGCCGCGTGCCGCGGTGCCGCCTACAACGTGCGGATCAATGTGGCCGGCCTTGGCGACCCGGCCCGCGGCCGCGAGCTGGCCGAAGAAGCCGAGCGGCTGGTGGGTGCAACCACCCACGCGGCATCCATGGCGACCGAGGAAGTAGAGAGGCACCTGTAGGAAGCCCCCAATCGTCCAGCAGGTGCGCGCGACGGTTTCGCACCGAAACCAGTCGCAGCCGCAATTCCCAGTCGTCGAGGGCAGCAGGGGCCGTTCTCGAACGGCCCCTCGTCGGTGATTGCCCGATGCGCCTCCAGCGACGCCCCCGGCGCCGGCTGCGCCGCTCTCTACGCCGCCGTCAGGATCCGCGGCCCTTCACCGGTGATCGCCACCGTGTGCTCGAAATGGGCCGACCGTTTGCCATCCGCCGTCACTACCGTCCACCGGTCGGAGAGCGTCCGCGTCGCCGCCACGCCGAGATTGACCATCGGCTCGATCGCAATCGTGAGGCCGGGGACGAGTTGGGTGCCCCGCTTCGGCTTCCCCTCGTTCGGCACCTGAGGCTCCTCGTGCGGTTCGAGGCCGACACCGTGGCCTACGAGATCCTTGGCCAGCGACAGGTGAGCCCGCGACACGACGGCCGAAATCGCGGCACCGATGTCCCCGAGATGGTTGCCCGGCGTCGCCGCCGAGATCCCGGCGGAGAGCGCTTCCTGCGTGACGGCGAGTAACCGCTCGGATTCCTTCGGTACCGCACCCACCGGCACGGTGACCGCGCCGTCCGTGTAGTACCCCTGGTACTTCACGCCCACGTCGATCGACAGGATGTCGCCCTCTCGCAGCTCGCGCTTCGGCGACGGGATCCCGTGCACGATCTCCTGGTTGATCGACAAACAGATGCTCCCGGGAAACCCATAGAGGCCCTTGAAGGCCGGCACGGCTCCTTCATGGCTCCGGATGAAGTCATCGGCGAGATCGTCCAGGTCGCCGGTGGTGACTCCCGGCGCGGTCCGGGCCGCGACCAGGCGGAGCGCCTCGCCGAGGATGCGGCCGCCACGTGCCATGATCTCGATCTCGCGCGGAGACTTGAGCTGTATCATTGAGCCGCTACCGAAGCGCTGCGGGCCGGACGGCACGGATCGAGTCAGCGCGAGAATGCGCGAAGTACACGGGCCTGCACCTCCGAGCGCGTACCCACGGCGTCGATCGGTACGACGCGCACGCCATGCGTCGCGTACCAGGTGATCACCGGCGCGGTCTGCGCGTGATACACCTTGAGACGCTGGCGCACCGCGTCCGGCTCGTCGTCAGCCCGCCGCACGAGCCTCCCGCCGCACTTGGGGCACGCGCTGCCGGGCATGTGCCCGGTGTAGGGCGTCTGGCATGCTTCACACACGGTGCGCTCACTGATCCGCCGAACCAGTACGTCGTCGTCGATCGCGAATACCAGCACGACCGTCGTGACCCGCCCGAGCTGGCTCAAGGCCGTCTGCAGCCCCTCGGCCTGGGGCACCGTGCGCACCACGCCATCGAGGATCGCGCCCCGCGCGGCCGACGGCTGGCTCAACGCATCCTTCATGATCCCGAGAATCACGGGATCCGGGACGAGATCACCGCGTTCCATGAACGCCTTGGCTTCGCGCCCCAGCGCGGTGCCATCGCGCACGGCCGCACGCAGCACATCACCGGTCGAGATTTTCGGAATCCCCAGGGCCGCCGCGAGTTGCTCGCCTTGCGTGCCCTTCCCGGCACCCGGCGGACCGAGCAGCACGACGATCGTTCGCTCGCCGTCTCCGGCGGCGGCGCCGGGCACGGTCAGAAACCGCCGACCGGCGACCCCATGCCGGCACCACGCGGCGCACGCCCACCCTTCTTCATGAACCCGTCGTATTTCCGCAGCAGCAGATGCTGCTGCATGTTGGTGACCGTGTCGAGCGCGACGCCCACCACGATCAGCAGAGAGGTGCCACCGAACCGGAACGGCACGTTGATCTGATCCGCGATCCACACCGGCAACAGCGCGATGAACGTGAGAAACACCGCGCCCGGCAGCGTGATCCTCGACATCACCTCATCGATGTACTCGGCGGTCTTCGAGCCCGGCTTCACCCCTGGAATGAACCCGCCCTGCTTCTTGAGGTTCTCGGCCAGATCGACGGGATTGAAGATGATCGACGTGTAGAAGTAGGTGAAAAAGACGATGAGAATCGCCATGAGCGCGAAGTAGAGCCAGGAGCCGGGGCGCATGTAGTCGGCGGCATCACGAGCCCACGGCTTGCCGCTGAACTGCGCGAGGGCGCCCGGCACGACGACTACCGACTGCGCGAAGATGATCGGCATCACGCCCGCGGAGTTGATGCGCAGGGGGATGAAGCTCTTGGCGCCATCGCGCATGCGCCCCCGCGCCATCGTACGCTGCGGAATCTGGATCGGCACTTTCCGCGCGGCGACCGTAATCGCGATGACGCCGGCGACGACACCCACCATGATCGCGCCGAGCGCGAGCAGCTTCACGACGTTCGTGGCGCCCGTCTGGATGTACCGGACGGTGTCGAAGATCCCGGGCCAGAACCGCTCGACGATCGAGAAGAAGATGATGAGACTGGCGCCGTTTCCAACGCCGCGCTCGGTGATCTGCTCACCGAGCCACATCACGAAGATCGCGCCTGTCGTGAGGAAGAGCACCATCAGGACCTTGAACGTCAGGCCGGGATTCGCGACCGCGTTGGGCAGCGTCTCCGTGAACAGCGCGAAGCCGTATCCCTGCACGACCGCCAGCGCGACCGTGATGTAGCGCGTCCACTGGTTGATCCGCTGCCGCCCCTCCTCCTCCTTCTGCATCTTGTCGATCTGCGGCAGGACCGCGCCCGCGATCTGCATGAAGATGCTGGCGGAGATATACGGCATGATGCCGAGCGCGAACACCGTCGCCCGCGACAGGCCGCCGCCGACGAACAGGTCGTACAACCCGAGAAGCCCGCCCTTCCCCTGATTGGCGAAGAAGTCCGTGAGTGCAAGCACGTTCACACCCGGAACCGTGATGTGCGAGCCGACACGGTAGATCAGCAAACACAACAGTGTGAAGACGATCTTGTCCTTCAGCTCCGTCGTCTTCCAGATGTTCGCGACCGCGGCCGCGGGATTGGGTTTCGCCATGACTGCCCCTGCGTAAAGACGGCGGGCCGCCAGCCGGCGGCCCGCGCTTCTGGATCCCTACTCCTCGACCCGGCCGCCCGCCGCCAGGATCTTGTCGCGCGCACCGGCGCTGACTTTCACCCCGCGCACTGTCACCGCCCGCGGCACCGCGCCGTTCGCCAGCAGCTTCGCCGGTCCCTTCACCGTCCGGATCAATCCCGCCTCCGCCAGTGTCTCGCGCGTCACCTCCGCATCCGCCGGAAGCTGTCCCAGTGCATCGAGACGAACCAGTTGCGACTCGACGCGGAACGGATTCGTGAAGCCGCGCTTCGGCACCCGGCGGGTGAGCGGCATCTGGCCACCCTCGAAATGTGGCTTGCCGCCGCCCGGTCCGTGATGCCCGGCCCGCGCTTTGATACCCTTCGTGCCCTTGCCCGACGTCTTGCCTGTCCCGGACCCGGGACCCCGGCCGAGCCGCTTCCGGTTGCGATGCGACCCGAGTGCCGGTGGCAGGCTGTCGAGCCCGATGTGCTTCGAACGATCGTCTGCCATCTTACTTCCCCACTGGCGTGACGCGGACCAAATGGCGCACGCGCTTGATCTGGCCGGCCACGGCCGGCGTGTGCTCCCGGATCACCACCGCCTGGTGGTGTCGCAATCCCAGCGCCCGCAGCGTCTCGCGCATGCGCGACGAATGGCCGATCCCGCTGCGGACCTGCCGGATCTCGACCTTGCCCGTCGTGGTGGTCGCCTTGGGTGTGTAGTCCGGGCCGCGGCCCGGATGCCAAACGAATCGTCTAGGCATGCACCGTCTCCTTGGAGCGGGCGCGGGAACGGTACCCGATGCTCGCCGCGTCGACTCCGCGCTCGCGCGCGATGTCTTCGACCGTCGTCAGTTGATGCAGCCCATCCAGCGCGGCCAGCACCATGTTGTGCGGGTTGGTCGAGCCCAGGCTCTTCGTCAGGATGTCGGAGATGCCCGCGCATTCCATGATCGCGCGCACCGCCCCGCCGGCGATGACACCGGCACCTGGCGCCGCGGGCTTCATGAGCACCCGCCCCGCACCGTGCTCGCCGATCACCTCGTGGGGGATCGTGCTGCCCGTCAGCGGGATTGCCGCCATGCGCCGGCGTGCGGCGTCCACCGCCTTGCGGACGGCCTCCGACACTTCGTTCGCCTTGCCCGTCGCGAACCCGACCTTGCCCTGGCCGTCGCCGACCGCCACGAGCGCGTTGAACGAAAACCGGCGGCCACCCTTGACGACCTTGGCGACACGGTTGATCGCGATCACGTTCTCGAGAAGCTCGCCGCCCTCGCGGCCTCCGTCGCCGCGGCCATCGCCACCCCGCGAGCGCCGGTCACCATCCCGGCCGCCACCACCGCCACCGCCTCCGGAGCGCCCGCCGCCCCCAGGACCACCGCGCCCGCCCCCGGGCCCACCACGCCCGCCTCCGGGCCCACCTCGGCCGCCACCAGGTCCGCCTCGGCCTCCGCGCCCACCGCCAGACCGCGCACCGCCCGAACGGGCCGAGCGCGGTGTGGCCGGCGTGCCGGCTGCGGGAGTTTCATTCTCTGCCATATGCCTCGTCGCTCCGTCGCGCTGCGTGAATTCCGATCAACACCGATCAGGCTCTAGAACTCGAGCCCGCCCTCGCGGGCGCCGTCCGCCACCGCCTTCACCCGGCCGTGGTACTTGTAGCCCGCGCGGTCGAACACCACCCGCAGGATCCCGGCATCCTTTGCGCGGGCCGCGAGCGTGCGGCCGACCACCGCCGACTTCTCCGTCTTCTTCCCCTCGGCCACGGCCTGGCTGGTGACGGTCATCAGCGTCCGCTGCGCCACGTCGTCCACCAGTTGCGCGGTGATGTGCTTCGCCGAGCGGTAGACGACGAGCCGCGGGCGCTCCGGAGTGCCCGTCACCTTCTTGCGGACCCGAAGATGCCGGCGCACGCGCTTCGCGTCGCGCGACTTCGGAATGCCTATCCGGCCCATTACTTCGCTCCCGTCTTGCCCGCCTTCCGGCGGACTTGCTCGTTGAGATACTTGATGCCCTTGCCCTTGTACGGCTCGGGCGGACGCAGGCTGCGCAACTCGGCCGCCACCTGGCCGACCACTTCCTTGTTCGCCCCCTCGATCACGATCGACGTGGGCAGCGGCGCCGTCAGCTTGATGCCGGCCGGCGCGCGGTAGTCCACGGGATGCGAGAACCCGAGCGCGAGCTGCAGCCCGAAGGGCCGGCCCTCCGCCTTGAACCCCACGCCCACGATCTCGAGCTGCTTCTTGAACCCAGCCGTGACGCCCTCGACCATGTTGGCGACCAGCGTCCGCGTGAGGCCGTGCAGCGCCTTGTGATTGGGCTCATCCGATGGCCGCGCGACGACCACCGTTGCGCCATCCACCGAGACCCGCATGTCGCGGTGCACCACACGCGTGAGCTCCCCGCGCGGTCCCTTGACCTTCACGGTCAGCCCGTCGACCGACACCGTGACGCCCTTCGGGACCGGAACCGGTTTCTTGCCGATACGTGACATGGCCAGCCTCCTACCAGACCAGCGCGAGCAACTCGCCGCCCTGGCGCGCCTGGCGCGCCTCGCGGTCCGTCATCACGCCCTTGGAGGTGCTCACGATCGCCATCCCCAGCCCATTGCGCACGCGCGGCAGCTCCGCCACCGCGACGTACTTCCGGAGGCCCGGCGACGAGACGCGATGCAGCTCGCGAATCACCGGCTGCCCGCCCTGTGCGTACTTCAGGATGAGCCGCAGGATCCGCTCTTCGGCCAGGACCTTGTAGTCCTGGATGTAGCTGTTCTCCTTCAACACTCGCGCGATCTCCAGCTTGAGCCGCGAAAGTGGCACGTCGACGCGCCGATGCTTCGACCCGCACGCATTGCGGATGCGGGTCAGCATGTCGGCCACGGGATCAGTCATCGTCATGGTTGCGGTCCTCTCACCAACTGGCCTTGCGAACGCCCGGGATGAACCCGTTCAGCGCCTGGTCGCGGAAACAGATCCGGCAATAGCCGAATTTTCGCAGATACGCGCGTGCCCGGCCACAACGCTGGCACCGGTTGTGTTGCCGCACGCGGAACTTCGGCTTCCGCTTGCTCTTCTCGATCATCGCCTTACGGGCCATCGGTTTCTCGCCGAAAAATGTGTCAGTGCGCGGCGGCGGTCGCACCACTGCGCCGCGCGCCCTGCGTCTTGTCCTGTTCGATCCGGAACGGCATGCCGAGCCCCCGCAGCAGTGCCAGTGCCTGGTCGTCCCGCTGCGCCGTCGTGACGAACGTGACATCCATCCCGTGCACCTGCTCCACCATGTCGTAGCTGATCTCGGGAAAGATCAGTTGCTCCTTGAGACCGAGCGAATAGTTGCCGCGCCCGTCGAACGACCGGGTCGGCAGCCCGCGGAAATCGCGGATCCGCGGAATCGCCACGCTCACCAGCCGGTCGAGGAACTCCCACATCCGTGCGCCACGCAGCGTGACCGCCGCGCCGATCTCCTGCCCCTCTCGCAAGCCGAAGTTGGCGATCGACTTCTTCGCCCGCCGGCGGACCGGCCGCTGTCCCGTGATGATCGCGAGCTCCTCGACGACCTTGTCCAGGACCTTGGGCTGCTTGATCGCCTCGCCCACACCCACGTTGATCACGATCTTCGACAACGTCGGCGCCTGATGCGGGTTGGAGAACCCGAACTGCTCCATCAGTTTCGGCTTGACGGTCTGCTGGTACTGGTTCCGGAGCCGCGGTGGCGGGACCGGACGCCCGATGCCAGCGTGCGGCGGACGCGGCGCCGCGGTCGCGGCCTCGCGGCGCTGCGCGCGTGACGCCTTGCCACCGCCAGTCTCGCCGCCACCCCCAGCTCCCGAGCCGCTCTTGCTCGCGCCACTCTTGCTCGCGCCGCTCTTCCGATCGGGCTTCTTGTCCCCATCTGTCGTCGCCATACCGTCTCCTAACGCGCGTGCACGTGTGGGATGGCATCGCCGCTCTTCACGGCCAGCCGCTCCTTCGTGCCATCATCGTTGATGCGCATCCGGACCCGCGTCGGGTCGCCGGATTTGGGATCGATCAACATCACGTTCGATGCATGAATCGGCGCCGGCTGCTCGATGATCCCGCTCTGCTCGTCGGGCCGGCGCGCTTTCCGATGCTTCTTGACGATGTTCACACCGTCGACCATCACGCGCCCGGTCTTCCGGAACACCCGCAGGACCTTCCCTTCCTTGCCCTTGTCCTCCCCGCGCATCACCCGAACCTTGTCGCCGGTCATGACGTGGATCGGCGTCCGCTCCGCCGCGATGGCGTGGCGCTTCCGGTTCCGGATGCCGGCCGTCTTTCGCTGTGTGAGTATCCGCACGGCTAGATGACCTCGGGGGCGAGAGACACGATCTTCATGTACTTCTTCTCGCGCAGCTCGCGCGCGACAGGCCCGAAAATGCGGGTCGCTCGCGGCTCGCCCTCCTCGTTGATGATGACCACGGCATTCTCATCGAATCGGATGTACGTCCCATCCTTCCGCCGCGTCTCTTTCGCGGTACGCACCACCACGGCGCGCGCGACATCGGACTTCTTCACGGTGCCGTTGGGCAGCGCGTTCTTGACGGCCACGATCACCGTGTCGCCAAGACCGGCGTACCGCCGGCGCGTCCCGCCCAACACGCGGATCACGAGCGCCGTCTTGGCGCCCGAGTTGTCCGCCACTTTGACCATCGATTCCTGCTGAATCATTTGCGGATGCCTCGTCCGTGGCGGTTAGCGCGCGCGGTCGACGATCTCGATCACACGCCACCGCTTGTCCTTCGACAGCGGGCGGGTCTCCATGATACGAACCGTATCCCCGGTCTTGGCCGCGTTCTCCTCATCGTGCACCTTCAGCCGGGTCGTCCGGGTGATCATCTTCCCGTACACCGGATGCGCGAGGCGACGCTCGATCGCGACCACCACCGTCTTCTGCATCTTGTCGCTCACGACCGTGCCGACGCGCGTCTTCCGCGCCCGTCGAACGCGCCGTGCAGCCGGCGACTCATGCGCCGTCCCGCCCGGCACCGACTGGTGTAGCGGGTTGTGCATCTCCGTCATGTGCCCTCACCGCGGGACGCCTGCGCGCCCCGTTCACGTTCCCGCAACACGGTCTTGAGCCGCGCGATGTCGCGGCGTAACCAGCGCAACCGTAACGCATCCTCCAGCGTCTCCGTCGCCGCCCGAAAGCGCAGCCGGAACCGCTCCTCCTCCAACTCCGCGACGCGCGCCTGGATGTCGGCATCGACCCACTCCCGGATCTCGCTCGCCTCCAGCCCCTTAGGCATCGGTGTGCGCCTCGTCACGAGTCACGAACTTGCTCCGCACGCTCAGTTTGGCCGCCGCGAGCGCCATGGCCTTGACCGCGATCTCCGGCGTCACGCCCTCGAGCTCGAACATCACACGGCCAGGCTTCACCACCGCCACCCATCCCTCCGGCGATCCCTTCCCCTTTCCCATGCGCGTCTCGGCAGGCTTCTTGGTGATCGGCTTGTCGGGAAAAATCCGGATCCACACTTTCCCGCCCCGCTTGATGTGCCGCGTCAACGCGACGCGCGCCGCCTCGATCTGCCGGTTCGAAACCCAGCCGGGCTCCAGCGCCTGCAGCCCGTAGTGGCCGTTGACGACGGTGTTCCCCCGCGTCGCCAGCCCCCGCGTGCGCCCCTTGAACATCTTCCGGAACTTGACCCGCTTCGGACTCAGCATGATTAGGTGTGCGTAGTGTCGTGAATCGCCTTACGCCCGCGCTCTATTCCCCAGTCCCCAGTCCCCAATCCCCAATCCCCAATCCCCAATCCCCATCCCCAGTCCCCAATCCCCAGTCCCCAATCCCCAGTCCCCAATCCCCAGTCCCCAGTCCCCAGTCCCCAATCCCCAATCCCCAATCCCCAATCCCCAATCCCCAATCCCCAGTCCCCAATCCCCAGTCCCCAATCCCCAATCCCCTACTCTACGACCCGGTCGAGTACGTCTTGCCACGACGGTCTTCGACGATCTCTCCCTTGAAAATCCAGACCTTCACACCGATCGTGCCGAAGGTGGTCTTCGCCGTCGATGTCGCGTAGTCGATGTCGGCCCGCAACGTGTGCAAGGGCACCCGTCCCTCATGGTAGCCCTCCACCCGCGCGATCTCCGCACCACCGAGCCGCCCGCCACACTTGATCTTGATCCCCTGCGCGCCCATGCGCATCGCGCTCTGCACCGCACGCTTCATCGCCCGGCGAAACGAGATACGCTGCGCCAACTGATTGGCGACGTTGTCACCCACCAGTTGCGCGTCCAGCTCCGGACGCTTGATCTCCTCGACGTTGATCCCGACTTCCTTGCCCACGAGCTGCGTCAGCTCGTCGCGCAGCTTGTCGACTTCCGCACCCTTCTTCCCGATCACGACGCCCGGCCGGCCGGTGTGGATCGTCACCACCACCTTGCCCGGCTTCCGCTCGATGTGGATGTCGGAGATCGCCGCATGCCCCACGCGCGCCTTCAGGTACTTTCGCAGCAGCTCGTCCTCCTTCAGGAGCTGCGGAAAATCCCGGTTCGCATACCACCGCGAACGCCACTGCTTGGAGATGCCCAGCCGAAAGCCGATCGGATTCGTCTTCTGTCCCATACTCCCTATGCCCCCTTCTTGCGAGTGCCCGGCCTCGCAGCCGCCGCCTTCTCCGCGCCCTTCGCCTTCTCCCCGTCCTTGGCTCCACCCTTGGCTCCGCCCTTGGCGCTGCCCTTCGCACTGCTCTTGGCCGCACCCGCACCAGCCGCCGCCGCCTTCGGCTGCGGCTTCACCCGCACCGCACGCGGGCCGAGCACGATCTCGACGTGGCTCGTCCGCTTCTGGATTGGCGTCGCACGCCCCATCGCCGCGGGCGTGAACCGCTTGAGCTTCGGCCCCTCGTTGATCACCGCGTGCTTCACATACAACGTGTCCACATCCACCGGCTCGTTCGACGCACGCCCCTTGTACTCGGCGTTGGCGACAGCCGAATTCAGCACTTTCTCGATCTGACGGGCCGCGTGCTTCTTCGAAAATCGGAGAAGGGCCAGCGCATCGTTGACGTCCTTGCCACGGATCTGGTCGATCACGAGGCGCATCTTGTACGGCGACTGCCGCGTCGTCCGCTGGAATGCCCGCACGTCGGTCATGGTTACCGGCCTCCCCCCCCACCGCCACCACCGCCACTACTGCCGCCGCCCGCCGGCTTCGATCCCGGCGCCGCCGCGACCGGCACTCCGGCCGCCTTCTTGTCCACGGCCTTGCCCGAATGCCCCCGGAACAACCGCGTGGGCGAGAACTCGCCGAGCTTGTGGCCGACCATGTTCTCGGTGACGTAGACCGGGATGAACTTGTTCCCGTTGTGCACGGCGAACGTGTGCCCCACGAAATCGGGGATCACGGTGCTGGCACGGGACCAGGTCTTCACCACCCGCTTCTCGTTACGCGTGTTCAGAGCGCCCACTTTCTTCAGCAGGCTCTCGTGCACGTACGGGCCTTTCTTGAGACTTCTCGCCATAGTGTGCTCGGATTCCTATTGCGTCGCCCGGCCGCGCTTCCGGCCACGGACGATCAGTCGCTGCGACGCCTTCTTGGTGTGACGCGTCTTGACGCCTTCTTTCTTGCCCCACGGACTCACGACGTTGCGCCCGCCACGCGTCCGGCCACCGTGCGGGTGGTCGACAGGATTCATGACCTCGCCGCGAACCTTCGGACGCCGCCCCATCCACCGCGTCTTGCCCGCCTTGCCCCACGACAACAGCTCGTGCTCGGCGTTCCCCACGGTCCCGACGGTCGCCAGACAGTTCCCGTGCACCAGCCGCATCTCGGTCGAGCGCAGCCGCACGGTCACGTATTCGCCTTCCTTGGCCACCACTTCGGCCGACGCACCCGCGGACCGCGCGAGCTGGCCACCCTTGCCGGCCCTCAGCTCGATGTTGTGCACGTCGGTGCCCAGTGGCACCTCGCGCAGCGGCATCGCGTTCCCCGTCCGCACGTCCGAGCCCGGACCCGACACGATCGTGTCGCCCACGGCCAGGCCCCGCGGATGCAGGATGTAGCGCTTCTCACCATCCGTGTACTCGATCAGCGCGAGGCGCGCCGAGCGGTTCGGATCGTACTCGATCTCGCGCACCGTGCCCTGCACGCCGAACTTGTTGCGCCGAAAATCGATGACGCGATACATCCGCTTGTGGCCGCCACCACGGCGCCGCATGGCGATGTGCCCGTGATTGTCGCGGCCGCCCGACTTCTTGAGCGGCTCCAGCAGCGACTTCTCGGGCGTCGTCCGGGTGATCTCCGCGAAATCCGGAACGGACCGGAAGCGCGAGCTCTTGGTGACCGGCTTGAACTGGCGAACGGGCATCGGAATGTCCTCTTAACCTTCGAATACGTCGATCGTGTCGCCCGAACGCAGCTTCACGATGGCTTTCTTCCAGTTGGGCCGCCGCCCGGATGTCTTCCCGACTTTGCGCAGCTTCCCGCGCACGTTCGCGGTCCAGACCCCCGTGACTTTGACGCCGAATAACCGCTGGATCGCGTCCCGGATCGCCGCCTTGTTGGCGTCGGGCGCGACTTCGAACGTGTACTCGCCACGCGCCTGATAACCGGCCGACGTCTTCTCGGTCATGATCGGGCGCACGATCGTACGATGTAGCGTCGACATCGCCTAGCTCCTCTTCTTCTTGGGAGCCGCCTTCTTCGCCGCCGGCCGCTTCTTGGCCGCGGGCGCCGAAGCGCTCTTCCCTGCCGATTTGGTCTGCTGCGCCTTGACCGCCGGCTTCGCCTTCGTGGCTGACTTCGTGGCTGACTTCGTGGCCGCCTTCTTGGCCGCCTTCGCGCCGCCCGCCGCCTTGGCACCGCCCGCTCGCGGCTCGCCGTGCGTCACCGCCCGCGCTTTGCGCGCCGGCACCGCCCGCCCGGTCTCCGCAACCGGCTCCAGCGCATGGCCGATTGCCGAAGCCTCGATCAGGACCACGTCGGACCACAGGACGTGATAGGTCGAGACGTCGGAGTACGGCAGCACCTGCACGAGCGGCAGGTTCCGGCCGCTGAGATACACGTTCGGTTGTGCGCCGTCGGTGAGGATCAGGACCTTCCGGTCCGATACGCCGAGCGCGGCCAGCAACTCCACGATCCTGCGTGTGTGCGGCGCATCGAAGTGGAACGCGTCGATCACCTTCACCGCACCTTCGCGCGCCCGCGCGTTCAGTGCGCTCTTCCGCGCCAGCGCCCGCACCTGCCGCGGCACGTACTGCGCGTAGCTCCGCGGGGTCGGGCCGAACACCGTTCCGCCACCGACCCAGTGCGGCGCCCGCGTCGAACCCTGCCGCGCGCGGCCAGTGCCCTTCTGCTTCCACGGCTTCTGGTTTCCGCCGGTCACGAACTTCCGGATCTTGGTCGCCGCATTGCCCTGGCGCTGATTGGCGCGGAACGCCTTCACGGCCTGGTGCATCACCGGCAGGTTGATCGTGCCGTCGAACAGCTCGCCCGGCAGCGGCACCGCGGACCGCGGCGTGCCGAGTGCGGTGAACGTCTCTGCTTCGAACGTCATGGGGCGCGGACCCGCTCCCGTCGTCTCGTGAGTGTCAGGCACGCGATCCTCTACTGCTGTTTGCGCACGACGACCAGTCCGTTCTTCGGACCGGCCACCGCGCCGCGGATGTAGAGCAGGTGACGCTCGAGATCCACGCGCTCGACGCGCAGATGCGTCTGCGTGTGCTGCTCGGCGCCGTAGTGTCCGGGCATGCGCTTGCCCTTGATCACGCGCGACGGATCGGTGCCCGGTCCGATCGAGCCCGGACGCCGGTGCTTGGTGTTGCCATGCGTGTTCGGGCCACCGCCGAAGCTGTGGCGCTTGACCACGCCCTGGAACCCGCGCCCCTTGCTCGTGCCGGTCACCTTCACGGCATCACCCACCGCGAAGATCCCGATACCGACGGTGTCGCCGACCTTCAACACGGGGATCTCCGGATTCTTGCCCGGCGCATCGTCCAGCCGGATCGAGCGGAGCACCAGCGGCGGCGCCGCGAGACCCGCCTTCGCGGCGTGCCCGATGGCCGCGCGCGACGCGCGGCGGCCTTTGGGGTCCCGCTCACCCTTGCCGCTCTCACGCCGCACGCGCAGGACCCCGTACCCGAGCTGGACCTGGGCGATGCCCGCCGTTGCCGGATCCGTGACCTGCAGGACCGGGTTGGGCGGTGCCTCGACGACCGTGCACGGGATCTGCTGGCCCTCGTCGTTGAAGATCTGGGTCATCCCGACTTTTTTCCCGATGATTCCGATCATGGCTACTCGACCTTGATCTCCACGTCGACACCCGCTGGGAGATCCAGCTTGGTCAACGCATCAACCGTCTGTGCGCGTGAATCGAGAATGTCGATCACCCGCTTGTGGGTCTTCAGCTCGAACTGTTCCCGCGACTTCTTGTCCACGTGCGGCGAGCGCAAGACCGTCCATCGCTGGGTCTTGGTCGGCAGCGGAATTGGCCCCGACACCTGCGCGCCGGTCTTCTCCGCCGTGCGCACGATGTCGGCCGACGCCTGATCGATCACGGCGTGGTCGAAAGCCTTGAGACGAATGCGAATTCTTCCTGCCATAGGAGCACCAATAAGTGGCTGGTGATTGGAGATGAGGAACTGGGGATTAGGGACTGGGGACTGGGGATTAGGGATTGGGGATTCGGGATTCGGGATTCGGGATTCGGGATTCGGGATTCGGGATCGAACCCAGTCCCCAGTCCCCAGTCCCCAGTCCCCAGTCCCCAGTCCCTAATCCCCATTCCCCTTCACTTCAGAATCTTCGTCACGACGCCGGCACCCACCGTGCGGCCGCCCTCGCGAATCGCGAAGCGCAGCCCCTCATCC
>Ga0209167_10000086_pt1 | contig 101324 bp, 93 predicted proteins | sample Coa_R1_9_FD_187154 | JGI IMG/M metagenome (GOLD analysis project Ga0209167, IMG submission 187154) | Surface soil microbial communities from Centralia Pennsylvania, which are recovering from an underground coalmine fire - Coalmine... | ecosystem: Environmental > Terrestrial > Soil >... | reverse complement strand
CGGATGCGTGCTCGCCAATCGGCTGAGCGCGGATGGAAAGAATTCCGTGCTGTTGCTCGAAGCAGGCCCTCGCGACACCAATCTCTGGATTCACGTGCCGCTCGGCTATGGCCGGCTGTTCAAGGAAAAGAGCGTCAACTGGATGTACCAGACCGAGCCCGAGCCGGGACTGGACGGTCGCAGCGTGTTTCAGCCGCGCGGCAAGGTCTTGGGCGGCTCGAGTTCGATCAACGGCCTGCTTTATGTTCGCGGCCAGCATGCGGACTATGATCGCTGGCGCCAGTACGGCAACCAGGGCTGGGGCTTTGACGACGTGCTGCCCTATTTCAAGAAGGCCGAGAACCAGCAACGCGGCGCGGATGATTTTCATGGCGCCGGCGGTCCGCTGCCGGTTTCCGACTGGGAGCAGCCCGATCCGCTTTCGTCAGCCTTTATTTCGGCAGCGGCCGAGGTTGGCCTACCGGTCAATCGCGATTTCAACGGCGCGTCGCAGGAAGGCGCCGGATTCTTTCAGACCACGACGCGGCGCGGAAGGCGCGCGAGCACAGCGGTGGCCTATCTTCGCCCCGCGAAGGGCCGTGGCAATCTGCGTGTCGAGACCTCGGCGCTCGCGCAAACTGTCGTGTTCGCCGGGCGGCGTGCGGAGGCGGTCCAATACCGCCAGGCGGGGCTTCTGAAGACCGCGCGGGCGCGCAAGGAAATCCTGATCTGCGGCGGCGCGTTCAATTCCCCGCAATTGCTGCAACTCTCCGGCGTCGGCCCGGCGGAATTGCTGCGCCAACACGGCATCGAGGCCGTACTGGATGCGCCGGGCGTAGGTCACGATCTGCAGGATCACATGCAGGTCAGGGTGGTCATGCGCTGCGCCAAGCCGATCACGCTCAACGACATCGTCAACAACCCCGTCCGAAAAGTCCTGACCGCCCTGCAATATGCGGCGTTCCGGACCGGCCCGCTGACGATCGCGGCGGGCACGTCGGGGGCATTCGCCAAGACCAACCCTCGCTTGGCGAGCCCGGATATCCAGATTCATTTCCTGCCATTTTCCACCGACAAGATGCGAGAGAAGCTGCACTCGTTTTCCGGCTTCACCGCCTCGGTCTGTCAGTTGCGGCCCGAGAGTCGCGGCTCGCTTCGCATCCGTAGTGCGGACCCGGCCGCCCCTCCGGAAATACGGATCAACTACCTCTCGACGGAAGTCGACCGCTCCACCAATGTCGAAGGCTTGAAGATGTTGCGGAAGATCCTGAAGGCGCCCGCGCTTCAGCCCTACGTTGTCGAAGAAGTCGATCCCGGGAACAAGGTCGCAAGTGACGAGGCGCTGTTGAGCTTTTGCCGCGCGCGGGGCAGCACCATTTATCACCCCACCTCGACGTGCCGGATGGGAAATGATCCGCTCGCCGTCGTCGACCAGCGGCTTCGCGTTCGTGGGGTAGAGGGCCTGCGCGTGGTCGACGCCTCGGTCATGCCGGACCTGGTGTCGGGCAATACCAACGCGGTGGTCATCATGATCGCGGAGAAAGCCTCCGACATGATCCTGCAGGATGCGCGCTAGCGCGAGGTGCGGGACTTGCATTTTGCATTCGGCGTCGGCGCGTTCTATCTTCTCAGCCCACGGCATCGATTTGGAGCCTGACGGGTGGCAGTTCGAATGCGGATCGGCACGCGCAAGAGCGCCATGGCGCTGGCCCAGACCGGGGAAATCGCCCGGCGGCTTGCCGCGGCCATACCCGATATCGATGTCGAAATCGTCAAGTTCGAGACCACGGGCGATACCGACCAGACCGGCAAGCTTCTGAAGCACGGTGGCAAGGGCGGCGCTTTCGTAGCCGAAATCCGCGATGCCGTTCGCTCAGGGCAATTGCACGCGGCGATGCATTCGCTCAAGGATATGCCGGGCAACGAGGACACCCCGGGGCTGGTGATAGGCGCCACGCTCGCGCGCGATTCCGCAAGCGACGTCCTGGTGCTGCGGCCGGGACTTTCGCTCGAGGAATTCAAGCGTTCGCGCGGCAAGGGTTTCAAGATCGGCACCAATGCGGTGCGGCGCGCGGCCTATGCGCGCCGGTTGTTTCCGCATGTCGAGGTGATTCACTATCGCGGCGCGGCCGACACGCGCGTGCGCAAGCTCGACCATCTGGAGAAGCAGCGGCTTCCCGATGGCGGGGAGGCGGGTCCTGCGGACGCGCTGATCATGGCGCGCTCGGGACTGGAGCGCGTAGGCCTCGCGAACCGCATCGCCTATGAATTTTCGATAAAGGAGATGCTGCCGGCGGTCGGGCAGGGGATCGTCGCGGTGGAATGCGCGGTCAACGATTGGCAGACGCGCGGCGTTCTGGCCGCGATCGACGACCTCGCCGCGCACCGCTGCGCGGATGCCGAGCGCGAGGTGCTGTGGGTGCTCAACGGCCATTGCAATTCTCCGATCGCGGGATTTTCCTCAATCGACGGCGCGCAAATGTCGCTGACCGCTTCGGTGCTGGACGAAGCGGGCCGCCGCTTCATTGAAACCTCGCGCTCCGGGCCAGCCGAGCGCCCGCGCGAACTCGGCCGCGCGGTCGGGCTCGAACTGTTGGCGAAGGGCGCGGCCGAACTCATCGAGCGCAGCCGGCCGGGGTAGATTCTATCCTTTATACGCCCGCACGCGCTTGATCATCTGCTCGACATGGGCAATCGGGGTTTCCGGCAAAATGCCGTGGCCGAGGTTGAAGATCAGCCGGCCGGCGCCGTAATTTGAAAGCACGTCGTCGACCGCGCGATCGAGCGCTGCGCCGCCCGCGATCAACACCAGCGGATCGAGATTGCCTTGAACGGCGACGCGGTTTTGCACCCGTTCGCGGATCAATGACGGCTCGGCCGTCCAGTCGATGCTGACGGCATCGATGCTCGTGGCATCCACATATCCCGGCAGCAGCGCGCCCGCGCCGCGGGGAAAGCCGATGATCTTCGCATCGGGCGCCTTGGCGCGGACGCCCTGGACGATCCGCTTTGTCGGCTCGCTCGACCAGCGCGCGAATTCGCGCGGCGGCAATACGCCGGCCCAAGTGTCGAAAATCTGCAACGCGTCGGCGCCTGCCGCAAGCTGGCCCAGCAGATACTGGATCGAATTCTCCACCAGCACGTCGATGATGTCGGCGAATGCGTCGGGATGGCGATAGGCCATCATTCGCGCCGGTGCCTGATCCGGCGTGCCTTGTCCTGCCACCATGTAGGTCGCGACCGTCCACGGCGCGCCGCAGAAACCGATCAGCGCGGTTTTTGGATCGAGCTCGCGGCGAACGCGCCGCAGCGCCTCGAACACCGGCTCGAGCTTTGCGAAGTCGGCGCGCCGCGCCAGCGTTTCGACCTGCTCAGGCGTATCCAGCGGATCGAGCCGCGGGCCTTCGCCGGCTTCGAACCTGACGGAGCGGCCGAGCGCGTGGGGAATAACGAGAATGTCGGAGAAGATGATCGCGGCATCGAAGCCGAAGCGGCGGATCGGCTGCAAGGTGACTTCGGCGGCGTATTCGGGCGTGAAGCAAAGATCGAGGAAGCTGCCGGCCTTGGCTCGCAACTCCCGATATTCCGGCAAATAGCGACCCGCCTGCCGCATCATCCAGATCGGCGGCGTCGGCTGTCTTCGGCCGGACAGCACTTCGAGGAAGGGTTTAACGTTGCGAATCTGGGCCAAATGTTGGGTCCGATGGATGACGAAAGAAACGTGCTGATCCTGATACACTGCTGAGGCGGATTCGGCCAAGTCGCGAATTCAATAGTGCGGCGGCGGCTCGTTCGCGGCACCCGGCATTTGCGTCTCGGTCTCCTGCAGGCGCTCGTTCAGAAGGGCGAGCTGACGCGTGAGCGCGTCGATCTTGAGCCATTGCTCGGTGATGGTCTTGTTCAGCGTCTCGATGGTTTCGTCCTGAAACGCGAGCCTTGCCTCGAGCGTGTCGATGCGATCGCCGAGCCTCTTGATCTCACTCATTGGGATGTCTCATTCGGCGCTCCCGCAATCCATGGCCAAGGGCGACGCGCTCGTCAAAGACAAAACATTCCCCGCGCCAGCGGCTTTCCGCCTCCGGAACGCCTTCCAGATATTTCAGAATGCCGCCCTTCAGGTGATAGACTTCGGCAAAGCCGCGCGAGAGAAGATAGCTGGATGCCTTTTCGCAGCGGATGCCGCCGGTGCAGAACATCGCAATTTTGCGATGCTTTGCCGGATCGAGATGGCGCGCGGCGAAATCCTTGAATTGACCGAAGCTCTTGATGCCGGGATCGACAGCGCCTTCGAAGGTCCCCATCGCCACCTCAAAGCCATTGCGGGTGTCGATCAGAAGCGTATCGGGCGCTGCGATCAAGTCGTTCCAGTCGGCGGCGTCGACATAGATGCCGACCTGCCGCGTCGGATCGGCCTGCGCATCGCCGAGGGTGACGATCTCCTTCTTCAGCCGGATCTTCAGGCGCTGGAACGGCATTGCTGATGCGCTTGAGAATTTCAGCTCGAGATTGTCGAGCCGTCCGCCGAACAACTCACCCTGGCGCAACCCATTGACAAACTCGCCGATAGAAGCAGCGCTGCCGGCTAGCGTCCCGTTGATGCCTTCGCGGGCCAGTAACACGCTGCCCTTCAGCGCGAGGCCGGCACAAAGCGCCCGCAGCGGTTCCCGCAGATCGCGGAAGTCCGGCAGGGCGGCAAATTGATAGAAGGCGGCGACCTCATACGGCATGGCGGTGGTTTAACAGGGGGACGGCGGAGGGAAAAGGCTCATCCCGGCCGCGGTTGGCGCCGGCTCAATTGACGTAGGTCGATCCCTCGGCACGCGGCCCTCAAAGCTTCGCGTTAAGGATGAAGATGTGCATGCGATATGCATCCCAAGCATTGCCCAGTACCGGACGAATGTGCCAATAACCCCCGGCAAACCCGCGCCGCCCGCCGGGTGAGGAAAACTCGGAAAAAAAGCGACAAAGTGAGCAATTTGGCATGAGGAATTTCCATCTCGCCGGCCGGTCGACGGTCCACTCCCAGAATGCGATGGTGGCGACTTCGCACCCGCTGGCGGCCTTGACGGCGATTGAGGTGCTGCGTTCCGGCGGCACCGCCGCGGATGCGGCAGTAGCGGCAAGTGCGCTGCTCGCGGTGATCGAGCCGCAATCCACCGGAATCGGCGGCGATTGCTTCGCGCTGATTCAGCCAAAGGGCGAAGGCAAGATCGTTGCCTATAACGGCTCGGGCCGCGCGCCGATGGCGGCGAAGGCGGAATGGTACGTCGAGCGCAAGATGCAGGCGATCCCGCTGACCTCGGCGCACGCCGTCAGCATTCCCGGTGCGGTCGATGCATGGGCGACGATCCTGCGCGATCACGGCAAGCTCGGGCTCGATACCGTGCTGCAACCGGCGATCAAGGCCGCGGAGGAGGGCTACGTCGTAACGCCCCGAACTGCATTTGACTGGAAGAACGGTTTTGAAAAACTGAAGAAGGGCACCAACACGGAGCGCTATCTGCTGCCGCACGGCAAGCCGGCCGTGGCCGGCGACGTCATCCGGCAGGTGGAACTCGGTCAGACCTTGCGGGCCATCGCCAAGGGTGGCCGCGATGCCTTCTACAAGGGCGCCATCGCCGAGGATATCGTGGAGACCTTGCGCGGGATCGGCGGCTTGCATACGACCGACGACTTCGCGGCGCATACGACGGAAACGACGGTGCCGATCGGCACCATGTACAAGGGCCTCGACGTCTGGCAGTGCCCGCCGAACGGTCCGGGTATCACCATGCTGGCGATACTCAACATCCTTTCGCATTTCGATCTGACGAAGTTCGCGCCGATGAGCGTTGAGCGATTTCATCTCGAAGCCGAGGCCGCGCGCGTCGCCTACATGATGCGGGAACAGAACATAGGCGATCCCGCCCACGTCAAGGTCGATGTCGCGAGAATCCTGGCCAAGCAATTTGCCGACGAATGGGCCGGCAAGATTCGCATGGACCGGATGCTCGACTTGCCGAAGGTCTCGCCGCCGATGAATCCGTCGACGATCTACATCACGGTGGTGGACAAGGATCGCAACGCTTGCTCCTTCATCAATTCGATCGCGCACTCGTTCGGTTCGGCGATCGTCTCGAACAAGACCGGTATTCTGCTGCAAAATCGCGGTGCCGGTTTCCGCGTTCAGCCGGGCCACCCGAACTGCATCGCGCCGGGCAAGCGGCCGCTGCACACCATCATTCCGGGCCTGGCGACCAGGAACGGCCGCGCGGTGATGCCATATGGCGTGATGGGCGGGCAATATCAGCCGGTCGGGCAGGTGCATGTACTGACCAACATCCTCGACTACGGCTGTGACCTGCAGGAGGCGATCGATATGCCGCGCGGCCTGCACTATGAAAATGTCTTTCAGCTCGAGGATGGCGTGCCGGCCGATATCGTCGAGGGCCTGAGGAAGCTTGGGCATCAGACCACCAAGGTCATCCCGCCGCTTGGCGGCGGTCAAGCGATCTGGATCGACTGGGAGAAGGGCACGCTGACCGGCGGCTCCGATCCCCGCAAGGACGGTTGCGCGCTCGGATATTGAACCAACGATCTGCCCCCCTCTTCCCTAAACGCAGGAAGCCAAACATGCCGCCCTCGCATCTTCGAATTCTCTCGTCTGCCTTTCTCCTCGCCATGATTGGCGCCTTTCTCCTCACCGCACCAACCATGGCGGCGGCGCAAACCGCAGGAAAAACCATGACCACAGCTTCCGGGTTACAGATTACCGACAGCAAGGTCGGCACCGGGGCGACGCCGAAGCCCGGCCAGATTTGCGTGATGCACTACACCGGCTGGCTCTACGAAAACGGCCAAAAGGGCAAGAAGTTCGACAGCTCTGTCGACCGCAACGAGCCGCTCGAATTTCCGATCGGACAACGTAAGGTGATTGCGGGTTGGGATGAGGGCGTCGCCTCGATGAAAGTCGGCGGCAAGCGCACGCTGATCATTCCGCCGGCGCTGGGTTACGGCGCTCGCGGCGCCGGCGGCGTGATCCCTCCGAACGCGACGCTGCTCTTCGAGGTCGAATTGCTCGAGGTGAAGGGCTGATCTACGCAAGAAGAAAGACCGGTCCATGGAACCGTCTTTTTTCGGCTTGGATTCGGCTGGCCTTTCGACCGATGTTCCCTTATTGTTTGGTTTCTGATCGCGGTTTTCTGTAGCGTTCGCGCATTCACGGGAAAGCAGCGTCATGACACAATCTCACGATCGCACTTATTCTGATCATTCGCATGGCCACGACAGCGCGGAGCGGTGGAAGCATGACGGCGTTCGGGTGATTCCCGGCCATCAGCTCGATCCCAACGTTCCCTCCACTCCCGGCATGGACCGCAAGGCCGCGATCAATTTCGCGCGCGTCGGCGCCCAGAAATTGTGGGCCGGCACGGTGACCATCAAGCCTGACGCCAAGACCGGTGCGCACCACCATGGTCACCTTGAGAGCATCATCTACGTCGTCAAGGGCAGGGCACGGATGCGCTGGGGCGAGCATCTGCAATTCACCGCGGAGGCGAATCCCGGCGATTTCATTTTCGTGCCGCCCTACGTGCCGCATCAGGAAATCAACGCCAGCCGCGATGAGGTTCTGGAATGCGTGCTGGTGCGCAGCGACGGCCAGGCGGTGGCGATCAATCTGGACATCGAGCCGGTCGAGAAGCCCGAGACGGTGCTGTGGGTTGATCCCGTGCATCGCGACCCGGCGCAGTCCACGTAAAATCGCGGACGTCATCATCCCCTCACATGCGATTCAGCACCCCCGCCCTGCGGTGCGGGGTGGCTTCCGGCTCAATGCGCGGTCTGGTACATTGAGACGATGTCGGGACTCGTAGGGTCTTTCGACTTCAAATCGGTCGTAGCGCTGCAGTGCCGCAAGAAAATCCGCAAGATCAAGATCGGAGAGGAATCGTGACGCAATTCAATCAATCGCTGGAACGCCGCACCGTCATCAAGGGCGCGGGATTGGGCCTCGTTGCCGGAGGCATCTCAGCGGCACTTCCTGCACAAAACGCCGCCGCTACCACCGAAGGCGGCGAGATCTGGAGCGGCGAATATTGGGCCAAGAAGGGCGACGTGCCCCTGTGGATGTTCCGCAAGCGGATCGGCGCGCCCAAGGTCGGCGAGGCGTCGCGGCCGGTTTTGTTCTTCGTCCATGGTTCGTCGGTCACCTCGCGGGTGTTCGATCTCAATGTTCCGGGCAAGGGCGAATATTCCGTCATGAACGCGTTCGCCCGTTACGGCTTCGATTGCTGGACCATGGATCACGAGAATTACGGCAAGTCCGGGCGCACCTCCGGCAATTCCGACATCGCCAGCGGCGTTGAAGACCTCAAGGCGGCGGTTGAAGTCGTCGCGCGTGAGACCGGCCGGCAGAAATATCATTTCCTCGGCGAGTCCTCCGGCGCGCTGCGCGCCGGCGCCTATGCGATGGTGGCGCCCGAACGCGCCGATCGGCTGGTGCTCGCCGCCTTCACCTACAAGGGCGAGGGCTCGCCGACCCTGAAGAAGCGCGCCGAGCAGGTCGATTATTACCGCACCCACAATATGCGCAAACGTGACCGCGACATGATCCGCTCGATCGCCACCCGCGACAAGCCGGGCACCAGCGATCAGGCCGCCGTCGAAGTGCTGGCGGATGTCGAAATGCAATTCGGCGACCAGATTCCGACCGGAACCTATCTCGACATGGTGGCCAATTTGCCGGTCGTCGATCCCAAAAAGGTGTTGTCGCCGGTGCTTCTGGTGCGCGGCGAATATGACGGCATCGCTACCGTTGCCGATCTCGAGGAATTCTATAATCAGCTTCCCAATGGCGACCGGCAGTTCATTATTCTTCCGGGCACCGCCCATTCGGTCGCGCTGGCCACCAACCGGCAATTGTTCTGGCATGTGACCAACGCGTTTCTGACCATGCCGACGCCGATCGCGACGTAGCGATACGTTTGTGGACTTCGCGTCATGCCCGCGCTTGTCGCGGGCATCCACGTCTTTCTCGGCGCCTGCTAAGACGTAGATGGCCAGGACGAAGCCCGGCCACGACGAAGCATGGCTCAAATTCAGTCCTGCAAGAATTCCAGAATCCGCCGCGTTCGTGGCAACGTCGATGGAGACGTTCAGGCGGCTGATGATTTTCCAGAACTGGATTTAAGTCTCGGCAGCCGTCCCGAACTGCCTGCCGGAAGCGTGGCGGGCAGTCATGTGGTTGTCGCACTCACTTCGATGCGGTTTTGGTGTCGAGATTGACGACCTGGACGCGGCGATTGAGCGGGTCCATCGGCGCGTTCGGGTCGATCGGCTTGGTCTTGCCGTAGCCGACGGTGACGAGATCGCTGCCGTTGATGCCGTATTTGTCGGTCAGGTAGCGCTTGATCGTATCGGCGCGACGCTCGGAGAGGTCTTGATTGTAGGCCTCGCCGCCGATCGCGTCGGTATGGCCGGCGACCACGAAGGTCGAACCCTTGAGGCTCGCGTTGGAGAGCGCCCTACCGAGCTCCTGAACGGACGACAAAGAAGCCTTGCTGATCTCGGCCGAATCGTAATCGAACTGAATATTGAGATCGATCTTCGGCTTGGTGGCCGCGATTTCCGCGATCTCTTCGCGCTCGCCGAGCGAAAGCGAGCGGGTCTTCCTGTTGCGCAAGGTGGCGACGAAGTTGATCTCCTTGGCCTTGACCGAAGGATCGGCCTGCGGCCCGCTCGACAGCCCGCGCGTCAGCGGCTTCGGCTGCAAGGCATTGATGATTTGATCCGCGGAGACATTGTCACCCGCGATGGCAAGGCCGGCCGTCATCGACAGCGCGGCGCCGAGCGTTATTGCCGTTAAACCGGAAAGTCTGAGAAGGCTGGTCATGGTCCTGATCCTCGCTGGTTTTGTCCGATGGCACTTGGATGCTCCGACGATATGACGGGTTCAATTCGACAGATGTGATTCAGGTCACATTGATCCCGGCACGCAGAGCTTTGACGGCGCTTTTCCCAAAGCCGTCGCGCCGCCGATGTGCGGACAAAAATTTGGCCAGATGCGTCCCTAGAAAAGTCGGGTAGGCATGAATCGTAGAGTGAGCGTGACAACCTGGCCCCGTTTCAGACACCAAAAAGACGCAACGAGTATCAGGGGCAACGTCCGATCGTGCCGGCGCGCTTGGAGACGTCGGGATCCGTATTGATCGGCGCGGCCTTCATCGCGGCTGCTATTTTGCTGTCCACGCTGATTACGGCGGTCGGAACGCGATTTGTCGGGATGGAGAGCCCCACCGAAGACAATGTGTGGCTGATCGACCGCCTCACCGGCAGCGTTTACAGGTGCAAGGCGCCGGAGCGCGGCAAGGCGGCATGCGAGGCGGAGATCGCGACCGGAAGCATCACCGATCGGGCAAAGTTGTCGGGGCGAGACGGCCCTAATTGACCGCCGGAACAATCCTGGCCGCCTGGTCGGCGATGAATTGCCATAGCCGATTGGCAACCGGGCCGTGGGGCGCGTCGCGCCGCCGCGCTGCGACCAGTTCGTTTCGTCCCCCCTTGAAATATTGGCCGGTGATCGCAATCAGGCTTGCCTCGCGCAGATTTGCCTCGATCAAATAGCGCGGCATGTGGCCCCAGCCCATGCCCTGAAGGATGAGTTCCTTCTTCATGAGCTGATCGCTGACGGTCCAGCTTCGCGCACCCTCCACCAGAAAATAGTCCGCCGGCGGCGAATTGCGGGCGGTGTCGCGGATCACGCACTGCACGTAGTCGCGCATCTGTTCCGGCGTAATCGACCGGGAAACGGGGAAGCGAAGGAAATTCGGCGCAACCACCGGCACAATTTCTACTGCGAGCAGATCGACGAATTCGAGCCGGGGATCGCTCTTGTCGATGTGGTGGAAGATGAGGTCCGCCTCGTCGTTGAACAGGCGTTCCCATGGTCCTGATATTGCTTCGAAATAAAGGTGCAGCCGGGTTCCCGGACTGCGATCGAAAAAACTGCGCAATAGCCCCAGCGTTTCGGGGAGGGGGCTAAGGTCGCCGATCACGACCCTGAGTTCGCCTTCCTCGCCCATCGCCAGTTGGGTCGCGTGATCGCGCAGCCGTTTCGCGTCCTGCAGGAACACCCGCGTGCGTTCGTAAAAGGAGCGCCCCGCTTCGGTCAGCGTGACCCGATAGCCGCTGCGGTCCAGCAAGCTGAGCTGCAATTGGCTTTCCAGATTCTTGACCGACGACGAAACGCTCGGTTGCGACCGCAGCAGCTTTTCGGCCGCCGCCTGGAAGCTTCCTTCGCTGACGACGGCTTCGAAGCAGACGAGCTGGTGGAGCGTGACCCTGTCAAACATTATTGAATAATCCTATATAGATTATAGGCATTATATTCTTTTTTCAAATAATGCAATCCGGCAAGTTTGTTCCCGTTCAACCAACCAACGGAGCAAGAGCCATGCGTGCCATTGTCATCAAGGAATACGGGGGACCGGAAGCGTTGGCGCTCGAAGAGCGGCCAGAGCCGGAGTCCAAGCCGGGTCAGGTCATCGTCGAGGTGAAGGCGTTCGGTCTCAACCGCGCCGAGACCTATATGCGGTCCGGCGCCTGGGGCGACGTCGCCGAAATCACCGGCATCGAATGCGTCGGCGTGGTGAAACACGACCCCGACGGGAGGTTCACCCCGGGGCAAAAGGTCACCGCCTTGATGGGCGGAATGGGGAGGCTCATGAACGGCAGCTATGCCGAGATGACGCGCATCGCCGCGACCAATGTGGTCCCGCTGTTGTCGAATCTTCCATGGGAAGACCTTGCCGCGATTCCCGAATCCTATGCCACTGCGTGGAGCGCCCTTTGCGGCAATCTCGCGATCTCGTCCGGTCAGACGCTGGTCGTCCGCGGCGCTACGTCGTCTCTGGGGCAGGCCGCGATCAATATCGCGTCGGAAATGGGTGTGCGCGTCATCGCCACCACGCGCAATACCAACGGCCGGTCAGAGGCGCTGGAAGCGCTGGGAGCCAAGCAAGTTCTTCGGGAGTCGACCGAGCTCTCGAAGCAAATCCGCGAAATCTACCCGAAGGGCGTCGATGCCGTGCTTGACGTCATCGGCAACAGCACTGTGCTCGACTCGCTTGCGATGGCGCGGCGGGGAGGCCGGGTCTGCGTGGTTGGGCTGCTCGATCACGTCGAGTCCGTCGGCAATTTCAACCCGCTGTTCCAGATGCCGCACGCCGGCGTGCATTTCTCATCGTTCGTCAGCTGGTCGTTTGGAACGCCCGAATGCCCGCTGTCGGACATTCCGTTCCAGACCATCGTCGATCGGGTGGCCAGTGGCGTCTACAAGGCCAAACCGGCAAAGGTGTTCCGCTTCGAGGATGTTCAAAAGGCGCATCGCTTGCTGGAATCGAACGAAGCAGGCGGCAAGATCGTCGTCCGCCTCTGAACCCCGCGCGGGAAATCCGTCTCTTTCGAAATCGCGAATCCGGCTAGATTGCCGCGCGATGTCCCGCGCCGGAGAACCCGTTTCGCTGACCAAGGCCGCAGCCAGGCATATCTGGCTGCGCGCCCAGCGGCTCGACACCGAAGCGCCGTTCGGTGACGGGCCGCGGGCGACGGCGTTGGCCGTCGAACATCTCGGCTATGTGCAGATCGATACCATCCATGTGATCGAGCGCTGCCACCATCACATTCTCTGGAACCGCATTCCCGCCTATCGGCGCGCGGATCTGCATCAGGCCCAGAGCGTCGACAAGAGCGTGTTCGAATACTGGACCCATGCGCTGTCTTATGTGCCGGCCAAGGATTTCCGGTTTTTCATGCCGGCGATGAAGCTCCACCGGCGCGAGGGCCACCAATGGTTTAGGGAGGTCACACCGGCCAGCTTGCGCAAGGTGATGCGGCTTCTCAAGAGGGATGGCGCGCTGACCATCCGCGATATCGACGATGACGTGCTGGTGGAGAAGGTACACGCCTGGGCCAGCCGCAAGCCGTCGAAGCGGGCATTGCAATTGGCGTTCTACGAAGGCCGGGTCACCATCAGCGAGCGCAACGGCATGCTCAAGACCTATGAGCTGATGGAGCGGCATTTCGGTTGGGTCAGGCCGCCAAAGCCGGCCTCCGCGCGCGAGATCACTCAATACCTGCTCGACCGCGCGTTGCGCGCGCAAGGCATCGTCAGTCTCGATTCGATCTGCCATCTCGACGCGCCGAACAAGCCTGCGGTCCGGCGCCTGATCGAGACCCGAGTCCGTTGCAAGGAACTGGTGCCGGTCGCGTTCGAAGGCGCAGGCAAACAGGAGCACTGGGCGCTGTGCGACACGCTGGAGACGGCGGGTGAGGCGGCCGCCGGTCTCGTGCACATCCTTTCGCCGTTTGATCCCCTCATCATCCAGCGCAAGCGGACGCATCTGATCTTCGGCTACGAACATCGCTTCGAGGCCTATGTGCCGAAAGAAAAGCGCCGCTTCGGCTATTTCGCGCTGCCGGTTCTGGTCGGCGACGACATCGTCGCCGCGCTCGATCTCAAGACCGACCGCCAGAACAAAAAGCTCCTGCTGCAAAAATGGAGCTGGGTCGGCGCTGGCGCGCCAAAAGGCGCGCGCAAGGACTTAAAGCGCCGGATCGAGGAAGAGCTGCACCGTTTCGAACGATTTCAGCTCGCGGAGTGAGTTGTCCGCTGCGGCACCCCGGGGTCGGGCGGTCCGCAACGCCCCCGTCAATCACTTAACGCTCACGAAATTCTGATTACTGACGAATATTGACATTCATCATTCAATAATCAACATTTCTCCCAAGGCTGAAGCCAAAGGAGAGTCCCGATGTTCGTCCGTTCGGTTTTTTCAAGCTATTCCAGGCTCTTAGCTGGCATGATGCTGGCTACGATGGCGATTGCCCTGGCTGGCTGTAACGATGCGGTTGCTCAGAAACCAGCGCCACAACGGCCTGTTCTGATCGCTACCGTCCATTATGAACAGGAATCCCCCGAGCGCAGTTTTGTCGGCACCATCAAGCCCCGAATCGAAACCGACATGGGTTTCCGGGTGCCCGGCAAGGTCGCCCGCCGCTTGGTCGAGGTTGGCCAGACCGTCGACGTCGGCCAGCCGCTGGCAACGCTCGACGAGGTCGATCTGAAATTGCAGGCCGAGCAGGCCGAAGCCGAATTCAGCGCCGCCACCGGCGTGCTGGCGCAGGCGGGTGCAGCCGAGCAGCGCGCCAAGGACCTTCGCGCCAAGGGCTGGGCCACCGACGCCCAACTGGATCAGGCCAAGGCCGCCGCGGACGAGGCGCGCGCGCGGCTCAATCGCGCCGAACGCTCGGTCGAGCTCACCAGGAACTCCCTTTCCTACGCGACGCTTCTGGCCGACAGCCGCGGCGTGGTCACCGCGACCCTGGTCGATCCCGGGCAAGTCGTGGCTTCCGGGCAGACTGCGATTCGCGTCGCGCGTTTTGCGGAGAAGGAAGCTGTCGTGGCGATTCCCGAGACGTTGGTCGGCCGCGCCAAGGATGGCGCGGCGAGCGTGACGCTATGGTCGGAGCCGAACAGAAAATACGCGGCGAAGCTGCGCGAGATCGCACCATCGGCGGATCCCGCGACCAGGACTTATCTGGCGAAATTTTCCCTGCTGGACGCCGGCGAAGAGGTCTCGCTCGGCATGACCGCGACGCTGACGCTGGCCGATCCGCAGACCGAGCGCGTGGCGCGGCTGCCCTTGTCTTCGCTGTACAGCCAGGGCGGCGATCCCTCGCTCTATGTGGTCGATGACAAGGGCGAGCTGGCGTTAAAGCCGGTTGCCGTCAAATCCTACGAGAGCAACTGCGTCGTCATCACCGGGGGCGTAGACGAGGGCGCCGAGATCGTCGTGCTCGGCGTGCAGAAACTCGATCCGAGCCAGAAGGTTCGGGTCGTGTCGTCATTGTCGTTTTGAGCGGGAGAGTGCGATGAAGTCGAAACGCGTCCGGGAACCCATCTTCACCTCTCCCATGGGGAGAGGTCGGATTTCGCGCGCAGCGGGAAATCCGGGTGAGGGGTTACGCTCCATCGATAGACCTTACCCCCTCACCCCAACCCTTACCCCAACCCTCTCCCCACGGGAGAGGGAGCATGCCGCCGCTGCGGCAGCTCTTGTCGTTGGTTCTTGCAGGGGAGACGTACGATGAAGCGCTTCAATCTGTCGGGCTGGGCGGTCAGCCATCCGTCGCTTGTTCTGTTCCTGATCATTGCGCTGGGTGTGGGCGGATTCTTCTCCTACGAGAGGCTCGGCCGCGCCGAAGATCCTTTCTTCACGGTCAAGGTGGTGAACGTCTCGGCCATCTGGCCGGGCGCTACCGCTGCCGAGATGCAGACGCAGGTCGCCGATCCCATCGAGAAAAAGCTGCAGGAATTGCCTTATTTCGAAAAGGTGCAGACCTATTCGAAGCCCGCGTTCACGGCGATGCAGGTCACGTTCCGCGATTCGACACCCCCTAAGGACGTGCCATACCTGTTTTATCTGCTGCGCAAGAAACTGGTCGACGTGCAGGGCCAGTTGCCCACAGGCCTGCTCGGCCCGGTCGTCAACGACGAATTCTCCGACGTCGATTCGATCCTCTATATGATGACCAGCGACGGCGCCGATTACGCGCAGCTCAAGAAAGCCGCCGAAGGCTTGCGCCAGCGGTTGCTGAAAGTATCGGGTGTGACGAAAGTCGATCTCTACGGCACCCAGGACGAGAAGATCTACGTCGAGTTCTCGCACGCCAAGCTCGCCACCCTTGGAATCACGCCGCAGGCGCTGTTTGATTCGCTTGCCAAACAGAACAATGTCGTGCCGGCCGGCACGGTCGAAACTTCCTCGCAGCGCGTGCCGCTGCGCGTCACCGGCGCGCTCGACGGCGCGAAGGCCGTGGCTGAGACGCCGGTCGAGAGCAACGGCCGCGTGTTTCGTCTTGGCGATATCGCCACCGTCACGCATGGTTTCGCCGATCCGCCGAGCTTTGTGGTGCGCCAGGAAGGCAAGCCCGCCATCGGCATCGGCGTGGTCACGGCCAAGGGCGCCAACATTCTCGAACTCGGCAAGGATGTCGCGAACGCCACGGCCGAATTCATGAAGGCGGTGCCGATAGGGATCAATGTCGACCGGATCGCCGACCAGCCGGAAGTCGTCGAACGTGCGGTCAGCGAATTCGTGCACTCCTTCATCGAGGCGCTGGCGATCGTGCTGTTCGTCTCGTTCGTGGCGTTGGGTTGGCGCACCGGCATCGTGGTGGCGGCATCGGTGCCGCTGGTGCTTGCGATCGTGTTCATCGTCATGAATGCGATGTCGCTCGATCTGCATCGCATCACGCTGGGCGCCCTGATCATCGCGCTCGGCCTCTTGGTCGACGACGCGATCATCGCGGTGGAAATGATGGTGGTGAAGATGGAGCAGGGCTGGGACCGCGTCCGCGCGGCGTCCTTTGCCTGGGAATCCACCGCCTTCCCGATGCTGACGGGAACGCTGGTCACGGCGGCCGGCTTCCTACCGATCGGCTTTGCCAATTCCGCGGTCGGCGAATATGCCGGCGGCATCTTCTGGATCGTGGCGATCGCGCTGGTCGCGTCCTGGTTCGTGGCGGTGATTTTCACGCCCTATATCGGCGTCAAGCTGTTGCCGAACATCACGGTCAGCCACAACCACGATCCGCATGCGGTCTATGAGACCCGCATCTATCGTGCGCTACGCAGTATGATTCAATGGTGCGTCAGCCACCGCCTCACCGTGGTGCTGGCGACGGTTGGGGTGTTCGTGCTGTCGATTTTGGCTTTCGGTCACGTTCAGCAGCAGTTCTTCCCGCTGTCCGAGCGGCCCGAATTGTTCCTGCAGTTGCGGCTGCCCGAGGGCACCGCGTTCAATGTCACGGAAAAGTCCGTGAAGAGGGCCGAGGCGCTTTTGAAGAGCGACCAGGACATCGCGACCTATACGTCCTATGTCGGCCAGGGCTCGCCGCGCTTCTGGCTCGGGCTCAACCCGCAGCTTCCCAACGAGGCCTTCGCCGAGATCGTGATCGTCGCCAAGAATGTCGAGGCGCGCGAGCGGATCAAAGCTCGGATCGAGAAGGCGGTCGATGACGGCGATTTGACGGAAGCCCGCGTGCGCGTCGATCGCTTCAATTTCGGCCCGCCGGTCGGTTTCCCCGTGCAGTTCCGCGTGATCGGCCCGGATCCGCAAGTCGTTCGCGACATCGCCTACAAGGTGCGCGACGTCGTCAGAGAGAACAAGAATATCAAGGAGCCGCAGCTCGACTGGAACGAACAGTCGCCCTATTTGAAGCTCGTGGTCGATCAGGACCGTGCTCGTGCGCTCGGCTTGACGCCGCAGGACGTCTCGCAGGCGCTGAGTATGCTGATCTCCGGAGCGCCGGTCACCACCGTGCGCGACGGCATCGAGAAGGTCGATGTGGTGGCGCGCGCGGTGCCCTCCGAACGGCTCGACCTCGCCCATGTCGGCGATCTCACCGTGACCTCGCGCAATGGCGTGGCGGTGCCGCTGCAGCAGATCGCCAGGATCGAGTACGCCCACGAGGAGCCGATCATGTGGCGGCGCAACCGCGACATGGCGATCACCGTGCGCGGCGACGTGGTCGACGGCGTGCAGGCGCCCGACGCGACCAACCAAATCTGGCCGAAATTGCAGGACATCCGCGACCACCTTGAGCCGGCCTACCGGATCGAGCCCGGCGGCGCGTTCGAGGAATCCGCCAAGGGCAATGCCTCGATCTTCGCGCTATTCCCGGTGATGGTCATCGTCATGCTGACGCTGTTGATGATCCAGTTGCAGAGCTTCTCGCGCCTGGTGCTGGTTTTCCTCACCGCGCCGCTCGGCATCGTCGGCGCGTCGCTGGGGCTAAACGTCGCCAACCAGCCGTTCGGTTTCGTGGCGCTGCTCGGGCTGATCGCGCTCGCCGGCATGATCATGCGCAATACGGTGATTTTGGTGGACCAGATCGAGACCGATGTCGCCCACGGCCTGACGCGCCGGGAGGCCATCGTCGAGGCCACCGTCCGGCGCGCCCGTCCGGTGGTGCTGACGGCGCTGGCCGCCATCCTGGCGATGATTCCGCTGTCGCGATCGGCGTTCTGGGGCCCAATGGCGATTACCATCATGGGCGGCCTGTTCGTTGCAACCTTCCTCACCTTGCTGTATCTGCCGGGTCTCTATGCGCTTTGGTTCCGCAAGAGCCTTGAAGAAAGCGGTGGAAACCAACATCTTGAGCTTGCGCCGCAACATCCTGACGCCGCCCAACCCGCATTTCCACTTGCTGCGGCGGCGGAATAATTGAAGATTGAGGCCATTGATTTGGGCGCACAGACATGACGCTGGTTTCGGAACATATCGAGTCGGATACCCGGGAACGTATTCTCGAGGTTGCCGAACGGCTGTTTCGCGAGATCGGCTACCAGAAGACCACCGTCGGCGATATCGCCAAGTTGCTGCGCATGAGCCCGGCCAATGTGTACCGCTTCTTCGATTCGAAGAAGGCGATCCACGAAGGCGTCGCGCGAAGCCTGATGGGGGAGGTCGAGGTCGAGGCCCAGCGCATTGCCGATACGCCGGGTCCGGCGGTACCCCGCCTGCGCGAGTTGCTCAAGACCGTCCATCGCATGAATTCGGAGCGTTACGTCGGCGATTCCAAGTTGCATGAGATGGTCGAAATCGCGATGGAGGAAAGCTGGGAAGTCTGCGTCGCCCATATCGAGCGGGTGACCGAAAGTATCGGCGCGGTGATTGCGCAAGGAATGGCGTCGGGTGAATTCGAAAAGGCGGACGTGCCGCTGGCGGCCTTGTGCACCTGCACCGCGATGATCCGGTTCTTCCATCCGCGGATGATCGCGCAATTCATCGACAAGCCCGGCCCGTCCATCGACCAGATGATCGATTTTGTCATTGTGGGACTTGCCCCGCGTGACAATGCGGCGAAACGTTGAAAAAGACAGAACCTGTATCGTCATTGCGAGCGGAGCGAAGCAATCCATCGGGCCTCCAGGGTGATCTGGATTGCTTCGTCGCCTTGCTCCTCGCAATGACGGCTAAATCCGAAGGACGACACTAACGTGGACGCATCAAGCCCGAAGGACCTGCATTACTACGAGCCACGCAACGGCCACGGGCTCAAGCACGACCCGTTCAATGCCATCATCGCGCCGCGCCCGATCGGCTGGATCTCCTCGCGCGACGCCAGCGGTAATGTCAATCTCGCGCCCTACAGCTTCTTCAACGGCTTTTGCTACACGCCGCCCATCATCGGCTTCTCCTCCACCTCCTGGAAGGACAGCGTCGCCAATATCAAGGAGACCGGCGAATTCGTCTGGAATCTCGCGACCATGGCGCTGGCCAAGCAAATGAACGCTACCGCCGCCCATGTTGCCCACGAGGTCAATGAATTCTCGATCGCAGGCCTGACGGCCGCACCTTGCAAGCTCGTCAACGTGCCGCGGGTCGCCGAAAGCCCGGTCTCTTTTGAATGCAAATTGTCGCAGATCGTCCAGCTACAGGGCGCCGACGGCAGGAAGGCCAACGCCTGGCTCACCCTCGGCGAAGTCGTCGCCGTCCATATCGACAAGGCCTTGATCAAGGACGGCGTCTATCAGACGGCGCTCGCCCACCCCATCGTGCGCGCCGGCCGCAAGGGCGATTATTTCGAAATCAGGCAGGACGCCATGTTCGAGATGCAGCGCCCGGATTAAGTCGTTCCTTTTGCGTTAAGTTGCTGATCACAATTCGGAACCGTCAGGGTTACCGGCGGTTATCTGCACGCATTTCCTTGATCAATTTCGTTTTATTTTGAACACGAAGTTTCAACCGAATCTCACGCATTGCGCTAGAGTGTTCGTCTATTGGCGTAAGTGTAGCTGCTTCAATCGCGCCGCCAGCGCCGACCAGGAGGACACCGCCATGAGCTTCCGCCGCGATTTCATCACCAAGCCGATCTTCTCCTGGGCGCGCGGCGTCTTGCCGGCGATGTCGGATACCGAGCGCGAGGCGCTCGAGGCCGGCGACGTCTGGTGGGATGCCGACCTCTTCACCGGCAATCCCGACTGGTCGAAATTGCTCGGCGAGGCGCCCGCGACGCTGACGGCGGAAGAGAAGGCATTCCTCAACGGCCCCGTCGACGAACTTTGCGCGATGCTTGACGACTGGAGGATCAATTGGGAATGGCGTGACCTGCCGGGCGAGGCTTGGGATTTCATCAAGCAGAAGAAATTCTTCGGGATGATCATCCCGAAGGATTTTGGCGGGCTCGGCTTTTCGCCCTACGCGCATTCGGAAGTGGTGCGCAAGCTTTCATCGCGCTCGCTGGCCACCGCCGTCACCGTGATGGTGCCGAACTCGCTTGGGCCCGGCGAACTCCTGATGCGCTTCGGCACCAGGGAGCAGCAGCAGCGATGGCTGCCGCGGCTCGCCGATGGCCGCGACATTCCCTGCTTCGGACTGACCAGTCCGGAGGCGGGCTCGGACGCCGCCTCGATGATCGACTCGGGCGTCATCTGCAAGGGCGATTTCGAGGGGCGCGAGGTGCTGGGTCTAAGGCTCAACTGGCACAAGCGCTACATCACGCTCGGCCCGGTCGCCACCCTGCTCGGGCTCGCCTTCAAGGCTTACGACCCGGATCATCTCGTGGGATCGCAGGACGAACTCGGCATCACCGTGGCGCTGATCCCTACCCATCTTCCCGGCGTCGAGATCGGACACCGGCATTTGCCGGCGATGCAGGTGTTCCAGAACGGCCCGAACCGGGGCAAGGACGTCTTTATCCCGATGGATTACATCATCGGCGGTCAGACGCGCCTCGGACAGGGCTGGAAGATGCTGATGACGGCGCTTGCCGCCGGCCGCGGCATCTCGTTGCCGTCGCTGTCGGCGGCGGGTGCGGCCTTTGCCGCGCGCACCACCGGCGCCTATGCGCGGATTCGCGAGCAGTTCGGCATCTCCATCGGCAAATTCGAAGGCATCGAGGAGCCGCTCGCCCGCATCGCGGGAACGGCATATCTGCTCGACGCGGCGCGGCGGCTGACCTGCGCCGCGCTCAACCGGGGTCATCACCCCGCGGTGATCTCCGGCATCATGAAGCTGCAGGCCACCGAGCGGATGCGGATTGCAATCGACGACGCGATGGACATCCATGGCGGCAAGGCCGTGATCGACGGCCCGCAGAATTATCTCGGCAATCTTTATCGTTCGGTGCCGGTCGGCATCACGGTGGAGGGCGCCAACATCCTCACCCGCAATCTGATCGTGTTCGGGCAGGGCGCGATCCGGGCGCATCCTTATTTGCTGCAAGAGATGAATGCGCTGGGCGAGGAGGACCGCGGCAAGGGACTGGACGATTTCGATCTGGCGTTCTGGAAGCATGTCGGTCACAGCTTTACGACGATGTTCCGCGCCTGGGGCCGAAGCTGGACTTTCGGGATGTTCGCGCCTGCGCCCGATGCGGGCGAAGCAACAAGGTTCTATCGCCAGCTCTCACGCTATTCGTCGGCCTTTGCGCTCTGTGCCGATATGGCGCTACTCACGTTGGGCGGCGCGCTCAAGCGCAAGGAAATGCTCTCCGCGCGGTTCGGCGACATTCTGTCCGAATTGTATCTGCTCTCGGCGGCGCTCAAGCGCTGGCAGGACGAGGGGCGCCAGGCGAGCGACTTTGCGGCGCTGGAGTGGTGCATGGCTTCAGGCTTCCGCACGATCGAGAATCGCTTCGCCGAAATTCTGGCCAATTTGCCCAATCGGTTTGTCGCCTTCGTCTTGACGTTCCTGATCCAGCCCTTCGGCGCGCGCGTGCTCGGCCCATCCGATCGCGTGGTGCACGAATGCGCGCAGCTTGTGCTCGAGCCCTCGGCGGCGCGCGATCGCCTGACGCCGGATCTCGCGCATGTCGAAGACGATGGCGGCGTCGCGCGGCTGGAAAAGGCATTTTTGTTGGTCACCGGCACTGAAGAGATCGCCAAGCGCCTGCACGCTGCCCGCATTCACGATTGGCAAGAGGCGGTGAAGCGGGGCGTGATCACGCAAGCCGAAGGCGAACGGCTTGCGGCGGCGCATGAAGCGGTTGCAAGAGTGATCGAGGTCGATGACTTTGCGCCGGAAACGCTGTCGCCGATCTACAAAAAGCCGGCCGAGGTGCATCAGTTCTTCCAGGAGCTCGGTGAGACGAGGGCCGCAAGCTGATGGCACGACCGGTCTTTATCGTCGACGGCAGCCGGACGCCGTTCCTCAAGGCGCGCAGCGGGCCGGGGCCCTTCACGCCGGTCGATCTTGCCGTTCAATGCGGCCGGCCGCTGCTCGCCCGGCAACCCTTTGCGCCCACGGCCTTCGACCAGGTCATCCTCGGCTGCGTCAATGTCATTGCCGACGAGATGAACCCAGGCCGGGTCGCGGCCCTTCGGCTCGGCATGGGCGAGGCGATGGTGGCTTTCACCGTGCAGATCAATTGCGGCTCCGGCATGCAGTCGATCGACACCGGATACCGCTATATCCGCGAGGGCGTTTCGGATTTGATTCTGGCGGGCGGTTCGGAAGCCCTGAGCTACGCGCCGCTGGTGTGGCCGCAGCAGGGGGTGCGCTGGTTTGCTGGCTTGGCCGGCGCCAAGGGGATGCTCGCCAAACTGGCGGCGATGGCCAAGGCGCGACCGGCTTATTTCAAGCCGGTCATCGGACTCGAGCGCGGCCTGACCGATCCGATCACCGAACTCAATATGGGACAAACCGCCGAAGTCGTCGGCCATCTCTTCGGCATTACGCGCGAGCAGTCGGATGCTTATGCCGCCGAGAGCCACAAGCGGCTGGCGAATGCGCAAACGCAAGGTTTCCTCAAAGGCGAGGTCGAGACCGCGTTTGACCGTGACGGCAAATTCTACGATCACGATGACGGCGTGCGGCCGGATTCCACGCCGGAGAAATTGGCCGCACTCAAGCCCGTGTTCGAGCGGCCCTGGGGCCAGGTCACCGCGGGCAATTCCTCGCAGATCACCGACGGTGCGTCCTGGGTGATCCTGGCCTCGGAAGAGGCGATCAAAGAACATGGATTGACGCCGAAAACCGTGATTGTCGACAGCCAATGGTCGGCGCTCGATCCCTCGATCATGGGGTTGGGGCCGGTGCTGTCGGCGACCGAGCTTTTGAAGCGCAACAACCTATCGCTTGGAGATATCGAAACCTGGGAATTGAACGAGGCGTTCGCCACCCAGGTGCTGGGATGCCTTGCAGCCTGGAACGACGAAAAATTCTGCCGTGAGATTCTGGGGCTCGACGGCGCGGCGGGGCAGATCGACCGCGCCAAACTCAACGTCGATGGCGGCGCCATCAGCCTCGGCCATCCCGTGGGCACGTCGGGCAATCGCATCGTGCTGCATCTTGTCAACGCCATGAAGCGGCTCGGCACCACGCGCGGCATCGCCACCGAATGTATCGGCGGCGGGCAGGGCGGCGCCATGCTGATCGAAACGGTATAGGGAACGCCATGGACAGCAAAATCATGGACGTGCTCGCCGACCGCGTGCTCGAGCTCGGCCCCAAGCCGCAGGCCGGCGGTCCCTATCGCCATTTCAAGCTGACGCGGGACACCGATGGCATCGCCTGGCTTTTGGTTGACCGCGAAGGCGCCAGCGCCAACACGCTTTCGGCCGACCTCCTCGCGGAGTTCGATTCGGTGCTTGCCGCGCTGGAGGGTGAACGGCCGACCGGGCTCGTCATTCGCTCGGCAAAGACCTCGGGCTTCATCGCCGGTGCCGATGTCAACGAATTCCGCGGCGCGACCGATCCGCGCCCCGTCGAAACGGCAATCGGCCGGGCGCATGCGGTGATCGACCGCCTCGAAGCTGTGAGGTTCCCGAGCGTTGCTGTGATCCATGGGTTTTGCCTCGGCGGCGGGCTCGAAGTCGCGCTCGCTTGCCAGTCGCGGATCGCGATCGACGGCGCGCGCTTTGGCTTTCCGGAAGTGATGCTCGGCCTGCATCCTGGTCTTGGCGGCACCGCGCGCTTCACTCAGCTCGTCAATCCGATGCAGGCGATGACGCTGATGTTGACCGGAAAGACCATCGATGCGCGAAAAGCGAAATCGCTCGGGCTTGTCGATGCAGTGGCGCAGGAACGGCACGTCCGCAACGCGGTGAAGGACGCGGTTTTCGGCCGTCTCAAGCGCGCCCGGCCAGGGCTTGTAAACACCATTCTGAATTGGGGCCCCGCGAGACGTTTTCTCGCCTCGCGGATGCGAACCGAAGCCGCAAAGGCGGCGTTGCCCCAACATTACCCTGCACCCTACGGGCTGATCGACCTCTGGGAAAAGCATGGCGGCGACAAGGCCGCGATGCTGGCGGCCGAGAAGAGCTCGTTTGCCCATATGATGGTGACGCCGACCGCGCAAAACCTGATCCGGGTGTTCTTCCTGCGCGACCAGATGAAAAAGCTCGCTGGAAGCGGCAACAAGATCGGCCATGTCCACGTCATCGGCGCCGGCGCGATGGGCGGCGACATCGCGGCCTGGTGCGCCAATCAGGGCCTAAGGGTGACGCTTGCCGACATGAAGCCGGAGCCGATCGCCGGCGCCATGAAGCGCGCCGCCGATTTGTTCGGCAGGATCATGCACAAGCCCACCGATATCCGTGACGCGCTGGACCGGCTCGTTCCCGACCTCGACGGCGAGGGCGTCCGCACCGCCGATCTGATCATCGAGGCGGTGCCGGAAAAGCTGGAGCTGAAGCAGAAGGTCTATGCCGGGCTTGAGCCCAGGATGAAAGCGGGGGCGATTCTTGCCACCAACACCTCGAGCATTCCGCTGCAGGATCTGCGATCGACCTTGCGATCGCCGGAACGGCTGCTGGGCCTGCATTTCTTCAACCCGGTGTCGCGCCTGCAACTGGTCGAGGTCGTCAGCCATGACGGCAGCGATCCGCAATTGTTGAAGGAGGCGCTGGCTTTTGTCGGCGCCATCGATCGCCTGCCGCTGCCGGTCAAGAGCTCGCCGGGTTTTGTCGTCAACCGCGCGCTGACGCCTTACATGCTCGAGGCGATGGTGATGCTCGACGATAACATCGACAAGGTCACCATCGATGCGGCCGCGGAAAAATTCGGCATGCCGATGGGGCCGATCGAACTCGCCGATCAGGTCGGGCTCGATATTTGTCTGGCGGTCGGCGACATGCTGCGGTCGAAATTCGGCGACCTCTTGCCGCCGACGCCGGCGTGGCTGCGCGAAAAGGTGGCCAACGGCGAACTCGGCCGCAAGACCAGCAAGGGATTTTATGTCTGGAAGGAGGGCAAGGCCGACAAAGCCTCCGGCACGCCGTCCATGGCGCGGCCGACCGACGAAATGATCGATCGCCTGATCCTGCCGATGTCGAATGTCTGTGTCGCTTGCCTGCGCGAGGGCATTGTCGACAACGCGGACGCGGTTGACGGCGCGATGATCTTCGGCACCGGCTACGCGCCGTTTCGCGGCGGGCCGTTGAACTATGCGCGGACCCGGGGCGCGGCGAACGTGGCTTCGACCCTGCGCGCACTCGCTGTAAAATTCGGCGGCCGGTTCACGCCGGATGCCGGCTGGGATAGTTTCAAGTAATTCGATTTCGATTCGATGGACCTTTCAGAGATGACCGACACCCAAGCCGTTCACGCTCCGCCGGTCACGGAAACCGAACCCTGCGGCGATCTTTGTACCCGAACGCTGGCGATGCCGGCCGACACCAACCAGAACGGCGATATTTTCGGCGGTTGGCTGCTTAGCCAGATGGACATCGGCGGCGGCGTCTTCGCTTCCAAGATCGCGAAATCGCGCACCGTGACGGTTGCGATCGAGGCGATGAATTTCCGCAAACCGGTTTTTGTCGGCGATCTCGTTTCGGTCCATGCCAATCTGGTCAAGATCGGCAGGACATCGGTCATGGTCCATCTCGAAGCCTGGGTCTTGCGCCGCAAGGAGATGCAGTCGATCCTGGTGACCGACGGCAATTTCACCTATGTCGCGATCGACGATCAGGGCCATCCGCAAGCCATCCAGCGCGATCAGCCGCCGATTCCGGCGTGACGATCATCGTCGTCAGCGCGCTTCTGCGCTGCAACCGAGCGGCGCTTTTCAATACCCCCCGGCTTGGCAACATGGCAGAATACGACCGCGATCCCCTGTCGGTTGGAGAGAGTCGAGAGGTATTGTCATGAAAGCGGTATTTCACTCTGGATTTGTTTTGCTGATATGTACGCTCGCTTCAACGGATATCGCCGCCGCGCAGCCCAACATGGGATGCGCGCCGGATAGTTCGAGCCTCGCCGCGCAAACGCTGCATTGCGAAGGCGGAGTGACGATCGTCGCTGAATGGGGCGCTCAATATGCCCTGCAGGATCGCGGCGGCAAAGGCCGGGTGGATGGGGTCGATCTCAACGGCAAGGCCCTGCTGATCGAGGTTCCGAAGAAGGCCGGGGGAAACAGATTTGAAGCGATCACGCCGCAGGCGATCGCCGCGGTGCGCGGCACCAAGTGGGCGGTGGATGCCGCCGAAAACAAGACGTCGGTCTTTGTCGTCAATGGAAGGGTCGCCGTCGGACGGCGAACCGGCAGTCATAGCGTAACCCTTGGATCAGGCGAAGGCGTGGACGTCGAGGCGAGTGGCCCTTTGACAGTGAAGCGTTGGGCTCCCGCGCGCGTGTCTGCGCTGATGGCGCGCCTCGGACAGTAAAAGCGAATGAAAGGCCGCCATCTCCAGACCATCATCGCCATGGTCCTGGCTGGAGTCTGGGGGTTTGGCATCTATTTCGAACGTGACCGCGGTCATCTGCGATTTCTTGATCGCGTCGAATCCACGACGCTTGATCTTAGAACCCTTGTTCGCGGAGTGAGGGCGCCGCCCGACCTCGTGACCATTGTTGCAATCGACGACGCCATCGTGAAGCAAGCGGGCGTCTATCCGCTGCCCCGGACCGAGCTTTCGAAGGTTGTCGACGCGATCGCGCGGCTGGAGCCGAAAGTCATTGCGGTCGATATCCTGCTGGTCGACAAGGGACCCGACCAAGGCGATGAAGCTCTCGCAAGGTCGCTCGCCGCGCGCCCCGCCGTCATTGCCGCGGCCGCGGTCTTTCCGGAAGCCAGCCAGTCGCTGTCTGCAGAGAGTGACCGCGGCCCGCTTGCCCGTCTTCCAGTGGCTGAGAGATTCCTGCTGCCGCTGCAGAAATTTGCCGATCAGGCGAAAATTGGCGTGGTCAACGTGGCGACGGATCAGACCGGGGTACCCCGATCGGTGCCGCTGCTGTTTCGAACGGAGGACACGGTTGAGATGTCGCTGCCGCTCCGGGTCGCTGCGGCGGCGATCGGAAAGGAGCCTCGAATCGAGTCAAATCGCGTGATGCTTGATCGACGATCGGTTTCCACGGATGTCGATCTTGTCCTGCCGATCACATTCTATGGTCCGCGCCAAACGATCCGGACAATAAGCGCGGCTTCGCTGCTAGCCGGCGATATTGCGCCTGAGGCCATTCGGAACCGGATTGTCGTCCTTGGGGCGACCGTCACGGGTGCCGGAGACTACTTTCCTACCCCGTTCGAGCCGCTGTTGCCGGGAGTGGAAGTCATCTCGACGGCTATCACCCACCTGATGGCCGGCGATGGCGTGTCGCGGTCCTGGTCGGTGCGCCTTGCGGACGGTGTGGTGGCGGTCGTGCTGCCCGTCGTTCTGACAGGTCTGTTGGCGTGGCGACGAAGTGCGGCGGGCCTGATTGCCGCAGCAGTAGTCGTTCTGATCTGGACGATGACGATTTTCCTGGCTTTCTCGTCCGGACTTTGGTTGAGCGCGGCCGTACCGGTCGCTGCGGCCATACCGCCGGTTGTTTTGTTCGGGGCCGTTCAATTGTGGTCGGGCAGGCGGCAGGCACAATATTTTGCCTTCAGAAGCCAATTGCTCGAGCAGTTTCAGGCGCCGGCTTTGCAGGATTGGTTGACCAGGGATCCGAAGTTTCTTGCTGAGCCGGTTCGCCAAAATGCAGCAATTGTCTTCATCGATTTGTCCGGATTCACGGCGCTGAGCGAGCAGCTTGGGCCGGACAGGACGCGCGAGCTGTTGAAGGACTTTCATGCGCTGGTGGACAAGGAGGTGGTCGCCTGCGGTGGAATGGTTATGAGTTTCCAGGGCGATGGCGCGATGATCCTGTTCGGTCTGCCGGTGGCGGCGACGACCGACGCCTTGAGAGCGGCGGATTGCGCGCTTCGGCTTTGCGAAAGCGTTCAGCAATGGCTGACCCCGCTTTCACCGTCGATCGGATCAAACCTTGGATTCAAGGTTGGCGCCCACTTCGGCGTCGTCGTTGCCTCCAGGCTCGGCGGCGGAAGCTCCCGTCACATCACCGCGACCGGCGATACGGTGAACGTGGCGAGCCGCCTGATGGAAGTGGCGGCCAGCCATGGTGTGAAGCTTGCCGTGAGTGACGAATTTCTCGACGCGGCGGGGCGCGATTGTGCGCTGTTCAAATCAGGTGTTCTCGCCGGGCCGAGCGAAACCCGGATTCGGGGCCGTTCAGGCTCGCTCGCGATATGGCTCTGGCGCGGCACGAACGGCAATTAGACGTGGCAAATCGGGTGAGGGGCACTTAGGGCCCGCGCCCCCGGATTCAATAGCCGCCCACTTTTCGGGCAGGATCGTCGGACATGTTGCGCGGCACCTCGGGGTAGGACCTCGGAGCCTCGACGTGGCTGCCTTGACTCCGCTTGGTGTGCCGTTTCGTTGCCTTGCCGCCGTCCGCGGCGGCCTCGGCCGGCGTGGCAAAGGAGACTGTCGCGAGTGCGGTGGCGTACATCGCCAGCGTCAGCAGCCGGATCGCAAATTGTCTCATGCGTGGCTCCCGATGTGGTTCAAGGCAATGCCGTGGCGATGCTCATCTGTTATCGCACCGCCACGAACAAATGTTCTGACGGCGTCAGTAGACGAGACCGGTGCCGGTCGGTTGGTCGAGCGCCAAGGCAAGCGAGCGATATTCGTCGCAATCGGTACCGCAGATTTTGCCGATCCGGCTCAGGTGGTATTGCGCCTGATCCCGGTTGCCCTGTTCGAGCTGCCACAATCCGTAGTATTGCCAGGTCCGGACGTGGTTGGGGTCGGCCTGCAGCGCGCGCTCGTACCAGACTTGCGACACCTTGTAGTCGCCGAGCTTGCGATAGGAATAGCCGATCAGATTGGCGACATCGGCGCGGTCGTCGTGGCCGAGCGCCTTCAACTGCTCGATAGCCGAACCATAATCGTTGCGATCGTAGATCGTGGCGTAGGCTGCGCGATAGCCTTCAAGGAATTTGGGATCGTCGACGCTGGAACTCTTGTCGTGCTTCCTCTTCTTCTTGACATCCTTGCCGCTGTCCTCGGGCGGTGCCGATGGGACGCCGCCACCACCCCCCGCGGCCTTGGCTGGTGTGACCACGGGAACCGCGGCGAGCGCGGTTACGTACATGGCCAGTGTCAAAAGCCCGATCACAGATTTTTTGGTCATGCGCCTCTCCCGATGTGGTTAAACAATCTAACGGTGGCCCAACGATGTCACACCGCGCAGGAACAAACATTCCCGGGCAGTCACGTCAACGTGAGAGCCGGATAGGACGGGCCGGGCGCCGCAGCCGGGCGCATCCGTCGGGAACCCACCGGGGTGCCGTTACGGCGATCCACGACGTTTACGAAACCATGGGCGACCTCGTCATTCAGTATCTGAACGATGGCGCGGCAACGGCTACCGACGAGATCGAAACATTGCTGAGGCCGGCCGAGATCCGTCGACGAGCCTAATGAATCGGCCAGTATTTGTAGTGTCTAGGCACGAGGCCTGATGCTGGTTTTCGTCAGGTCTTGTGCACCGCGTTCCAAATCGCTGCGAAGGCCGATCCAAGTACAAAGCCAACGCCTGCGGTGATAAGGATTAGAATTAATGCCCTCACAATCTCAAACGGCTCGATCACGTAAATCGGTTTGATGAAATGCATCCAGAAAACGAAATCGATGACGGGTTGAGCCAATTTCAGCGCGACCAACGCTGACCAGCACAGGTGCCAGCCCCCAAAAAATGCGCCAAGGACCAATCCCGCTTTGCCCACGCTGATATGTGCGCTCATAGCCGCCTCCGCCAATTACAACAAATAGTATCGCATTGAATGTTGGAGTTCTGATTGCGCCAAGTCAATTTTTTCGCGATCTTTCATACCGCGCGGCACCGCCTCGACGGAAACCGTTCTCTCGGCGATCGGGGCGGCAGCGGCCGCGCTTATCCCGAACGGCTGTTCGCTGTTCATCAATATCGGCACCACGACGGAAGAGGTTGCGAGCGCGCTCACCTCGCATCAGGATTTGCTGGTTATCACCAACAACCTCAATGTCGCGATGCTGCTCTATCGGCATCCGCGCATCGAGGTGATTGTGGCGGGCGGCGCGGTGCGCCGGGCCGACGGCGCGGCGATCGGCTCGACCGCGATCAGCCTGATCGGCCAGTTCAAGGTCGACTATGCCATCATCGGCGCATCCGCGATCGACGAGGAGGGCGCGCTGCTCGATTTCGATTATCGCGAGGTGCAGGCAGCGCAAGCCATCATCGCCAATGCGCGCAGCGTCATGCTGGTCGCCGATTCCACCAAGCTGCGACGCAGCGCGCCGGTTCGAATCGCCGATATCAGCCAGATCAACACCTTTGTGACCGACATGGCGCTACCGGCGAGGCTTGCCAGCATCTGCCAGACCCGCGGCATCCAGGTGATCGAGGCGATGCCCAAACCTGCGGCCGACATCGACGAGGCGGTGGTGAAGACCGCTTCCACCGTCACGCGGCTTCGCTAGCTCGCGCTCCCTCCGGCGAGGGAAAACACCCCCGATCAGGCCGTTGTCCGGTGGGAAAACCTGCTTTGCTGTTGCTTTGACATTTGGTTGTGATTTAGGAAGCCTCCTTGGACCGGATTTTCGACCTCTTGATCATTGGGGGCGGCGTCAACGGCTGCGGCGTCGCGCGCGATGCGGCCGGGCGCGGCAATTCGGTTTTCCTATGTGAAATGAATGACTTGGCTAGCGGGACGTCGTCGTGGTCGACGAAACTCGTGCATGGCGGCCTGCGCTACCTCGAATATTACGAGTTCCGCCTGGTTCGCGAGGCATTGATCGAGCGCGAAATCCTTTGGCGAATCGCGCCCCACATCATCCGCCCGCTTCGCTTCGTGTTGCCGCACCATGACGGGCTTCGCCCGGCCTGGCTGCTGCGGCTCGGCCTGTTCATTTACGACCATATCGGCGGCCGTCATCTGCTGCCGCCGACGCGCTCGGTCGACCTTAGGCGCGACGAAGTCGGAAAGCCGCTTGTCCCCAACCGCTACAGCAAGGGTTTTGAATATTCCGATTGTTTTGTCGACGATGCGCGGCTGGTGGTGCTCACCGCGCGCGACGCCGCCGAGCGTGGCGCCGAAATCCGCACCCGCGCCCGCGCGGTCGAGATTCGCCAGGTGAATGGAATCTGGCAGGTCACGGTCGAGAACATTTTGGATCGCTCCCATGCGACCATCCGCGCCCGCGTGCTCGTCAACGCCGGTGGCCCGTGGGTGGAGAACGTGCTGGCGTTGGGTTCCGGCGTCAACGCGCGGGCGAAGGTGCGGCTGGTGCAGGGCTCCCACATCGTCGTGCGCAAACTCTACGAGCACGACCGCGCCTACATGTTCCAGAACAGCGACGGCCGCATCGTCTTCGTTATCCCCTATCAAGACGACTTTACGCTGATCGGCACCACCGATCGCGATTACCATGGGGACCCCGCCAAAGTGAAAGCCTCGAACGAGGAGGTCGAATATCTCTGCGATTCCGTCAGCGAATATCTGGCGAAGCCGGTGAGGCCTGCGGATGTGGTCTGGACCTATGCCGGCGTCCGCCCGCTCTACGACGATGGCGCGAGCGAAGCCAAGGCCGCCACGCGCGAATATGTCTTCGAACTCGATACCCCCGGCGGCGCGCCGCTGCTGTCGATCTATGGCGGCAAGATCACCACCCATCGGCGGCTGGCCGAGGAGGCGCTCGAAAAACTTGCCCCCTATCTGAACGGCACCAAGGCGCGCGAGGGTTGGACCGGCAAGACGCCGCTACCGGGCGGCGACATCGACGTCTCGGCGATTGGGGCATTGTCCGCCGAGTTGATGCGCAACCATCCTTTCCTGACGGCAGCCCACGCCAATCGCCTGGCGCATGCCTACGGCACGCGCGCCGGTAGACTGCTCGGCAACGCGAAATCGGCCGATGATCTCGGCCAGTGGTTCGGCGCCAGCTTGACGGAGGCCGAAGTCAGGTACCTGATGTCGCAGGAATGGGCTTGTACCGCCGAAGACATTATTTGGCGGCGATCAAAGCTCGGATTGCGATTATCGCCATTGGAAATTGCCGCCATTGGCGACTGGATGTCCGCCCATCGTGTCGCGATCGAAAGTACCGTGCTTGAAGGGGGTGGGCGGGCATGAGCGTTGAACGGAAGCACGTTTCGTCGGCGTTGCAACCAACGCGGGGTTGAGCGCGACGGAGTTCTGGTCATCCCCACGACGCGCGGAATCGTTTGTTCATTTCACCGATGATGGCCGCCGTCATTCATTTGTTGTGGATTGGCCTTAACGGCACGGATACGGTGGCGCCGCTAGTATCCCGATTCCGAAGTTCGTATCACTTTGCGGCCCCTCGTTTACGAACTTCGGAATCGAAAGGACACTAGCAAATTATTGATCTAGTGTGGCTTTGGTTCAGAAGCCCGCATGAAGGACTCGCGGCGAAAATGATGCGGACTTCTGAACCGCCACACTAGTCGGAGAAGGGATTGAATTGTCGAGCCTCCGGCTCGCCACCGTATTTTGTTTGTTTTGGCGGCTGCAATATTCTGCGCCGTTTCGGGGAAGCGAAAAGAGCAGATCCGGGATCAACCCGGGGCCTGATATTGCCGCAAACGGAGGGGGTCACCATGCGATATTCGGAGATAAGCAACGGTCCTGCGACAAGGACACGCATCTTGATGACGACAGGCGCGTTTGCGTTGATGGCGGCATCATCTGCAATCACGGGGCCTGCTTTCGCGGACGAGGCTGCCGCCAGGAAATGGATCGATACCGAATTCCAACCATCGACGTTGTCCAAAGAAAACCAGATGAAGGAAATGCAGTGGTTCATCAAGGCCGCCGAACCCTTCAAGGGGATGGAGATCAAGGCGGTCTCCGAAACGCTGGCGGTCCACGAATATGAATCGCGGACGCTGGCGAAAGCGTTCGAAGAGATCACGGGCATCAAGGTCAAGCATGACGTCATCCAGGAAGGCGACGTCGCGGAGAAGATCCAGACCCAGATGTTATCGGGCAAAAATCTCTACGACGCCTGGATCAACGACTCCGATTTCATCGGCACGCATTTCCGTTATGGCCAGACCGTCGATCTGACGGAATGGATGGCCGCCGACGGCAAGGACGTGACCAATCCCGGGCTCGATGTGAACGATTTCATCGGCAAATCGTCCACCACCGCGCCCAACGGCCGCCTGTACCAGTTGCCCGACCAGCAGTCTGCGAACCTTTATTGGTTCCGCTACGACTGGTTCTCCAATCCCGAATACAAGGCCAGGTTCAAGGCCAAATACGGCTACGACCTTGGCGTTCCCGTGAACTGGTCGGCCTATGAGGACATCGCCGAGTTCTTCACCAACGACATCAGCGAAATCAACGGCGTCAGGATCTATGGCCACATGGACTACGGCAAGAGGGACCCATCGCTTGGACGGCGGTTCACCGACGCGTGGTTGTCGATGGCCGGCAATGGCGACAAGGGTATTCCGAACGGGCTTCCGGTCGACGAATGGGGCATCCGCGTGGAGGGCTGTCGTCCGGCCGGCTCATCCGTCGAGCGCGGCGGCGACGTCAACGCTCCGGCGGCGGTTTATTCGATCGTCAAATATCTCGACTGGATGAAGAAATATGCCCCGCCGCAGGCGCAAGGCATGAGCTTCGCCGAATCGGGAGCGGTGCCCGCGCAAGGCGCCATCGCCCAGCAGATCTTCTGGTACACCGCCTTCACCGCCGACATGGTGAAGCCCGGTCTTCCCGTGATGAATGCGGACGGCACGCCGAAGTGGCGCATGGCGCCGTCACCGCATGGCGCGTACTGGAAGGAAGGCATGAAGCTCGGCTACCAGGACGTGGGCTCGCTGACGCTGTTGAAGTCAACTCCGACGGACCGCCGCAAGGCAGCCTGGCTCTACCAGCAGTTCATCGTCTCCAAGACGGTGTCCTTGAAGAAGAGCCATGTCGGTCTCACCTTCATCCGCGATTCCGACATCTGGGACAAGTCGTTCACCGAGCGCGCGCCGAAACTCGGCGGGCTGATCGAGTTCTACCGTTCGCCGGCGCGCGTGCAGTGGAGCCCGACCGGCAGCAACGTCCCGGATTATCCGAAGCTCGCGCAATTATGGTGGCAGAACATCGGCGATGCGTCGTCCGGCGTGAAGACGCCGCAACAGGCGATGGATTCGCTTGCCGCAGCGCAGGACTCGGTGATGGAGCGCCTGGAGAGGACCGGCGTGCAAGGTGCCTGCGGACCGAAGCTCAACAAGAAGCAATCGGCGGAACACTGGTTCGCGAAGTCGGCCAAGGAAGGCAATATCGCGCCCCAGCGCAGGCTCGCGAACGAGAAGCCGAAGGGGGAAACCGTCGACTACGACGCGTTGATCAAGTCGTGGCCGGCCTCGCCGCCGAAGCGCGCGTCGCTGAATTGAGAGGCGCTCCGCTGTCATCGTCCGGCTTGGCCGGACGATCCAGTACGCCGCGGCTTCCCGATTTGATTGTCGGCGTCGCCGACTACTGGATGCCCCGCTTTCGCGGGGCATGACGGCGGGAGAAAAACAGGGCCCGGGCAGGGGAAGAGCGGCTCTCTACTCTGCCGCGTCGGCGGCTTCCAGCGAGGGGTAATCGGTATATCCCCTGGCGCCGCCGCCGTAGAACGTCGCCTTGTCGGGCGTATTGAGCGGCGCGCCGCGCTTGAAGCGCTCGACCAGATCGGGATTGGCAATGAATAGTTTTCCGAACGCGATCAGGTCGGCCTGGTTGGTAGCGAGCGCTTTGTTGGCGAGCTCAAAGTCATAGCCATTGTTGGCGACATAGGCACCCTTGAAGCGGCGGCGCAGCGAGCCGTAGTCGAACGGCGCGACATCGCGCGGCCCACCTGTCGCACCCTCGATGACGTGGATATAAACGAGATTCAGTGCGTTGAGGCGCTCGACGATGTGGTCGAACAGCGGCTGCGGGTTGGAGTCGGAGATGTCGTTGGACGTGGTCACCGGCGCGATGCGGATGCCGGTTCGTTCGGCACCCACCTCGGAAGTTACGACGCGAGCGACCTCAAGCATCAGCCTGGCGCGGTTCTCGATAGACCCGCCATAGCCGTCGGTGCGCTTGTTGGCGCCGTCCTTGGCGAACTGATCGAGCAGATAGCCGTTCGCGCCGTGGATTTCGACGCCGTCGAATCCCGCATCCAGCGCGTTCGCCGCGCCGCGCCTGAAACTCTCGATGATTCCGGGGATCTCGGAAAGCTCGAGCGCGCGCGGCTCCGAGATATCGACAAAGGCGCCGCCGACAAATGTCTTGCCCCTGGCGCGGATTGCGGACGGTGCTACGGGCGCGCCGCCATTCGGCTGCAGTGAAACGTGTGAGATGCGGCCGACATGCCAGAGCTGGAGGAAGATGCGGCCGCCGCGTGCATGCACACGATCCGTCACCTTGCGCCATCCCGCGACTTGTTCTTGGGAGTAAATGCCGGGCGTGTCCTGGTAGCCCTGGCCCTGCTGTGAAACCTGGCTTGCTTCGGTGACCAAGAGGCCCGCGGAGGCGCGCTGCCCGTAATATTCGACCGCCAAGGGACTGGGCACCAGGCCCCCGACCGCGCGATTGCGGGTCAATGGCGCCATCACAAGGCGGTTGGGAAGCGTGATCGGGCCAAGCTTGAACGGCTCGAAGAGTTTGGACGGCGTGCTCATTTTTTTGGGCTCTTGGTGGGTGGGCTGGACAGGTGGGAAGGCGACAGACCGTCGAGATGTGCATTCCTGCCGCTTACGGCAATCCCTGGGAGCTATCACGATATCGCAGGCTAGCTCCGCGCGATACCGCAGGGTTGGTGATTGTTGGTGAATGGGCAGAAGGGCTTTTCAAGATCGGAAGCGATCGAGTAAGGAAATGCTGTTTCGTTGACCGCAGCTAGAAAACTAGCGTCATTCCGGGTTCGCCCGACGGGCGCCCCGGAATGACGATGCGTTCTAACTCACCCCGAGAAAATCGCGCTTGCCGATCTCGACGCCATTGTGCCGCAGAATGCCGTGGGCAATCGCGGCGTGGAAGTAGAAATTCGGAAACGCAACGCGGTTGAGGAATTCCCGGCCTTTGAGAGTCATGGTGCGCTCGGGGCCGACAGGGAAGGTAACGTCGCGGCCTTCGGCGCCTTCGAATTGCGCGGGCTTGAAGGTCTTCAGATAATCGCATGTTTTCGCCAGCCGCTGCCGCAATTCCGCAAATGTCTTTTCGGTGTCGGGCGTCGAGGGCACCTCGATATGCGTGAGCCGCGCGCAGCCCTTGGCGGCAAAATCGCAGGCAAGCTGGATCTGACGCGACAGCGGGAACATATCCGGATAGAGCCGCGACGCAAGCAACACGTCGGGCTGAATATTCTTCGCCGCGCAGTGCGCCTCGGCCTTGCTGAGAAGGCCAGAGAGGCTGCTGAGAATCTGCAGGAAGGCGGGAACGGAAGCGTCGTAGAAGGACATGGGATATTCTTTCGATTGTGATTTCATTGCGCAGCGATGAAACTGCAATGACGGGATATCATTTTCTTTCCGTCATTGCGAGGAGCCAACGGGTCCGGCCTTCGGCCGGCCCGATGACAGGCTCCGCGACGAAGCAATCCATCTGGTCTCTCCCGCGAGAGCTATGGATGCTTCGCGGAGTTTATCATCGGGCGCGCGTTCGCGCGACCCGTCGGCTCGCAATGACGGGAAACGGCTGGCCTCAGTGGCCGGGCCGCTACCGCACAATAGCTGCGCCCTGCACCGGCTGTGCCGCGCGGGGCGCTCGCATCCGCGCCAGCAATTCGGCGGTCGGCCAGGAATCCGCCGGCAGGCCGGATTTGATTTGCATCGCCTTCACTGCGCTGCGGCTTTGCTGGCCCATCACGCCGTCGACCTTGCCGACGTTAAATCCCGCGCGCACCAGGAGCTGTTGCAGCTCCTTCAGTTCGTTGAAGGGCAGTTGCGCGACCGGCACCGCGGGCCTTTGCATCGGCGGTGCGCCCGCGATCCGGGTGGCGAGATAGCCGGCGGTGGTCGAGTAGATCAGCGAGTTGTTCCACTCGGTATAGGCGGCGAAATTGGCGTAGGCGAGAAATGCCGGACCCGTGCGTCCCATCGGCAGCAGCAGCGAGGCCGGCATGTCGTCGTTCGGCAACGGCCTGCCGTCGGGGTAGGTCACGCCGAGCTGCGCCCATTTCGAGCGCGGGAGCTGGATCGTAAGATCGGCCTGGTCCCAGGGAAAATTAGACGTAAGGTTGGCGCGTGCCGTGACGCGCACTTCCTGCAACCAGGGTTCGCCGCGCCGCCATTTCAAGCCGTTGGCGATATAGTTCGCAGTCGAGCCGATCACGTCCTCCGGGCTGTGCAGGAGATTGCGCCGGCCGCCGTAATCCACCGCATAGTTGAAGTAATGCGTCGGCAAAAATTGCGTCTGTCCGAGTTCGCCGGCCCAGGAGCCGATCATCTCTTCCGGCGAAAGGTCGCCGCGGTCGACGATCTTCAGCGCGGCAATGGTCTCACCGACGAACCGCTCGGAGCGGCGGCAGTCATAGGCCAATGACACCAGCGAGCGCAGCGTCGGCAGGTTGCCCATATTGGCGCCGAAGTCGCTTTCGAGACCCCAGAATGCGGCGATCACCGCCGGCGGCACACCGTATTCCTTCTCGGCGCGCGCAAACGCCGCCGCATAGGTCCTGATGCGCGCCTGGCCCTGCTGCATCCGGTAAGGCGCGGCCATGCGGCCGGCGAATTCGGTGAACACCTGACCGAATACGCGCTGGCCGCGATCGCGGTTGACGATGCCCTGGTCGTAGACGAGATATGGCGAGGCTTCCGCGATCGCACGCTGCGACACGCCGGCCGCTACCGCCTGTTGCTTCAAATCAGCCAGGAAGCGCTCGAAGCTCGCGCCGTTATGGCAGGCCGCCGCGCGGGACGAAGGCGAGGCCGGTGGTCTGGCTGGCGTTGCCGGCTGACCGAGCGGCGGGAGCAGTTGGGCGGAGGCCTGCTGGGATACGCAAAGTATCGCCAGGTAAACGGCGCCGAGAAAAAAACGTGTTGTCGAAGACGTCCGCATGCACTTTCCGATTGGCGTGAATTGAATGGAGGTCGTCCTCTGGTAGCACCATTCGGGCCCTGCCGTCATGTCCGGCCTTTTCGACCCTGTCCCGCGGCGGGTGGAATGGTTGAGCGAGGTGCGCAAGACGGAGCCGCTGTTTGCGGCCGGCCATGCCGGCTGCGGTCGTCGCGGCGCCGTCGCAGCTTTCTGTTTTTCGGCGCGCTGGATCGATTCCCGGGCCGATCATTTTTTTGGACTAGGTGCCGGCCAATTTTGCTCACTGTGAGGACCGAGGCGCCCGAGCGCGATCGATGATGTCGCATTCTCATCCGTTCGATTATTCGATCGCGGCGTCGGTGCTGCGCCGCGCGGACCTCGACCCTGCCGGCCTGATCGGCTCGGCCGCCAAATGCGCGAGTCAGAAGTCAGGCGACGCAATCGCGCGGCGGGTCTGTCCGATCGGTGTGCGTGACATCAGGGAGAAGGAGCCGCGTCATCGCTGCAGGGGTTGCGGCGCAACCTCTTGATCGGGCGAGGGCGCGCGAAGCTGGAGTCGTGACGTCAGAATCAATACGGCGAGGTTCCGTGCTCTTGGCAGCACACGGCACCTCGCCGCAATTCACCGGCCGGAAACGACGCAGTGGGACCGTTTGTGTCCTGGCTAATCCCTTCCTTGGCAAAAAGGGCAACAGCCGAGGATGTTGGTAGTCCGCAGAGCGCTGGGGGTCCCAGCCGATGTTGCAATGCTACCCCCGGCTGCCGGCAACCCTAACTAAAGAAATGTTTAGTGAGGCCTGGCGCAGCGGCGTTTCTTGCGGTTAGCCGGGTACTCTTAATGATTATTTTAGAAACAGGCGGGTGGATATGGTCTTACAATTTTAAGTCCGCCACCGCGTTGCTTGGCTTGATTCGTTTTTGCGCATCGCGATTCTCTCGGGAAGAAGCGGCGGCGCTGAACAACGATCGGACAAGACATGCGAAAGCTGGTCGCCGGTCTGATATCCCTTTCCCTCACGTGCGGACCTTGCGCGTTCGCACAGGACACGGGTAGTGCGGCTAAACCGAATTTTCCGCACCCCGGGTACCTGCCACTGCCGCCGCATTTTCAGCCGCGCCGCGCCAACGCTGCGGCAAAGGTAACCGTCGCGCCGCCGCTGCTTCCGCTCTACGCGCAGCCGGCGTTGCCGGAGGAAGGTTATCTCTGGGTCCCAGGATTCTGGGCCTGGCGTGAAGCAGTGCCGGATTATTATTGGGTGCCTGGGACCTGGGTGAAGCCGCCGCGCAGCGGGTTGTTGTGGACACCGGCCTATTGGAGCCGGGTCGACGGCGGCTATGTCTTTCACGCCGGCTATTGGGCGGAGGAAGTCGGCTTCTATGGCGGCATCGACTATGGCTTCGGCTATGAGGGTGACGGCTATCAAGGCGGCCGCTGGGAGAAGGGATCCTTGTTCTACAACAAGGCCGCAAACAATCTTGGCTCGCTCGGCGTTGCAAACGTCTACGATCAGGCGATCTCGGCCGGCAACGAGGCCGGGCGCGTCAGCTTCAACGGTGGAAGCAAGGGAACGACGGCGCGGCCGACGCCGCGGCAGGAGGCGCTCGCCAATGAGCCGCATGACGTGCCGACCGCCGAGCAGCGGCAGCATTTTGAATTAGCGGCGATGGATCGTTCGCTCTATTCGAATCTCAATCATGGCGCGCCGGGCGTGGCTGCCACGTCGCGTGCCGCCATTCTGGACGGGCCCGGGGTTACGCGCAGCAGCGCATTGCTCGACCACGCTTCAGAGCCTGCGAGCGCCGTGACCACCGGCGCCAACGTGAAGAAATAGGCGCAAGCAAAAAAGGGGCTGCCCCCCTGGGCAGCCCCTCTCAAGACCGTCGCAGCAACGTCTCGCCGTCGGTTACCAGCCGATGGTGTAACTCGATCCGCAGAAGCTGGGGTCGTATGCGTACGGCGAGCAATAGCCGTAGTCGTAGCCGCCGGTGGCCAGCCCGACGCCGAGGCCTAACAGGCCAAGGCCAACATCGACGCCGCTGTCATCGTAATAAGGGCCGTAGCCGCCATAACCATAGCCGCCGTAGCCGCCATAACCGCCACCGCCGACGAAGCGCCGGCTGCCCCAGGCGCCATGGCGATAGCCGCTGAAGCCGCGGACGCCGGCAAAATTGCCGCCACGCATGGCTCCATAGCTGCTGCGGAAACCGCCGCCGCCAATGCTGCCGCCGTGAAAACCGCCGCCGTGAAAACCGCCGCCGCCACCGTGGAAGCCGCCGCCTCCATGACCGCCGCCACCATGACCGAAGGCCATCGCGCCCGTCGTCATCCCCGTTGCAAGCGCCACTGCCATCGCGCCTGCGAGAAGCTGCTTCCTCATGAGAATCTCCTTAAATCTGTCGTTCACCAACATTGGCTGATGAACCAACAGCCCCCGCAATGAAGTGGTTGCGCGGGAAATCCGGTCTCGCAGGTAAAATTAATATTATGATCGGGCCTCACCGGGTCTTCGCCCGGATGCACCCAGAGATGAGGCGCGATCTCGCGTGTCTCTAGTGTCCCGAATCCGAAGTTCGCACTCCCTTGCAGCACCCGCTTTAGCGAACTTCGGATTCGAAAGGACACTAGAAATCTTTGATTCTAGTGTGGCTTTGGCTCAGAAGTCCGCATGAAGGACTCGCGGCGAAAATGATGCGGACTTCTGAACCACCACACTAGCGCACGAAGAAGCTTAATCCGCCCGGAGCGGGCTGCCCTACTAAGCGGCCGAACGGCGCGATCCCTTCATAATAGGTGGGACCGTAATCCCAGCCGCCATTGCCGCCGACAATGCGCCGGCCGCTCCAGCCATGATGCCGGCCATGTCCGAAGCCGCCGCGATGGACGCCACCGGCGCCGCCAGGATCGAAGGCCATCGCACTGGTTGTCATGCCTGTTGCGAGAGCCACGACCGCCGTGCCCGCGAGAAGCTGTTTCCTCATCGGAATCTCCTCACCCGATCCTATACCGACATCCTATACCAACATCGGCTGCCCGACCAACGGAAGTCGTACGCGGATAGTTGCAACTATGCGAAGCGGAACAGGTAAAATGTTGACGCGAGGTGCGCAGTGCACGTGGGCGCGATGTTGGAACTGGGCGACGGTGCAACAATGCATTCATGCTGGCTATGCGCTCACCGCTCCTCGTCCGGATGCACCCAGAGGTATGGCGTGATCTCGCGCGTCTCCGTCAGCTTGATCATGTGCACCGGCGGGGCGTAGCGGCCTTTTCGGCACGATCTGCATTTCAACGACGCCTCGAGTTTCCATAGCGGCGTGTCACGCGGCCGGCGGATGGCATCGAGCGGCAGGCTCGCTCGCGTGTTGCAGCGGTTGCACTCGACCTCCAGCCAGCCGAGCCCGCCGTTGAGGCATTGCGCGATCGTCGGCGAAGGCTGCGCCGGCCCGCCATTGCCCTCCATCCGGATCGACCACGCTTCGGCTTCGGCGCGGTCGGCTTCGCGAAGGGCTTTGATGGCCGCCTCGCGCGCGTTCTTGGCGCGGATCCTCGCGCCCATGACCGCGCCCCCATAGATCGATTGGCGGGACTTCGTGCTCATGGCTTGGCATTACATCCGCGCTTTCGCCGCCGCGCAACGCCACTAGGATTAGAGGTGTGGGGCGAGCCGATGACACCACGGCTTTGCCGATGCACCCTTCGGTTGCGGAGGGGCGGCAGCCACATCCGAGTCGGAATCGCTTCGTTTTCCCAACTGTCATTCCGGGGCGATGCGAAGCATCGAACCCGGAATCTCGAGATTCCGGGTCTGGCGCTAACGCGCCATCCCGGAATGACGACGAAAGCGACTTGCCATCACAACGACGCCGGCTCCGCCCGTGTCTCGATCGAAGGCAGCGGCTCGTCATGGATCCTGGCCTCGAAGCCACGCAATCGCTGATAGATCGAAATCAGCTCGACGATGGTGCTCCACGAATTGACGAGGTACTGAAACGAGGTCCTCACTTGCGTGAACGCGTTCAGGATCTGGTTCATCGAACCGAGCGTGATCTTGCCGGCAACGATTGTCGGCCCGAGCAGGATGTAGGGAAAAACTACGTCGGTCTGCAAATAAACGATGCGGCCGATGTTGAAATACAGGAAGTTCAGGTAGAGCCGGAAATAGTTTCGGCGGATGTCGGCGAAGAGTGCGGCCAGCGTCTGTGGGTCGGCACGTGCTGGATCGTCTTCGCCAAGCACCAGCTCCTTGCGGTATGCGGCCTCGACGCGCTGATTGAAGAATTCAATTGCGGGCAACCTGATGCCGATCAACGCAAGCGCGCCGGTGCCCAACACCGACCAGATCACGGCGGCGAACACCAGCGGATAGGGGATGTGGCCAATCAGCGGTAGCTCCGTGATGTCGCTGGACAGCCTCAGCAGCACCGGCAGGAAGGCGAGCAGCGTCAGCACCGCGCTGATGAGATTGACGCCGAGGCCTTCCATCGTGGTCGCAAAACGCATGGTGTCTTCCTGCACCCGCTGCGAGGCGCCCTCGATGGTGCGCAGCCGCGACCAATTGGCGACATAGAAATCGTTCATCGCGGTACGCCAGCGGAAGATGTAGTGGCTGACGAAGAACCGTGTCATCACGCCGACCACGACCGCAACGAAAGCGATGCCGGCAAAGGTCGATAATTCGGCATAGAACTCCTCGACCGTGACCGGCTTTGATTTTGAAAGCGCGGCCTGCACGAGGTTGTAGAACGGTCCGTACCAGCTATTGATGGCGACGCTGACCTGGACCTGGAAATAGGAGGTGAACAGGATCAACGCCGACCCGACAATCGACCATGGCGCCCAGGGATGTGGCGCGAACGCGGTCCAGGCGCCGGCGAAAATGGCGACGCTGAGCGCGAAATACAGGTCGAACCAGAGCGAGCGCGCCGACCAGAACAGCGATACCCCGACAACGTCGGGGGCCGACGATCCGATCAGATCGCTTGTATAGCCATACCAAAGCGCCATCGAAATCGCGGCCCAGGCGATGGCGGACAGGAAGAACAGCTTGGGGCGGGGGAAGAAGGAAACGAACATTTGGAGGATATCCACTTTCGGGGGTCAGGTGCGGCATCGGCCTGAAGGCACCATAACGGGTGCGACGGATTAGCCAACGGTTGGCTCGCTGAAAAGACGGTGATGTAAGCGCAATTCGTGTGTTTTCGCAGGGACGACGTTGCCGCTGCCATTGCTTGCGTCGAACTGATTTGCCCGACGGGGCGCCGTTCGCGATGCCGTATTCGGCCCTCTTGTCCAGCCCCTTTTATAAAAATATTTCTGTTTTTCCGAAGTGCAAATCAGGCGTATAACTCGTCCCGTCCCGCCTCGATAAGAGGGGCGTTGCGCATCGTCACGAACGTTGAGGCGGGATGCGGTGGACGCGTGCGGCGCTTTCGACGAGAGCGTCGATCCGCGTACGGCAAAGTCGTGTGGTCCTGACGCCCCGACGCTGGCGTCAAGTTGGCGGAAGCTATTTCGCCGACGACGGGGGCAAGAAAGCCCGGTCCCCGAGGAGAGCACGAAGATAAGCCGTTAAAACCATTGCGCAGGGAAGGCCGGGTGAAACCGGCGGACCTGTGGTGACTACGCTCGTGTGCTTGTTTCAATTTCGCACGCGAGGCTATGGGTGCGCGCGGCGCGCCCGGCTTTCCCTGCGCCCTCTGCTTTTTGGGCGAGCGGTTGATGCACAATCCGGGCGCATTCGCGTCGCGGGAACGTGAAGTCATGGGGGCGGCTCTTTGAAATTTGAGTCGGGAAGTCGTTACCAAAGTTGTAGAATGGCATTTGCGCAAGCGGGCAGCCGGCCCGGGATTTCGCAGCAGCCGGAAGGAGAGATGTCATGTACGCCGCCATCCGTCAGGCCAAGGCAAAAACTGGAACGGCCGAAGAGCTGACGCGCCGGATCAAGGAGGGCGCCATTCCGATCATCAGCGATGTTGAAGGCTTCATGGCCTATTATGTCGTCTACGCACCGGACGACACCGTGACCGCGATCAGCATCTTCAACAATCACGCGGGCGCAGAGGAGGCGAACAGGCGCATGATTGCCTGGATCGAGCAAGATCTTGCGCCGCTGCTTGCGGGAAATGCCACGGCGGTGGCGGGACCCGTGATCGTGCACACGTTGGCGTAACGACGGGAGCATGAGGCTCCCGGTGAAGCGGTGTCCTCACAATTCCCGCGCATTGGAAAACGCAAATGACGATACGCGGCGGGTATTCTCGTCAAGGATCAGGCTGCGGGTGATCGGCGGCTCGGCGCGCTGGCTGCAGTTCTCGCGTTCGCAAAGCCGGCAATTGACCCCGATCGGCGTGCCCTCGGTCTTCTCCAGGTCGAGGCCGCTGGCATAGACAAGCCTTGCGGCGTGGCGGATTTCGCAGCCAAGGCCGATCGCAAAGCGCGGCTGCGCCTGTGGATGCGGCGCGACCGGCCGGCGAACGACTTGGGCGATGGAAAAATATCGGACGCCGTCGGGCAGCTCAATGATCTGCTTGAGCAGACGGTCCGGCGTGTCGAAGGTGGAATGCACGTTCCAGAGCGGGCATGTGCCGCCGAATTTTGAAAACGGGAAAGTCCCGGAGGAGAATCGCTTGGAGACATTGCCGGCATTGTCGACGCGCAGCATGAAGAACGGCACGCCGCGCGCATTCGGCCGCTGCAGCGTGGTCAGGCGGTGGCAGACCTGCTCGAATCCGGCATTGAAGCGCTGCGCCAGCACGTTGATGTCGTAGCCGAGCTGCTCGGCCGCCGCATGAAACGATTGATAGGGCATCATCGCGCTTGCCGCGAAATAATTGGCGAGCGTGATCCGGTAGAGCCGGCGCGGCGTATCATCGAGCGGCCCGGCGCGGCCGATGATGGTCTCGATCGCGCCTGCGCATTCGGCAAGGCCGATCTGGAAAGCAAGCTGGAACGCGCGGCCAGGACCATCGATCAGCTCCGAAATCAGGAGCTGCCGGCGATGGCGATCGAACCGCCGCAGCGTCTCGCGCATGACATCGACCGGCATGACGCGGGTGAGGATCGAATGCTTTTCGCGCAGGCGCGCGGCGAGCGCCGCGAACAACCCTTCCGCAGGCACGTTCAATTCGTCGCGCAGGTGTTCCGCAGCCGTCTCAAGCTCGGGGAAATAATTGCGGTTGGCCTCGATCAGATCGCGGACCCGCTCGATCGGATTGGCCTCAAACCGCGTGCCCTCGTCGCGGTCGGCCATTTGGGCAGCGACCATGGTTTCGCCGCGGCGGGCTTCGGCATAGGCGGCGTAAAGCCGCTGCAAGGAGTGCGTCACACCGGGGCAGAGCTCGGCAAGATCGCGCAATTCTTGTTTCGGCAGGTCGATCTGCCGGAACAGCGGATCGGAAAAGATCTCGTTCAATTCGGCGAAGAAGCGGTCCTCGTCGGCGGTGGCGAGGTCGCGCAGATCGAGGTCATAGGCCTCCGCGAGCCGGAGCAGAATCTGGGCCGTCACCGGACGCTGGTTGCGCTCGATCAGGTTGACGTAACTCGGCGATATGCCAAGGCCTTCGGCGATTTGCGTCTGCGACAGCCCGAGTTGCTGGCGGATGCGCCGGAACCGGGGGCCGACAAACAGCTTCTTTCCAGAGTCGCTCGCCATGGCCGCCTCGTCTTGTTGTTATTCCGGATAGCGCGGAGCGGCGATCCGGAAATCCCGCGATTTAGAGGTTCTTCAGGCCCAGAATCGCGTTGCTTGTGACAAAGTTGACAAAATAACATATATTACAAGTTTAGATGTTACATGACATCACCATTCGAAATCAAGCTCTCTATACGAATTAAGAAGTTTGGCGTTTAGCTCTCGGCACGCATTTCGCAACGCACTGTCACGAATGTCGATCGGAGAACGAAGATGGCGAAGTCCTTTGAACAGCTGGTTCCCGCGCCCGCCGGGCGTTTTGACGGGATTTCCCGTCCCTATGCCCCAGCCGAGGTGGAGCGTCTGCGCGGCTCCGTGCCGATCGCCTACACGCTGGCGACCAAGGGCGCCAACCGGCTTTGGGAGTCGCTGAAGAAGGAGCCTTTCGTCAATTCGCTAGGCGCCGTCACCGGCAATCAGGCGATGCAGCAGGCCCGCGCGGGTCTGCCGGCGATCTATCTGTCCGGCTGGCAGGTTGCCGCCGACGCCAATACGGCAGGCGCCATGTATCCCGACCAGAGCCTTTATCCCGCGAATGCGGGCCCTGAGCTTTGCCGCCGCATCAACCGTACCTTCCAGCGGGCCGACCAGATCGAGCACTCCGAAGGCGGGGCCAAGATCGACTGGTTCGTGCCGATCGTCGCCGACGCAGAAGCGGGCTTCGGCGGTCCGTTGAACTCCTTCGAGATCATGAAAGCCTATATCGAGGCGGGCGCGGCCGGCGTTCACTTCGAGGACCAGCTCGCCTCCGAAAAGAAGTGTGGTCACATGGGCGGCAAGGTGCTGATCCCGACCGCGGCGCATGAGCGCAATTTGATCGCGGCGCGGCTTGCGGCCGACGTCTGCGGCACGCCGACCTTCGTGCTGGCGCGTACCGATGCGGAAAGCGCCAAGCTGATCACCGCGGATGTCGACGAGCGCGACCGCGAGTTCATCACCGGCGAGCGCACCGCGGAAGGCTTCTTCCGCCTCAAACCCGGCACTGGCCTTGCCCACTGCATCAAGCGCGGTATCGCGTTTGCGAAATACGCCGATTTGCTGTGGTGGGAAACCTCGACGCCGAACCTCGAAGAGGCCAGGCAATTTGCGGACGCCGTGCACAAGGTCCATCCCGGCAAGATGCTGGCCTATAACTGCTCGCCGTCGTTCAATTGGGAAGCCAACATCGACAAGGCGACGATCGCCAAGTTCCAGCGCGAAATCGCCGCAATGGGTTACAAGTTCCAGTTTGTCACGCTGGCGGGCTTCCACTCGCTCAACCATGGCATGTTCGAATTGGCGCGCGGCTACAAGGCCGAAGGCATGGCGGCCTATTCCCGCCTGCAGCAGGCCGAGTTCGCCTCGGAGAAGTTCGGCTATTCGGCGACGCGCCATCAGCGCGAAGTCGGCACCGGCTACTTCGATCTGGTGTCCACCACCATCACCGGCGGCACCTCATCGACCACGGCGCTCCACGACTCGACCGAAGCCGCGCAGTTCAAGACGCCCGGTCCGGATATCCACGTTCAGGCGGCGGAATAGAAGGAGGCTATCGTGAAACATGGCAGTAACTTCTGGGTAATCGGCGGCGAGTTCGGTTCGATGAATTTCCACAAGCTCGTGGAAGGCTCGGCGCAGGTCAAAGGTCCGTTCAAGACCCGCAAGGAAGCCGAGGATTGCTGGCGCGAGGTCTCGCAAGAGAGCCGCCACAAGGCCGGCGTCCGCTTCTCGATTGTGGAAGAGCCCTCCCGCGTCGTGGCGTAACCCCCAAGGACGTCCAGGGAGCACAGCGGCCCTCACCGGGTCAATCCGGTGGGGGCCGCTCGTGTCTCGGACAGGCGCCAGATGTAAGTCTTTGGGAACAAACGCCCTTTGCTGACGGCCTGGTTACTGATAGGTTAACTCGGTTCCGACCGATCAGGACAAGGGCGATCAAGCGGATGTCAGACGCACAAAATACCGGAAGCGAAGCCGTCGGCGATGCGCGTCCGATGCGGCTGCGCGATGCGCTGCGGCGCGCGCGAATCGAGGCCGCCGATCGCACCGGCGTCGTCGTCGACCTGCGCGATGCCGAGGTCGCCCGGCTCGAGATTCTCAACGAGGCGCTCGATCTCCTGTTCGCGCAGATTCCCGATACCGTCGATCTGTTCGATCGCGGCATCAGCCAGGGCGAGAACCCGCGGCTGTGGATCGACGTGGTGGCCCACGTCGTGATGGGGCGCGACAAGCGAATCTATCGCCTCGTGCAGGACACCCGCTTCGGCCGCATCGCGCTTGCCGAATCCCACGACGTCCCCGTCATCGTCGATGCCGTCACCGATTATGTCGCCCGCCGCATGGTCGAGCGCGAACGCGCGCTGGTCGCAACGCCGATTGTCGCGCCCGCCGCCGTCGAAAGGCCGCGCCGCAGCCGGATCTGGCCGTTCGCGCTCGGCTTCGTCCTCGGCGCGGTCGCGCTGTTCGGCCTGGCGCTGCTTGCGAGCCTGAGCAGTCTCTGACGCTCACCGCCAGTGCCCGCGACGCCTTGGAAGTATGATGAGCTAAATCAGTTGCGTCTGCCTGATTTCGCGGACCCGAAGCGCATCGTTGATGCCGCGCACGGTCTGTTCGCAGCGCCAGGCAGCGCCATCGCGTTTTATCGAAAACAGATTATAGGCCGCCGCCGGATAGTGGCCATGCGCGAGCGCGGAGGCCGATGGCACCCCGATCGCCGGAATAGATCCCTTCGGCCCCTCGATCCAGATCGTGGAATGAACATGATCGTGCCCGTGCAGCACGAGCTCCACACCGTATCGGCTTAGCAGCGCCAGCAGTTCCGCGGAATCCGTCAGCCGCTTGGCCCGTGCACTCGATCGCAACGGATGATGAACCAACAGAATACGGAACGCCTGTTCGGCCGCAAGCTGCGCAAGGACGCCCGCAAGCGCGTCTAATTGGCTGCGTCCGAGCCACCCCGTCGCCATGAAGGGCGGCGTCGGAACTGCGGATGATACGCCGATCAGAACGATGGGGCCGCGGCGGCGCACGGCCGGAAATGTCGCGCCCTGATCGGGGACTTGATCGCCGGCGATATAGCGGCCCCATGTCTCGGCAAAGCGGTGCTGGGTTGCGCGAACATAGGCGTCGTGATTGCCGGGGATGACCGTGACCCGATCCGGCGTGCCGACACTTTCGAGCCAGGCACGCGATAACGCAAACTCGGCTTCGAGCGCCAGATTGACGAGATCGCCGGTGACCGCGATGTGATCCGGCGTCTGCGCCTGAAGGTCCGATACCAACACATCGAGCACGTCACGTCTCTGGAACTTGTGCCGGTTGCGCGTCCAGTTGAGATAGCCGAGCACGCGCTTGCCGGCGAGCTCGGAAAGCCGCGGGGCCGGCAGCGGCGAAAGATGCGGATCGGACAAGTGGGCGAGGGTGAAGGCCGCCATCACCTGCATCCGCCGCCAATACCTGCGCGAGAGAGCCGCCGCATCATCGCCTCATCGGATCCTGCAAAGTCCTTGCGAATGTATTGGCAAGCCGGCGGCTGCGATGCAAGGATCAAGCTCGTCTCCAATATCGGGGGTGCCGTGACCAAGCTGGAGAGCCTGCGAAAGAGCCTCGAGCCGGCGCTGCGGCGGGTATTCCATTTCTACTGGCAGTTGGCCCGCGGGATGACGTTGGGGGTCCGCGCCGTCGTGCTCGACGGAGAAAATCGCGTGTTTCTCGTCAAGCACAGCTATGTCAGCGGCTGGCATCTGCCGGGCGGCGGCGTGGAGGCGGGCGAATCCTTATCTGAAGCCTTGCGGCGCGAATTGGCGGAAGAGGGACAAATCGAACTTACCGGCGAGCCGGCGCTGCACGGCCTGTTCTTCAACAGCCACGTTTCCCGGCGAGATCATGTCGCGGTCTATCTGGTCCGGCATTTCAGGCAGGATCGCTTGCCCGAGCCGAACCGCGAGATCATCGCCTGCGGGTTTTTCGAAACCGGAGCGTTGCCGGCGGAGACGACCGCGGGCACGCGCCTGCGGATTTCGGAAGTGATCGAAGGCCGCACGCCGATTGCAACCTGGCGCTAGTGTCCCGATTCCGAAGTTCGCATCTTTTCGCAGCCCCCGGTTTGCGAACTTCGGAATCGAAAGGACACTAGCAAATATTGTTTCTAGTGTGGCTTTGGTTCAGAAATCCGAATGTCGGAACTAGCGGCGGCACTGATGCGGACTTCTGAACCGCCACATTAGGCCCTTGCGAGCGTCGCAGGATTTGGCGACAAGGATAGGGACGCGGCGTGCCACGAGAAATGATGCGTTATTTGAAAACTGCCTGCGGCTTCGTCTGCTTTCTGCTGCTCGCCAGCAATGTGTGGTCGATGTCGCATTGGAGCGAGCGTCGCGGTGTTCATGACGATGTCTGTTATTTGCGGCAGGCACATCTGTTCCAGAGATTTGGGCTCAACGGTCTGGATACCGATATTTCCCGGGATGACGACCACTATCTGGCTTCAAAACTGAAGGAGATAAATTTTGACTCCTTGAATGCGCCGCCTCCATGCCACAATCTCTTGCCGGCAACAGGGAAGCGGGTGATCCAATATCCGCCCGGGACGGGCTTTCTGTTGGCGCTGTTTCCGCAGGGGTTTCAAGTGATCCCGTTATATGTTTCGGCGACGGTTATCATTTTTGGAATCGCATTGCTTGCCATTTCTTATGCCCGCTCCGCGCCTTCGATTTTTCTGGCGGGCGGGTTTGGCTGTCTGGCACTCTATCTCATGATCAATCCCGCCAAGGCGAGCTATTCGATGGCGCCCACCATGGTGGCCTGCGCGCTCGCGGGGCTTCTTACGGCGGGCTTTTTCGCGGCCGGCGAGAGGCGGCATCGCCTCGTGCTGGCCGCACTGACCGGGCTCGTCATCGGCCTGTCCGTGAATTTCAGACTGCCGAACCTGTTTCTCGCCTCGGGATATTTGCTGTTTTTTGGGGCGTCATTTTTGTTTTCCCGAAAGATCGCAGTCGCTCTGCAGGGCGCGCTGTTTGCGGCGCTGTTCTTGCTGGGAATGATGCCGACGCTGGTTGCGAACGCGATCAATGCCGGCAGTCCATTCTCCACGACCTATGGTGTTTATGACGTGATGCCTCCGGATTTCAGCTTCCACGTCCTGTGGCAATACGTTGCGGATACGCAGTTTGTCCTGCTCCTGCTCGCGGGCTTGTGTGCGATCATGATGTGGCGTTCGAGCGCGGACGCCGTGAGAGGGGTCGCAGCCGTGACCGCCGGAAATCTTCTCGTGAACCTGGCTTTCTTCCTCAGTCACCCCGTCTTCGCGCCCTATTACACCATACCGGCCGCCATGCTCTCATTGTGGAGCCTGCTGTTTGCTCACCTGATCGAGCCGGCGGAAGTGGTGGACGAAGCCCGCATCGGAGAGGCGGCGAGCGTATGATCGTGTTATGGGAAACCGACTCGGCAGCTTTTGAGAGGCCAGTGTTCCGGCAATGACACCATCATCAATGCGGATTGCAGTTTTGGTGCCGTGCTTTAATGAGGAAGCCGCGGTCGCGACCGTCATCGCCGATTTTCGCAAAGCACTGCCTACAGCCGATATTTTCGTCTACGACAACAATTCGTCAGATCGTACCATCGAGGTGGCCCGTGGTGCCGGCGCGGTGGTGCGCAGCGAGCGGCGCCAGGGCAAGGGTCATGTGGTCCGCCGGATGTTCGCCGACGTCGACGCCGACATTTACGTGCTCGTCGACGGCGATGCGACCTACGACGCCGCGAGCGCTCCGCGCATGATCGAAGCGCTGGTATCCGGTCGTCTCGACATGGTCGTGGGTCTGCGTGTCGATCAGGCCGTGGCCGCCTGGCGGCCGGGCCACCGCATCGGCAACCGGTTGCTGACCGGATTTTTATCGTCGGTTTTCGGTCAGGCCTTTAAGGATATTCTTTCCGGCTATCGGGTATTCTCGCGACGATTTGTCAAATCCTTTCCGGTGCTGTCGGATGGCTTCGAGATCGAAACAGAATTGACCGTCCATGCGCTCGAGCTGGCGATGCCCGTTGCCGAAATCGACACGCCTTATTACGCGCGCCCGGAGGGATCGGTCAGCAAGCTCAACACTTACCGCGACGGTTTGCGGATTCTTGGCACGATCCTGAAACTCTACCGGTCGGAAAAGCCGCTGCGCTTTTTCACCGTAATCGGCATTTTTCTGACTCTGGTTTCGATCGGTCTCGCGATTCCGATTGTCATCACCTATCTCGAGGAAGGCATCGTTCCCCGTCTGCCGACCGCGGTCTTGTCGATGGGACTTATGATTCTGGCGATGCTCTCGGTAACGTCAGGGCTTGTCCTCGATACCGTGACGCGCGGCCGACGCGAGATCAAGCTGCTGGCCTATTTGGCCCAACCCCCCGCCGGCAAGGATTGATGGGGCACAAATCCGGCCCGCGCGAGCGATGGACCGCGCGCCCATCAGATGCTATCCCGCGGATTGCCATGAACGACCTCTCTCTCACCATCTTGGCTGAAACCGCCAACGACGCCCACGCGATCGAGCGTTTGCACGAGCGCACCTTTGGGCCCGGCCGTTTCGCGCTGAGTGCTTATCGGCTTCGCGAGCACGTCGACCATTTGCCCGATCTTTCGTTTACCGCCTGGATCGGGACGCTGCTGGTGGGTTCGGTGCGCCAGTTGCCGATTCGTGTCGGTGAAACCAAGGCTTTGTTGCTGGGGCCGCTGACGGTCGAGCCGCCCTTTCGCGGCCACGGCGTTGGCCGCGCGCTGTTGGAGCGCGCGCTTCGCGACGCCAAAGCAAGAGGGCACCGCCTCGTGCTGCTGGTCGGCGACGAGGCCTATTACAGCAGCGTCGGCTTCAAGGCCGTGCCGAACGGTCGGGCAACCATGCCCGGCCCGGTCGATTACAGCCGGCTGTTGGTGGCGGAGCTCGTCGATGGCGCGTTCGAGGGCGTTTCGGGCGCGATCCGTCCGGATTGGGACTTCGCGCGATAGTGCGCTTTTGAAAAATCAGGCCGCTGGAGGCGCGCGGCAGCGGTCACGCTCAGCGTCCCTCGCGCAGCCAGGTGGCGGCAAATGCGCCAAGCAGCAGCAACAGGCCGATCAGGCCAGCAAAAATCGGCAATACGCCAACGCCCCTGACGACGCTCGCCTCACGCATTTTCACGCCCATCCAACCGTCGCCGCGGAACACGCTGGATGCCCGCACCGGCACGATCCGCGGCAAGTCAATGCTAGAACCATCAACGACACGTCGGGCGTCGCCGCCGGTCGCCCGCGCCAGCGGCATCAGCGTCTCGGTCGTGGATGTTACTTCCGAAAACTCCTTCGGATTGGTCGGCCCGACATTGATCAGGGCTTTCAACGTGCCGTCGGTTGCCTGCCACAGGCCAAGTTCGTTCGCGGGCATTGTGGCGGTCCAGGTTCCCGGCTCGCCGGCGCTCAGCGTCAGCTCGCGCGTCGCTCCGGACGGCGAGGTGACCGTTACCGGCGCGACGTAGTCTGCCATGGTTTGGCGCTGCACCACGAGATCATGGCCGCGCACTTGCAGATGCAAGGCTTCTTCGTCGAGGTCGGGCTGCTTCATCAGCCAATGCGACATCCGCCGCAGCAGGTCGAGATGCGGACCGCCGCCTTCGTAGCCACGCGCCCACAGCCAGATATGGTCGGTCAACAACAATGCGACGCGCCCCTCGCCAAATCGCGACAGCAGCAGCAAGGGCTTGCCGTCGGCGCCGGTCATGACCGGCTGGGTGGTCGTATTGCGGGTGTCGACGGTGCGGAAGAACCGGCTCCAGTGCGGCGGCTCCGAGTTCGAGCCTTCGAGGCCCCGCGTGACGGGGTGGCGTTTGCCGATGTCGCTAAGCATGGCGTAAAACGGCTTCTCGGTGACGCCGACAGGCTCTGCCGGCAGCACCGAATCCAGTGGCGTGCGCCAGATGCTCGTCGACGAAGCGTAGTCGGGCCCGGCGGATACCAGCACCGCGCCGCCGCTGCGCACATAGCGGGCGATGTTGTCGAAATAGGCGATCGGCAGAACGCCTTGGCGGGCGTAGCGGTCGAAGATGATCAGCTGGAATTCGTTGATCTTCTGCTGGAACAATTCGCGGGTCGGAAACGCGATCAGCGACAATTCGTTGATCGGCGTCCCGTCCTGTTTCTCGGGCGGACGCAGAATCGTGAAATGCACGAGATCGACGCTGGCGTCGGATTTCAGAAGGTTGCGCCAGGTGCGCTCGCCGGAATGCGGCTCGCCCGAGACCAGCAGCACCCGCAATTTGTCGCGCACGCCGTCGATTGCGACCACGGCGCGGTTGTTGACCAGCGTCAGTTCGTTCTCGAGCGGAGATGCTTCGATCTCGACGATGTTGGGTCCGGCATGCTTGATGTCGATGTCGACATTGACGGTCTGGCCAGAGAGCACGGTTCGTTCGCTGATCACCTCGCCGTCGCAGCGCACCGCTACCCTTGCACGCTGCCCGCTGACGCCCTGATCGTCCAGCCGGTAGGTGATGGTCTGGACTTGCCCGACGATGCCAAAGCGCGGAGCGGCGGAAATAGCGATGCGGCGATCGCGTTCGTCCTTGCGGCCGGTGATCAGCGCATGCACCGGCGCCTGGAATCCGAGCGTGGCCGCGTTCGCCGGGATGTCGTGCACCCGTCCGTCGGTGATGAGGAAGGCGCCGGCGACGCGGTCGACCGGAACGTCCGACAGCGCCGAGGACAGCGCGCCGAATAGTTTGGTGCCGTCGGTTTCCCCGTCGGCCTGGCCGGCCTCGACCACCCGTACTTCGAGGCCGTTGATTTTCTTCAGGCTGTCGACCAAGGCCTCCTGGGCCTTCGCGGTTTCGCGGGTGCGGTCGCCGAAATTCTGGCTTGGGCTCTTGTCGATCACGACGGCTGCAACCGACGACAGCGGCTCACGCTCCTCGCGCGTGAAAGACGGGTTGGCGAGCGCCAGCAGAATCAGCGCGAGCGCAAATAGCCGCACCGCCGCGCCGCGCAGGCGGCCGAGCAGCAGCAAGGCTGCGATTACCGCGATGGCGGCAATCGCAATCCAGAGCACCAGCGAGGGCACAAGCGGGGTAAAGGCGATACCGTAATTCATGCCGCGCCCCTACTGCCCGAGCCGTTCGATCAGCGCCGGCGCGTGCACCTGGTCGGCCTTGTAATTGCCGGTCAGCGTATACATCACGATGTTGACGCCGGCGCGGAAGGCGAATTCGCGCTGCCGGGGTTCGCCGGGCGAGAGCGGCAGCATCGGCTGCCCGTCGGGACGTATCGCCCAGGCGCCGGCAAGATCGTTGGAGGTGATGATGATCGGCGATACGCCGTCGCCACCGCGGGCGGGATGCGTCGCCGTATCCTCGTCGGCCTCGCGCGGCAGGGTCTCGACCCAGGTCTGGCCGGTATCGAATCGGCCGGGGAAGTCGCGCAAGAGATAGAACGTCTTGGTGAGGACGTGCTCGCGCGGCACCGGTTCGAGTTCGGGAACGTCGAGCGACGAAAGGATGTTGCGCAGCGTCAGCATGCCCGGCGTCTGCGATGCGCCGTTGTCTCCCGGCGGCGCCTCGATGGCATCGCGCGTATCGAACAGCACCGTGCCGCCCTGCTTCATGTAGGCGTCGATGCGGTTGATCGCGTCCTGCGGCGGTTTCGGCGCGCCGGGCACGACCGGCCAGTAAATCAGCGGGAAGAACGCCAGCTCGTCACGCGCGGGATCCACGCCGACGGGGTCGCCGGCCTCGAGCGCGGTGCGCTGCGCGAGAAACAATGTCAGCCCGGACATCCCGGCCTTGACGATCGAATCGACATCGGCGTTGCCGGTCAGCACATAGGCCAGACGGGTTTGCGTCGTGGCCTTGATCGCGAATTCGTCGGTGCTCTCCGCATGGGTCCGCGACGGCACCGTCAGGGTCGACAATAAAAGGGCGATCGCCAGCGCAGCCGGTGCCGAACGTCGCCGCAGCAAGGCTGCGATGCCGCCGCCAAGCCAGGCGACGATGATGGCGTCGATCAGGAACAATGCGAGCGACGACGATAGAAGGATTCCGCGCAAGTCGCGCGGTTCGGAATTGGTATAGCTCGCCCGCCGCGCGCGCAGGGCGGAAGTATCCAGCGGTGCGACGCGGTCGGCCGCCGCCAGCGTGTTCACCGCAAGCGGTCCGTCGGCGGGGCCGTAAAGTCCTGGCGGATGATCCAGCGTGGCGCGATCGCGGAAGTCGGCGGCGAGCGGCTTTGCGGTCGAGGGCGGCGGACCGAACGCGCCAAAACCATCCAGCGTGCGCAGCGGCGCCACCGTTTCAGCAGTGGCGTCGGCCGCGACCCCCGCGCCCGGAGAGGAGGTGTAGCCGGAGATATCGACGATCCGGCGCAGCATTTCGACGAATGAGCCGGACATCGGCAGATCGGACCAGCGCATGTCGGCGCTGACGTGGAACAAAGCGAGGAGACCCTTGCCGCGGCGCTCGCCGGTCACCAGTGGCGTTCCATCCTCGAGCGAGGCCCAGCTCCTTGTTGCGAGCACAGCATCCGGCTCGGCGAGCACCTGTCGGTTGACCGTGATGTCCTTTGGCGCCAGGAGACCGGCGAACGGTCCGTCGGCGGCGAAGGCGGCGAGGTGCTGCGGCTTCTCCCAGGTCAGGCTTCCGCCAAGGCTGCGTCCGCCGCGGCGCAGCTTCACCGGCACGAGATCGTCATCGGCCTGCGCCAGACGTGGGCCGGCAAAACGCACCAGCACACCGCCCTGCTCGATCCACGCACTGATTCGTTCGCGTATCTCCGGCGACAGCGTGCCGACATCCGCCATCACGATCATCGGCAGTTTCTGGTCGAGAAACTGCGCGATTGCCTGCTGCGGCGCGCCATGATCTCCCAACCGCACATCGGCGAACGGCGCCAGCGCGCGCGTGAGATAGAAGGTCGATGCCAGCAAGGGCTGCGCGGTATCGCTGGTGGAGCCGCTGACGACGCCGATCGCGCGCCGGCGCCACCGCTTGTCGAGCAATTGCACCGCGCCCGCCGATCGTTCGCCCGATATCTCAAGCCGGGCGATGTCGTTGCGCAGCTCGACCGGCAGGTCGAACGCCGCGTCGGTCTCGCGGTCCTTTGGTGCAAAGATAAAGCGCGCCTCGCCGATCGGGGAGCCTTTCTGGTCGAGTGCGCGCACGACGCCGACGGCGGCGCCGCCATCGGCGCGCAGCACCTTCACGGTCATCTTCGCGGCTGCATTTTCGGCCGCCGCCAATGCAAGGGCAGGCGGGGCGCCGCCCTCGAAAATCGTCAGCGTATGATCGCCGATGGCCCTGCCCAGGCCCTGGAGAAATTCAGCCCCGCGACCGCTATCGACGCCGTCCGACAGCCACGCGATCTCGCAGTCGCGGGTCGCTTTGAGAAAGCGTTCGATCGCGGGCAGCGTTTCAGCCCGGTCGATCGAATAGGGTTTGGGTGCAAGCTGGCGCAACGCAACGCGCGCCGTGCCGCCCGGCATGATGGTGATGTCACGGGCAGGCTCCGACAGCGGAATGAGCGCGACGCCGCGCCGGTCGTTGTCGGCATTCGCGATCAATTCATCCGCGGCCCTTACCCGTGCATCCCAACTGCCGGCCGCGCTCCAGCCGTCATCGATCAAAATGGCGAGCGGGCCGCTCGAGCCCGCGGCACTGATAAGCGGATTCCAGATCGGTCCCGCGGCGGCCAGGATGATGAACGCGGCGGCTGCGAGACGCAGCGCGGTCAGCCACCACGGCGTGCGCGAAGGGGTCTCTTCCTTGGGCGCGATTTCGAACAAGAGCCGGGTCGGCGGAAACTCGATACGCCGCGGCCGCGGCGGCATCACCCGCAACAGCCACCAAAGCAGCGGCAGGCTCAACAAGCCCAGCAACAAGGCCGGTTCGACGAAAGAGAGCGGCAGGCCTGCGATCATGCGCTGCGTCCCGCTTTGACCGTATTGGCGCGCACGCCACCCTTGCTCACCATCATGCCCGAATGCAGGAACAGCAGCAGTTCCGCCGCCGAGCGGCTGGTGGTGTGAGTCGAGAACAGCCAGTCCAGCCTGCCGGTTTCGCTGCGGATCTCTTCGCGATGAAGCGCCACGCGCGCAACATAGTCGCCGGCCCATTTTTCCGCGCGCCCCGCCACGATGACATCGCCGGCTTCCGGCTCGACAAACTCGACGCGTCCGGAATAGGGGAAGCTTTCTTCGGCGGGATCGACGATCTGTACCAGCGTGCCGTGGGCGCCGGACGCCGATAGCCCGGCGAGCATGTTGCGTATTTCGCCGATCGGCGACCAGAAGTCCGACAGCACCACGATTTCGGAGAGCGCCGAGGGAACGAATGACGGCGGCAGGCTCGGCCGCGCCGCGTCGTCATGCAGCATCGCCTGCGCGATCTTGTCGATGATGCTGCGGCTCGCGGTCGGATTTGTCAGGCCCGGAATGCCAACGCGCTCGCCGCCCGCGACCAATAATTCGGCCAGCGCGAACGTGACGATGAGCGCGCGTTCCAGCTTGCTGTCGCGCGCGCCTTTGGAGGCGAATGCCATCGACGGCGAACGGTCCGGCCAAAGCCAAACCGTATGCGCAGCCTCCCATTCCTGCTCGCGTACGTAGAGATGATCGTCGCGGGCCGAGCGGCGCCAATCGACGCTCTGCGAAGGTTCGCCAGAAACGAAACGGCGGTATTGCCAGAAGCTTTCGCCCGCGCCGGCGCGGCGGCGTCCGTGCAGGCCGTGGATGACATTGGCCGCGATGCGGCGAGCTTCAAGCACGAGCCGAGGCAGCGAGGCGGCGAGCGTTCGGCTTTCGCCATCGGCACGTCGGATTGCTACGATCTCCCTGGCTTCGTGCTCGGTAGGAGCGGCCATCAACCGATCCGCGTCTTCAATTGTTTGATTACGTCGGGAATGGTGCGGCCCTCGGCGCGCGCGGAAAAGGTCAGCGCCATGCGGTGCTTGAGAATGGGTTCGGCGAGATCGAGAACGTCGTCGATCGAAGGCGCCAGACGCCCGTCGAGCAAAGCGCGGGCGCGAACGGCGAGCATCAGCGACTGGCTGGCGCGCGGGCCCGGTCCCCAGGCGATCAGCTTGCCGGCCTCCCCGCCCTCCGGACCCGGACGCGCCGAGCGCACCAGCGAGAGGATTGCTTCGACGACGGAATTGCCGACCGGCAGCCGCCGCACCAGCCGCTGCGCCGCGATCAGGAGGTCGGCGTTCATCGCCGCCTTGGCCAGCGTTTCGTCCGCGCCCGTGGTTTCGAACAGGATCCGCCGCTCGGCATCGCGATCCGGATAGTCGACATCGATCTCCATCAAGAAGCGGTCGAGCTGCGCTTCGGGCAAAGGATAGGTGCCTTCCTGCTCCAATGGATTTTGCGTCGCCAGCACGTGAAACGGTTTCGGCAAATCGTGGCGAGCGCCCGCAACGGTGATGTGTTGTTCCTGCATCGCCTGCAGCAGCGCCGACTGGGTGCGGGGGCTCGCGCGGTTGATTTCGTCGGCCATCAAGAGCTGCGCAAACACCGGCCCGGAGATGAAGCGGAACGACCGCTTGCCGGAACTGCTCTCGTCCAGGACTTCGGCGCCCAGGATGTCCGATGGCATCAGGTCCGGCGTGAACTGGATGCGCTTGGCGTCAAGCCCGAGCGTAACCCCTAAGGTTTCGACCAATTTGGTCTTGGCAAGGCCGGGCACGCCGATCAAAAGCGCATGGCCGCCCGAAAGGATCGTCACCAGCGTATTTTCGATCACCCGGTCCTGGCCAAAGATGACGGTGGAGATCGCTTCCTTGGCCGCGCGGATTTGCCCCGCTACCTGTTCCGCAGAGCGGACGATCACGTCCTCGAGTTTTTCGACACTGTCGGCGCCAGCCATTTCCTTCTCCTTCGCCTCAAACTCTTGCGCGAAACGTCGTCATGCCATGAACCCCATGCTAAACTGATGAGAAGGCCATGTATTCGTTGAATTAAACTATCCCCACATTATCGGTATTTCGGAGTATGAACGGCATCACGATGTGGCGACTTGATCCGGATTAATACGGGCGGAACTCGCCAAGACGCATGCAGAACGCGTGCACCAATCGTGCCAAACCCAGACGCTCAGACTCAGGGCAAACCATGGCGAAGCAAGGGCAGAAACCGACTCAAGGTCTCGAAGGCCTGACGGCTGCGGCCAGGAACGCCGCGGACGCCAACGCGACTGGCAAGGGCTTGCCCCCGGTGCATCTGTGGAATCCGCCATTTTGCGGCGATCTCGACATGCGAATCGCTGCAGACGGCACGTGGTATTATATGGGGACGCCAATCGGGCGGCCAGCGCTGGTTCGCCTGTTTTCGACCATCCTCAAGCGCGAGGGCGGCAAGCACTTTCTGGTGACGCCGGTCGAGAAGGTCGGTATCCGCGTCGACGACGCGCCGTTTCTGGCGGTCGAGATGCTAAGGGAGCACGATGGAAGCGGCCGGCTCCTGCGCTTCCGCACCAATGTCGACGACTGGGTCGCTTGTGACCAAGCCCACCGGTTACGGTTCGAGGCCTCCGCCGATGGCGGGCTGACGCCCTATCTTCACGTCCGCGCCGATCTTTGGGCCAAGGTCACCCGCGCGCTCTACTATGATTTGGTTGACATGGGTGAGGAGCGGATGGTCGATGGTCGTCGGATGTTCGGGGTCGCGTCCGCTGGCGAATTCTTTGCGATGGCGGACGCAGAGCAGGTGAGGGGCTAGTGGTCCGATTCTAACATTCGCATCCCGGTTAGGGTGGTAGCTTTGCGAATGTTAGAATCAAGGGACGCTAGTAATTATAAGATGCTAGTGCCCACGACTTTCCGAAGTTCGTGAAGGTGGGCGCTGCGATGGAGCACGAACTTCGGAAAGTGGGCACTAGTTTGAAAGAGGCGATGGTGAGAAACGATCCCGCCGCGATCGGTTCGGCGGAATTTTTCGATCGGACGCGTGCGCGGCTGCGATTCGAGATACCCGCAGGCTTGACCGATCCTGACCTCATTCCCGCGAGCGGGGATCAGGGCACCGACCGCATGCTGGAGATTCTGGCGCGCGAACAGCCGATTCGCCCTGCCGCCGTGTTGGTCCCGGTGGTCGACCATCCGCAGCCGACCGTGCTGCTGACGCAGCGCTCAGCCCACCTCAACGAACACGCCGGCCAGATTTCCTTTCCCGGCGGCAAGATCGACGCAGCCGACGGCTCCCCGCTCGAAACGGCGTTGCGCGAGGCGGAGGAGGAGATCGGTCTGGGCCGGGAGTTCATCGACCCGATCGGTTATCTCGATCTCTACGGAACCAGCTTCGGATTTCGCATCCTGCCGACGGTTGCTCGGGTAAAGCCGGGCTTCAAGCTGCGCATCAACCGTTCAGAAGTGGACGACGCGTTCGAGGTCCCGCTTTCGTTCCTGATGAACCCGGCCAACCACCAGGTGCACAGCAAGGAATTCCGCGGCATGGAACGTTCATATTACGCCATGCCATACGCAGAGCGCTACATCTGGGGCGCCACGGCCGGAATCCTGCGGGTGCTATTCGAGCGGATCTATCTGCCATGATCCGACCGGCCCTCACCGAGATCGGAATTTTCCTCATTCCCTTCGTGGTCTATGCGCTGTTTCTGATTTCGACCCGTTCCGGATTATTGGTGCAGTCGTCCTGGCCGCTGAAGATCATCGGCAAGCTGTTGCTCGGTGCATTGTTGCTGGTGATCGCTAGTTTCGTCCTGCTTGCACAATTCTCCGGCGCGCCGCCGAATTCGACGTACATTCCCGCCCATCTCGAGAACGGCAAGCTGGTTCCCGGAGTAGAGAAATGAGCGGCGCGCAGGTGCTCGACGCGCCTTGGCTCAAATCCGGTCCAACCGCCCGTGTGCTCAAGCTGCTCAATAGCGACGGCGAAGAAGCCCGCGTGGTCGGCGGCTCCGTCCGCAACGCGCTCCTGGGTATCCCGATCGGCGACATCGATATCGCGACGACCGCGCTGCCCGAAGAGGTGATGCGCCGCGCCAAGTCGGCCGGCATCAAGAGCGTGCCGACCGGTATCGAGCACGGCACGGTGACGCTGGTGATCGATTCCCACCCGTTCGAGGTCACAACCTTGCGCGAGGACACCGAAACATTCGGCCGCAAGGCCAAGGTTGCCTTCGGCCGTAACTGGGTGCGCGATGCGGAACGGCGCGACTTCACCATCAACGGCCTATCGGCCGACGCCGAGGGAGGGGTGCACGATCACGTCGGCGGGCTCGACGACATCGCGGCAAGACGCGTGCGCTTCATCGGCGATCCCAACCAGCGGATATCGGAGGATTATCTGCGCGTCCTCAGGTTCTTCCGCATCCATGCCGCCTACGGCACCGGCGAACCCGATCACGCCGGATATCTCGCATGCATCAACGCGCGCGCAGGCCTTGCGACGCTCTCGGCCGAGCGCGTGCGCGCTGAAATGCTCAAGCTACTGGTCGCACACGGCGCCGCTGCTTCTATCGCAGCCATGGTGGATGGCGGATTGCTGCTGCCGATATTCGGCGGCGTTGCCTATACCGGGCCGCTGAGGGCGATGATTTCCGCGGAACGCGCGCTGGGGCTTGCGCCGGACCCGATTCGCCGGCTCGGTGCGCTGGCGGTTGCTGTCACAGAAGATGCCAGGCGCCTCTCGACGCGCTTGCGATTGGCCAATGCCGAGGCCAAGGCGCTCGATTCCATGGGCCATCGCTGGTGGCGGCTTGCCGGAATGGATGAAGCAACCGCGCGGCGCAGGCTTTACCGGCTGGGCGAAGATCGCTATCGCGACCGGTTGTTGCTGGCCTGGGCGCGGTCGGGCGGCGAAGCCGATGCCGCGACGTGGCGGGAACTCGCGACCTTGCCGCAACGCTGGAGCGCGCCGAAATTTCCGCTCAAGGCGGCCGACTTCATCGCGCGTGGCATTGCCCAGGGCCCTCAACTCGGGCAGGCGCTTGGGCTCGCCGAGGACGCCTGGCTTGCGGCGGATTTCCCGCTCGGAGAGCCTGCGCTCAAGGCCATCGCCGACCAAACCGTCATTCGTCTTAACCGCGACGGCAGGCCGTGAACTTCATTTCGGGCTTTGCCGACATTTCGCTCGCTCAATTGGTGCTGGTGGCATGCGTCGCACTGTTTGCCTCGGTGGTTGGAGGTCTGGCCGGCTACGGCACCGGCGCGCTGATGCCGCTGGTGCTGGTGCCCTTGATCGGCGCCGAACCGGTGGTGCCGATCATCGCGATATCGGCCATCTTCACCAATCTTAGCCGCGTCACGGCCTATCGCCGTTACACCGACGCTCGCCGGGCGCTGATCGTGATCTTGGCGTCCGCATTGACGACCGCGCTTGGCGCTTACGGCTATACGCGGCTGATCAATGCCGGTGCGGCGATCGTGATCGGCACGATGTTGATTGTGAGCGTGCCGCTGCGCCGCCTCGCCAGACGGCGCGACATCCGGATCGGCGATGCCGGGCTCGGTTTGGGCGCCGTGGCTTACGGCGTCGTGGTCGGCGGCACCACAGGCTCGGGCGTGATCCTGCTGTCGCTCTTGATGGCGGCCGGTCTTGAAGGCGCCGCCGTGATCGCGACCGATGCGGTGATCTCGGTGGTGACCAGCATCATCAAGATTTCGGTGTTTGGCCTCGCTGGCGTCGTCAGCGCGCAAGTGCTCGCCTTTGCTTTCCTGATCGGGGCGATCGCGCTGCCCGGCGCGTTTGTCGCGAAGGCTTTCGTCGAACGCATGCCGGTGCACATCCACGCTGCGATTCTCGACGCCGCCGTGATTGCCGGCGGTTTGGTCATGATCTCGGCCGCGGTGCGGGCGGTGGCGTGATTGTCAGACATCGTCATTCCGGGATGGTGCGTTAGCACCAGACCCGGAATCTCGAGATTCCGGGTTCGATGCTACGCATCGCCCCGGAATGACGAGTTAGGTCACGGCCATCTCACTTCCGGCGGCATCGACGACAGGATCGAATCGACGTTGCCGCCGGTCTTGAGGCCGAAAATCGTGCCGCGGTCGTAGAGCAGGTTGAACTCGACGTAGCGCCCGCGCCGGACCAACTGCTCCTCGCGGTCGGCTATAGTCCACGGCGTTTGGTAATTGCGCCTGACCAGTTCGGGATAGATTCTCAGGAAGGCGCGGCCGACTTCCTGCGTGAAGGCGAGGTCGGCGTCCCAATCGCCCGAATCGTGCCAATCATAAAAAATGCCGCCGATGCCGCGCGCCTCCTGGCGATGCGGCAGATAAAAATATTCGTCGCACCATTTCTTGTATTTCTGATAGTCGGCAACGCCATTGTGGCCGCCGCAGGCGGCCTCCATCGCGGCGTGAAAGGCGACCGTATCGGGATCGTCCTGGGTCCGCCGCCGCTCCAGCACCGGCGTCAAATCGGCGCCGCCGCCAAACCACGCCTTGGTCGTGACCACAAAGCGGGTGTTCATATGCACTGCCGGAATATTTGGATTGCGCAAATGCGCGATCAGCGAAATGCCGGATGCCCAGAAGGCGGGATCCTCGGCGGCGCCGGGAATCTGGCTGCGGAACTCGGGGGCGAATTCGCCGTGCACCGTCGAACAATGCACGCCGACCTTTTCGAACAGCCGTCCGCGCATCATGCTCATCACGCCGCCGCCGCCGCCCTCGCCGCTATGATCGGTGCGGGTCCACGGGGTACGCACGAAGCGCCCGGCGCCGCCGGGATGGAGCGACGCCGGTGCGTCATCCTCCAATTTCTCGAAGGCCGCGCAGATATCGTCGCGCAGGCGCTCGAACCAGGCCCGCGCCCGCGCTTTGCGTTCCTCGAGTGCCGAAATATCCATTTACAGTGCCTGACTCTCTGGACCGGCGAATGTCAAATCCACTCCACTGGTTTGCCGCACCGCCTCGCCTAACGCCATTGCGGCCGCCGTTGCGACATTAAGCGAGCGCAACCCCGGCTTGATCGGAATCACAAGCCGCGCGTCGGCGGCATCCGCGACGGCCTGCGGAACGCCCGCTGTCTCGCGCCCGAACAAAAGGATGTCGGGCGCATGATAGCGAAATTCGAGATAGGGCGTAGCGCCCTTGGTGGTGAACAGGATGAGCCGGTGGCCCGCTCGCTTGCGCCATTGCTCGAATTTCGCCCAGGAATCATGGCGCGTCCAGTTGACCTGATCGAGATAATCCATGCCGGCCCGGCGGAAACTCCGGTCGGATACCGCAAAACCCGCGGGCTCGATGATATGGGCTTCCGCGTCCATGCAGGCACAAAGTCTAAGAATCGTCCCGGTGTTCTGGGGGATGTCGGGCTGGAAAAGCGCGATTTGCATTTCTGTAACGGCCCTAACGAGCCTCCTCCCGAAAATGTCAGGAAAAATATTCACTCGGCATGGAATTCGTGCATTGCACGCTGGCCAGCCGATAGCGGGCTTGCGCTTGCCCGGCAAGGGTGCCAATAGAACGATTCTGGACTGTTCCTTGTCTCCGGGTGGGGCCGGAAAGGGAGGTCTTTCTGCCGCCGCGGGGGTCGCGGGCGCCGGCAGCCACCCGGTCATCTTCTCCGGGGCGGTTCCACCGGCTGCAGCTTAAGAAAGGGTTTGGAATCGTGACGACAGCGTCTTCGGCGGACCATCCGACACGCCGTGATTTCCTCTTTGTTGCAACGGGAGCTTTCGCCGCCGTCGGCGGAGTGATCACGCTCTGGCCATTCATTTCCCAGATGAATCCCGACGCCTCCACGATTGCGGCGGGCGCAGCGATCGAAGTCGATCTGACGCCGATCGCCGAAGGGCAGGACATCAAGGTGTTCTGGCGCGGCAAGCCGATCTACATCAGCCACCGGACCAAGAAGCAGATCGAGGAGGCCCGCAGCGTGCAGGTCTCGAGCCTGCCCGACCCGCAAGCGGACCAGGCGCGCGTCAAGGAGGGCCACGACCAATGGCTCGTAGTGATCGGCATCTGTACCCATCTCGGCTGCATCCCGATTGCGCATGAGGGCAATTACGACGGCTTCTTCTGCCCCTGCCATGGCTCGCAATACGACTCCTCCGGTCGCATTCGCCAGGGACCGGCGCCGGCCAACCTGGAAGTCCCTCCCTATCAATTCGTTTCCGACAACAAAATCCAGATAGGCTAAAGCCCCGGATCCGGTATCCGGGACTTCGAGCCTATCGCGTCGTCTTAATTCCCCAGGGATCGCACCATGAGCGGACCATCTGACTACCAGCCGACCAATCCCGTCCTGAAGTGGATTGAACGGCGTCTCCCGATTTTCGGTCTCATGCATTCCTCGTTCGTGGCTTATCCGACGCCGCGCAACCTGAACTACTGGTGGACCTTCGGCGCCATCCTCTCGATCATGTTGGGGCTACAGATCGTTACCGGCGTGATCCTGGCGATGCACTACACGCCGAATGCCGATCTCGCCTTCAAGTCGGTCGAGAGCATCGTGCGCGACGTGAACTACGGCTGGCTCCTGCGCAACATGCATGCTTCCGGCGGGTCGATGTTCTTTTTTGCCGTCTACGTTCACATGTTCCGCGGCCTCTATTACGGGTCATACAAGGAGCCGCGCGAGGTTCTTTGGATTCTCGGCGTCATCATCTACCTGTTGATGATGGCGACGGGCTTCATGGGTTACGTGCTGCCATGGGGCCAGATGAGCTTCTGGGGCGCCACCGTCATCACCAATCTTTTCTCGGCCATTCCCTATGTCGGCAACAGCATCGTGACGCTGCTGTGGGGCGGCTATTCGGTCGGCAATCCGACCCTGAACCGCTTCTTCTCGCTGCACTACCTCTTGCCGTTCGTGATCGCAGGCGTGGTGGTGCTGCACGTCTGGGCGCTGCATGTCGTGGGTCAGAACAATCCGGCCGGCGTCGAGGCCAAGACGGAAAAGGACACCGTGCCGTTTACGCCCTACGCGACCATCAAGGACGGGTTCGGCGTGTCCTGCTTCCTTTTGCTCTACGCGTGGTTCATCTTCTATATGCCGAATTATCTCGGCGACTCGGACAACTACATTGTCGCCAATCCCGGCGTGACCCCGCCGCACATCGTGCCGGAATGGTATTATCTGCCGTTCTACGCGATCCTGCGCTCGATCCCGAACAAGCTCGCCGGCGTGATCGCGATGTTCTCGGCGATCATCGTGCTGGTGTTCCTGCCCTGGCTCGATACCGCCAAGACACGCTCGTCCAAATATCGCCCGTTGGCGAAGCAGTTTTTCTGGATCTTCGTCGTTGTCTGCGTGCTCTTGGGTTATCTCGGCGCGCAGCCACCCGAAGGCATCTATGTGATTGCCGCGCGCATCCTGACAATCTGCTATTTCGTTTACTTCCTGATCCTGCTGCCGCTCTTGAGCCGGATCGAAAAGCCGAGGCCCATCCCCAACTCGATCGCCGACGATGTGCTGGCTAAATATGGAAGCAAGTCCGCATCGATTGCGATCGCACTCGCGCTCGCTGGCGCACTGTTCGCCGGCAGCGCGCAGAATGCGCGAGCCGAGGAGCAGGAAACCCCGCCATCGCAGAAATGGTCGTTTGCCGGTCCCTTCGGCAAATATGATCGCGGAGCGTTGCAGCGCGGGCTGAAGGTCTACAAGGAAGTCTGCTCGAACTGCCACGCGCTGTCGTATATCGCGTTCCGCAATCTCGCCGATCCCGGCGGTCCCGGCTATTCGACCGCGCAGGTCGCTGCGCTCGCCTCCGAGTACAAGATCAAGGACGGTCCGAACGACCAGGGCGAAATGTTCGACCGGCCCGGCCGGCCGGCCGATTATTTCCCCTCGCCATTCCCCAACGATCAGGCGGCGCGCGTCGCCAACGGCGGCGGTTTGCCTCCCGACCTTTCCCTGATCGCGAAGGCTCGCTCCTACGAGCGCGGCTTCCCATGGTTCGTCATCGATCTCTTCAGCCAGTTCCAGGAACAGGGCCCGAACTATGTCACGGCGCTCCTGGAGGGCTATCAAAAGCAGCCGGCGGGCGTCACGCTGGCTGAGGGCACCTATTACAACAAGTATTTCCCCGGCCATGCCATCAAGATGCCGCAGCCGCTGACCAACGGGCAGGTCACCTATGATGACGGATCGCCAGCAACGCTGGAACAATACGCTAAGGACATCTCCACGTTCCTGATGTGGGCGGCCGAACCGCACATGGAGGCACGCAAGCAGTTGGGATTTGTGGTCTTCGTGTGCCTGATCCTGTTCGCCGGGCTGATGTATTTCACCAAGAAGAAGGTCTGGGCCGACGCGCACTGACCCCGGCTATCAATGTGACTTCCAAAAGCCCCCGTAAGGGGGCTTTTTTGTTGGGGTCTCGCGTGTCCCGGACGCGATGCGGGCTCAGCACCGCTTCGCAGCGCCGGGACCTAGGCTTTTGACAATGCAATCCGGTGGGCCCCGGATCAGCAGCGCACCGCATAGCGCGTCGAAGACGCGCGTGAACGCGCTGATCCGCGTTGCGCAGCATCCGGGGCACGATTGCGTTGTGGGCGCAGAGCGGACAGAATGCCGGCCAGTCCGTCCCCAAAAAACTTCGGAGGAACCATGGGCACCAGCATCTCGTTCAAGCGTCCCGACGGCAAGGACGCCAATGGCTATCTCGCCAACGCCGCGCGCGGCAATGCCCCGGGCGTCGTCGTTATCCAGGAATGGTGGGGGCTTCAGGATCAGATCAAGGGGCTGTGCGACCGCTTCGCGGTGGCGGGGTTCGACGCGCTGGCCCCCGATCTCTACCGGGGCAAGGTGGTGCCGTATCACGACACTGACGCCGCCGGCAAAGAGATGAACTCGCTCGATTTCATGGACGCCACCACCCAGACGGTTCGCGGCGCCGCGCAATATCTTGGCCGCAACGGCGCCAAGGTCGGCTTGACCGGCTTCTGCCTCGGCGGCGCGGTTACCATCATCGGCGCCACGAAGATTCCCGAGCTGGCCGCGGGCGTCGTGTTCTACGGGATTCCGCCGGAGGCGGCGGCAAAGCCGGCGGACGTCAAAATTCCGCTGCAGGCCCACTTCGCCAGCAGGGATGATTGGTGCACGCCCCAGGTGGTCGACGCCTTCGAGAAGGCCATGAAGGCTGCCGGCAAGTCGCTCGAACTCTTTCGCTATGAGGCCGACCACGCCTTCGTCAACGAGCAGCGTATGACGGTGCACGACCGCAAGGCAGCCGAGCTCGCCTGGGGCCGCGCCACGGAGTTTTTCCGGAAGCATCTGGGGTGAGGTGCGTGTCCTCATCCTGAGGAGCGGCGCGTTCGCCGCGTCTCGAAGGATGAGAGCGGACCTCATGGTTCGAGACGGTGCAAGCGCCTCCTCACCATGAGGACGACCGATTGCGTGCGCGGCGGTCAGTCCTTGCCGCGCACCCGGTCCCACCACGCACAAGTCCCCGACATCAGCTTGTAATTCCCCTCCATCACCTGAACCGGCGCGCGCAGGCCTTCAGCCGCGGCGCGCATGCGCATCCGGCGCGCCGCTTCGCGGTCGGCTGATGGTAGCCAGTTGCGTTCATGTCCCCACAGGCTTGGACCGTCCTTCAGTTCGAAGGCTTGCCACGTCGACGGATCGACCTCGCGGCCGCCCCAGCCGCATTCCACCATGAACGAGGACGGCGACCTCACATAGAACGACGTCATGAGATCGTTGGTGTGACGGCCGAGCGTCACGCTGACGCGGTCGGGCTCGCTCAGCGCGACGTCGTAGGATTGGCCGACGTCGTCGAGCGAAAACAGCTCCACCATCAAATGATGCATTCCGTTGCGCCCGGTCTCGAGCAGGGCCAGGCTGTGATGCCGCGGATTGATGTGAAAGAAGTAGGCGCGAAACGGCCTCTCCATATAGTCGGAGAGACGGAAGCCGAGCACATCGACATAGAACGGCATCACCGCCCCGATATCCTCAACCGTCAGCACCGCGTGCCCAAGGCCGAGCGGGCCGGTGCGGAAGCCGGAAATCGCTCGTCCAGGGCTGAACGGGGTGTCGTCGATCTCGGCACCGTGGAACGCCTCGAGGCGATTGCCCGCGGGATCCCTGAATGAAATCAGCCTCTGAACGCGCCGCTTGTCGGCAAGCGTCTGCGGTTCGGCCGTGACCGTAATCCGTGCATGTTCCAGCCGCGCGGCGAGCGCATCCAGCGCACCGGCATTTGCTACCTCCCAGCCGAAGAAGCGCTCGCCTTCCGCCAACGCGCGGTCGACGACAATGCGCTGCTTGCGATCGTCCATCCGGAACGCCAGCAGCGTGGGGCTGCGCTCGACCGCCTGCAGGCCGACCAGACGGGTGCCGAATTGCCGCCAATCATCCAGCGCGGCGGAGCCAAATCCGACATAGCCCAGAGCCTGCAATGGCATCATTCGCCTCCCGCTGCCCGCAAGTCCCAAACATCGAATTTGAGGGCAGCTTCCGGAAACTTACGCATATTTTCCGCCTTCCCACATCACAAAATGCTTGCCGAATGGGCAGGGCGCAAGCCGCTTGCAGGGCGATCCTCCCTTGACGTGGCGCCTCGGCATGGTGTTTACGTGACCCATGAGCACCGCGGTCCACGATACCCGTCTCTGGTGGCCCACCTCTTGAGGGGTGGCCGGTGCGATTTCGTTTTCCCAAATCGTTAAAGGCCGTCATCGCAGCGCGACGGCCTTTCGTTTGTCCTGTGTGGCGTCCCCTCGGCAAGTCTCAAAAGAGGATCACATGAACAGGACAGTCTTCTCGCTGCCAGCCCGCTACGAGTACCGCACCCGCGGCGGGCTCGCGATCACGCGGTCGGCCGAGCATTTTTCAGGCGGCGCCAACCGGCTCGATGATTTGATCGACCTTCTCGATCGCCGCCGCGGCGTGGTGCTGTCATCGGGCACGACGGTGCCTGGCCGTTACGAGAGTTTTGACCTCGGCTTTTCCGATCCGCCCTTGCAGCTCCAGACGAGGGAATCGGACTTCTCGCTCCAGGCGCTTAATGCGCGCGGCGAAATCCTGATCGCCTTCCTCGCCGACGTGGTCCGTGAGCCGAGCGTCGTCATCACCGAGAAAAGCCCGCGCCGTCTCGCCGGTCATATCCTGCACGGGGTTGCCCCCGTGGATGAAGACCAGCGCACCCGCCGCGCCAGCGTGATGTCGTTGGTGCGCGATCTCGTCGCGGCCTTCGGCGCCAATGATGATCCGATGCTCGGCCTGTTCGGTGCATTCGCCTATGATCTGGTGTTCCAGATCGAGGACCTGGTGCAGAGGCGCCCGCGCGAGAAAGACCAGCGCGACATCGTGCTTTTTGTGCCCGATCGTCTTCTAGCCTATGACCGCGCCACCGGGCGCGGCGTGGTGGTCAGCTATGATTTCGCCTGGAAAGGCAAATCGTCCGAAGGCGAGCTGCGCGACACCCCCGACAGCAGCTACGCCAAAACGCCCGGCCAGGGATTTGCCGATCACGCGCCCGGGGAATATCAGGCCACGGTGGAGACTGCGCGCGCGGCGTTTGCGCGCGGAGATCTGTTCGAGGCGGTGCCGGGGCAACTCTTTGCCGAACCCTGCGAGCGCTCGCCGGCGGAGGTGTTTCAGCGGCTGTGCCGGATCAATCCGTCGCCCTATGGCGCGCTGATGAACCTCGGCGACGGTGAATTCCTGGTGTCGGCATCGCCCGAGATGTTCGTGCGTTCCGACGGCAGAAGGGTCGAGACCTGCCCGATCTCCGGCACCATCGCCCGCGGTGCCGACGCGATCGGCGACGCTGAGCAGATCAGGCAGCTCCTGAATTCGCAGAAGGACGAATTCGAGCTCAACATGTGCACCGACGTCGATCGCAACGACAAGGCGCGGGTCTGTGTGCCCGGAACGATCAAGGTTTTAGCGCGGCGACAGATCGAGACCTATTCGAAGCTGTTTCATACCGTCGATCACGTCGAAGGCATGTTGCGGCCGGGATACGATTCGCTTGATGCGTTCCTCACCCATGCCTGGGCGGTGACGGTGACCGGCGCGCCGAAATTATGGGCGATGCAGTTCGTCGAGGACCACGAGCGCTCGCCGCGGCGCTGGTATGCCGGCGCCATCGGCGTGGTCAATTTCGACGGCGGCATCAATACCGGGCTGACCATCCGCACCATCCGGATGAAGGACGGCCTTGCGGAGGTGCGGGTCGGCGCCACCTGTCTGTTTGATTCGGATCCTGCTGCCGAGGACCGTGAATGCCAGGTCAAGGCGGCCGCGCTGTTCCAGGCGCTGCGCGGCGATCCGCCGAAGCCGCTTTCGGCCTTCGCGCCGGATGCCACCGGCTCCGGCAAGCGCGTGCTTCTGATCGATCATGACGACAGCTTCGTGCATATGCTGGCGGATTATTTTCGCCAGGTTGGTGCCAACGTAACGGTGGTGAGATATGTTCATGCCCGGCAGATGCTGGAGAGCGGCAGCTACGACCTGCTGGTGCTGTCGCCGGGGCCTGGGAGACCGGAAGATTTCAACATTTCCAACACCATCGATGCGGCATTGGGCCGGAAGCTGCCGATCTTCGGCGTCTGCCTCGGCGTGCAGGCGATCGGGGAATATTTTGGCGGGCAGCTCGGACAGCTCGTGCAGCCGGCGCATGGGCGGCCGTCGCGGGTTCAGGTGCGGGGCGGACGGCTGATGCAGAACCTGCCCGATGAGATCGTGATCGGACGCTATCATTCGCTCTATGTCGAGCGCGACAGCATGCCCGACGTGCTGGCCGTGACGGCGAGCACCGCAGACGGCGTTGCCATGGCGATCGAGCACAAGACCTTGCCGGTCGGCGGCGTGCAGTTTCACCCGGAATCGCTGATGTCGCTTGGCGGTGAGGTGGGCCTGCGTATCGTCGAGAATGCATTCCGGCTCGGAATGCCGGTCAATTGAGAGGACACGTCATTGCGAGCCAACGGGTCGCGCGAATGCGCGCCCGATGATAAACTCCGCGAAGCAATCCAGACGCACGGGGCAAGATGGATTGCTTCGTCGCAAGCGCTCCTCGCAATGACGAAAATGAAAAGAGATATCGATGACATTTGAATATGATTTGAAGTCCGTCGTTCGCACCATCCCGGATTATCCGAAACCGGGAATAATGTTCCGCGATATAACTACTCTGCTCGGCGATGCGCGCGCTTTCCGCCGCGCGGTCGATGAACTGGTGCAGCCATGGGCAGGCAACAAGATCGACAAGGTGGCCGGCATCGAGGCGCGCGGGTTCATTCTCGGCGGCGCCGTCGCCCATCAGGTTTCCGCAGGCTTCGTGCCGATCCGCAAGCGCGGCAAGCTGCCGCATACCACGGTGCGCATCGCCTATTCGCTGGAATACGGGCTCGATGAAATGGAGATGCACGTCGACGCCATCCACCCCGGCGAGCGGGTCATCCTGGTCGACGATCTGATCGCCACCGGCGGCACCGCCGAGGGGGCGGTCAAGCTGATGCGTCAAATCGGCGCCAATGTGGTCGCTGCCTGCTTCATCATCGATTTGCCCGATCTCGGAGGGGCCGCGAAATTGCGGGCGATGGACGTGCCGGTGCGAACGCTGATGGCGTTCGACGGGCATTGAGGCGCGCGAAACCTATCCATACGTCGTCCCTGCGAAAGCAGGGACCTATAACCACCGATGTTAGTTGTTGAAAATCCGTCTAGCCCCAGCGCCAAATGGAGCAGCCGCGGCGTATGGGTCCCTGCTTTCGCAGGGACGACAATGGATCACGATCCCTGCAGGATCAGGCTCAATTCGAGCTCGCGGAAGCTGTAATAATTCTTGCGGATCCATTGATGCAGCTCGGTCGAGGAATCCCGTTCGTTGCGCAGGTAGTCGGTGAACGAGAACGACAGCCGGTCGACATAGGTCTTCAAAAACGCCGGCAGCGCCGCGATCGACAGGACCCTTCCATGGGTGAAGGTCCGTGGCAGTTCGCCGCGCACGACATATTCGTTGTCGATTGTCACAAGCGCGGTGGACGGAAACTGGCGCTGCAATGTCTCATAGCCGCGGGCCGTGGCCCGATCGCTATCGCCGACGAATAGGATGACCGGTGAAACGCCGCGTCGGACGGCCTCTTTCATGAACCCGATTTCATTGGTCATCTTGAAGAATTCGTCGAAGGCGTGGAAACCGAGATCGATCACCTTGGAGGTCCCGTCATTGATGATCAGACGGTCCATCAGCGCCATCTTGCCTAAGGTATCGTCTACTTCCGCGCTTTCCGTGATCGCCGGAAGATATTCGAGCAGCGACGGCTCCTTCAGATTGACGTCGAAGGCCATCGCCTTTCCGTGCTTCAACAGCAGGAATTCGCTCAAGAGCCGCGCAGCCAGCGTCTTGCCGACCAGCGGACGGGGCGAGCAGATGATGTAAACGGGTGTCTGGCGCATCGCGCGCTATCTCGGGCTGAGTGACGCCCATTCCAGCCCAATCGCATCGCGCGCGCAATTATTTTTCGCCGCCGCGCGTGCTCGATCTGCCGGAGCCGACCAGATCGGTGAGCTTGATGCGGTCGAATTCGCTCCAGACATTGGCGAGCCAGTGGCGGACATAACCGCGCAAGACGAAAGAATAGTTCGCCGCCTCGTCGCTCGGGCCTTTGTTGGCGACGAATTTGAGGAACGGAACCGAGGCGACCTCGACCTGTTCGAAGGCCAATTCGTTGAGCTTGGGGATCGTAAGCTCGGTGGCGTCCTTGATGCGGTGGAAATACGAATTGTATGTGGCCTGGTCCCACTGGAAGAACTGGGTGTCGTTGATGAAATTCTTCACCAGGAAGTATTTGGCGCCGGCCATGAAATTCGCGGTTTCCGCGATTTCGTCCAACGACGCGATCGAGGGGCCGAGAATGTGAAACACGGAAAAAATGATCTGGCCCGACTTGGCGGCATCGAGAAAGCCGATGTCACGCAACGCGGCGAGCGAGGGAGACAGCAATCCGGCGCGGACGTCGATCACGGTGACCGAGGGGCTCGTCGCATTCAGCGTATCGAAGATCTTCATCTGGTCCGAAGTCGTCGTCATGTCGACGATCTCGGTGACGTCGGGGTGGAAGCGCTTCAACGTGCCGCGCGGGGATTCGGTATCGAAGGCGCGGGTCGGAACGCTGTTGGCGCTGAAATAGTCCAATAGCGTGCGCGAGACCGTCGTCTTGCCGACCCCGCCCTTGTCAGCGCCTACCACTATCACTACCGGCTTCGCCATGAACTTCCCTTATGCACCATTCTTGATTGGAGCATCATCCCTCGAACAAACCAAGATGCCTGCCCCGAAAAACCCGGTTTGCCCGGGTCACGTCCCCCAGCCGGCCGGCCGCCCGTACGCGATCGGAGGGTTCCCCTGCCTGCTTCGAGTGCGAAGATGGCAGAAAAAAGGGAGAATTCAATTCATTACAGGGGAATTGGGACTAATCGTGCCAGCGTCGTTAACGCTGGCAGGCGTCCAACCGCGCGTCCGGCCTTATCTCGCCTCACCCAGTGGGCCGAGACGCTGCTACATTGCGTCTTGCCCGATCTAGCGGCGTCCCCACGGGCCGGCCGCGCTGCCCCAGGGGCCTGATGGCGCATTTGGCGGCACGCCCGCAGCATCGCTCCAAGGGCCTTTTGGCAATGGCGGAGGGGTGTCACCAGGCGGCTGCAACTGATTGTCCGGCTCATTTGTCGCGTCGGACGGCAGGGTCAGCGGTCCGGGGTCGTGTCCGCCGGCGTATTTGACCAGCGCTTCCACGCGCGATTCCACGGAAGGGTGGGTCGCAAACAGGTCGGCAAAGCCCTCGCGCGGGTTGTCGAGGCACAATTCCATCACCGCCGAGGTTGCGCCGGGAAGCTCGCCGCGATTCTCGATCTTGCGCAGCGCCGAAATCATCGCGTCCGGATTCTTGGTCAATTCGACCGAACCGGCATCGGCGAGCAGTTCGCGCGACCGCGACAGCGCCAGGCGCACAAGCTGCGACAATAGCCAGGCGAGCGCGATCAGAACGACCGCGACAATGATGACAATGACGGCGCCGCCGCCGGAGCTCCTCCGGTTGTTGTCGGAAGACGACGACGAGGATGACGATGAGGACGACCAGGAGCCGCCGCGATAGCCGCCATAATAGCCAAAATTGGTAAAACTCCGGAAGAACAGCTCGGCGAAGAAGCCGACCACGCCGGCGATGATCACCGCGATCACCATCATCTGCACGTCGCCATTGCGGATATGGGTGAGCTCGTGGCCGAGCACCGCCTCGATTTCCCGATCGTTGAGCGCGTTCAGAAGGCCGGTGGTGACGGTGACGGCGTATTGCCGCTGGTTCAGCCCGGTCGCGTAGGCGTTCAGTGCGTCGCTTTCGACGATCTTCAGCTTCGGCATCGGAATGCCGCGCGAGATGCAGAGGTTTTCCAGGAGATTGTAGAGCCGCGGCTGTTGTTGCCGCGTCACGTCCTCGCCGCCGGTGACGGCATCGACGATCGATTGATGGAAGAAGTAGGCGATCACGATCCAGGCCGCGGCGCCCCCGGTCGCATAAGGCAACGCCTTGATCAGGTCGTGCGCCGCAGCAGTGAGATAATAATCGGCCGGCGCCCCGCCATAGATCATCACTTCCGCGATCAGCGCGCCGGCATAGACCATCACATAGACCAGCGCGAACAGCCCGCCGAGCAGCAGCATCGAACGGAATTTGTTCGAGGCGATGTGGGTGTAGAGACCGTACGCGGCCATGATGCGCTCCCCTAGAGCGGAATGGGTTCTTGACTGAATCGGGTCGTTCGGCTCGTTCGCTTCACCTCTCCCCGGCGGGGAGAGGTCGATTTGCGCAGCAAATCGGGTGAGGGGACTGTGCCCTATCGAGAAACCGTCATCCCTCACCCCAGCCCTCTCCCAACGGGAGAGGGGGCATACCTCCGCTGCCTCCGCTGCCTCTGCTACTCAACCTAATCGGATCGTGCGCCGGGAGTTCATCACCTTCAGAACTTCACCTGCGGCGCGGCCTCGACTTCGGTCCGGCTGGCGCCGAGATCGAAGAAGTCCTTGCGGGTGAAGCCGAACATGCCGGCGAACAGAGCGGCGGGCATCTGCTGGATGCCGGTGTTGTATTCCTGGACCGCATTGTTGAAGAAGCGGCGGCTGGCGGCGATCTTGTTTTCGAGGTCGGACAATTCGCCCGCCAGTTGCTGGAAGTTGGCATTGGCCTTGAGATCCGGATAGGCCTCCGATAGCGCGATCAGCCGGCCAAGCGCGCCGCTCAACTGGTTTTCAGCCGCCGATACCTGCGCGGGGCCCTGCGCCGACATGGCCGAGTTGCGCGCCTTGATCACGTCTTCGAGCGTGCCGCGCTCATGGGCGGCATAGCCCTTCACGGTCTCGACCAGGTTCGGGATCAGGTCGTGACGCTGCTTGAGCTGCACGTCGATGTCGGCAAAGGCCTGGTTGACGCGCTGGCCGAGCGCGACCAGCCGGTTATACGCGCCGAGCGCGAAAAGAACGAGAACGATAAGGACGCCGATAACAATCCAGCCGGTCGACATGGCAAAAAGCTCCTGATGGGAACAAACGATGCTTGCGAGTTTAGCGGAATTTGAAGGCGCACGGCAGCGAGCTCGAGGTGGGTATCGGCTTGGTCGGCCGCAAGGCGCGGAGAGTTCAAAGCGGTGGTGGCCTCATCCTGAGGAGCCTGCGGAGCAGGCGTCGAGGGATGGGGCCGGGACAGGCCTCATGGTTCGAGACGGCGCAAGAGCGCCTCCTCACCATGAGGGTTCAAACCTTAATCCATCACTGCGTCGCCCCAGCGCCAGCGCCGGGCGCGCGCATAGGTCGTTTTGTCGCGGTGCGGCACTTTTTCATTCTTGAGACCATCGGCCGTGCAGAGTTTCGCCGACACTTCGACTTTGGTGACAACGGGCTGCGCCAGCACGCGAGCCGGGCGCCTTGCAAGCGGCGTTCGCGTCAACGCGACGTAGCTGAATTTTTCATCCTCGAAGGGAAGCTCGGCTCCCTTGAGTTGCATATGCGCGCGCAGACGCGGCAGACGTTGGGTGAAGTGACACCAGTCCGGTGCGGCAAGCGGGCATGGGCCGTCGTGCGGGCAGGGGGCGAGAACATGAGCGCCCGACGCGATCAGTCGCGCCCGCAAGGCTATGACCCGCGCATAGCCCGCCGGCGTGCCGGGTTCGACGACGAGCAGCGTGTCGCTGGTCTTCGCCCATAATCGTTCGATGAGCGCGCGCCGTTCCGTCTCGTCGATTTCCCCGATCATGTAACTTGCCACCACCAGGTCGGCCGGCGCCGCTCCCGCGAGCAACTTGCCGGCATCGCCAAGTCGGTAGGTCGCGGCCTTGAGCCGCGCGCTGTCGCGGCAAAGATCCAGCGCCAGCGCCCGCAAGGCTGAATTGGCATCCAGCAGCGTAAAGCTTCGCAGCGATGAAAACGTCTCCGCCGCGGCCCAACTCGCCGTGCCCGGTCCGGCGCCGACATCAAGCAGGCTGATCGGTGCGAACTCAGGTCTCAGCTCGCAAAGCGCGTTCAGGCTTGCGGTTACCGCGGCGTAGGTCGCCGGCATCCGCGCCAGCGCATAGGCAAGCGCGTCGGCCTCGGAGGCGATCGCGCCCGAATCGCCGCCGTCGCGATAGGTCTTCGAAATCAGCGCGGCGCGTCCGGCGGCGGCGTTGCGCGAGAAGCCCTGCAGCTTTGCCTCAAGCGCGGCGCGCAATTCGGCGGGAATGTCGGGTGGGATCATTTATCCGTTGTCGTGCCCCACGAAGGCGGGGCATCCAGTAGTCCGAGACAGGAGTGGGTCACATCGGCGGTGCGGTGTACTGGATCATCCGCCTTCGCGGATGATGACGTCAACGGGCGTGGTGACTACCTCACGCCACGTTCTGATCGAGAATCTTCACCGCGTCTTCGAGGTCGACGGAGACAAGCTGCGACACGCCGCGTTCGGCCATGGTGACGCCGAACAGGCGGTTCATGCGCGCCATGGTGATCGGGTTGTGGGTGATGATGATGAAACGCGTCTCGGTGGTTGAGGTCATCTCGTGCAGCAGGTTGCAGAACCGCTCCACATTGTGATCGTCGAGCGGCGCATCGACCTCGTCCAGCACGCAGATCGGCGACGGGTTGGTGAGGAACACCGCGAAGATCAGCGCCAGCGCAGTTAGCGCCTGCTCGCCGCCGGACAACAGCGACAGCGTCTGCGGTTTCTTGCCCGGCGGTTTGGCGATGATTTCAAGCCCCGCCTCCAGCGGATCGTCGCTCTCGATCAGATGCAGCGCGGCCTCGCCGCCGCCGAACAATTCGGTGAACAGCCGTTTGAAGTGAGCGTTGACGGTTTCAAACGAGGCCAACAGCCGCTCGCGGGCCTCGCGGTTGAGGCTCTGGATGCCCTGGCGCAGGCGCTTGATGGCTTCGACCAGATCGTCGCGCTCCGTCGTCAGGGTGGTGTGCTGGGTTTCGACCTCGCGCAGTTCTTCCTCGGCGCGCAGGTTGACCGCGCCCAGCCGTTCGCGGTCGCGGCGCAGCTTTTCGAGATTTTCCTCGATCTCGGCAAGCGGCGGCAGTTCCGCGCCCGGTTTGATCTCGGCGAGGCCGGCCACCGCTTGCGGCTCGATTTCCAGCATGTCGCGGATTTCGCGCTCGATGTCGACGAGTCGTCGCCTGGCGCTGTCCATCCGCTCTTCGGCGCGACCGCAGGCCTCGCGCGCGCCTGAGAGCGCCTCGAGCGAAATCTTTGCGGCGCGGTCGGTTTCCGCCATCGCGTTTTCGGCCGCGGCCAGCGCGTCGGCTGCGAGCCGGCGGGCGTTTTCGCCCGACTCGATCTCGTTGATCAGCGCGCGGCGCTTCTCGGCAAAGACGACCGGTGCATTGTCGAGTTCGGCGCGTTCGGCCTCAACCTCGGTGAGGCGGGCTTCGATGGTTTCGATCTGCGACGCCGCGCTTGCCTTGCGGTTCTGCCACTCGTTGCGCTCGGCCGAGATCGCCTGCAGGCGGCGGTCGGCAAGTTCCGCCTCGCGCGCCAGCGCCTGCGCTTCGCCCCGCACCTGGGCCGCGACGCGGCGAAGACCATCGATGCCGTCGCGAACCTCGGTGAGCCTGGTTTCGGTCGGAAGGCTCGGCGGCAATTCGGCGAGCGCCGCATTGGCGCCATCGAGCGCGCTTTTAGCCTCGCCGCGATCGACTGCGAGCCGGGTGCGGGCTTCGGTCAGCGCCGATTGGCGCGCGGCGTGACGATTGATCTCGCGCTCGGTCGCGGCGTGACGTTCGCGCGCGCCGTCGGCGTCGCGCTGGGCGGCGCGCCAGGCCTCACGCGCGGCGGACTCGGCGGCAGACGCCGCCTTGAGGTCGGTTTCGGCGGCTTCAAGGGCCTGACGTTTGGCGCTCGCATCGATGCGCGCCTGTTCCAGTTCGTTCTCGATGTCGACGAGGCGGGCGCGCTCGGCAAGACGCCGTGCGGCGCCGGTTGGCGCATGCGCGGCCGCGACGAACCCGTCCCAGCGCCAGACGTCGCCTTCCAGCGACACCAGCCGCTGGCCGGTCTTGAGCTGCGCCACCAGTTCGGCGCCGCGCTCGCGCGCCACGACGCCGATCTGCGCCAGCCGCCGCTTCAGCTCGATCGGCGCCTGGACGTGGGCGGCGAGCGCCTCGACGCCTGCCGGCAGCGCAGGGTCGCCCTCGGTCACGCCGGCATCGGTCCAGCGCATCGGCGCCGACGGATCGACCGGGGCATCGAGGTCGTCGCCGAGCGCTGCGCCGAGCGCCTTCTCATAGCCCTTGGCGACATTGACGCCGTCGATAATCGGCGGCCACAGATTCTTGGTTTCGCCGTTGACGAGCTTTGAGATCGTGCGCGCTTCGGTCTCTAACCGCTGCACGCGCTTGTCGGCTTCGTTGAGCGGCGAGCGGGCGGCTTCCAGCCTCGATCGCGCGGCGACGTGGCCGGCCTCGCTCGCTTGCGCCGCGGCTTCAGACCGCGCGAGGCTTTGCTGCGCGGCCTCCATGGCGGCAGCCAGCGCCGCGAGGTCGCCGAGCCCGCTTGTCTCTGCCGTCAGCTTCTGCTCGTCGCGGCTGACGTTGGCGATGTCCTGGTCGAGCCGCGCCAACCGCTCCTGGTGGGTGCGCACGTTGTCTTCAAGCTGATTGCGTCTGGCGCTGAGGTCGGCGAGCGCCGTTGTCAGTTCCGCAAACAGGCGCTCGGCGGCGGCAAGCGTCGATTCCGCTTCGGATACCCGCCCATCGACGCCGCTGCGTTTCTCGACGCGCGACTTGATCTCCTGCTTCAGCTCGGCGTCCTCGGTATCGAGTCGCCGCAACGCCACGTCGGCGTCGCCGACCTGTTGCTGTTCGCGGGCAATGTCGGCCGAAAACTGCGTGAGCCGGCGATCGAGCTCGGCGACGCGCTCCTTGGCGCGCTCCTGTTCGCGATCAAGCGTTTCGCGCGCATTGACGAGGCGCTGCAAGCCGGCCGCGGCGCGGGCCTCGGCCTCGCGCAAAGCCGGCAATTCCGAAGCGCGCACCGCCTGGATGCGGGCCGCCTCGGCCTGCTCGCGGGTCCGCTCGGCCATCTCGCGGACCGAATGCTCGTGGGTTGTGGTGGTCTCCGCAACGCCGGCATGGGCTTCCAGCCAGCGCAAGTGAAACAGCAGCGCCTCGGCCTTGCGCACCTTGGCGGCGACTTCGCGGTAGCGGATGGCCTGGCGGGCCTGCTTTTTCAAGCCGTCGATCTGGCCGGCGAGTTGCCCGATGACGTCCTCCACCCGGATGAGGTTGGTCTCGGCGGCCTTGAGGCGCAGTTCCGCCTCGTGGCGACGGGCGTGGAGCCCGGCGACGCCGGCGGCGTCCTCCAGCACGCGGCGACGCTGTTCGGGTTTGGCCTGGATGATCTCGCCGATCTTGCCTTGGTGCACCAGCGCCGGCGAGCGCGCGCCGGTGGCGGCGTCGGCAAACAGCAGTTGCACGTCGCGCGCGCGCACATCGCGGCCATTGATCCGGTAAACCGAGCCGGCCTCGCGCTCGATCCGGCGCGAAATCTCCAAAACCTCGCGGTCATTCATGGCCGCCGGCGCGGAGCGATCGGAATTGTCGATCGTCATCACCACTTCGGCGTGATTGCGCGACGGGCGGTTGCCTGAGCCGGAGAAAATCACCGCGTCCATGTCGGCGGCGCGCAGCGATTTGTGCGAAGTCTCGCCCATCGCCCAGCGCAGCGCCTCGACCAGGTTGGATTTGCCGCAGCCGTTCGGCCCGACCACGCCGGTGAGGCCGGGTTCGATCACGAAGTCTGTGGGTTCAACGAACGACTTGAAACCGTGGAGGCGCAGGCGGGTCAATTTCATAGGCGCAGATTCTCTGTTGGCAGGGCGCGAATCTCCCTGCCGGGACAATACCATAGAAGGCAATGTCGGTGTGTGGGCGAGTCGCTCCTAGGCGGCTCTTAGGGGGCGACAATGGCGATGACGGGGCGAGAGGGCAACCGGCGCCCCGGCTTTTCCCAAGGGAATTGAGGAGGGATTTGAGGAGGGATTTGAGGAGGGATTTGAGGGGCGTTGTGTCGAGGCTTTTGGCCGGGTTAGGCCGCCGGTTCCATGCCCGACGGCCGCTCAGCTCTTGAGCAGCGCCTTGATCCGCTTGTCGAATTCCTCAAACGAGGTGTCGCCCTTGATCTTCTCGCCGTTGAGGAAAAAGGTCGGCGTCGAGTCGACCTTCAGCACCTCTGAGGCGTATTTCTGGTCGGCGACAATCTTGTCGAGCAGCCCCTGGTCCTTGAGGCAGTCTTCGACCGCCTGCTGGCTGAGACCGGCCTGCTTGCCGATCCGCGTCAGCGTTTCGGTGGTGTTCTTGATCACCCAATCGCCCTGCTGCCTGAACAGCATGTCGGTGACCGCAAAATACTTTCCGGAATCGCCTTTGGCGATGCAGCGCGACAGCATTGAGCCTGCGGCCGCCTTGATGTCGAGGGGGAATTCGCGGAACACGTAACGGATCTTGCCGGTATCGACATAGGCCGCCTTGATCTTGGGGAACACGTTTGCGTTGAAGGCCGCGCAATGCGGACAGGTCATCGAGGCGTATTCGGTAATGGTCACCGGAGCGTCCGCGGGCCCCAGCGCCATGTCGGGCAGCGACAGGGGCTTCGCCAAATCGGTGGCGCCTTGCGCCATCGCCTCGGCGATCAGGCGTAGCGGTGAGAACCCGATAAGCGCGGCAAGTCCGGTCAGCGACAGGGCGGCGGTAAAGGCGCGACGCGTAATGATCAAGGTGTGCTCCCGAATTGGCGCTTGAGACGGCGCAAGAACCCATGGAAGCGCTAGCTTGAAACAAGGAATGTGGCAATGGCGGGCCATGATCGCCGGACTTGGCGGCGGGCTCAATTTCGCTTGATCGAAGCACCGAGCCGCGCCAGGGCGGTGCGCAATTCATCGTCCTCGACCGAGGAAAGCGTTTTCGCGACTTCCGCAACCTCTTTGGCATCCGGCGCGCCGGCGCCCTCAGACCGTTGCCGCCGCGATAATGGCCCTTGCCGCAGCGCCAGCCGGCCGACCGCGCTCCAGCCGAAGTATCGGTTGACGCGTTCCAGAATGACGTCGGAGGCGTGCTGGATTTCCAATGCCATCGGGCCATCCACCCGCAGCACCAGTGTCGCCGGTTCCTGAGGTTGTCCCTCCACCGGCCGCGGCCATTGCATCTTCAGCGGCTCGCAGTGGGCGGAAATTTCGGGGCCGGCGATTTCACGCCAGCGCGTCACCAGCTCGCGCGCGGCAAATCCCTGGCGGGCATAGGCGTCGGAAAACACGTCGCTGAGCAGGACGGAAAGCGGCTTTGCAAAGGTCGGACCGGGTTTGGCCATGACATCTCATATCACGGGTCACCTTGCCGAGATACGCTTTAGGCCGCGCGCGGTTGGATCGTTTTCAGATCGCGGTCGATTTCCCGTCGCCGCTGCATCAAATCGTAGTCCATCTGCAGCCCGAGGAAGAAACCTTCCGACAGAGCGAAATAGCGGGCGAGCCGCAGGTCGGTGTCTGCGGTAATATCTCGTTTGCCCAGCACAATTTCGTTGATACGGCGCGGCGGAACGTGAACCGCGCGCGCCAATCCGTTCTGGCTGAGACCCATTGGCTTAAGAAATTCTTCAAGGAGGATTTCGCCTGGATGCGGATTCCGAAGCATCCTATCCTTTGCTGTGGTAGTCGACGATCGCGACATGCGCTGGTCCTCCTTCATCCCAAACGAAACATATTCGCCACTGGTTGTTGATCCGGATCGAGTATTGTCCTAACCGATCAGCCTTTAGCGCCTCGAGGCGGTTGCCGGGCGGAATCCGAAGATCGCCGATAACGCGGGCCTGATTTAGAATACGAAGCTTCCTGAGAGCCGCATTCTGGATGTCCGTTGGCAGCTTTCGGCTTCGCCGGCCGGACCAAATCAATTCAGTCTCGGAATCAGCGATAGCTCTGAATCATGACCTAGTATAACGTGATACGTTATGGCATGCAAGTTCTGGCCATCGGCCCAATTCGATTCTAGAAGACGACGTGCCCCGATCGACAGCAATCAACGAACCGCACCAGCCGGCGTTCGGGCCGGGCGCAACGCACCCCGCGCTGCTGCTGGCGTGGTACGACCGCCATCGCCGGGCGCTGCCGTGGCGTCCGCCCAAGGGAACGCGCGCCGACCCTTACGCCGTATGGCTGTCCGAAATCATGCTGCAGCAGACCGGCGTCAAAACGGTCGGGCCTTATTTCAAGAAATTCCTGGCGCGTTGGCCTGATGTCACGGCACTCGGCCACGCCTCGCTCGACGATGTCTTACGGATGTGGGCCGGGCTCGGTTACTATTCCCGTGCGCGCAACCTTCATGCCTGCGCGGTGGCGGTCGTGCGCGATCATGGCGGGATATTTCCGGACACGGAAGAAGGCTTGCGCGCGCTGCCTGGGATCGGACCCTATACCGCCGCCGCTATCGCCGCGATTGCATTCGGGCGGCGGACCATGCCGGTCGACGGCAACATCGAGCGGGTGGTGTCGCGGCTGTTCGCGGTCGAAGAGCCGTTGCCGCAGGCCAAGCCGCTGATCCAGAAACTGGCGACGACGTTGCTCGGCGAATCTCGCGCCGGCGACGAGCAGTCTCGCGCCGGCGACGTGAAGACACGCGCCGGCGATAGCGCGCAGGCGCTGATGGATCTGGGGGCCTCGATCTGCAGCCCGAAAAAGCCGGCCTGCGCGCTGTGTCCGCTCAACGAAGGTTGCGCGGCGCGCGCGCGCGGCGATCAGGAGATTTTTCCGCGCAAGGCGCCGAAGAAATCGGGCGAGCTGCGGCGCGGCGCGGCCTTCGTGGTCACGCGCGGCGATCGCCTTCTGGTCCGCACCCGTCCCGAAAAGGGCTTGCTGGGCGGCATGACCGAGGTGCCGGGTTCGCATTGGCTCGCGGCGCAGGCCGACGAGGCGGCGCTGCAGCAGGCGCCCCGGCTGAAGGGCGTTGCGCGCTGGCGCCGCAAAGCCGGCGTGGTCAGCCACGTCTTCACGCATTTTCCGCTGCAGCTTGTGGTCTACACGGCCGATGTGCCCGCGCGCGCGCCGGCGCCAAAGGGCATGCGCTGGGTGCCGATCGCGACACTTGAGGAAGAGGCGCTGCCGAATGTGATGTGCAAGGTGATCGCGCATGGACTCGGCCTTTAACTCTCCCTCTCCCCGTTCTTCTTCACGGGGAGAGGGTGGGGGGGGGTGAAGGCTGTCGATCCGGAAATAGTGGCGATGAGGTGATGTCGTACCCCGCCCCTCACCCGAAATTCGCCGCCGCGAATTTCGACCTCTCCCCGCAAAGAGTGGGGAGAGGTGAAGCTCAACCCGCGCCCCATCCGTCCCATCTGCTGCTGACACCATGCTGTCAGCAGGCCTGCGGTAAGCCAAGGCCGAACGGAGGGACGGCCATGGTCAGGACTGCGCTCGACGGCCTTGAGCACGCGCAGCCGCCCGGCCTCGCAATTGTCCTGGCTCGGAGCGCCCTCTCGATGGTGCGGACCTGGCGGGCCCGCGCGCGGTTTCGCCGCGAGCTCGCGGCGCGGAGCGAATACGAATTGCAGGATATGGGAACGTGCTGGTCGTCGATATCGGACGAAGTCGGCAAGCCGTTCTGGCGGGCGTGAGCGCCGCGCCGCCGTTCAAGGTGCCCGCCGCTTCGGCCGATCCAGCCCGCGGCCGGTTTCCAGCATCAAATTGCGCAGCCAGATCGATCCGGGGTCGAACTGGGCCCGCGTCGGATAAAACATGAACTGCTCGTCGATGCCGGGATCGAGCGGCGGGGTGATCGCCCGCAGCGACAGCGGCTTTGCCAGAGCCGCGATCAGCCGGCCGGGAACGAACGCCACGAGGTCGGTGCGCGCCGCGATATGCAGTGCGTCGATATAACCGGGCACGATGAGCGCGATATTCCGCTCGATTCCCTTGGTTCGCAGCCACTCGTCGATCAGGTCGACGTTCTGGCCGCGGATCACGACGGCGACATGCCGTGCGCCGAGAAAGACCTCGCGCCGCGCCAGCCTCGCGCCTGCCGGGTGACCACGCCGCACTGCGAGCATGTCGCGGTCGGTATAGAGGAGCTGGCGGTGGAATCCCTTGAAGGCGTTACCGATCGAGATCACGAAATCGATGGTGCGCGCAAATTCCGCACTGAAGACCGCCGGTCCCCGCCACGGCACGATGTCGAGCTGAACATTCGGCGCCAGGTGGGTGATTTTTTCCATCAGCGGCGGCACCAGCAGTTCCACCGCCAGATCAGGCATCATCAGGCGAAAGCGCCGCTCGCTCCGCGCCGCGTCAAATTGGTCGGGAACGAAAAGCCCGCGCACTTGATCGAGCACCTGCGCCAGCGGCCCCCGCAGACCTTGCGCCCGTGGCGTCAATTCCATCCTGGCGCCGACCCGCACCAGGAGGGGATCGCGAAGCACCTCGCGCAGTCGCTGCAGCGCGTGGCTCGCGGCCGGCTGCGACAGGCCGATCCGCATCGCGGCGCGGCTGACATTGGCTTCGAGCAGCAGCGCGTCGAGTGCGACGAGCAGATTCATGTCAAGCGAATTCAAATTCATGAGACGAATATATATCATATTCAATATCGATTGGAAGAATGATGCGCGCACTGCAATGATTGGCCGATCATTTCACAGACAGGGAGAACGCCATGAGCGCAGAAGCCAACAAGAAGCTCGTGCGACAGATCTACGCCGATTCCGCCAATCGCAGCGGCACCACGTTCGCCGACAATCTCGCCGATGACGCGAGCTGGATCGTCACCGGGCAATATTCGTGGTCGCATGAGTTCAAGGGAAAGGACGCCATCGTCAACGGCCTGATGGGCCATTTCCGTTCGCTGCTCGCGGCACGGCCGCGCACCGTCGCGGTCAATTTCATCGCCGAGGGCGACTATGTCGTGGTGGAAACCCGCGGCGACAATGTCACGAAGACGGGCCTGCGCTATGACAACGAATATTGCATGGTGTGGCGTATCGAAAACGGCAAGATCAAGCTGATCAAGGAGTATTGCGATTCCGCGCTGGTCGAGCGGGTGTTGGGACCGTTTCCTGAAGCGCGCAAGCCGGCGGCAGGTTGATCCATGGCGCAGCCTTAATTGCGCGATATTGGCGTCTGCAGGGCGGAGGTCGCCGGCGAAGTCGGCTGGCCGCTCTCGCAGGAAATGAAGGGAAGGTTGCCATGAGCAAGGAGTTCTTGAGCCCGGCGTCGCTGCCGCCGCCGGTCGGTTATTCGCACATCGCCAAAGTCAACAAGGGCACGATGGTCTACATCGCCGGCCAAGTATCGAGCGACGCTTCAGGCAATCTGGTCGGCGAGGGTGATTTCGATGCGCAGGTCGAGCAGGTCTTCCGCAATCTCAAGATTGCGGTTGAGGCGGCCGGCGGCGCGATGGCCGATATCGTCAAGCTGAATTATTTTCTGGTCGCCGAGGTCGAACAGGCCGCGGTGCCGAGACTGCGCGCGATCCGCGACCGCTACCTCAACGTCGCGCATCCGCCGGCCTCCACGCTCGTCGTCGTCTCAAGGCTGGCGCGGCCGGGCTGGCTGATCGAGATCGAGGCGGTGGCGGCGATCGGGGAGTGATGGATGCACCTCTCCCGCTTGCGGGGGAGGTCGATGCGCTCGAAGAGCGCGGCGGGTGGGGGAAAATCTATCCCTCGATCACCGCGTATTGCGGGGCACCCCCACCCCAACCCTCCCCCGCAAGCGGGAGAGGGAGCGCACTTTTGTCGCCGCGACAACTCAACCCAATCTCATCCCGCCCTAAGCCGCCTTGGTCTTGAGATGACGGAACAGGATGCTGCGCGCCTCATCATCGGTTTCGGTTTTGAAGACGAACTTGTCTTTCAGCACAACGGCGCGCTGGGCAGCAGGCCTTGCCGTGACTTCATCGAGCAGGCGCTTCACGTTGGGATATTTTGTGAAGACGTCGTCGCCGAGGACATACGGCGCCATCCGTACCCAGCCCCAGAATGCCATGTCGACGATCGTATAGGTGTCGCCCACCATGTAGCGGGAATGAGCGAGATGGTCGTTGAGAACGCCATAGTGGCGGTTGGCTTCGAACTGGTAGCGGTTGTGGGCGTATTCGAGGTCCTTCGGCGCGAAATGCTTGAAATGCACGGCCTGTCCGGAATAGGGGCCTAAGCCCGTGGCGATGAACATCAGCCAGGACAGGAGCTGCGCGCGGTTGTTGGGCGTATTGGCGGGCAGGAATTTGCCGGTCTTCTCGGCCAGATACATCAGGATCGCGTTGGAGTCGAAGACGAACACGCCGTTGTCGTCGATCGCAGGCACCTTGCCATTCGGATTTACTTTCAGGAACTCCGGCTTGAACTGGTCTCCCTTGCGGGTGTCGACCGGCACCGGTTCGAAGGGAAGGCCGGTCTCTTCCAGAAACAGCGCGACCTTGTTGGGGTTGGGCGCTCCGTTGAAGTAAAATTTAAGCATCAAGATTTTCCCTTGCTGTGGATTGTCATTCACTCAGGTGCCGCGAGCAGCGCCGTGTTTCATGCGTCGAATTTGAAGGCAGTTCAACCAAAGAGTTTGTGAGCAGGCGGCGGCCCGATCGGGACGCCTACGGCGATTTCTTCTTCAGAACGTAGTTCTGATCGTAATCGTCGAGCACGGGATAGGAAATCGTCGGCGCCGAATCGAGCGCGAGGAAGCGCTCCCGATGGAGGCGTTGCAGAAAGGCGGATTAGCCCTCAGGCGTAATCCACCGTCTTGAAGGTGTAACGGCCGATTACGCTAACGCTAATCCGCGCCCTTCGGACCAAGGACTTGATTATTATACGGCAATGCCGTAGAGTGCTGCATGCATACGGTCATCGAGACTCCGGCCCTTTTGGCGTCCGCGGCCGATGAGCATGTGAGTGAAGACGAGCGGCGGGTGATTGTGTCGTTCGTTGCGTCAAATCCGGATGCTGGCGAGATCATGCCAGGTACCGGTGGCGCGCGAAAAATCCGGTTCGCGGGACGCGGCAAGGGAAAAAGCGGCGGATATCGAGTAATTACTTTTTACGCGGCGGCGGACATCCCGGTGTTTCTGCTCGATATATACAGCAAGGACACGCAGGCCAACTTGTCGCGGCTACAGCGCAATGAACTCAGGAAAACGTTGACGGCACTGCCAGGAGTTTGGCGCGGGCAGATGAAAGCCAAGGCCCTCAAACATCGGAGCTGAACATGAAGAAAACCAGCAAAGCCGGCTCCCGTATTCTGCAAGGCGCAAAGCAGGCTCTCGCTTTTGCGCGCGAAGAAGCGGATCTGAAGAAATTTCGCATTCACGTCCCGGCCGATGTCGACGTAAAAGACATTCGCCGTCGCCTGAGACTTACTCAAGACGAGTTTTCGCGGCGATTTGGCATTCCTCAAGGTACGTTGCGCGATTGGGAACAAGGACGGCGGCGCCCCGAGGGTCCGGCCAGGGCATTTCTCTTGGTTATTCAACACGAACCAAAGGCCGTCGAACGCGCACTCGCTCACGCGATGCCGTAGCGCGTAGATTAGCGTCAGCATAATCCGCCATCTCGACGACGTTGCGGCGGATTGCGCGGAAGACGTTAATCCGTCCATCTACGGACGTTAGCCGGGCCTATGGCGATTTCTTCTTCAAGACGTAGTTCTGATCGTAATCGTCGAGCACCGCCGACCCTGCCGGTCACGCTGGCGATCCTGTCCGTATTGGTATTGAGCGGAATGGGCGCGCCGTTCTTGCCGTTGAAGAAGGGATCGTTAGCCGTGCCGTTCACGCCAGCCCAGGCGAAGTCGCCACTAATTCCGATCACCCAATTGCTCGCGAACTGGTAATCGCACCCGGCCTATACGCCGCCCAAAATACTGGCACCGCCGTTCACGCCGATCGAATCTCCGGCCGGCGCGATGAACTGGGTGAGGCCAAAGAATGGTATGAGATTTCCGTTGTCAGTGAAGCTTGTGCGGTCCCATCCAGCGCCGATGTGGCCGCCCCCGTAGCATCCCGTCCACGTATAGGGAACGGCGGCTACAACCGGCGGCGCTTTGACGGGCATTCGGGCGGGAAGATCGGCGGCAAGTGCGGGACCTGCAAACACCAGCGAAGAACTGATCAGCAACAAATTTTTCATGCCAGAAACCCCTAGATCACCAGCAAATAATGCTCAATCTTAGCACCGCGGACGGGATCCAAATGTAACCCGTCGGCAACACTTCGCCAGGATTAGCGGACCGCAAGTCAGAATTTCCCAAGAACACCCGCACGCGACTTAAGGGAAATCCGGTGCGAATGTCCGAATCGCGTCAATAACCGACATCAGCCGGTGGGCAGGCGTTTGGACTGTCGTCTGATCCGTCGTACAGTATCCTCTGGGTTGGATTTGCGTGTCATGCCGCAAGAGCCGCCAAGCCGGGTCGAGCGTAGGTTGTCGGCGATATTGGCTGCCGATGTGGCGGGCTATTCGCGGCTCATGCACCATGACGAAGAGGTCACGCACGCCAAGCTGACCGCACTCATCGCCGAGAGCATCACACCTGCGATTGCCGAACACGGCGGCAGGATTGTGAAGAACACTGGGGACGGGTTCTTGGCGGAGTTTCCGAGCACGGTCGAAGCGGTTCGAGCTGCCATCCAGTTCCAAACCCGCATTGATGAACTTACAATTGGTGATGCGGAAGACAAGCGCATTGCCTTCCGTGTCGGAATCAATGTCGGCGACGTAATTGTCGAGCCTGATGATATTTTTGGCGACGGCGTAAATATTGCGGCGCGGCTTGAAAGCATCGCAGACCCCGGCGGCATCTGCATCTCGTCTTCTGCGTACGATCACGTCCGAGGCAAGGTCGGAGCTGAGTTCGCCGATCTGGGCGAGCAAAACCTCAAGAATATTGCCCGTCCGGTCCGAACCTATGCAGTGGTCCTGAATAGGCCCAGCCCGACGACCGAGCCTGAACGCACCAGGTCGGGCGCGCTCTTACCACCTCGTCTCTCCATCGTTGTGCTGCCCTTCGCCAACCTCAGCGGTGATCCCGAGCAAGACTACTTTGTCGATGGGGTGACCGAGACCCTGACCACGGACCTGTCACGCATCCGTGGCTCGTTCGTTATTGGCCGACACACCGCGTTTACTTACAAGGGCAAGGACGTTGATCTAAAACGGGTCGGCCGCGAGTTAAACGTCCGCTACGTGCTCGAAGGTTCGGTACAGCGAAGCGTCGATCGCCTTCGGGTCAACGTGCAGTTGATCGACTCAGAGACCGGCAATCACTTATGGGCCGAGCGGTTCGACAAACCAATTGCCGACCTGTTCGATATGCAGGACGAAATCGTATCGAGGCTCGCTAATACGCTAAATACCCAACTTATCGAAGCTGAGGCGAGGCGGGCGGAACATTCATTGCACCCCAATACTCTTGACTTGTATTTCCAGGGGATGGCCCGTTGGAACAAGAGCTGGACCCCAGAACATATGTCGCAAGCGCGGGGCTTCTTCGAACGTGCCTTGGAACTTGATCCCGACAACATCGAGGCGTTGGTCGGCATCGCGGCAGTCGATGCGGCATGCGCGACCCTTTATCTCGCCGATGACCCTGACGTGCGGCTTGCAGCGGCTAAAACGGCCTTGATCAAGGCGCTATCTTGGGCTCCGCAGCACGCCGCGGCTCACATGTTTCTAGGTATCGTCCAATTGGCTTCGAACCGCGCGGAGCAGGGTATTGCAGAATGCGAGCACGCATTAGCTTTGAACCCGAATCTAGCTGACGCGCATGGTACTCTAGGTGCCGCCAAATTATTTGTCGGTCGCGCCGCGGAAACGGAGGCCAGTGTACAGGAAGCGTTGCGCTTGTCGCCTCGCGATGAAAGTGCACATCGGTGGATGGGATATGTGGGGTGGGCGAAACTGCAGCTCGGTGCCGAGGCCGAAGCGGTTGTGTGGTTCCGTCGATCTTTAAAGGCGAACCCAAATTATCCCCCAGCGCAGTTCCAGCTCGCCGCTGCGCTTTCGATTCTCGGGGAGTTGAATGAGGCGCGAACTGCGGCAAAAGCAGGACTTGCCCTTGATCCGACTTTCACTATCCGTCGTTTTAAAAATGCTCCAACTACCGGCGATGCGAAGTTCCGTATCGTAGCCAAGCGCGTCATTCAGGGGATGCGCTTGGCCGGGATACCGGAAAGCTAATGCCCGCTTTGGGTTATTCGCGACCGGGTCGACACAGCGGGGAGACTGGCATGTCCGTTATGCCCAACAGTAGACATGGCCCTCATTCGATCACCTCGTCGGCGGTCGCCAGGAGGAATGGCGGAATGGCGAGGCCCAGCGTCTTTGCGGTTTTAAGATTGATCACCAAATCGAATTTCGTAGGCTGCTCAATCGGCAGATCAGCGGGCTTGGCGCCTCGCGCGATGCGATCGACGTACTCTGCGGCACGCCGGTACATTACGGGGAAGCTTGGCCCATAGGACAGCAAACCGCCCGCGTCCACGATTTCGCGAAAGCAGAACACCGATACCAGCCGATTGCGCAGCGAGAAGTCCGCGAGGCGTTCGCGGTCACGAAGAAAGAAACCAGATGCCAACACAAAAATGGTTCCGCGATATTCGGATTTCGCCCGCGCAAGCGTCTTGTCATAGTCAAAGGGTGGATCGCCCAAATCGATACCCTCAAGCCTTAGGCCCAGTTTCGCTGCCTCACGTTCCACCGCTTTCCACTGGTCAAGGCAGGTCCGATCCCAGAACACGGTCAAGGCCCGTGTATCTGGAAAGGCGCTCTTTAAAAGTTGGAGACGCTTCGCCATGAGTTCGATTTGTTGCAGAAACAATCCGGTTACGTTGCCGGTAGGCCGTGCGAGGCTCGTCACATAACCAAGGGCGAGCGGGTCGTAATCGACCGCCACCATCACGATCGGCTTGGTGTCCGAACTTGCGAGCGCCGACTTCAAGGAAATCTCTGGGCCGGAGGCAACCATAATGTCCACATCGCGCGCGGCCAGCTTCCGAAAGCCCGCCTCGTATTCCTCGGCTTTCGGGACATTCAGGTAATCGAAGGTGTAGTTGGTACCCTCGTGATAACCGAGTTCCGCCATCCGCTGCTCGAAAGCCTTCCAAAGGGAAGAAGATCTTGGTTGCGTGCTGGCCGTCCCCACCCGCAGCATTTTCGCCGCCTGCTGCGCACGCACCGCGAGTGGGAAAGCGGCCGCGCCGCCGATCAGTGTGATGAACTTCCGACGCCTCATTTCGATCACCTCGTCGGAGCTGCAATATCGCTTTCGACAGACCATGACCTATAGCATTTTTGTAATTTTTTTGGCCCGGGCGTGGTTTGGGAAATCGCGTCAATCGGGATCGGGCGCTGACCCTCTATGTCAGTGGTCATAGCAACCGGGTCGAGACAGCGTAGGCGAGCCTGTTTCTGATTTTCAGAAATAATTCTTGACCGCGAGGTAAAATCAGTATTATTGAGTCGCGGTCCCGCCTCGACAAGAGGGGCGGCTCGCGATCGTCAGGAACGCGGGGCGGGATGCGGTGGACGCAGGTGGCGCTTCTGACGAGGGCGCATTCCCGCGGACGGCGAAGGCGTGTGGTCCTGATGCCCCGACGCTGGCATCAAGTCTCGTGGATGCGATTCCCGCGAGGCGACGGGGGCAAGAAAGCCCGGTCCCCGGGGAGAGCGCGATATAAGCTGTTAAAACCATTGCGCGGGGAATGCCGGGTGTTTCCGGTGTGACCGTGGTGACTACGCTCGTATGCTCAATATATTTTGCATGCGAGGCTGCGGGCGCATTGGGCGCCCGGCATTCCCTGCGCCCTCTGATTTTCGGGGCGGATGTTTTCGGCATAGCCCGGGCGCGATTTGCGTCGCGGAATGCGCGGACGTGTGTCTCCACGTCATTGCCTGCGACAAACGCAAAGCGTTTGCGCAAGGGAGCGAAAGCGACGAAGCAATCCATTCCTTCTTTGCGCGGTACGATGGATTGCTTCGCGGAGCCTGTCATCGGGCGCGCATTCGCGCGACCCGTTGGCTCGCAAAGACGGTCTGTAACTGAGTCGCTGTTTGAAAAGGTGAAGACGCTCGGAAAGCCCTAGCCCGCCGCCATTGCGGAGCGGATTTCGGCGCGCAGCTCGTCGATCAGCTTGAGGCCCTTTTTGGTCTCGATGTGCCAGAAGGTCCAGCCGTTGCAGGCCTCGGCGCCTTGCGCCACCGCGCCGATGCGGTGGATCGAGCCGACCTTGTCGCCGAGCATGATGGCGCCGTCGGCGCGGACCAGCGCGCCATGACGCTTCCTGGCATCGACCAGTCGGGTACCGGGCGAGATCATGCCGCGTTCGATCAACTCGGAGAAGGCGACCCGCGGCGCTTCGCGCGCGGTCATGAATGGCGCCAGCGTCGCTTCCGGCAGCGGCTCGACCGCGGCGATGCGCACTTCGGCTGCTTGCGCGTAGGTCGCGTCGCGTTCGAAACCGATATAGCGGCGGCCCAGCCGCTTGGCGACCGCGCCCGTGGTGCCGGTGCCGTTGAAGGGATCGATCACGAGATCGCCGGGCTTCGACGACGACAACAGCACGCGCGCCAACAGGCCCTCGGGCTTCTGGGTCGGATGGACCTTCCTGCCGTCCTTGTCCTTGAGCCGCTCCTCGCCGGTGCACAGCGGAATCAGCCAGTCGGAGCGCGCCTGTACGTCCTCGTTGGCCGCCTTCAGCGCTTCGTAGTTGAACGTATAGCCTTTGGCCTTCTCGTCGCGCGCCGCCCAGATCATGGTCTCGTGAGCGTTGGTGAAGCGACGGCCACGGAAATTCGGCATCGGGTTGGTTTTGCGCCAGACGATGTCGTTGAGAACCCAGAAGCCGAGGTCCTGCATGATGGCGCCGACGCGGAAAATATTGTGATAGGAGCCGATCACCCACAGCGTCGCCGACGGTTTCATGAGGCGGCGGCAGGCGATCAGCCAGGCGCGGGTGAAATCGTCGTAAGCGGCGAACGACGAAAACTTGTCCCAGTCGTCGTTGACGGCGTCGACGTGGGATTCGTCGGGGCGCTTGAGATCGCCCTTGAGCTGCAGGTTGTAGGGCGGGTCGGCGAACACCAGATCGACGGAACCGGCCGGTAATTTTGACATCTCGGCGACGCAATCGCCTACGATGATACGGGTATTCGGTTGGGACTCGAATTTAGTGCGGGGCGCCTTTGCAGACGCCCCGCGACGCGACACAACCATGACTCAAATACTCTGACTCAGGCGACGCTGTCGGCGACGCGGGACCAAACAACCGACTGGCGCTACATTGACCGGGCAAAGTAAAAATCGACTTAAGGCCGGTAATTCTTTCTTGCTAGGCAATTTTTGCCGGGCAGGTTATTAATCAAAGTAAGAAATTTCTGCCTGCTTGCGGTGCGTTGCGACGGGCGAAGCTGCCGTAAAGTGGGACGAGGAAAGCCGGCCATGCGTTACGATGATTTTCGCCGCAGCGACGACATCGAGGACCGTCGCGATGACAGCGGCGGCGGGATGGGCGGCGGTGGCTTTGGTCTTCCGATCGGCGGTGGCGGCGGACTTGGCATCGGCACCATCATCGTGCTCGGCCTTATCAGCTATGCGTTCGGTATCGATCCGCGCATCCTGATCGGCGGTGGGCAAGTTCTTACCGGCGGCGGCCAGGCGCCGAGCTATCAAACCGATCGGCGGGCCGGAAACGTCAAGCGAGGCGCGCCGACCGACGAGATGGGCAGCATGATCTCCGGCATCTTGGGCGAAATCGACGACCGCTGGAGCGAGATTTTCCAGGCGGCGGGCCAAACATATACGGGGCCGCGTATCGTACTGTTCCGCAACGCCACCAATGGCGGCCGTTGCGGCATGGCGCAGTCGGCGATGGGTCCGTTCTACTGTCCGCCGGACCGGCAGATTTATCTCGACACCGGCTTCTTCCGCGAAGTCGAGACCAGATTTCACGGCTGTCAGGGCGGCGCCTGCAAATTCACCGCGGCCTATATCATCGCCCATGAAGCCGGGCATCACGTCCAGAATCTGCTCGGCATCCTGCCGAAGGTGACCGCGAAGCAGCGGGCGTCCGGCGACAAGGTGGCCAACAACGCTTTGCAGGTGAGGGTGGAGCTGCAGGCGGATTGCCTGTCGGGCGTCTGGGTCAATCGCGAGGAGAAGAAGCGTCCGGGCTTCATCGAGGCCGGCGATATCGACGGCGCGTTGCGGACGGCTTCCGCGATCGGCGACGATACGCTGCAGCGGCAGGCGACCGGGCGGGTGGTTCCGGATTCCTTCACGCACGGCTCGGCGGAGCAGCGCAAGCGCTGGTTCATGACCGGCTATCAGCAGGGAACGCTGAAGGCATGCGATACGTTTGGGGCCGCATCGTTGTAGTCCGTGCCCCGGATGCTGCGCAGCGCTCTTCGCGGTGCGCTGCTGATCCGGGGCCCAAGAGATGCGGTTAGAGATGCGATAGGGTTTAGGTCCCGGCTCTGCGATGCAGCGTGAAGGACGCCGCATCGCGTCCGGGACACGAGGTGGAGCGAGATGTCTTCGATCGATGAAACCAAACAGTTCGTGCCGCTCAACATTGCGGTGCTGACGATTTCAGACACCCGCACGGTTGCCGACGACAAATCCGGCAACACATTGTCGGAGCGGATCCTGGCCGCCGGCCACAAACTCGCCGCCCGGGAGATCGTCGCCGACGACGTCGATGCGATCCGCATTATCGTCAAGAAATGGATCGCCGATCCTGGCGTCGATGTTATCGTCACCACCGGCGGTACCGGGTTCACCGGCCGCGACGTGACGCCGGAGGCGATCGAGCCGTTGTTCGAAAAGCGGATGGATGGCTTCGCAATCGCGTTTCACATGCTGAGCCACGCCAAGATCGGCACCTCGGCGATCCAGAGCCGCGCCACCGCGGGCGTTGCGGGCGCCACCTACATCTTCTGCCTGCCGGGCTCGCCGGGCGCCTGCCGCGACGGCTGGGACGGCATTCTTGCCGCCCAGCTCGACTACCGCACCCGGCCGTGCAACTTCGTCGAGATCATGCCGCGGCTGGACGAACATTTGCGCCGACCCAAGGCCAAGGGGGCGACGACCTGACCGGACTTTCTTCGCTGACTGGCGGGTATTTCGCTAAATTTCGAGACAACGCGCTAAGGGAACCTTACGACATGCGCCGTCAATCTGGTCGCATGTCTTGACGATCGTAGAGCCGGTTACGGCCGGCTCGCGCGATGGATGGTCATCATGAGTGTTATGGAGCCGAGGACAAGAGTGCAGCGCGAGCCGCGCCGGCAACTGCATAAGCGGTTGGCCTGGATGACGGCCGACAACGGCATGACGAAGCGCGAATGCCTCGTATTGGACGTTTCGCCGGGCGGCGCCAGAATCGCTTCGGATGATCCGATGGACGTCGGTGACCATTTCGAACTGGCGCTCGTGGCGGATCATTCAAAACGCGAACTGTGCGAAGTCGTCTGGCGCCGCGCCAGGACCTATGGCGTAAAATTTCTGTCCTGAGCGTGCAATGCTACCGATTGGGCGGCATTAGTCCGGCCTTGGTGATCGCCGGCGCAGCGTCGGGCGAGCCAAGGAAACGCAGCAGCGCATTGGCTGCCTCCGGCTCACCGGCGTTACTCGTCAGTGCGCCGGCGAAGGAAAACATCGGCTGCACCTCGGGTGGAAGCGCGCCGACGAAGCTAATTCCGGGAACATGGATCAGTTCGCTGACCTGCTGGAAGCCGATCTCCGCCTCCCCCCGCGCCACGACGGCGGCCACGGGCTCGCCGGATGGCGGTCCCCGCACTTTCGGCTCTTGGGCGCGATCTGGTCGGCAATGCCGAGCTTGCGGAACAGCGTGGTCGATAGATAAGTGCCGCTGCCGCTGTCCGAATAGGCGATAGACTTGGCCGCCAACAGCGTGTTTCGAAGCGCCTCGACGCTGCCGATGTCGGGCTTGGCGGCGCCTTCGCGGACCACCATGCCGATCAGCGATCTTGCAAGTTCGGTCTTGCTGCCCGCGCGCACCAATCCCCGCTTGCCGAGTTCGTCGGCGGCCGCGCCGTCCAGGATCACGACGTCGGCGCTCTCGCCGCGCGCCAGCCGCGCCGGGATGGCCTCCGGAGAATCGCCCATGGACGGACCGCGCGTCGTGACCAGATGGTGACCGCTCGCGCGCTCGAATGCCGGCCCGAGCTCGGAATAAACGCCGTAAAAGCCGGACGAGATCATCACCTGCACCTCGGCGGCCGATGCCGCCTTCATCAGCAACAGCGCCGCCATTCCAATCATGGATATCGACCGAATGAGCGGCCCTGGTTTCATCGGTATCCTCCTGCCCGGATGATCGGCGGACAGTATCGCGTCAAATGCGCGGCGCGAAAGGGGGCAGGCTGGATGTCTGTGCTGTGCGGGCGGCTTCTGCGTGTCCCCGCGGATAGCTAAAGCTTCAGCTCCCAGGTTTCGCCGATCAGGCTCTGGCCGAAGCTGCGATGCGGTTCGCTTGCCACCAGCACAAACCCGGCATCCTGATAGATCTTGCGCGCGGCTATCAGAATACTTTGGGTCCACAACGTGATCTTGCGATAGCCGCAGGCCCGCGCAAACGCGACACATTCCCCGACCAGCCGCCGCCCCAACCCCTGGCCGCGCCCGGCTGGATCGACCAGAAGCAACCGCAATTTGGCGACGTCGTCGCTGTGCTTCACCAGAAAGACCGAGCCGACCTGTGTGCCATCGAGTTCTGCGATCCAGCAACGCTCCCGCGATGCGTCGAATGAGCCCAGAAATTTGGCCGCGATTTCCGCGACCAGGCCCTCGAAAGAGGCATCGAAGCCGTATTCGCTGGCGTAGAGCGCGCCGTGGCTTTGCACCACCCACCCCATATCGCCCGGGCGCGGCTCGCGTAAGCTTGCAGCCGCGGGCGCGGTGTTGGAGAGTAGCCGCTCGATTGTGACCATCGCCCGGGTCAGCCGCTCACGATCGCCCTGCGGCAATATCGCGAGCGTCTCGGCGACCTCATTGTGCGAACTGCGATCAAGTTTTGCAAAGGCCAGCCGGCCCTTTGCAGTGAGGCCGAGCTGATATTGCCGCCGATCCGCCGGCAATTCCTTGCGAAGGATCAGCCCGTCCTGTTCGAATTTCTGGACGATCCGGCTGAGGTAGCCGGGATCAAGCCCAAGTTCGATCCCGATTTCTTTTGCCGAAGGGCTGTCCCGGTTCGCGATTTCGTACAGCACCCGCGCCTCGCTCAGCGAGAACGGGCTCTTCAGGAGGTGTTGGCCGAGCACCCCGAGCTTGCTCGTATAAAAGCGGTTGAAAGCGCGCACCGCCGCGATCTGGCCGTCGCGATCCGGTTGAGACATGGCCTACCTCGATATTTGCTATTGTCAAATAATCATTTGACTTTGACAAGTACTTGTCAGGCCACGATAATGCGGCTGCGCAGCAGCGTAAGGGAGGAGCGGCCGAGTTGCCGGAGCAACCTTGCCTCGGAGCGGCGGGCGTTCGGCAGGTAGCCGCCGAGCCGCTCGTAATGATCGCGCGCGATCAACAGGCCTTGGTCGGCCCAGGGCCCGGCGATCATGCGGGCCACAAACTTCACGCCGTCGCGCAGACCTCGGTCGGAATAGGGCGAACGGGAGTAACGGAACACACCGGCGCGGGGGCGCCCGCTGTCCGAGACGCGGTGGATGAATTGGGCAGTCTCGTCAATCCAGCCTGAATCCAGCACCGCTCCCGCATGCAGGAACATCAGCCATGGCGAGCGGGCCTGGCGTGCGCCCGCTGCCAGCGCAGCCGCGCGCGATCCAGCGAAGGCCAGAAATCGGCAGCCAGCAACATCGGCGACCCGCTCGATGACGCCGGTTCCGGCCCGGTCGACCAGCAGCACCTCGCGCACCACGCCGGCCGCGGCGCCCGGGACCAGCGCCGCCAACGTTGCCACAGTTGGCCCCTCGGCGCCTTCGGTGGGGATAATGATGCTCAACATGAGGCTTTGGCGTCTCAAACCGTGAAAACGCTGGAACCGTTAGCACCTCGTCACAATCAAATCAGCCCGGTGGATGCAGCTTTTTGCGGCATTGCTTTGCTTAGGCCCCGTCGAACCGAGCATGCCCTCGGTTGGGGATTGCGGAATCTATGTTCTTGATTTGTTCTCATTCCGTGTTATCTTCAAACCATGAGCCGAGCATCCTCAAATGCCCTCAAGCACCCGCCGGTCACGGCGCCCTCCGAGCCGGCGGGTGCGCCTTCTTTTCCGGAACTTTCGGTCGCGATTGAGCGCGAGCGGCGGCGCGGCCGAGGCGCGCAGTCGAATGCCAGCGGCCGTTTCGAGGCCGAGGCCCGCGTCGCGTTCGACGACGGCTGGCAGAGCCTTGATGAGCTGCCGCCGTTCAAGACCACGATCGCCCTCGATACAGCGCGCAAGGTTATCACGCGCAACGATTCTCCCGATATCGGGTTCGACCGTTCGATAAACCCCTACCGGGGATGCGAGCATGGTTGCGTCTACTGCTTCGCGCGGCCGACACATGCTTATCTCGGACTGTCGCCGGGGCTCGATTTCGAATCAAAGCTGTTCGCCAAGCCCGACGCGCCGCAGCTTCTTGAAAAGGAACTGGCGGCGGAGGATTACCAACCGCGCATGATCGCGATCGGTACCAACACCGATCCGTACCAGCCGATCGAGCGCGAGCGGAAGATTATGCGCGGCATTCTCGAAGTGCTGGACCGCGCCGGCCATCCGGTCGGCATTGTGACGAAGTCGGCGCTGGTGGCGCGTGATATCGATATCCTGGCGCGGATGGCCAAGCGCAATCTCGCCAAGGTGGCGATTTCGGTGACGACGCTGGATGCAGGACTCGCACGCACCATGGAACCGCGCGCCTCGACGCCGACACGGCGGCTGGAGGCGCTGCGTCAATTGTCGCAAGCGGGAATTCCAGCG
>Ga0209167_10000085_pt1 | contig 102070 bp, 60 predicted proteins | sample Coa_R1_9_FD_187154 | JGI IMG/M metagenome (GOLD analysis project Ga0209167, IMG submission 187154) | Surface soil microbial communities from Centralia Pennsylvania, which are recovering from an underground coalmine fire - Coalmine... | ecosystem: Environmental > Terrestrial > Soil >... | reverse complement strand
CGCTGCGCCAGCAGGAGCCGGCGCGTATCGTGTTGGCAGTTCCGGTGGCTCCGCCTTCCGTCTGTGTGGAAATGGAAGGCATGGCGGATGAACTGCTCTGTCTCGCGCAACCCACCGGATTTTTCGCTGTCGGCCAGTGGTACCGCGATTTCTCGCAAACCACCGACGAACAGGTACGGAACCTGTTCGAGCGGGCCAATCGGGTCCCGGTTCACAACTTGATGTAAGACCTCGATTGCTGACGGCTCGGTGATCGGACTGTGCCCATCGTCACGTCCAGGGCTTCACGGAGAAGGAGCTGGGGGCAAAACCGACGTGGAAACCTGCCGGTCTTCGGGTCAAGCGGTGGCGAGAGGCGACGCGTGCAAAGGGGCCCGTCCCGAGCAAGCAGGGTCAGCCGGAGGTGAGGTCCCAGGCGTGAGTTGGGGAGCGTTCTGCGAAGCCTTCAACGGACGGTATCACTTGTCGCTGGTCACAGTCGAGCACCGCGGGCGTGAGCAGCGGTCGCGCCTTAAGCCTCCGCCCCAGCGACTGATTGAGATGAGCTTGGAATTCAGTAAGCGCGGCTGCGATGCCGTGCACATTCTCCTGAGATCAACTCCTCGCAGCTTCCGTCATACCACCACGGTCAGCAGGCGCGCACATATTCGTCTCGTGAAGAATGAGTCCGGCGCCGACCAAGGCCTTGAGATCGAGTCGACCGACGGATCCCGCACTTCTTTGCGGTTCTGCTCGCCGAGGCTGCTCGAGATACCGACGTTCGGTGAGCCTGAGCTTGCCCGGGTCGTGAACGGCGGGCGTTGACTCGCCAAGCGCTACAGAGGCCCTTGAAAACACCTGGGCAGTTCGTGCTAAACTCACGGAGTCTCCCTGGGCCGTTAGCTCAATTGGTAGAGCAACTGACTCTTAATCAGTAGGTTGGGGGTTCGATTCCCTCACGGCTCACCATCTCATTGTGAAGAAGCCATTTAGTTCTATCAGTCGGGTTGGGTCGCGGGCCATCCTGCAGCTAAGAATTCCAAATTCCACTAAGTGAAGCAGCTGAAAATAAGCCGGTTCTAAGCTAACCCAAGAAACTTACCCGCAAGCAGTGGATTGGCCATGGAAGTCTCCGGACGATTCAGGATAGCACTTGTATCTGTGAAGATTACGCGTCGGACTCGAATGCCATAAGATTCCACGAATCGTGGAACGTAACAAAACAGCACCGCATCAAGACCGCCGTAACAAAACTCAAGTTCTGCGGTGACTCCAGGCGGGCCCGTGGATGGGGATCGGACTACGCACTGAGCATAATAATTTCTGAGTGCGCCGTCATCGAGGATGGGGATGCCATCGAAGGCGCCTCATCCTCTTTTGCTTTCTTGGACCTTGTCTAGAAGTGGTTCAATTGAGATCACTTGCAGGTATCTGCTTCCGCAAAGATTCGCGCAACAGCCTCTGGTCTTTCTCCTGACCTTCCTTGGTTAGCTTCTCAAAGATCCGCAGATGCGCCTGGCTATTCTCCTTGTCACCGAGGCGCGCATAGAGCTCGTGAAGTTGAAAGTGAACTTCCTTATAGCTTGGGTCGAGAGCTAGGGCCTTATGGAATGCCTCCAGCGCTTGCTTGAAATCCCCCGTTCCGGCGTAACACTTCCCGAGCAGGAAGTAGGCCTGAGCCAGCTCCGGATAGACAGGAATAGTGATTTGCAAGTGCGGAATGGCTTGCTGATATTCCTTCTGCTCAGTCAAAATGTCCGCTAAATAGTAATTGGCCAGGGCGTTCTTGGGATCTTCCTGCAAAGCCAAATTGAGCTGTTCCCGAGCATTCCCGGCATCCTTTTTCCGCCAGTAGACCTGGCCCAAGGCAAAATGGATGCCTGGAAATTGGGGACTCCTGCGCATGACCTCTTTGAACTCCATGATGGCGTCGTCGAAGCGGCCATTGTCGGCATAGACTTCGGCGTTCACGGCGTGTAGGAATTCCGAATCGGGAAACGATTTCGCCAGCCGTTCGCCCGCCTGCTGGGTCGCGGCCCTGTAGTCTACAACCAGTTGATACATGACTGCCGCATCCTTCGGGTAGTCGGCCAGCAGGCCCTCTAGTTCCTGGATGGCTGGAAATAGCTGGCCGGAGGAACTCAGGGCGAGAGCGAGGTAGTACCGCGCCTGCGGATCCTTGGGATTGGCGGCAAGTTCCTTCTGCATCGCCTCGATGGTCTTCGCGAAGTTGTTCGACGAATAATATGAGACGCCCATCAGTCCGTTTACACCGGGGTATACCGGAGCCCGCTTGAGGATCGTCTGAAAAACTTCGATGGACTCTTCATACTTGCCTTCCGCCTGACAAACCACGCCTAAGGCCTTCAATATTTCCGGATCATCCGGCGCATCGAGCAGAGCCTGACGGTAGAGCTTCTCGGCTCCTCCGTAGTCCTTGGCTTTCTGCAGTTTTGCGGCTTGAGAAAGGAGAGTGTCGGCTGGCGGACCCGATTGCGCCGCGCCTGGTCTTGACGCGGCGCCCGCGAGCAACATCGCACCTGCCAGAGCGGCCGCGGCCCGTCGCCAGTAAAGGAATCGATTCGAGATCATTGCGCCTTCTCGTCGGGCTTGCTACCGGCCAACTTGCGTAAGCCCTCCAACCTCTCGGTTTTCTTTTCTCTCTCTTGTGCATACAGCTTCTCGAACATCAGCATCTCTTCCCGGGATTTGGCGGGCTGCTTGAGTTTCATGTAAATCTGTCCAAGCTGGTAGTGGACGTTCTTGTCGTTGCGGTCGAGCTCTTCGGCCTTCACCAACAGCTTGACGGCATCATCGAGCCTTCCCTGGGCAGCGTAACACTTCCCCAGCAGGTAGTACCCTTTCATGAAGTCGGGCTCGGCCGCCACCACGATCTCGAGCAAGGGGACGGCTTCGGCGATCCTGGAGCTCTTGAGCAGGATGTCCGCCAGGTAGTAATTGGCCTTGGGATGGTTGGGATCTTCGTGCAGCGCCAGCCGCAATTCCTTTTCGGCGTTGGGGTAGTCCACGTTGAGGTAATAGGCCTCCCCCAGGCCGAAATGCACTCCTGGGAAATCCGGGCTCTTGGCCAGGACCGCCTTATATTCGATGATCGCCTGACTATATTTTTCTTCGTCTTTGTGACTCTCCGCTCTCAGCACCAGAATGTATTCCGAATTCTGGTCCAGGTTGGCCAGTCGATCGACGGCCTGCAACGAGGCGGATTTCAGAAATCGGATGAGCTGATAGAGGGCTTGCTTGTCGTTGGGATCCTCCTTGAGGAGGATTTCGTATTGCTGCAAGGCGTCGGCGTTGCGGTTCAGCGAGCGATAGGCCTGGGCCTCGTAGTAATGAGCGCGGCGATAGTTGGGATTGGCTTCCAGTTCCCTGTTGAACGAATCGATGGCTTTGTCGAGCTGATTGAGGCCGAAATAAGAAACGCCAAGGTAGAAATTCACCTCGGGATACCGGGGGGCCCCTTGCAATACTCGCTCGAAGGCGTCGATGGAGTCTTGAAACTTCAGTTCGGTCTGGTCGACGATCCCGAGTCTCTTCAGGATTTCAGGCTGGTTCGGATAGTTCTTCGCCGCCTCTAAATAGACCTTTTCTGCCCCAGCGTAGTCCTCTTTTTTCTCCAATTCCCTCGCCTGACTGAAGTAGTCATCGAGGCTGGCCGGAACAGCCTGCCCCAGAACCGGTCGCCCGCACAGAACGAAGGAGAGCGAAAAAAGCAGAGCGCCGTGGAGTCCGGCCGAGATTTGCCGAAGCTTAACTTTGGGCATGGCAAAGGTTAGCATGCCGTTCTCCACGTCTGCAAAACCCGATAGGCGTGTGGCGCATCGTGGTAAACCGAGTCAGGCATGAGCCGCTAGTTTGCGCACGATCTCGAGGGTGGCATCGATCTCGGCTTCATTGTTGTAGATCTGGCAGGATTGGCGGACGCCCAGTTGATCGCCTTGCGAGCGGACGCGAATCCTCTTTTCAACCCAAAGCTCTTGCTCGAGCTTGGCCGCGGGGATGCCTTCGATGCCGTGTACGACGCACGCCCCGGCGAGCTCGGGATGCACCGGTGAGGCGATCCGCGAACGCGGGATCTGTTGCAGTCCGTTGCGCAGGCGGTCAGCGAGAAAGCGCATTCGCTGGCGCGCTTTTTCCGGCCCGACCCTGAAGTGGAAATCGAGGGCGCCGTCGAGGCCGGCCAGTAGCGATGGATTGCCCGTTCCGTACTGCATGAACCGGAACATTCCGTCGTTATGGTCGTCCCAGGCGTAACTGCAAAGCGTGGTCCATATCTTGGATTGTTGATCTCGGCGGACGTAGAACAGGCCATTCCCGGCCGGCGCCAGCAGCCATTTATGCGGGCTGGCGTAGTAGGCATCACAGCCGATGTCCTGGAGGTCGATCTTGATCTGGCCTATCGCCTGCGCTCCGTCAATAGCCGACACACAATGATGCTCATGCGCGAGCTGAGTCAGGCGTTTCGCCGGCATCACGACCGCACAGGAGGAAATAATGTGAGGGAAAACCAGCGCGCGGGTGCGCGGCGTGATGGCATCCGCAAACAGTTGAACCAGATGGTCCGGATCGTTGGCGGGAATCGGAATTGGAACCTGCTTCACCACGATCCCATCGCGCTTGGCCCGCTCCTGCCATCCGCAGATACCCCCCGGGTGCTCGCGGTCGGTCAGGATGACCTCGTCACCGGCCTTAAGGTCGACACCGTTGGCGACGAAGTTCATGCCAAAGGTGGCGTTCTGGGTCAGCGCCAGATCCCGCGCTTCAGCGTTCACCAGCTTGCCCAACTTTTCCCGGATAGGCAAATAGGGCCCGTATCCGCTGATTAAGTCCGGAGTGTTGGGCGTATAGTCCCAGCGCGTGATGGTAGCCTGGACCGTCCGCATGTCGTCGATCACACGCTCCAGCACCGGGCGTGGCGTCGCCCCGAGCGTACCGGTATTGAAGAAAGCCTCTCCCGGCAGGATGTAGAATTGATCGCGAACCCGCTCCCAGAATTCTGGATCATCGTCCTCCGGCCATGGTGGCAAGGTGGGGGAGGCTGATGCTGGGAAGGGTTCCGCTTTGCCGCTGCCTGCGCCGGCCAGAACCGCAGGAGCGAGCAGCGAGTTCAGAAAACCTCGGCGACTCACCATGAGGAATCCTCCGTTGGATTATGACCTGTCGACAAACTCGGAGTAAACGCTCTGATTGGGTTTAGAACCTATGGCCAACTGCCAATCAAGGGTCCGTATTTCTGAGCATGAAAGCCGACCACCCAGGAGGTGACACGCTCGTCCGGTTGGTCTCGAGCTTGATTTCCCGCAGCGATTCTACGTCAAATAAAGAATGAAAGTCGAAGCGAAGCTCCTCCTCGGTCACTCCGGGCGCGTCGGCCGCGGCGGTTTCGTCACGCCGCGCCGACAATAGAAGAAACTTCGTGCCGGGGTGTGATAAGCGGCGTACAGTCTCGATGTAAGCGGTTAGGCTCTGATCCCTTACGTTATGATAGCAGCCACGATCATAGATGAAATCGAACGATTCGAGATGCGGAGGGGCTAGGACATCGGCTAGAACCCATCGCACAGAGACTCCGGCCTTACGAGCCTTTTCCTCCGCCTGGCCGAGAGCCGTGGGCGAGATATCGATCGCCGTGACATCAAATCCTTGGCTGGCCAGGTAGATCGCGTCGGTTCCTGAGCCGCAGCCGAGATCGACGACTCGGCACGCGTGGACAATCCCTTCCCTTACAATCCTTTGCAGCTCATCGGCGGGACGCCCGATGTCCCATACCGGAGGCGTTTGGCCGCGATAATCGGCATCCCAGCGGTCCAACAGCCGGATTCCTTCCAACCCATGAGGCAAGATACCCGAGGGCAGGGGGCGACGGGCCATCAACGTCTTGCCCTTGGTATCGGAAATCGCGATCTCGCCCGGGCTGACTACGGGGGACGGGAGGGTGAGCCGAAACACTCGATTTCCTGTCGAAACCCTCAACCTCCAGTCGCTTGCCTCTTGAGAGAGCTCGAAATGTGGTGACCAGCTGGCTTGGCCACTCCTACTGTTTACGCAGAGGACGTGCAGGAATCGAGTCACGCCGGGGGCTATTAACTGCATGACGTACTTTTCCGGCGCAGGGCCATCCGGAGGCTGATGGCTGATATGGTAGTTAGATTCGCGGGGCGCCAGGGTTTCCCAGACGAGTTGCCGATCACCAACGTCGATGTGAACTCGCCGACCCGACACCTCAGGTTTACTCTCGGAATCAAGGCATAACACGTTGTCATTCTCTGACTCCGCGAGAGTCTCATCCTCGATGACCAACGTCGATGGTTTCACGATGACCACTCGACGAACCAAATGGGGCGATGGGCTGCCCAACGCGTAGACGAACGAGCGATTCTCTTCGTAGGCAGTCAGACCCTGGCTGGCATCAGCCTTTTTGCCGAAGAGCATCCCCACGACCGCAGGGTAGGAATCACTGTCGCCGGAAGCTGAAGCAAGAGACCGCGCGAGCTCTACGATCTGCGTTGCGCTCACGCAGGACGGGAGAGATTTCGTGTCGGAACGTGTCGCTCCCAGTGCTACACCGCGTGGCGCCCAGCCGATGAGGAACGCGAGCCAAGCGCCCCGAAGCAGTCCGGCAGCGCAACGAGGAATAGCGTGCATCTTCGTTTCGATAGCAGCGGCTGGCAGAATAGCACGGAACGAAGCTCGCGAGACTTGTCACTTCAATTTACATAAACGCCGTGATAATCTCCGCTTGTGCCGAAGCGCGAATCCATGGCAGTGAGGCGGCTAGCGACAGTCTTGCTCCTGGCTGGACTGGCGGCATTATGCTTCTCTTTAGGTGCTGATGCGCCACTCGGAGAGCCGCAGACCGAGGCGGGCGCCCCTTCCTGGCCGATTGACTTCCAAAAAGATATTCAGCCCATCTTTGAGAGGAACTGTTACGTCTGCCATGGACCGGCCAACCATCTGAGCGGGTTCCGGTTGGACCAAAAGCAGTCGGCATTGAAGGGCGGCAACAACGGGAGAGCCATCGTTCCGGGAAAGGCGCTCGAAAGCCCGTTGTACGCCCGCGTCGCCGGACTAGGTGGTGTGAGCCGGATGCCCATGGGTGGCCAGCCGCTCGACCCGGCGTTGGTGGAGAAGATTCGCCGCTGGATTGACGAAGGCGCAAATTGGCCCGACACGGTCGTGACCCAACCCGTCGAGGTGAAGAAGCACTGGGCTTTCGTGAGCCCCAGGCGCCCTCCTGTCCCTAAGGTCAAGCAACGTGCCTGGCCGCGCAATCCGATCGACAACTTCATTCTCAGCCGGCTGGAAGCAGATAAGCTCGCGCCGTCGCCACCCGCCGACCGCGTCACGTTGCTGCGGCGGCTGAGCCTTGACCTGATTGGTCTGCCACCGACGCCCGAGGAGGTGGACGCGTTTCTGGCGGACAAGAGCCGTCACGCTTATGAGAAGCAGGTCGAGAGGCTGTTGGCCTCGCCGCATTACGGCGAACGTTGGGGACGCGTGTGGCTGGATGCGGCGCGCTATGCCGACTCCGACGGGTATGAGAAGGACAAGCAGCGACGGGTCTGGTTTTATCGCGATTGGGTGATCAACTCGCTGAACCGCGATCTGCCTTACAACCAGTTCATCATCGATCAGATCGCGGGCGACATGCTGCCCCACGCCTCGCAGGACCAGATCGTGGCCACCGGCTTCCTGCGCAACTCCATGATCAACGAGGAAGGAGGAGTAGATCCGGAGCAGTTCCGCATGGAAGCCATGTTCGACCGCATGGACGCGATCGGGAAGGCCATTCTCGGACTCACGATCAACTGCGCCCAGTGCCACAATCACAAGTTCGATCCGCTTCTGCAGGAAGAGTACTACCGCATGTTCGCCTTCTTGAACGATTCTCACGAGGCGAACGTGGCCGTGTATACGCCCGCGGAGCAGATGAAGCGCGCGGAAATTCTTCGCCGCACGCGTGAGATCGAAGCCAGGTTGCAGCGCCGTAATCCCGGATGGCAGGAGCGCATGGCCCGCTGGGAACAGCAAGTCAGCGCCAACCAGCCAGACTGGACCGTCATACGTCCTACCGTGGATGACATCTCGACCGGCGGACAAAAATACTTTCTGCAGGAGGACGGCTCATTCCTGACGCAAGGCTATGCTCCAACCAAGCATAAAGTGAAATTAACCGTGCGAACTGACCTCGCAAATATCACGGCCTTTCGTTTGGAACTGATGACCGATCCGAACCTGCCGCTGGGCGGCCCCGGACGCTCCCTTAAAGGCACGTGCGCCCTGACCGAATTCGAGGTTGAGACGGCGCCCGCGAATGCCCCCGACAAGGTCACCAAGGTCAAATTCATCAAGGCTACCTCCGACATCCATCAGCCGGAGATGCCTCTCGAGCCCATCTTCGAGGACAAGAGCGGCAAGCGGCGGGTCACTGGCCCGGTCGACTACGCCATCGACGGCAAGGAGGAAACTGCCTGGGGCATTGATGCCGGGCCCGGCCTGCGGAATCAGCCGCGGAAGGCTGTGTTCCTGGCCGCGACTCCCATCACCAATCCCGGCGGAACCATCCTCACCATCTACCTCACGGAGAATCACGGCGGCTGGAACAGCGACGACAATCAGAATAACAATATCGGGCGCTTTCGCCTTTCAGTGACCACCGCGCCGGACGCCGTCGCCGATCCCGTACCGCACAACGTACGCGAGATCCTGTCGATTCCTCGCCAAGAGAGGACACCGGAACAGACTCAGACTGTCTTCGGGTATTGGCGCACCACGGTTCCGGAATGGCGGGCGAGCAACCAGGAAATCGCAGAAATATGGAAGGGATATCCGGAAGGCTCCGCCCAACTCGTGCTTCAGGAGCGAGCGCAGCGGCGCGCGACCCACGTCTTGACGCGCGGCGACTTCCTGAAGCCCGCCGCCCTGGTAACGCCCGGTGTCCCGGCCTTTCTGCATCCGCTGCCGCATGACTCTTCCTGGCAGAATGGACAGCCCACCCGTCTGACTTTCGCGGAGTGGCTGGCGGACCGGAACTCGCCTACCACCGCGCGCGCTATCGTCAATCGCGTGTGGCAAGCGTATTTCGGGATCGGCCTCGTGGCGACGAGCGAGAACCTTGGAACCCAGGCCGACCTGCCATCACACCCCGAACTTCTGGACTGGCTGGCGGTGGAGTTCATGGATCAAGGCTGGATCCTGAAGAAGCTCCACCGGCTGATCGTCACCTCGGCGACCTACCAGCAGTCCTCACAGGTGACGCCGGAGTTGTATGAGCGCGATCCGTACAACCGCCTGTTGGCTCGCGGGCCCAGATTCCGCGTGGATGCCGAGATCGTTCGCGACATTGAGCTCACCGCGAGCGGTCTGCTGAACCCCACAGTGGGCGGGGCAAGCGTCTTTCCACCCGCGCCCGGCTTTCTCTTCCTTCCTCCGGCCAGCTACGGTCCCAAGCCCTGGAAGGAATCCACCGGCGACGACCGCTACCGGCGGGCCCTCTACACTTTCCGCTATCGCTCCGTGCCTTATCCCATGTTGCAGGTATTCGACTCGCCGAACGGCGATACGTCCTGCGTCCGCCGGGCGCGCTCGAACACGCCCCTGCAGGCGCTGACCACACTGAACGAGCCGATGGCACTCGAGTCTGCCCGGGCGTTGGCGGAGCGCGCACTGCTCTATGGTGGAAGCACGGATGAGCAACGTCTCACGTACGCGTTCCGGCGCTGTGTCGCGCGCAAGCCTGACGCGAGAGAAACCGCCGAACTGCTGACCTTTTTGCATAAGGAGACCACCCGGTTCTCTGGCGGTGAACTTAACTCATGGGAGATTTTGGGTGGGAATCCATCCCTTGCCGCGCTATTGCCGCGTGGCATGACGCCGGCTCAATTAGCCGGCTGGACCGCGTTGTCGCGCGTGTTGCTGAACCTGGACGAGACGATCACCAAGGAATAATGATGTTGCACTGCGGCGCGACTGAAGCTCGTTGCCGGGTTCTAACAGGAGACAGGTTATGAGTTGCCAGGATCATCTTTATCGCCACTTGAAGCCCAAGGAGGTGGCGCGACGCTGGTTCCTCCAGCAGTGCGGGATGGGACTCGGCGCGGTCGCGCTCTCGAGCCTCCTTGCCGAGTCAGGGTTCGCGGCCGCTGAGAACACGGACCCCTTGGCGCCCAAGCAGCCGCAGTTCGCACCCAAGGCGAAGCGCATCATCTTCCTTTTCATGGCGGGAGCGCCGAGCCATCTGGAGTTGTTCGACTACAAACCGCAGCTCGCCAAGTTTGACGGGACGTTGCCGCCTCCCGATCTGCTGAAGGGTTATCGCGCGGCCTTCATCAATCCCAACTCGAAACTGCTGGGTCCAAAGTTCAAATTCTCAAGATACGGCCAGAGCGGCATCGAGCTCTCGGAGTTGCTTCCCCACCTCGCGAAGGTTGTCGATAACATCGCGGTCGTGAAGTCGATGGTGACCGACGCCTTCAACCACGCACCCGGCCAGCTCCTGATGAATACCGGCACGATGCAATTCGGTCGGCCCAGCATGGGCGCCTGGGTGACGTACGGTCTGGGCTCAGAGTCGAAGGACTTACCGGCCTTCGTTGTCTTCAGCTCCGGCAAGAAAGGCCCGAGCGGTGGGAATTCGTGCTGGGGCAGCGGCTTCCTGCCAACCGTCTATCAGGGCGTTGAATTCCGAAGCAGCGGCGACCCGGTCCTTTACCTCTCCAATCCTCCGGGAGTCGATGCCGCGCTCCAGCGCGACACTCTGGATTCGATCGATCACCTCGACAAGATGCGCTTGAATGCCACGGGTGATCCTGAAATCGCGACCCGGATCAACTCCTATGAAATGGCGTTCCGCATGCAGTCCAGCGCTCCCGAGCTCATGGATGTATCCAAGGAGTCCAAGCAGACGCTGGAGATGTACGGCGCCGAGCCGGGGAAGCCTTCTTTCGCGAACAATTGCCTGCTGGCACGGCGGTTGGTGGAGCGCGGCGTCCGCTTTGTACAGCTCTATCACGAAGCGTGGGATCAGCATGACCACCTGGTCGAGGACATCTCAGAAAACTGCCGGGATACGGACCAAGCCTGTGCGGCGCTGATCCAGGACCTGAAACAGCGCGGCATGTTGCAGGACACCCTGGTGATCTGGGGCGGTGAGTTCGGCCGCACGCCCATGGTGCAAGGCGGCAACAACGGCCGCGATCATCATCCCAACGCCTTCACGATGTGGTTGGCAGGCGGCGGCGTGAAGCCGGGACTCACCCTCGGTGAGAGCGATGACTTGGGCTTCAACGTCACCAAGGATCAGGTCCACGTCCACGACCTGCACGCCACCATGCTCCAGTTGTTGGGCTTCGACCATACCAAGCTGACTTACAAGTTTCAGGGCCGGAATTTCCGCCTCACCGACGTGCACGGCAACGTGGTCAAACCCCTGCTGGCCTGAATGATGACTTCGAACTCACCTGCAGGATATCTTCGGCGGATAGTCCCGGGCGTCTGCTCCTGCGGAGCCCTGATCGTCTGCTTCTGCTTGATTGCCCTCGCCGGCCGACTGTCGCCGGCAGGACGCGGCGCCAACGACCTTCTGCCCGACGGCACCGAGTTTGTTTCCTGGGAACAGCCGCTGCAGTTCACGAAGACTTACTACGTTGATAATCGGAATCCTCGCGCCTCGGATTCGAATCCCGGTACTCGGGACCTACCCTTTTTGACCATCAACAAAGCCGCGCAGGTGCTTAATCCCGGCGAGCGCGTCGTAATCATGACTGGCGTCTATCGCGAACGCGTTGATCCGGCTCGTGGTGGGACCGGCCCTGGCAAGATGATCAGCTACGAAGCGGCGCCGGGCGCCGACGTAGTTGTGAAGGGCTCGCGCCTCGTCAAGACTGGGTGGGAGCCATCCGAAGACTACAAGCTGGTTTCGCATCCACCGAGCCGCTCCACCTTGAAGATTTATCAGCGCCGGTTGGACGACCTTGATTTCCGCGGCTACAACCCCTTCGGCATGGTCAACATCATGCAAGATCGCGTCTACCTGAAGCCCAAGCCGGAAGAACTGAGGCAGCACTTGCTGCGCCGTGGGATGGTGTTTGTGGATGGGAAGCGTTTGGAGCAGGTCGAGCTCTATCAGGAGCTCGCTCACAAGGACGGCGCTTTCTGGTGCGAGCACGACGGATTGACGATCCACGTGCGGCTGCCCGGTGACGCGAATCCGGCCGAGCACGAGGTCGAGCTGGCGATTCAGGAGCAGGTGTTTGCGCCCCGGAAGCGCGGGTTGAGCTACATCCGGGTCAAGGGCATTACTTTCGAACACGGCGCCAACGCTTTCCCGGTGCCGCAGCGCGGTCTGGTTTCTGCCAGCCGAGGCAATCACTGGATCATCGAGGATTGCGCCATCCGGCACGCCAACGGCGTGGGCCTCGACATCGGCGCTCAGGACTGGGATATGGAAACTCCTGAGATCACGGGGTACAGCATCGTGCGCCGCAACCACATCGACGACGCCGGTGTTTGTGGCCTCGCAGGCATGGGAGTGCACAACACGCTGGTGGAAGGGAACCTGATTGAGCACGTCGGCTATCAGGATGTGGAGCTGGCCTGGGAGACCGGCGGCATCAAGTTTCACTCCACCAAGAACTGCCTGATCCGCCACAACGTCATCCGGCACACCATCCACGCCGAGGCTATCTGGCTAGACTATCAAAACCAGAATACGCGGGTGACTTCGAACGTGATCGGCGACAATCTGGAGACGCTGCGCGGCGGCATTTACCTCGAGGCGTCGCAGTATCCCAATATGCTCGACAACAACATCATTTGGAAAGCCACGGTGGGCCACGGCGGTGGCTCCTATAACATGCCAAGCCACGGCGGCTGGGGTATCACCGTCGACGGAAGCGACGAAACGGTCATCGCTCATAACCTGATCGGCCTTACCGAGGACGCGGCGATCAAATTCAGGGGTATCGAGGGCCGGATCGTGGGCCCGCGGGGCGGTACCACACGCTGGAACAAGGTTCTCGGCAATATCTTCTATCGCTGCGGCAAGGCGATCGAGTTCTCAAACCCGGACAACACCGCCGACTACAACTTGTATACGCGCGACTGGGGTGAGGTCACGGATGAAACTCAAGGCGTGGGTCGCGGCCTCAACTGGCTTACCAGCACGAAGGAGCCGTTGATTCTGGACCTTGAGGCGTGGCAAAAGTTCTTGGGATTCGACAAACACAGCGCCTACGCCGACATGAAAATCAACGTGGATCTCGACGAGCTCACCTTTACGGGATCGGTCACCGGCACGATCCCGCAGTGGCCGGCCGACAAACACTTCAAGAACGATCTTCTGGGCGAGGCCGCGGGTGACACTCGCCAACCGGGACCGCTGTTGATCCTGCCCAGTGCGCCTACTACGATTGCTATCGATCCGCGACGCCTCGTGCAGTGAGGCGGGCCCTCAGCCGTGAGCCTTGGCGGAGGCCTCATCATTGGCTCGCAGATAGCGCTTCAAGGCCTCACCAATATGATCCCGCATCGCCGATTTCGCCGACTCCGGATCGCGGTTGCAGATCGCGTCCACGATACGCTGGTGTTCGGCGCACGCCCTTTCGGATCCGCCGGGCCAGAAGCCTACCCGCATGATACCTTGCTCTAGCGGACTGCGAACCATCGTCAGGAGATCGAAGATCAACTCGTTATCCGAAGCCTTGGCGATGGCGAGGTGGAAGGCTGCATCCGCCGCCGTAAACTGCGCCGGCTGTTTCAAGGAGTTCTTCATTCGCAGCAGAATTCTCTTGAGCTCTTGGACCTGCTCTTCGGTGGGATGGAGCGCCGCGTTCGCCGCTGTCTCGGATTCCAGGGCCAGCCGCACCTTCATCAGATTCTCCACGTTCTTCCGTTCGGTCGCGACTCTCCATTCCAGGACCTTGCCCATGAACTTATCGCGATTCAGGGCCAGGAAGGTTCCTTCTCCTACACGCGTCTCGAGCACGCCGACGATGGTCAAGCAGCGTAGTGCCTCCCTCAGCGATGACCGTCCAACGCCGAACCTGGCGCAGAGCTCTCGCTCCGAAGGCAACTTCTGGCCGGGCGTTAGATCCCCGCTCGAAACCAGATTCATGATCTGCCGCGAGATCTCCTCGCTTAAAGAGGTCTTGTCGATGGGCTTGAACTTCTCACGTAGCACTGATGGATCATCGCTTCTCAATTCGCCGCTCCTTCGGGATATGTTGATTCTGAGGCCATACTACAGCCAATCAACATAGATGACAAGCAGACCAGCAAACAGGGCTGGTCTCTGGGTGTGCTATAATGCCCGACTCCATGGGAAATCAGGAGATGTAAGACAGCTATCCTGATGAATTGAAATAACATTTGGACTTGATTCTTCCCCACCACTGACCCATGATGCCCCATCTTTAAGACCTGGGTAGCCGCCGCATCCCGCGGCACACCGAGGGCGCGAGGGGGCTCCGACGAAAGAGACGGATGAGACAGGATACTTTTAGATCATTCGAGGCAATGCGGCAAGCCCGCTCCTGGACCAGTCTCCAACACCTCCGACGCGCCACGTTCAGGTCGTTCCAGGTTGCTGGAAGTGTTTGGATTCTTTGCGGCTTAGCCTGGTGCGCCTCCGCACCCGCGCGTGGTGCGAGCGCCCAGGGTCCTGAGGCGCCGTCGGGCTTGAAGTGCGAGTATCTTAACAACCCACTCGGCATCGACGTCGCAGCGCCGCGATTCGCCTGGATTCTCAATCATGACGAGCGCGCGCAGAGACAGACGGCTTACGAGATTCTAGTGTCGAGCTCCTTCGACTCCCTGGGGCGAGGGCGGGCTGATCAGTGGGACAGTGGCAAAGTCGCCTCCGATGATTCCACGCAAGTCGTTTATCAGGGTCCGCCCCTCAAGAGCGGTCGGACGTATTACTGGAAGGTTCGTTTCTGGGATAGCCAGGATCGTGCCAGCGCGTATAGTGCGCCGGCTCGATTTGAGATGGGCTTGCTGTCCTCGCAAGAATGGCAAGGCAAGTGGATAACCGGCAAACAGGTGCGCAAAGTGTTTCGGCTCGAAGGAAGGATTGCGCGTGCCCGGCTATACGTCACCGCCCGCGGGTACTACGAGGTGCACCTCAATGGCAAGAAAATCGGCGAGAATGTCCTCGACCCTGCTTGGACGGACTATCCCAAGCGCGTGCTGTATTCCACCTACGACGTCACCCACCAGCTCGAATCCGGCGAGAACGCCGTCGGGGTGATGCTGGGGGGGGGCTGGGCCACACTCGGAACCGGCGTCTTGGGAGGCAATCCTTACTATTCCCAACCCTCTCTGCTTCTCCAGTTGAAGGTGGAGCTGGAGGACGGGAAGCACCTCAGCGTGGTAAGCGACGGCGCGTGGAAGTCTGCTGCCGGTCCGATCGTGACTGACAGTGTCTACGACGGGGAAGTCTACGACGCGCGCCTGGAAACGCCAGGATGGGACCGTCCAGGTTTCGACGATTCCTCGTGGACCGGAGCATCGGTGGTATCCGGGTGGAACGGCGTCCTGAGTGCGCAAATGCTGCCGCCCATCCGCGTGGACGCCTCCATGGTGCCGGTTAAGCTGCTGAGTCCCAAGCCGGGCGTTTATGTTTACGACTTAGGTCAAACAATCAGTGGCTGGGCCGAGCTCCGGGTCTCGGGACCTCGGGACACCACGGTCACTCTCCGGTTTAGTGAGACTGTTTATCCCGACGGCATGATCAACACCGAGAATCTTCGAGAGGCCAAGCAGCGCGACATCTACGTTCTGCGCGGAAGGGGCGAGGAAGTCTACGAGCCTCACTTCACCTATCACGGCTTCCGCTATGTTGAGGTTACAGGTTTTCCCGGCACTCCTGGCCCGGACTCCATCCGCGGCCGCGTGGTTCATACCTCCGTCAAGCCTATCGGCAGCTTCAGCGCCTCGAAGCCGATTCTCAGCGACATCCAGCGCCTCGTCTGGTGGACGCAGCTCAACAACCTGTTCAGCATCCCGACGGATTGCAACCAGCGTGACGAGCGTGAAGGCTGGATGGGCGATGCCCAGCTCTCCGCTGAAGAAGCCATGATGAACTTCGACATGGCGGCCTTCTATACGAATTTTGTCCGGGACATGCGTGACGCCCAAGGGGCGGATGGCACGCTGCCCGAAACCGTCCCGGAGAAGTTCGGCCATCGGCCCGCCGACCCGGGCTGGGGCACAGCTTATCCGCTGATCTGCTGGTACATGTGGCAGCAATACGGCGACCGCCGAATCCTGGAAGAAAATTACGCGGGCCTGAAAAGATACGTGGAGTTCCTGCGTAGCCGCGCTTCGGGCAACGTCCTGCGCTTCAACTTCAACGGTGATTGGATCGCGACCGTGGAAACGCCGGGAGAGGTTATCTCAGATGCGTACTACTATTACGACGTCACGGTCCTCAGGAGCATCTCCGGCGTGCTCGGCAAGACGGCAGAGGCGCAGGCGTACCTCCAGCTCGCGAATCAGATCAAGGAGGCGTTCAATCGCAACTTCTTCGATGCCAGAACCTCGGCGTACGGCGGCGGTACTCAGACGGCGAACGCCATGGCGCTCTTTCTCGGCCTCGTGCCCGAAGAGGAGCGCGGCAATGTCTCTTTTTACCTTGAAAGAGATCTGCTCGATCACCACAACAATCACCTGACGACCGGTATCATCGGCACCAAATATTTGATGCCGGCGCTCACCGACACCGGGCGCAGCGACATGGCCTACGAGCTGGCCGTACAGACGACTTATCCCGGTTGGGGATACATGATCGCCAATGGAGCCACGACGATCTGGGAATTGTGGCAGGACAAGAATCGCGCCGCCATGAACTCGCACGACCATCCGGCGCTGGGCAGTGTCGGGGCATGGTTCTATCGGGCGCTCGGCGGCATCGACATGGAACCGGGGACGCAAGGCTATCGTCACCTGCGCGTTGCGCCTCAGATGGTGGAAGACCTCCGATGGGCGAGCGCCCGTGTCGACACGATCCGCGGCACGGTCGCCACTTCGTGGACGCACGCAGACGGCAAAACGACGCTGGAAATCACGATACCTGTGGGTAGCGACGCCGAAGCGGTGATCCCGGAGGACCCGCAGATGGCCGCGATAACGGTGCTCGAACGCGGGCGCCCGGTCTGGCGGGGCGGCAAGTATGTGCCCGGCAACGAGGGCGTGCAGGATGTGCGCAAAGCAGGCCACCTCTTCACCGTAAAGGTAGGCTCGGGCCACTATTCTTTCGAGGTCGTGAGCCGGTGGTAAGCGCCGGTATCCGGTCACACCGATGGGCGCGTCGTTGGAATCGTCCACACATGACCTGACTTGGGGGATTGATTGAGCATTTGGGTTTGGACTGCCGTCTTGTCGCTCGCCATGTCGTCCACAGCGCCCTCAACGCAAGGCCCGGACGGTGCTGCCATCTTCGGTCGTCAATGCGCCGCTTGCCATCGCCCGAACAGCGGAACGCGGGCACCCTTGCCCGAGGTTCTGCGCGCCATGCCCCGGGAGAACATTCTGCGAGCGCTTGAAGACGGCAACATGAGAGACCAGGGTGAACTCTTGAATGAAGCCGAGAAGCTGGCGGTTGCTGTGTATCTGGGAAAAGAAACGGCGCCCCAGGAGCATCTCCACGGATTTTGCTCGAGTCGTGCGCCCTGGGTTCAGGATGACCCGCAATGGAACGGATGGAGCACCGGACTGGCCAACCATCGTTTTCAGCCCGCCGCAGCCGCCGGACTCGCCAAGACCGATGTGCCGCGGCTCAAAGTCAAGTGGGCGTTCGGGTACACCGGCTCCTCCGCGATCAATTCTCAACCGACCGTTTTTGCCGGCCGGGTTTTTGCCGGCACGGAAGACGGGACCGTCTATTCGCTTGACGCGCGAACGGGCTGCATCGAGTGGACGTTCAAGGCTCAGGTAGGAGTCCGGTCCGCAGTGGTCATTGACCCAGCCACTCGCCTTGCCCTATTCGGCGATATGGCCGGCACTCTGTACGCCGTGGACGCTCAGACCGGACAGCCCGTTTGGAGCAAGCGTGTCGATCAGCACGTCGGGGCAAGGATAACCGGGGCACCGGTCTTGATCGATGGCCGTCTTTTCGTCCCGGTCTCGTCCGACGAGGAGGGCCGCGCCGCCAATCCCCACTACGCGTGCTGCACGTTCCGCGGCAGCGTGGTGGCATTGGAGACGAAGACTGGAAAAGAGATCTGGAAGACCTACACCATTCCCGAGAAGTCCCACCGCGTCGGCGTCAACGTCGTGGGCGTTCCCATCCTGGGACCTTCCGGCGCGGCAGTCTGGTCGGCGCCGACAGCGGACCTCAAGCGCCGCGCGATCTACTTTGGCACAGGAAACAACTACTCGGATCCTCCGGATCTGAACTCCGACGCTGTCATCGCGCTCGACCTGGATAGCGGCCGGCGCCTGTGGACGCGCCAACTCACTCCAAGCGACCGCTGGAACATCGCCTGTCTGGTCAAAGAGACCCAGAACTGTCCCCCGCAAGCCGGCGACGACTACGACTTTGGCGCGTCCCCCATGTTATGTCCCCGTGGAGACGGTCACGAGCTCCTGATCATCGGGCAGAAATCCGGCTTGGTCCATGCCCTCGACCCTGACCGTAAGGGTGAGATCATCTGGCAGACGCGAATCGGGCAAGGCGGACCGCTGGGAGGAATCGAGTGGGGCGGCGCTACGGATGACGAGTTCGCCTACTTTCCCCTTTCCGACTGGCGGGACTCACAGCCCGAAGTGGGCGGCGGGCTCTTCGCCTTGCGCATTGCAACCGGCGAGAAGGTGTGGTACGCGGCTCCTGCGAAGCCCGCCTGCGTGAAACTTCCGGGATGCAGCCAGGCCCAGTTTACCCCGCCGACAGCGATCCCGGGCGTGGTCTTTGTGGGTTCGCAGGACGGCCACTTGCGCGCCCATGATTCCGCGAGCGGAGCCGTCATCTGGGACTTCGACAGCGTGCGCGACTTCGAGACTGCGGACGGCATTAAGGCGCGAGGCGGCTCCATCGGCGCTCCAGGACCGATCGTGGTGGATGGCACAGTATTTCTTGACGCCGGGTACGGCGGTCTACACGGGAACGTACTGCTGGCTTTCTCCGTGGATGGGAAATGAGCGTCGCACCCACATCGCTCGTTAGCTCGGGAGATACACGCGCGGCCCAAACAGCTCTCTTCGGAAGAGGCGGCGCAGACTGGAATACCAAGCCGTTTACTGGGTTGAGGACGGTGTCATCGAGCGCTTAGGACGCACTGCCGCGCGAGATGACCGAAATCGCGAGAAGTAACAATCCGATTCCTGACCACGAATAGGCATACGTGGATCGTGCGGTGCCCTTCCATTCGCCCGTGAGGGCACCCCACAGGTTCGCCGTGATAATGATCATGGCCATGAAAAGCGGCCACCCGATCACTCCGCCCAGTGCGCCCAGACCGGTCGCGCCCACGCCGTAAATGGCGATGCCCGCGAACCACAGGAAGGCCATCAGCACACTGCCCAACCAATACGCTCTCGGAGTGCCAGGTTTCGTGAGCAGTCCCCAAGTGCGATTCTTGCCGAGCAGGTAGACGCAGTATCCGGCATTGGCCACGAAACCGGCAGTTAGAGCCACGGCCCAAACCAGGTTCGAGGCCATCGCGGGGTGGGCACCGGACTTCAGTGTAAGCTCCTGGAGGTTCTTCCCGAATACGAAACTGAAATTAAGCATGGGCGAGAAGACTCCGGACAGAACGCAGATCAGTAGACCTAGCAGGAATCGAGACCCGCTGGATTGCTTGACCGCTGCGGCCTTTTCCCGCTCGCGTCGGCTGCCGGCGATGGCGCAGAGCAGGATCCCGGCGACGACCAACACCATGCCGAGCATCAGCGCGTAGCCTTGGCGCGTAAAGAGGCGCTCGGGGTCGAGCACGATCAGCGGCAGCAGCGATCCAATGGAGGCCGTAAGTCCGAGGATAATGGCGAAACCCAGGCCCATGCCCACCGCGTCGATACCCAATCCAAAGAAAACTGAGCCCACTCCCCAGCCGAAGCCGAAGAGCGCCACCTTCACGAGCGATCCTCGTGAGGCCATGCCAAGGATCTCGGCACCATGCGGCACGGTCGTCAAGGTCAGGAGCCACGGCAGCACCAGCATGCCGGCCACCGAGTACACGAGCCAGGTGTTCTCCCAGCGCCAGCCGGGCATGCGCTTCATGGGCAACGTGAAGCTGCCCTGCAACACGCCGCCCAGCAAGACGAACACGATACCAATCCCCACCGCGGCAGCCAAAGTTCCCCCTCGCAGGTTTGCGTCGATGACGCAAGGAAGGCGAGCGCCCCGCCTACATCGCCGTGTAGCCTGCGTCGACCATCAGCGAAGCTCCAGTGATGTAAGAGGCCTCGTCGGAGACCAGAAAGCAAATCGGATAGGCCACTTCGCGCGGACTCCCCACGCGTCCCAGGAATGCCTTCGCCGACTCGGTACGGCTGAACTCCTCCACTGTCGAACCGATCTTCTTGATGTGGCGCAGTGAGGCTGGGGTCAGAATCGTGCCCGGACATACGGCGTTCACTCGAATGTTGAAGGGTCCGAGATCCATGGCCATGTTGCGCGTCATCTGCACCAGGGCAGCCTTCGTCGCGCTGTAGACAAAGAAGTCAGGCTGGGCGCAGTAACTCGAGATCGAGCCCACGAGGACGATAGCTCCACCCGCCTTCTTCATGGGCTCGATGGCGTAGCGAGTCACCATCGCGGCCCCGATCACATTCACTCCGAGCGACCTGTGCCAGTCCTCGACTGTCGCCTCAAAGCCCTTGAGAACGAAGGCAGCGGCATCGTTCACCAGGATATTCACCTGTCCGAAGGCGGCCAGCGCTTCATCCGTGATCTTCCTTGCATCCTCTTCGCGTGAGACATCAGCCTTCACGAATCGCGCTTGCCCGCCCCGCTCGCGGATGCCCTCGGCGGCGGCCTCGCCGTTCTGCACATCGATATCCGCCAGCACAACCTGAGCGCCTTGTTCGGCTAACAACTCCGCCGTCGCCTGGCCGATACCGGAACTTGCGCCCGTGACGATCGCTACTTTGTTGGTAAACCGCATCGGAGAATCCTAACTTACACCAGATTTTTCTGGCCAGACTGGCGCCTGGTTCTGCCACCATTCACCCCACGCCGATGCACGGCGCTCCGCCAGCGAGGTCGCTAGATCTTGAGGAGCATCGCCGTGTAACGCGCCGGTTTCTCGAGTGTTACGATGGTCTGCGCGCCTGCCGGCCTGACGGCCAGTTCCTTCTCTTCCGGCCACACCACGTGAGCACTGTGAACCTTCAACCTTTTCGGGTCTAGTCGAATCTCCACCCTCTCCACTCCCCGGAATTCGCCCTCCGTGGCCAGTTCCAGGGTGTTAAGGACTTGGACCAAAATGGATTCACGCTGGGCGTCGTAAAACAACGTACCGTGCACGTACTCGGAGAACGGTTGCGGCAGTATTTCTGCGATCGGCACGGGGACCAAGGCCCGCATCAAGGCGGGAATCCACCGGCGGATCCAGAAGGCGCGCCACTGCATGGCCCAGAAGATCGGAATCCCGAGGTATAACGCCTGTCCCTTCCCCAAGCGATTGTGTGAAACCGCTGTACCGGCGGTCTCTGTGCCGGGAGGGGGAGGGCCCCAGTTGAACCATTTGTTATGCGCCAGGTCCTCCACCATGAAGGGCAGGCGGTAGCGCATCACTTCTTGAGCAGTCGTTTTCTTCAGACGCACGAAGGACCCCGGCAAGCCGACGGTGCTCACGTCCAGCATCTTCGCTAGAGGATGCCCGGTTGACTCGAGGTAAGTCGTACTGAAATCTCCCGGCCGCAGACGGCCCTTGGCATCGTAGGCATACTTGCGCTCCTCGGTGTCGTAGTCCACACCCAGGACGTCCGCGAGAGCGAAATTCGAGCGCTGCTTCCGATTCTCATCGCGCTGGCCGCACCGGTGGCTGGCCACGAGTGTTCCGCCGTTCCTCACCCAGTTCCGAATGATCTCCGCCTGAGCATCGGAGAGTACTTCCACCTCCGGCAAAACCAGCGTCTCGAACTTCACCAGGTGCTCCGCGGTCACTCGAAACTCGGGTAGACTCTCAACCGGCCGGCCGGCGAAAGTGAGCGACTCCACCGCGCCCACCGTGGAATGGCGGAAGTCCAGAGGAAGCTTGGCCGCGTCGAGCAGGGCGCGAGTGGAATTGCTGTACCAGACCGCCGTACTCAGCACCGGCTGGATGCCGGCGAGCCGCGCATCAACGTTTCGCACATCCGCCCAGTTTTCTTTGGCCACTGCGAACCAGCGCTTCGAGAATCCCTCGCCGTCGAGGTCGCTCACAACCGGTGCGTTGCCGACAAAGAAAGTGCGAGCGTTCTGCACGATCAGGGCGTCGGTTTGCACGCGGGCGATCGAGCCGGGGTAGAGGTCGAGGTAGCCCTGACGACTGAACGTCCCGGCCTGGTAGTCAGGACGCCCGAAACCGCGCATCAGGATCGACCCTGCTGAGATGCCAGTGTGCGTCGTAATGGGCTCGGCGTAGATGAAACTGACCCGTTGCATGACATCGTCGGGAAACGATTCGGGTCCGCCGTTCAGCGACACCACCAGGTTCGGGCGATGCTTGAGGGCGGCGGCCAGGATTTCGTCGAGCATGGCGGTCATGCTTCTCTTCTGATGCCAGCGGTAACGCGCCTCCCAGCCCTCGGGCGTCTTGAATCCTTCGCGATAGGGATCACCGGCATGCTCTCGGTCCCAGGCTTCTTCCGTGTACTTGCAGAAGCAGAACGGACTGCGGCCGTTGCCGTTATAGAGAATGAACTGCATGCCGAAGATGTCGATGAACAGCTCGTCGACCTCATAACGGGAGAAGATCTCGTCGATCATGCGCAGGACATACTGGCGGTACGGGCTGTCGAGGCAGGTCATGTACCAGCTCGGCCTCGACCCTTGCATCCAGCGCTCGGGCTCACCCTGGTCGTTCACCCAGGCCCAATCGGGATGAGCGAGCACGCTCTGGTTGTTGAATTGCAGGCAATAGTAGGCGCACGCCGACATCCCCAGCTTGTGAGCGAGCGCGACCTCGGTACCGAAGAGGTCGCGATCGAGATGCGGATGGCGGACGGCGACGTCGCTCGAATAGTAAGCGTAGCCCCAGTGGTCCTGCGTGTAGAACATCACCGCCTCAGCGCCCGCGTCGCGCGCCGCGTGCAGGGCGCCATCGATGTTGATGTTGAAGCGCTCTTCCGGAGGCGTGTGGAACTCCCACTCCATCATGCGGTAGGTCTTCTGGGGTGAGACGATTGCGGGCTTCCCGTGCTGGGCGTCCGTGAGGCCAGGATCGTGATTGCGGGTTGCGGCTCCGGGCGCGGTGGTTCCCAGTCTGGCCGTTCCCAACGACGGCCAGCCCGGGATTGCCATCGCGGCCCCTGCCCCAGCCACTTTCAGAAACGTTCGCCGGCTTGACCTCGACCTCGGATGTGCGCGCATCTAGTAATTGTTGGCCGACTTGACGGCGTCACTCGATACGCCGCCGTCAACCTTGAGCGGGGTACCGGCGGCGTGCAATTCGTTGCCGAACAGGTTGATGTCGCGAGTTCGCGCACCCGTTACTCTCAGGAACAAATCCGTTCCCGGAAGCGCCTGCGAATTCACAATCGTGGCGCCGTCCACCCGGTCCAGGACAATTCCTGGGAACTCCGGCTTGGCAGGCGCTCCGGTAAACCCCTCGACCTTCAACCTATTGATGTCCTCAAAGTACAGGGCACTCTGCCATTTTGCGGATTCGGGTTTTTCCCACTGCACCTGGAGGTCTTTGAGCTTCACGTTCTTCGCGTAACGGAAATACATGGCGTGAACCGAGCGGTCGTAAGCCGCGGCGGGGTCCGTGGACTGGTACAGCTTGATGTTTTCGAGGTTGATGTCTTCCAGCCAACTGTTCGGATGCCCCAGGATCAGGCAGGACCCCTGTCCGTGCGCGATGATGTTGCGCAGGATAACGTGCCGAATGATGCCCGCCGGCGGCTCATCGGGTTTCAAGGGCAGGCCCAGGCTTTCACTGCGCCTTTGCACCGTGAAGTAGATGGGATCGCCGTTGCCCCACCAGAACCAGTCGAATCGATTCGTATTGACCACGATGTTCGAGATCACGACGTTCTCGACCACGCCGCCGTCGTAGACCATGAAGGCGATGCCCCGGTTCGAATGGGTGATCACCACATTGTCGATAGTGACATTGCGGACGGCCACCGAGTTGCCGTCGCAGAACTTAATGGCGCTCGAGGACGAAGAGAGGCGGCAGTTGGTGACCGTAATGTTCTCGCAGGCCTTGGGCGGCCCGCCCGAAGCGGCGGAAGAATAGAAGACGATAGCGTCGTCGCCCGTCTCGATGACGCTGTTCGAAATAATCACGTCCTTGCAGCCATCCGGATCGATGCCGTCCGCCCAGACAGCAAGCTTCTGATCGGTGTGGATGTAAACCCCGTCGACCCGCAGCCGCTCGCAGGCGTAGGGGTAGATGGTCCAGCTCGGCGAATTGATGATGGAAAGACCTGCGATGCGGACGTCTTTGCAACGGAGCAGCTTGATCATATGCGGGTAAATCTTCCGCACGCCCAATCCCTTCGGAAAGGATCGCATCAAGGGGAAACCGGCCGCCTGGGCGGCTTTAAGGTTGTCGCGGATGTAGCCGTCATCGATCACGTTCAGGCGCCAATCATACTTGGCCTGCCCATCGATGGTGCCGCGGCCCTCGATGGTGATGTTCTCGAGATCCTCGCCCACCAGCAAGCCGTCCGTGTCAAAGGCCGAGTCCTCTTCGGCTCCGTAGAGTGTGGCTCCGGAGGCGATATAGAATCGAACGTGGCTGCGCAGGTGGAGAGTGCCAGAAGTGTAGTCGCCAGGGGGAAGATAGACCGTGCCGCCGCCCGCCCGAGCGCAGGCATCAATGGCTTTTTGAATGGCGGAGCGGGCATTGCCGGACTTCTTGCCCGTGGCGCCGTACGTCTTGACATTGAAGACCGGCGGAGCCACTTGCGCGCCTGCGACGGGACCCCAAAGCACCACCAGGAGGACAAGAACCCCGTGCGTGATCTTCCTTGCGAGTTGCGCTAGCATTTTCTTCCCTCCCGATGGTCCGACTGGCGCGTGTGAATCCGAGGCCGCGGCGAGAGAACCGACTTTGGGCTAAGAGTGCAGCACCGAATAGGGCACGACTTTAGGAGGCTGGATTCGCGATCCTTGTTAGTTTATCTGATAACCTGTAAAGAATATTTACAGCACAATCGAACTGCGTTTATAATCTGGCCATCTCCCGGATGTCAACGGCTTTCTGCTAATCTCGGAGAGGATAAGCAGCTCGAGCCGGGCAGAGGTTTGCGCTTCAGGCAGCCACCGTGACCATGAGCCTCGTATCCTGATCCGCTCGACTCACCATGAAGCAAGACACAGCTCAAAGAGCTCGAGTCTCGGCGATCTTTGGGACCGCAAGGGATGGCCGGCGCGGCTTCCGTGGCTCGTTCCCGGTTCGTCTCCCCAGGACCGCGAGGATCGCCGCGGCGCTCTGCGGGGCGCTCATCCTTCTCTGGTCTGCGGACAGATTCGCACGCAGCGCGGAAAACAAGGAGAAGCCTTTCACCACTTTCACCGATGTGACAAAAACATCGGGGCTCGCTTCCTTCAAGATCATTTGCGGAGATAAGGTCACTGACTTCCTCATCGACGTCAACGGAGAGGGCGCGGCGTTCTTCGACTATGACAACGACGGCTACGAGGACATCTATCTAGTGAATGGCTCGTCCCGGTCGCTGGATAAGGCCGGACATCCTCCCCACGACTTCCTCCTGCACAACAACGGCGACGGCACGTTTACCGACGTCACGGAGAAAGCTCACCTCGGCGACACGGAGTGGGGCGGCGGCGTGGCGGTCGGTGATTACAACAACGACGGCTATCTGGATCTTTACGTCACGAACTATGGTCCCAATCGGCTATACCGCAACAATGGCGATGGCACTTTCACGGACGTTGCGGAAGCGGCGGGCGTAGCCGATGTCCACTGGCCCTATCCCAAGTGGAGCATGGGCGCAGCCTTTGGGGACATTGACAACGACGGGTATCTTGACCTGTACGTCACAAACTTTGCGAAGTTCTACTACCAGCCGGATCGCCCTGCGCCGAGCCCTACCAGCCCTTGCAAGATGAAGTCCGTGCCTATTGCCTGCGCCCCTGACCAATACGAGGGTACCCAGGCTCTGCTCTACCACAACAACGGGGACGGAACCTTCACGGACGTGACCCAGTCCGCCGGAATCACTCAGAAGGTTCCCGGGCGCGGCTTTGCGGTGGTCTTCTCAGACTTCAACAACGAGGGTCATCAGGACATTTACCAGGCCAATGATTCCGGCCCTAACTTTTTCTACGTCAACGATGGCAAAGGCCATTTCACCGACGCCAGTTGGACGTCCGGCACCGCTGTGGACGGTATCGGTAACGCCTTGGGCTCGATGGGCGCCACCGTCGGTGATGTGAACCATGACGGGCTGCCCGACATCTTCGTGAGTCACTTTGTGGATCAAGCGAACACCCTCTACATCAACGAAGGGGATCACATGTTTTCGGACCAGACCCAGCCTTTTGGGCTGTGGTCGATCGGATACCACTATAGCGGCTGGGGAACCAAGTTTGAGGATTTCGACAACGATGGCTGGCTCGATCTGTGGATCACCAACGGCCACACGATGGAGCAACTCGAGCAACATTACCCGGAGGATCCGTTTGCCGAGCCCAATTACGTCCTCCGCAACGTGGACGGCAAGAAGTTTGTGGATGTCTCGGAGCTCGCCGGAATCCGCAAGCTTCCCGCCAAGGTGGGGCGAGGAACTGCCTTCGGCGATTTCGACAATGACGGGAACGTCGACGTACTGGTGATCAACAAGAACGAACCTCCCACCCTGTGGCACAACGATGGCGGAAACGGACGGAACTGGATCACGGTCAGAACGGAGGGCGTGAAGAGCAACCGGTGCGGAATCGGAGCACGCATTCTGGCCGCCGCGGACGGCGTGCGCCAGTCCTTCGAAGTGCGAGGCAGCGACAGCTATCTTTCGAGCAACGATCTGCGGGTGCACATCGGCCTGGCGGATTCGAAAGCCGCTGACCTGGAAATCCACTGGCCGAGCGGCCAGGTTGACAAATACCCCGGTGTTGCGGCCAATAAGTTTTACTTGGCGAGGGAGGGCGACTCACTGAAGCCTGATCCCAGGGTCAAGCCGGCGCGCCGGAATTCGAATTAGGCCGGCCGTTTCGAAGGGAATCGCAGATGTATCTCAGACTCGCACTCTTGTTGGTCCTTTTGCAGACTCTTGCTTCAAGGCCAGTCCGTGCCCAGACCGCCTCGGACGCCGAGGTCGAGCAGCATTTCCAGATCGCCGAGGACGCCGCGAAGGCAGGCGACTATGCCAAAGCGGTGGCTGAGTACCAGACCGTCCTCAAGCTGAGGCCCAATCTCGTGGCTGGGCAAGCGAACCTGGGCCTTGTCTTCTATGTGCAAGGCAAGAACGAAGAAGCGATTGGCGCGTTGGAACGGGCCGTCGAGCTCCAGCCCGATCTTCTAGCAGCCAATCTCTTTCTGGGGATGGCGTACGTGCGGACGAATCGCTATCAGGAGGCTTTGGAGCCCCTCACCAAGGCCATTTCCTTGCGGCCGGACGAGAAGCGCGCGTATCTCAACCTGGCCCTCAGCTACAACGAATTGGGCCGCGATGAAGACGCTCTCAAAGTAATGCAGGATGCTGAGAAACACTTTCCCGACGACGTCGAGGTGTTGTACAGCCTGGGCAGGATCTATACGACACTCATGACGAAGACTTACAAGAAGATGGCCCAGGTCGATCCCGATTCCGACCGTTATCATCAGGTCCTCGGCGCCTCTTATGAGGCTCGACACGAAACTCGAATTGCCATCGAGGAGTACAAGAAGGCGATCGCCAAGAATCCCGACATGCCCGGCCTCCACTATTCACTCGGCAGCATTTGCTGGAAGGAAGCCGACTGGCCGCAGGCCGAGGATGAGTTCCGAAAGGAACTGCGGATTGCTCCGGAGAACTACCTGGCGGCATGGAAGCTCGGCAATGTCTACCTGAATCAGCGGCGGTATGACCAGGCGTTCGTCTACCTGCGGAAGGCGATTCAGCAGAAGCCTGATTTGGCGCAGGCACATCGCGACTTGGGCAGGGCGCTGTTGCAGACTGGCGACTACCAGCAATCAATCCGGGAGCTGAAGAAGGTCATCGCCATGGCGCCCGACGAAGCCACGTCGCACTTTCTCCTGGCCCAGGACTACAAGAAGCTTGGCAGGATTGACGATCAGCGGAGTGAACTGGAGCTATTTGAAAAGCTGAGAAAGGCCGAGCAGGAACGCGGCAGGGTCAACCTGCTCGATTCCGGGACTCAGGGCGAGCGCAAACCGGAGGCTCCGGAGGGCTTGCCGGACGAGCCGTAAGCCTCGTTTGTTTGGGGTCTCGGGACGGTCTCAGCCGGTGGCTGGCTCGCGCATTATGCGGCGGAGTGAGCGGAACGGAAAAGGTCTCTTAGCAAGATGGTTTCGCTGACGTTGTCCACCCGGTTGCAGCCCATCCAGTCCATCCAAACGTACTCGAGGACCACGAAGCCGGCGTAGTTCGCGCGTCTCATTGCCTTGAGCACCCGCGCATAGTCAATGGTGTTCTCAGCGACGGAAGCCTGGAGTTTCCCCTTACAAGCCCCGCGAGCGTGAAAGTGCGAAGCCGAGGCCATCAAAGGCTCAATCTCGTCGTCGGGAAAACCCTGAAGCGTGAAGTGGGTGTAATCGAGGGTTAAAGTGAGGCCGGAGACCGACTCGACGAGCCGCTTCGCCTGAGCCGGTGTGGGCGCAATGGATCCTACATGCGCCTCCACTGAGAAAGTGACGCTCATCTGTGCCGCAGCCTGGGCTCGCCAGGAGAGTTCCTCGACGCAGCGTTTCAGCGAGTCCTCGTAGGTTTCCGAGTCGAAATGTACTCCGGGAAGAAGCGTCACATGCTTCGCGTTGCAGCGAAGGGCAAACTCCAGGACGCGGTGGAAAAACTCCGCCGCGGCGCGACGAACCGTTGCGTCCGGATGATTGACCGCATTTTCCTCAAAGACCCGTCCGGGCTGGCCGAAAACGTCGGCGATCTCCAGGCCGTTATCACGGAGTGCGGTGGAGACCCGCGCCGCAGACTGGGACACGTGGGAAAGCGCGTCGGCGGGCTCTAAATGAGAGCGCCCGGCAAAAAGCCCGATGTCCAGGGCGCGCATCTCAAGGTCTCGCGCCAAGCGGAGCACCTGCTCCCACTTGAGCTTCGGGAAGCTGTAATCAGCAGTCGCCAGCTTGAGATCCATGATTCCTTCCACTTCGAAGTAGGGCGCTTCTGGAACCCTCATTGACGCGGCTCGTTCTGGTTCATCTGGCCCGGGCCGCGACTTTCGGGTCCTTACAACCCTTTAGACCAAGACGAATTGCCTGGATACCTTCGGAGAGCGCGCGTTGCAGCAGCCAGAGATCGCCGGAGTAACTAATACAACGGAAGCCTTGCTGCACGCGCTCGATCGCGGCCTCGGGGGTATCGGCCAGGATACCCACCGGCGTTCCATGAGATTCGGCCGCCTTGAGAATGCAGGAGACGGCCGCCTCGAAGCTTGGATGCCGGTATTCTCCAGGGATGCCAAGGGACAGCGAAAGATCGAGAAAACCCACCCAGATGAGATCGACCCCCGGGACGTTCAGGATCGCGTCGATATTCTCCACTCCCAGCGAGGTTTCGATAAGCAGTCCGCAAACCACGGCACGGTTGGCCGCCTCGATCTTGGCCGCAACGTCGCCCGGCTGAAAATCGTCGTGAGCGATCGAAAAGGCGGCGCCCCGGCCACCTTCGGGGTGGTAGCGGCAGGCATGTGCCACCTTGGAGGCGTCCTTCGCCGTCTCGACCTTGGGAACAATTACTCCGCTGGCGCCAACGTCGAGTAGGGGCGCGATCAGGTGGTATTCGGCGGCCGGGGGTCGCACGAGGACCGTCAGGTCGAGACCGCGCGATTGCGCCAGCAGGCTTCTGACCGTGTCGATGCCGAAACCGCTGTGCTCCATGTCCAGGACAACGAAGTCTACGCCGGTGCTGGCGAGTAGGCGGGCGACGCCGGGCGTGTTGAATTCAAAGACCCATGTACCGGTTGCGACCCCGCCTACCCGCAGGGTCTGCTTAAGACTTAGCGTGTTCAATGGCGTCCCCTCGAGGCGGTGCATTCCACCGCCTCCGGTTCGCGTCCAGCTTCGCCTGCATCGTTGGCTTATCCAAAACGTAACGGTTCACGACATGCTTTGGCCTATCCCCTCTCAGGACGGTCAGCACGGACTGGACGGCCGACTCGCCCATCAAGCGGAAGCACTCGTCAGTCCAGCAGAGCGAATGAGGGGTGACGATAAGATTGTCGAGGCCGAGCAGGGGATCGTCCGGTGCGATCGGCTCCGCCTCGAACACGTCCAGGGCTGCGCCACGGATCCGGTGCTCTTTCAGGGCCCGGCACAAAGCGGGCTGGTCGACAATGGCGCCACGCGCCGTATTGATAAAGAACGTGGTGGGTTTCATCCAACCGATTTCGCGCTCTCCGATCAGATGCCGCGTCTGGGGCGAAAGCGGACAGTTGATACAAACGAAATCGCTCTCCTTCATGAGCGTCTCGAGATCGACGAGTGCAACGCCCAGGTCTGCAGCCTCTTCGGCCTTGACGAAAGGGTCCGTGGCCACCAATCGCATTTGGAATGGAGCGAGTAAGCGAAACAACTCCCGTCCAATGTTGCCGAAGCCGACAGAGCCCAGCGTCAGTCCGGTCAGTCCCACCGACTTAATGCTGAGCTTCTCCTTCCATCTCCCACGGCGCACCAGGCTGTCTTTGGCCGGCAGTTGATGCGCCAACGCCAATACGAGGGTTAGTATCCCAGACGCCATGGGTCGGCGTACACCATCCGGTGTGGTCGTCACGATCACGTCCCGGTCGGACAAGGCGCCCAGATCCAGCATGTCGTAGCCCACGCCCAGCCGGGCCACAACACTCAGGTTGAAATCGGAGCAGTCCATCGTCCGCCGTGTGTAGGCGGGCGCCAGGGAAATGATCGCGTCGTAACCGGCGATCTGTTGCGAAGTGACCTCGGGCGTGAATTCGGCAAAGAACTCCATCGAAACCCGCGGCGTCTCTCGAAGCTCGCGAAGTCCGATGTCTCCCAGACTCAGCTCGCCTGCGGGCGTCAGAAAGTCTCGCGTGAGTCCCACGCGAAAGCCCTTCATTCTCCCTCTTTCTTGATCAACAGAAAGCAGACCGAGATTGGTCTCAAATCCGACGGAGCGTTCCCTAACTGAGTCCATGCCACGGTGTAAATGGCGCTACCGGCCAATGACGCTTCTGGCCTGGACGCGCTCGCTGGCTCCGCTTCACGCGCCCAAGCGTTCTCCTTGGATCAGGGCCCTCTTCTTCGCGAGCTCCAACGCACTACCCAGGTGGCGGCGCATTGCGTCCGCGGCGGCCTGAGGATCGTGCCCTGAAATGGCAACGAGTATCGCGCGGTGTTCCTCCAAGTCCTTCTTGCGGTCAGGGACCACGTTCACCAGCGCCTTACGGGTCTCCCAAAGCAGCCCACCGACAATCGAGATGATCTCGAGCAACAGGCTGTTGTGAGCGGCTCGGGCAATGTTGTTGTGGAACTCGTACTCCGACACCAGATATGCGTCCTTCTTGTCGTCATCCAGGTTCGCGGCCATGCTTTCAATATGAGAGGCCATCGCTTGGACTTCCGATTCTGAAGCCCGCGTGGCCGCGAGGCGCGCCAGCACTGCCTCCAGCATCATCCGGAACTCGAAGATTTCGTCCAGACTGATCCGCTTCATCAGCATGAGGAACGTCAGGGGCATCGACAGGATCTTGGAGGTTGAGTCGCTGATGTAGGTGCCGTCACCAGGTATGGCGCGCAGAATCCCAAGAATACTCAGCGCCTTGTAGGCTTGGCGGAGAGAGGGGCGGCTGATGCCTAGGAGCTTCGACATCTCCGGCTCGGGTGGTAACTTACTTCCTGGTTTCAGAACCCCCTGCTCGAGCAAATCCTTCAGGCGGTCTACCACCAACTGGGTTACGTCCGTCCTCTTCAGGGGCTTGAGGGCCGCGTTGAGGGCGCTGTCTTGGATTTCTTCTGCCGATCGGGCGTTCAGGCCACTTTGGCGCATCCTACTCCCTTCAAAGCCCCTATCACGTTGATTTCAGAGTTGATTTCTCTGCGCGCAATCCCACAGTCCTGAAGCATCAGTTGATAGCAAAGTTCCGCAGATTCGTTGACAAGGCTCAATTGAGTGTGTGATAGTCACGCGACTTTGTTAGCATTAATGACAAATCATGCATACCATACATTACGCGTCAAGAATCGTCAAACGTTCCCCGACCAGGGGGGTTCAGAGACAGAAGCCTAAGACTCGCCTACTGCCTTTCGTATCATTATACTACGGTCCAGACCCTGGCGAGTCTAAGGGAGGGAAGCCCAAATGAGCCCCGTGTCACGTCGCGCGTTTCTGAACAAAGCTGGTCTGGCGGCGATGGCTCTTGGTCCTGGGGCGAGAACCGGCGAAGCCGGAGCCTTCGCATCTCCAAGCCCGACTGGAGGCGATTCGAGCCAGACTGAAAGCACGCGGTACGGCGTCGTGCGATGCGTCACCGAGTGGGCCTATTCCTCAGGTAAGGCCTACCGAGACCCCTTCAATGACTTGGAGCTCACCCTAATCTTCACGGACCCAAAAGGACTCGAGCAATCCGTGCCGGCGTTTTGGGCCGGTGACCAATCCTGGCGAGTCCGCTACAGCCCGGCTTCACCGGGCCGCTACGCATACCGCACGGTTTCCACCGACGCCTCAAACCCCGATCTCCACGGCAGGAGCGGAGTATTGGAAGTCTCTCCCTACAGCGGAGATCATCCACTGCGAAAGCACGGACCCATCCAGGTCGGCGGCGATCACCTGCACTTCGAGCATGCGGACGGCACGCCGTTCTTCTGGCTGGGCGACACCTGGTGGATGGGACTCTGTCATCGTCTGCGCTGGCCGGAAGATTTTCAGAGACTCGCGGCCGATCGCGTCAGGAAAGGCTTCACGGTGGTTCAAATCGTGGCGGGACTCTACCCCGACATGCCGGCATTCGATCCGCGAGGCGCGAACGAAGCCGGCTATCCCTGGGAGAAGGACTACCGCCGGATCAATCCGCATTATTTCGACATGGCCGATGCGCGTATCCAGGAACTGGCCGAATGCGGACTCGTCCCTTGCGTCGTCGGTTGCTGGGGTTACTTCCTGAAGTTCATGGGCATGGCGAAGCTGAAGCAACACTGGCGATACCTGGTCGCTCGTTGGGGCGCTTATCCCGTAGTCTGGTGTCTCGCAGGTGAAGGTACGATGCCTTATTATCTCTCGACCACCAAAGACCAGGACGTGATCGCGCAGAAGAGCGGTTGGACAGAAATCGCCAAGTATGTCCGGAACGTTGATCCTTACCATCATCCCGTGACCATCCATCCCTCGCTCACGGCGCGCGATACGGTCGACGACCAGGCCGTGCTTGACTTCGATATGCTTCAAACAGGTCACAGCGGCGGCAAGAGTTATCCCAAAACGCTCGATCACGTGACGGAGGAGCTCACGCGCCGTCCGCGCATGCCGGTTCTGGTGGGCGAGGTCAACTACGAAGGCATTCTGGACGGCAGCCGGCACGACGTGCAACGGTTCATCTTCTGGGCGTCCATACTAAGCGGCGCAGGAGGTCACACGTACGGCGCGAACGGGATCTGGCAGGTCAACACCGCCCAACAACCCTATGGCCCTTCGCCGTACGGTGGATGTTGGGGCGGGCCGCCGTGGGATGTGGCTGCCGCGCTGCCGGGGTCGGAACAGATCGGGATCGCCAAACGCTTGCTCGCCCGTTATCCGTGGTGGCGTTTGGAACCGCATCCCGAGTGGACCGAGCCTCGCTGGAGCAAGGACAACTACGAGCTTCCCTATGCTGCCGGGATCCCCGGCGAACTGCGAATCGTCTTCATTCCCGTCATCTTCACCCAACTCAAGATGAAGAGCCTTGAACCCGGCGTGCCTTACCGTGCGTTCTTCTTCGACCCGCGCACTGGCGACGAGCATCCGCTGGATGACGTGTCGGCGGATGCGCAAGGTGTGTGGCAGGCTCCGTTGCTGCCGACCTTCGAGCAATGGGTGCTGGTGATGGAACGGAAGACCTAGTCTCGCATGCATGAGCGCGTTCACCTGCGTCAGGCGAGGCGGAGGCACTGCAAGCCGTTGTACTCCGCGCATCAGTCATGAACAAGGAAGGGGAAGAATCGATCATCGCCGGCCGGAGCGACGCTCAGCCGGCGGCGCCCGTCGCGCTGCACGAACTCGTCTCAGCCAAGTGTGGTGCCCAGGGATTCAGCACCGGCACGGCCACATTTCAGCCTGCCGCCGAATTGCCGTGCCACAAGCACGCGTTCAGCGAAGCGGCAACGATCATGTCAGGAGAGGCCGTCTTTCGAGTGGAAGGCCGGCAATACCGGCTGCGTCCGTTCGATTGCATTCATGTTCCCGCCGGCGCCGCTCATGCAGCGCGCAACGCCTCTCCCCGCGAACTACTCATCGTGCACACGTCTTTCGCGACGCCGATGCCCAGCCGCGAATGGGTGGAGGACGCTTTCGCCATCGAAGACCGCCAGTTCTCCAACCCCAACGACAACGATCCGGAGCACATCGTGCGGTTTGAGGGCGCGCCGCGATACGGGCTGGCGGATGGCACGCAGTTTTGCGACCTCTTTGCCGGGCGCCACGGCGCCGCCGGAATCTGCGGCGGTTACGGCGAGTTCAACCCCGGTTCGTCGCTGCCCTGCCACATCCACGAGTTCGACGAATCCATCACCATCGTGGCCGGGGAGGCGATCTGCGAGGTGATGGGCCGGCGATACCGGCTGAGCGGCGGCGATACCGCATTTGTGCCGCGCCGGTGTCCCCACCGTTTCCTTAACGAGTCGCAAGGGCGCATGGCGATGGTCTGGGTGTACGCGGCGAGCGAGCCGGAGCGGGTGGTCGTTGAGACGCGTCGTTGTACCGGCTGGCGTCGCGCGGGCACATGGGATGCGGCCCCGGCCCACTGAACGTTCCAAGAAGCGTCCCCGTCCCGAGGTCGCGTGATGAATCGCAGACGGTTCCTGCTGACAGCGAGCGCTGTGCCGGCCGCGTTGAACTCTGCGGCCTCGGCCGCCCTCGGGCCGGCGCCAGACGACCGCACGCCTCGGGCGGCGCGGAACGGCGGCCTGACGCTCTCCAGCCGCGAGTTGGCGTGGCGCCTCGAGTGGCGCGACCGGAAGCTTAGCAGCACCCGCTTCGAGAACCGGCTCTCGGGCAGGACGTTCACTCTCTCTGACGTCCAGGAACTCGAGCTGATCTTCTCGGCATCCAAGTTTCGCGTCGAAATCCCGTGGTGGAAGTTCACCTTGGGGCCTGACCAAGAACCGAGGAATCCCAATCAGGAGCAGGGAGTCAAGCTGGGGTTTCATATGCCGGAGTTTGCCGACCATGACTGGGGCGCCACGGAAAACCTGCTACTCAGAAACCTGCGCGGGGTTGAGTCCCTTTCCGATCCGATCGCCTACGAGGGTTATGGATGGTTTCGCCGGTGGTTTGAGCTGCCGGCAGATGCGTTGAGCGAGGAGATCGTGTTCGTACTCGGAGGCTATGACTACCACGACTGGAAGGAATACTGGGTCTTTCTCAACGGCGTCGAAGTGGGGCATCGCGAGTCTGTGGGCCGCTGGAGAACGCCCGGGCAGTTCGCCGTGACGCCGGGAAGCAAAGCGCACTCGTCGATTCGCTTCGGGCCGGGAGGCAACAACCTGTTGGGCGTCAGGACGCGCGCCTACGAGAGGCGCTTTGGCGGGTTGAGCGATGAAGTTCTCCGTCACTATGTTTTTGAACCCGTCATCGTCGACCAATTCATTTCCGTCGGCACACCCAGCGATTCGATCGCAGACTTCGAAGTCCGGAATGTAATTATCGTGTCGGAGAGCGAGGCGATCGTTCACCTCGAGAGCGCTTCCCGTCCTCTGACGGTCTCGGCACGCTATGAACTCGACGGCGAGACAAGGCGCAAAGAGCTGGAGGTAAGGAACCGGGGATCCGAGCAACTGATGCTGCTTGACGTGCACCTCGACCAGTTCACCCTTGACGCGACCACCACGGAGGGCGGGCACGGGATTCCAGTGTTCGCCGGTGATGAAATCTTCTGCGCCATCGAACATCCGGCTGGAATCAACGCCGGCGACCACGGGCGCGTCAGGACAACGCACTTTCCCGGACGGTTTCTGCCGCCGGGCGGCAGTATCCGCACCCACGTTTCGCTGGTGAGCGTCTCCGAGCCCGGGCAGGCTCTGGACCATTTTGTCTCGTACATTCAAGAGAGGAGCCCTCGCAAGAAGAAGGTCATCTCGATGTATGACACCTTCGGCGTGAACAACCAGTGGGGCGCGTGCCCGATGCTCAGCGACGTGGAAATGCTCGAGGAGCTCAAGATTCTGGAGAAATGGCGCAGGCAAGGAGTGGCGCTGGACTATTTCGTTCCCGATACCGGCTGGATCGATCACAGTTCTGACCTGACCCAATTCGCACCGCAGTGTTTTCCAGGTGGCCCCGAGAAAATCGTGGAGGCCGCAAGCCAGGCCGGGATGAAGTTCGGCCTTTGGTTCCCGGTCAGTTGGGGCGCGATGTCGAACTCCGAAAACCCTGCGGTTTGGCCTGACCAGATTCCAACTCCAGGCGAGGAAGGCGAGCCTGGTCCGCCGCCGCTCGTCTACGAGAGCGGATACTTGAAGGAAGGCGGGGCTCCGGCCAGGCTCTGTATTGCGTCCGAACCGTATTTCACGATGTTTCGAAACGCCATCCAGCGTCACATCGGCGCGAACAAGCTGAGGTTTTACAAGCTGGACGGCATCAACAGTTATTGCAACAGCACCCGGCACGAGCATCTGCCGGGCAAGTACTCCGTCGAGGCGGCGTACAATCGCCTGATCGAGATTGCGCGCCGTGCTCGCGAAGCCGAGCCGGACATCACTCTCATCTGGTACTGGGGCGTACGATCGCCGTTCTTCGCGCTGCACGGCGATTGTATTTTCGAGTCCGGTCTCTACATGGAAGGCGCCGGAACAAGCTGGTTTCCGGCGCTTCATTACCGCGACTCCGTGTCGCTGAACCTGGACCAGAGCACGCGGTTCGCAAGCACGATACCGCCCATCAACAAGGACAGCCTGGGCGTTTGGCTCGCCGACAACCGCTGGGGGAACTTCATGGGCTCCGAGCGCTGGCGCGAGGGCCTGATCATGGATCTGGGCCGCGGCAACCTGCTCTTTCCCCAGCTCTGGGGCGACCTCAGCCTGCTTGACGATCGAGACGTCGAATTCCTGGCGTCGATGCAAGCGTTCGTGAAGCGGAACGAGTCCATTCTGTTGTCGCGGCGCCGCACGTTCGGCGACCCGTGGAACAACGAGGTTTACGGCTGGGCATACTTCAAAGGCGGCAGAGGATTGGTGTTCGCCAACAACGTCCACTTTGCCTCCCGCAAGCTCGAGCTGAACTTGGGTCCCGCATTCGGCCTCGACGTGAAGCCCGGGGCGGCTCTGGACGTGGTCTCGCACTTTCCTGAACGGCGAAGCGTTACCCGCGACGATGGCTCGCCGCTTCACTGCGGGGAGGGAAGCGAACTGTGGCTGCGCCCGTTTGAGGTACTGATGATGGAAGTTGGTCCGGCGGGCAGTAAGGACACGCCTGCGCCGCGGCGTGGCGTTTTCACGAGCCAGGCAGAAAGTCTCGGTCTCTCGCTGTCCTTGAAGTCCCTGCCGCTGGCCGCCTGGATGAACATCGAGTTCGCAGACGCTCAGCGCTTCGAGAGGGAAGGCATGAGGTACCGAGCGGAGGCGTTCGCGGCGATCCTTCCGCCGCTCGAAGGCGAGCAGCCCATTCTGGCCTTGGCGGTTCGGCTGCGAAAAGGCGGCCAGGAATGGCGGTATTCCCCGGTGGCTGCCGAGATTGTTCAAGTCGTGGCGCGCATCGGATCGGAGCATTTGGTTTTGATCCCCGTTCCTGACGGACGGCAGTTCGGGAACACTCAGAAAGCCGGTTGCTCCTGGGTCGTATACAAGGCCCGGCTGCGGCGGCAGTGGTCTGGCGAGAACGTGACGATCGCCATCCATTCCTATCTGCCCGTCGGCGTTGAAGCGCGCGTCGAAGGCTGGATCGTCAAGCAGTGGTGGCACGAGAGTGGACGGCCTTTGCCTGACGGGTTCTTTGCCAACGAGCCGTCGTAAGGACGGGCTTTAGATCAACCCGGCTCAAGTGGGCTCGGTTCTTGCCGTTTTCGGAAGATTGGTGCTGATCGCAAATAACATAGGTGGGCTTCGTTCCCAAAAACTGGTTTTCCCTTGACTGCCCTGTTCACACCCCGCTGCGGCTCATTTCCAGGGTCTCCGGAACCTATCTTGACACCTGTCTGATAGGCTGACATACTGCCCGCGGCCGAGGTAAGAGGTAAAGGAATCCGCAACCCCACTTCCCGGAGGTGCCGTTTGTTGAGATCAACGTGAAGTTTTCCGGGCAGGGGATTCATTGCCTTAAGCGGCCTGGATTTCGCGACAATTTTGCCTCCGCGGTTCCGCTCATGCGATCCTTCAACAAGACGATCTTTATCCACGCTGCCGCAGTACTGGCCGGTCTAGGGTTGGTCTTCCTTCTCACTCTGCGCTTGGATACCCTTAGTCGCGCGAACGTCGCAGACACCAGCGCCGGCAGCCACGAGGTCGTGCTGGGGCAAGCTGAGGCAGACGCCCTGTATGCCGTCACGGTGTCGGTTGCCGACATCAGCAAGATCCAAGGTAACGAGTCCTTCCACGTAACGGTCTCCGATGCCCAGGGCCCAGTGAGCGACAAGTGGCTGCACGCCGCGGATCTCGATTTCTATCTCACTTTGAGGGCGCGGGCGCGAGGTTCGGTTGTGGCAAAGCTGGAGGCTGCTCCGGGCACGGAAATACCGGCCCTGTACACCGCACTGAAGCGCGTAGCGGAGAAAACCGCCGCCGCAGGTGATCTCCCGGGCGTCGTCGCCGCCCAGCCAAACGGGACCTGGCAAGCCGCGCAGCGGTTCGTGTTCGGCCAGACCATCTACGGCGCCGCCGACGAGCGTCCGTACGCTCCCTCACCTGCTGAAGACGGCTACGCGGCCATGCTCAAAGGATTCCAATGGTTCCGGTTCACTTTTGACAGGAAGGAGCCGCGGCTTGTCTATTTCGTCCTGAACGTCACGGACCGCGATGTCCCTTACGACGTCGACGTCTTCACGCTCGGGAAGAACGCGGCAGGTGAGCCGGACGTGGTTCCTTACCGGGAAGGAATCTCCGTCTACAAGATCGAGGCGACGCAGAATTATCCCGGGCTCTACAAATTCCGCACCCGCATCCTGAAGCCGGGCCAGACGTACTACGTGCGGGTCGCGGCTGACCATCCCGCGTATCAACTCCGCACTTATGACTATCCCGTGCCGCCTTACACGGACCCGCGTCAGGCGGTGCGCACGGGCATGGATTTCCTGCTCAACATGGGCGACAGTTGGCTCTCGAACGAGCCGCGCCGAGGCACGGTGGCGCTGCGCACCACGATGGCTCACTCGGAGACTCACCTGTGCATCGCCTGCCATCCCACGCAATTCACCGCGCGCGGATACCTGACCGCGATCCAGAACGGCTATCCGCCCACCCAACGCAGCTCCCTCGAGTTCATTACCGATCGCATCTACAACAACAGCCGCCCGCTGTACGGTGAGCCTGGCACCAACTGGGTCCGCGTGATCTATTCGGCGCGCACGGTGGCCAGCCGCCTGCCGGTTATCGAGCATCTGTTCGAAACCAACGTGACGCATGATCCTCCGCGGGCCGGTTTCAACGTGCCCTACGGCAACTTCCTGAAGATTCATTACAAGGGCGTCAAGGAGATGCCGGGCGAAGAGACCGACGGTTGCGAACCCAACGTGAGTCCGTTCGAGATCGCCACGCAAAGCTGGGATACCTTTAACCTGCTTTACCGCCAGTCTCACGACGCTCAGTGGCTTGCGGAACGCAATAATGTGGAGCGCCTGGCGGTTCCTTACGAACCGCAGAACATGATCGACCTGAACTGGAAGATTTTGTTTCTGGCCACGGTGGATCGCGAAAAGTACCGAACTCAGCTCGACAAGCTGATCGACCAGCTCTACAGCTATGAGACCTCGGACGGCGCTTGGCCCTATCCCTTCGACAAGACGGCCAAGACCGCGGACTTCATTTCCTACAACTCCGTCCTGGCACTCGCGGTGGCGGGCCGCCGACCCGAGACGGACGAGCATCTGGCGCGCGCGGTCGAGGCCATGCTCCGCGCCCAGCGACCGGAGGGAAGTTGGGAAGGCGATCCCGTCTACCAGGGCTTCAATACGCCTTTCCGCGCCACCCAGTTCGCGGTGATGGCGCTCTCCACGCTTTATCCGGGTTCCACAGTGGCGAAGAATTGGGACGCCGCTTATCCGCCTCCGCCAACGCATCTGGCCCAAGACGATCTGCCGCTGCTCTTGAGCCAGATCGATCAGTTCTGGGATCTCGCGCCTGAACCCGTCCTCAAGCAGATTCGGCAGGTTCTGGCCACCAGCGATCAGCCGCTGGCGCGCGAGGCGGCGGCGCGGGCGCTTGGCCACATGGCTGACCCGGGCGCGCTGCCCGTCCTCATGAAGGCTCTGGGCGATCCCGCCAAGATGGTGCAGACAGTCTCGGCTTACGCCGTCCGCATGATCCTTTCGCGGCGGCCGGATGCTGCGGCTCGGGGGCGCGAGCTGCTGGCGTCAGCCCTTCGCTCGCCGGACCTCCGTGTACGCTGGGGGGCGGTGCGGCTGTTCAACCAGCACTTCAAGTCGCTCACGGGCGACCCAAAGCTACTGGAGGCGTTGACAGCGAATCTCAACAGTCCCGTGCCGTACGTCCGGTTCCAGACGGCGTCGGGCCTGTGGCGCTGGTACTACTGGCAGGTGGATCACAAGGAGACGCGGAGAAGCATCCTCGAAGCACTGGCCACCCGGCTGAGCACGGAGCCGGACCCGATGGTGCGTCGAGGATTGCAGGAGAGCCTCTACGACGCGCTGGATGAGAACACGGGCTACATGTCGGCCTGGATCAGGACCGTCAACAATCAGGCGGATCGGGACCGCATCCAGAACGGATTCGAGGCGGTGGCTCGGGACCAGGCCCAGGTGCTGGCTCGCGTGATCGAAAAGGCGAGTCCCCAAGGCCGCGAGGCCGTGCTCAACGCGCTCTGGGACTTCCACGTTCGCCACTACGCTCTGCCGCCGGTGAAGGAAGGAACGGTCGAGATCGGCCTGCCTTCCGTGCTCACCAGCTACGTTGAAGGCGTGCCTGACCTCCACCGGCCCGGCTACGAATATCCGCCGTACCGCGAAGCCGTAAACTTCAAATACGACGTGCGCAACGGTTTCTATCAGACGCGCATCGGCAATGACAGCGAACTGATCCACTTCTTCCCGAGCTCCGGACCTGAGCTTGAAGCCGCCCTGATCGACTGCCTGCGAGCGCCGGGTGTGGATGACGCCATGAAGATCCAGGTGCTGAAGGCAGGTAGCACTCTCAGCGGCGCGGGAGGTCCGCGGTTTGCCTTAGCGGTGCTGAAACTTACACTTGACCCCAGCGACGACGTACGCAAGACGGTGCGCTACGTCTATGAGAACGGGCAGCGGGGTATCCTGAACCTCTCGGGTCCGAGTGCTCCGGACCCTGCTCTGGTGAAGACGGTGGTCGACATCCTCGAGCACGGAAACCCCGATAGCCAGGCGGTCGCGCTCCCGTTGCTCGCAGTCTTACCCGCGGATTCCGCGTGGAGCCGTGAGCCCAGCGTGCTCGACGCCTTGCGCGCCAAGCTCGAAAGCAATCCACACCCGGCGAACTACGCTGCCGTGCTCGACGCGGCCTCGGGCTTCAGCGCGCTGGTCGAGGATCCGAAGTTCCGCGAGCAGATGTTCGCCGCCTTGAGCGATCCTCAGCCGGACGTCCAGCGCGCCGCAATCCGCATCAGCCTCGAGCATTTTCTGCCCAACGCGGAGACTTCCGGACGCGTGGCGCAGGAGTTCGCGCGCCTGGGAAGTTCCGAGCGCAGTATTCTGATCGAGGAAGTGAATGACCCTCAGTTCATGCGCCGTCATCTCAAGGTGTCAGGCGCCGCCGTGTCTCAGGATCAGGCCTATTACCTGGGTCACAACGCTTACTACAAGCCGCCGGACTTCCTCGCAAATCCCGTAGTGCTGAACACGGTGCTCGCGAGCCTCGAGGATCGGGACGAAAACGTTCGCGCCGCGGCGCTCGATCTGCTTCGCAAGGTCAAGGGGATCGAAGACCGCCCGGCCTTCCGGGCCGCCCTCGACCGGCTGAAGCAGGAACATAACCCGCGCCTTCAGATGATTGCCGAGCGCGTTCTCGCCGGAAAGAAGCTCTCCGAAGCTCTGACGGACGTGAAACCGGGCACCGTGCTCGACATGAAGTTCTTCGTGACTCGCGTTGAGCCCATCCTCGCTGCGCCTGGCCCGGACGGCAAAGCGTGCGTCTTCTGCCACGCCAACCACGTCATCTTCAAACTCAAACCTCCCAACTCGGAAGGCGTCTTCTCAGATCCTGACAGTGACGAGAATTACCGATACGCGATGCGCGTCGTCGATATCAACGACCCCACGCACAGCCTGATGCTGATCAAGCCGACCCGGCCTACGGACTCGGGCGCCGACGTTTCGGACTATCTCGCAACGCACAACGGCGGCCAGCGCTGGCCGGGCAATGAGTCGAGTTGGCAGTACAAAACGATCCTCGAGTGGGTGCGGGGAGCAACCCTCGAGAGCGCGTCGAATGTTCGAACTGGGAAACAGCCGTAACGGCGTGACGTGTTCTCCTCGAGAATCAAGGCAGACGCACAGGATTTGAAGTCCTGGACGAACACCGGGCCGCGTGCACTTCCGCGCCAGGTCAAGTCTCAGGAAGCCGTGCTCCTTCTTGGTAAGGGAATCGGCGCGCTTACGCGACCTGCCGGGCTAGCCTCACGTTGGAGAAATTCTTGCGGCGTTGGGTCAACATCGGGTGCTTGATTCTAGGTGTGTCCGTCTGTACCGCAGCGCGCGCCGTCCAATCTCCGAAATCCGCAAGTACGGCGGATGGAGTTGCATCGGCCAGAGCAGCAAGAGTATCGAAGACGGCGAATGCCGCATCCGAGAAGCCTTCCACAACCACGCTCTGGATCATTCCGCACACCCACTGGGAAGGCGCCGTGTTCAAGACGCGCGAAGAGTACTTGGAAATCGGGCTGCCCCACATTTTGACCGCGCTGAATCTGCTGAAGAAGTATCCCGAGTACCGGTTTGTTCTGGATCAGGTGGCCTATGTAAGGCCGTTCCTGGAGCGCTATCCGGAGGAGGCGCCGGAGTTCCGAAGACGGGTGTCAGAAGGACGCCTCGAGATCGTCGGCGGGAACGACGTGATGCTGGACGTCAACATTCCCAGCGGTGAATCGTGGATCCGGCAGGTCCTGTATGGAAAGGGATATTACCAGCGGACGCTGGGCGTAGACGTCACGGTCGGATGGGCGCTCGACACGTTTGGGCACCACGCCCAGATGCCGCAACTCCTCAACCTGGCAGGTTACCACTCGTACTGGTTCCAGCGCGGCGTTCCTTCCGTGGATAGCCCGTCGGAGTTTCTATGGGAAGGCCTGGATGGCACGAAGATTCCCGCCTTCTGGCTGCCTCTCGGATACGGACTGCTCTACCCCTCGCCGACCAATCGGGCAGAGTTCTCCTCCGGTGTGCGTGGGCTGTGGGATTCGCTCGGGGATAATTCCCGTTACGCTGAGCGCGTCGCCCTGGCCGGAGCGGACGTGGTCGATCCGGAAGAGAATCTCCCCAGGATGACCGTTGAGTTCAACCGCCAAGGCAACGAACCGTTGAAGCTGCGGTTCGGCGTTCCCACTGATTTTGAATCGATCGTCGCCCAGCGTGACGATCGCCCGGTGATCGCCGGTGAGTTGAACCCAGTGTTCCAGGGGATCTATAGCAGTCGCATTGAGCTCAAGCAGTGGATGCGCCGGGTTGAGCGAACCCTCACGACGGCCGAGAAGACCTCGGCGTTGCGGGCTTGGCTCAGTCCACCCGCGGATACCCAGAACCTTGCGCGGGCCTGGGAACCGGTGCTGTTCAACCAGGCCCACGACCTCACTTCGGGCACGATGGTGGATAAGGTTTACGCGGACACCATTCGCGGTTACGAGTTTGCAAAAAGTCTCGGCGATGAAATGGTTGACGCGAATCTCAACGCGATCGCCTCGAGAATCGATACGGGCGCCACCGCAGCGGCCGCCGGTGAATCGATTCCGGTCATAGTGTTTAACAGCCTGGGGTGGCCGCGAAACGACGTCGTCGAGGTCAGGATCGGGTTCTCCGCTGGCGGCATTCACAGTGTTCGCATGATAGCCCCCTCGGGAAAACCCGTTCCCGTCCAATTCCTGGAAACGGAGAAGTACGCTGACGGCGGCATCAAGGACGCTACCGTTGCCTTCATCGCGAGTAATGTGCCCGCCATGGGGTATTCGCTCTACGAGCTCGTCCCGGAGGAGCTGTCGCCGCCCGCAGGGCCTCGCCCGGGTGAGCTTGCTTCGACCCCCGGCCACGAATCAGCCAGCACTCAGCGCCAGGACGTGGGGTCGATCGAGAATGAGTACTACCGAGCGACGTTCGACCTCTGGACAGGTGCCATGAGCAAACTGGAGCTGAAGTCAGCGTCGGGTAACTGGGACGCCATCGGGGAAAGCCCCGCCAACGTCGTCGCCAAAGAACAGGACGGCGGCGATTTCTGGGAACTGTATGGCACGCTGAACGGTGCGCGGTTCACGGCCATGACGCGCCAGCAGGGCCTGCCGATTCCCGGACGGTCGCACCGGAGCGACGAATGGGTGGGTGGAAGCGGCGTCACCGAAGCGGGTCCGGTGTTTTCACAGTTCCGGGTATCGCATCCGTTTGGCAGCGGCACTTTCGCGACACGCGTGCGCCTCTATCGCGGCATTCAACGCGTGGACGTGGAAACGCGGATCACCAACAACGATCGGTTTGTTCGCTACCGGATGCTCCTTCCAACTTCGATCGCGAGTGGCAAGCGCTTTGACGAAATCCCTTTCGGCAGCATTGAACGCCCCACCGATCAGGAGTTCCCGGCCCAGAACTGGATCGACTGGGGCGACGGCACGAAGGGCGTGGCGGTGCTCAATTCCGGCCTGCCGGGCAACAACGTCGCGGGTGGGACGCTGATGCTGTCGCTGATGCGTTCCTCCATGATTTCTGCCTATCCGTTTCTTGGCGGATACGAGCCAGGCGTCTCTTCTGACCTGGGGCTGGAGCTGGGAGTAGAACGTACTTTCCACTATGCCTTTCTGCCGCATCTGGGTAGCTGGCAAGAGGCAGGGGTCTATCGCTCCGGGCTCGAATTCAACAACCCGCTCATCGCCCGTCCGGTGGCCAAGCACGCGGGCACGCTTCCCAAGCAGTGGGGCCTGCTCGAAGTTTCGGCGCCGAATGTAGTCACCTCGGCTCTGAAGTTGGGCGAGGACGGCGGCGTGATCCTCAGGGTCTATGAAGCCGCCGGCAAGGCGACCTCCGGTGTAAAGATCAAGCTGACGCGCGACGTCGCATCCGCGTCCGAAGTAAACCTCATCGAGCGGCCTACTCGAAAGGTTGTTTTACAGGGTGACGGTTTTTCCTTTGACCTCCGGCCCTACGAGATCAAGACGTTTAAGCTTGAGCCGGACAAGGTTGACTAAGAGGAGTGCGGTTGATCGGTGAAGGCCGAACCCGGGCGATCGTCGAGCCGGCGCAACTCGAATAACGTGTGGCCATAGGCCGGGATTTCAACGTCGATCGCGAAGCGCGTTTCCGTTGATTGGACCGATCCGCCACGCACTGCGTACGAACTCCCAGCGTCAAGGCCGACTTGCGTAAGATTGAATTTCACCGACCGCTCGACCGCGTGATCTTCAAGGTTGAAGCAATTGATTACGGCTGCCGTCCGCGTGGCATCAACGTGAACGTGAGTCGTCTCGTCGATCCCGAAGAAGGTTCCCCGCTTGAAGAAGCGCTCCAGCCTGCGGTAGGTGGCCATGGCGACCTGGTGGGCAGAAGCGAGGGCTGCCGTCGCAAGAATCTCTTTCGACTTATCATGGCGGGTGCGTCCATGGCTAGCGCAGCGGACAGGTACTTTCCAGTCTGTCTGTCTGGCGAAGGACCTGGTGCGAAATGCCTAGGCCGCACCTCCGCTCTTTCCGGCTGCAATAACCCTGTGCACTAAGCCGCCCGGCTTGACGAGGGCCGTGACATCTCGATTCAGCAGGGCAGCCGGCGCCGTCCAAATCGACCAGTTGAACCAGTAGTCCCAGCCATAATTCACTTCACCGGTGTCCCCGCCAGCGCTGCAACAGTTTGTGCCATCCCAAAGGTAGCCCCATTTGCAATAGCTGAGCTCCAGGTTCTTGCGAAGGAGATCCAACCCGAACTCCCTCTGGCCTTCGTAGATAAACGTGATGGCGTTCCAAATCACCTGATGATTGGTGTAGATGTACTCGCCGGTGAGGTAGCCTGTCTTATCCGCGGTCCAAGGCGAGCCATCAGGCATGGAGTAAATCGGTGGCATGCCGAGCTGGCTGATCTTGCAAACCTTGTCGCGCAGTACTTTGAGGATCTTGTCCACGTTTTCCGGTGGGAAGACTACCGGCACGCCGGTGAAGCGGGCGTAGTACTGTCCGTTCAGTTGGGGCGTGAAGAAGGCGTCGAGCACCTGCCCCGCCGCGGTGTCGTTATAGATCAGATAGTGGTCGCCCTTCCAGAGGTACTGCTCCATGGCCTCTTTGCCCGCCGCCACCAGGGCGTTGAGCCTTTGTGTCTCTTCAGAATCCCCCATCGCCCGTGCCCATTCTTTGAGCATCTCGGCCCCGGCCATACGCAGTCCGCCTGGGTGCGTGACGTAACCTCGCATGGAGCGATCCTCGAACCATTCCGAGTCGTTCCAGGTATGCGGCCGCACCGGTGGCATGGCGATGATTTGCGACAGGCCTAGTTCCGGGCGCTGGGAAAACGAGTAAGCGAGAGCTTTCTTTACCGAGGGATAAAACTCCTTCATGAACGAGTCGTCGCCCGTGATCTTCCAATGCAGGTACGTCGGCGCGACGAAGCAAAACCCCGAGACGACTTCCTGATAGTCGTAGGCCATGGGATTCGCCGGATCGGCCCAGCGTCCCATGAGTTGGGCCACGTCGCCGTCTTCGCGTTGCGTTGCCCGGTAGCCTCGTAGCATCGAGACGGCGCATTCCGGGAAGAAGAACGAAAGCAGCGGTCCCGCCATCGCCATATTCGAGAGTGTGGTGACGTGCGGGCAGCTTCGCGGCGCCTCTTCGAGCGCGAACACCCCGTCCTCCGGCCTCGCCCAGCTCCCGATGGGGTCTTTGGCCTGCGCCCACATACTGCACGGAGCGAAATAGTAGAACGCGTTGACCAGCGCGTCGGCCAGCCAGCCAGGGAGTGTGGGGTCGTCGTAGATCACAGACTGCCACGCGATGATCCGCTTGAGCAGTTGGTGGTGATGGCCCGCGAGAAAGCTCGCGACCTCGCCGGCGTCCGCGAAGCGCGAGGCGTACATGTGCGTGAATCGCTTTCCGGTTGTCGAAGGCACCAGGACTCCGCCCGGCGCTTCCGTAATAATCCGCTCGCCGCCCGTGCCCGGATTGCCGTTGCCTTCCCATTCCGGCGCGTACCAAGCCAGGAGAATCCGCACCACCTTCTCTCGACTGGGTTCAACGCTGAAGTCAATCGCCAATGACGACCCCCCGTCGTCGCGTGCGGCGGTCGCCGGGAGGTCCTTCTCGATAGCCGCCCAGTTCAACCCGTCGCTGCCGAGGGCGCCGCCGGTGCGCACCCGATCCTCGTCCACAGCGGCCAGCACGTAGCTCATCCCCCACGCCTTCTCCTCCACCCAGACGCCCGAGAGACTTGAGGGCGCGGCGCGTCGCTCGATGCGAGGTGTGGGCATGATCGGTTTCGCCGCGAGGTCAGGCCACCCGATCACTTCGTCTTTGGAATGGTGATCGGCGAAACCGGGAAAGCTGAAAGCCAGCGTGCCTGTTTGGCGCGCTGGCGACGTGTTCCGCAAGTGAACTTCGAGGACTGCGCCGGGAGTGTTCGAGGTCTTCGCGTCGCCTGGTATGAACGGCGACCAGATCCGCACACCTACTTCGATCGGCGAGTCTGACGCCGAGTACTCGGCATCGGCAACCGGGTAGTGACCCCAGTAGTCAATACGCCCCATCATCCCGCTTTTGAGAAGTTTCAGATTGATGCCCAGTGACGGTCGATTGTTCCCGGCGTAGTTTTTAGTCTGGCCCGTGGTGAATACCCATGTCTTGCCGCCGATTCCCATCCCGAGGTAGGGCGTATTCAGAGGTCCGCCGACCGGTGTGAGGTGGTTGAAGATCGAGGTGTAGCCGAGAACCCCGGACGGTTCAAGATAGAGGGCTCCCGTATCGATCCCACCCAGCGGCATGCCCGACGCAGGACGCGGCCTATCAACATAAGACGAGAAATAGGAAACGTTGTGGGTGCGATAGCAAATGCCGGTCACCGGTTTCGCGTAACCTGCCGCGTCGAACGTGTTCCACGCCGCATCACGGAGGTCGGCCGGAAAGAGGCGGCCGTGGGAACTCTCAGCCGGGAGAGCAGCGGAGGATTCATTCATCGCGGCCAGGTCTTTCATGCCAGCACGCCCCAGCGCGAACAGGCCTGTGGAAGCCTGCAAGAACTCCCGCCGTGATGGTTCAGTCGCCATGATTCGATCCACCCCTTCGAACGAGGTCCGTCCGGCTCGCTATCCTAAACGAAGCCTTCGGGCGCTGTCGACAGCGAACCGCAACTGCTTTCTCAGCCCGATTCGTGCCTTCGGTCATCCTCGCCAGGCCAGTTCTGCGACGCTTTGAGGGCTCGCACAGGCCTTCCCTTTGCCGAGCCAACGCGCCGCGAGGCGACGAATCGATTCGAGATCTTTGCCGACGCCGGTCAGTGTGTAGTAGACGTGCCGCTCCGACCACCGGTTGAGGTCCATATCACGAGCTTCGATCGGGTAGTCACGGTGCGCGTCTTCGATCGGCTTGTTCACAATGTAGTGCGAGAACGGACCGAAATGGTATGGGTAGGGTGAGCCGGGTTTGTACTCATGTGCCTGCGCATTGACCCAGCCGATGGGCCAGTGGTCCCAGCGCCTCGATCCCCAACCCCATCCGCCCGTGTCGGTGAATGAGTGATCCACGATCTGGCTTTTCTCCGCCGGGAAACCGCTCGCGGCGCCCATGATGGTGAACAGGTAACCCGCTTTAAACGGGACAACCATCGCGAAGCCGCTCGAGTGTGCGATGTCGAGCAGCACGTGCCTATCGCCGTTGCGGCGAGGCCCGCGGCCATCCGTCCAGTAGACGTCGTAGCGGAGGTTTGAATCGGCGGCAAGGGCAGAGGCGACGTGATAGTCGCCAACCTGTTTGTCGCGCTCGAACAAATCGCTCCAGGTGGTTCCGCTCGGCGCCACGGCGAAGAAGTCGATCGGCTGCCAACTGTAGCCCTCGGGCTTCTCCGGCATCAAAGTGGAGTAGGTCAGGCGGCGCCACACCAGTCCATTGGGATAAGTGATGTAATCCTCCGTTCCGCGCAGGGCCGGACGAGAATCGTTGTCCTTATTCACGCAGAAGTAATTCCAGCGTACCCAGACTCGCTCGGGGCCGCTCTGCACGACGTCCACAAAGCTGTTGCGCTCCTTGCGTCCGTTGTTGTTAAAAAGTTCCGCCCAGCCGTTGTTGCCTTCGAAGAACTGATTACAGAGTGCGACGCCATTCGGGAGTTCCATCCACGGGTCATAGCTCGCCTCGTGGCAGAAGACCAAACGATGACTCGCACCCTTCCAGGAAACAATGATTGCCCGCTTGGCGTTGAGGTCACCGTGGGGCGGGCTCGGGGTGAGTTCACCTTTGTATCCTGCCGGCGCATAGTCGCTCACTTCAACGGCGGCCACGCCGCTGACGATCCTTCTGGCCCAGTCTGCGGTGCTGATCGGCGCGCGCTTTTCGAACCAGGCGTCGGGTCCTGGTTGCGCGTACGACGAGGACGACGGAGAGGCGGAACCGTGCGCCTCAAGAAGAGGCTCGTCCGGTTTCGCTGCGCCCAGGCGTGACCTCCCGGCGAGCAGAAGACTCGAACCCGCCGCAGCCTTACGCAGGAACTTGCGTCGCAACATGGCCGATCCTCCTGTCGGTGACGAGCGAGAATTGTACCGCATGGACGTTGAACATACTCCAACCCCGTCGGAACGTGGTAGTATCGCCGGTCCCAAGGTCCTGTCGGGTGAGCTCGGAATGGCAAACAAACTACTTCTCCTGGTTTTCGTCGGTTGGGTATCCGCATGGGCGGCCGCGAAGCAACCCGCGAACGCGATCGAATACACTTCAGCGTTCTTGCGCGTTCAGCTCGCGCCGGATCAACCAGCCTTCGAGGCCCTGTCCGTGGACTCGCTGGGCAAGAGCAAGCTGGGACCCAGCCCGCTGCGACTGCCTGCAGCGACCGAGACGAAGTACGTTGTACGTTGTACGGGTAACCAAGTTGAATACCGGGCCGCCGGTGCCGCGAAGCCGGCGTGGAGCTTCGAGTTTGCGACGCGCGCAATCCGCCTGCATTCCACTTACTCCAGAACCAATCCGCCACCGCCGTTGCGGCTGAATTTCAATCCTCACATCAACCGCACGACGCTCCTGGGTCTCATGAACGATGACGGCAGTGTCCGCCTGCCCGCCATTCTCCACCTGCCGGATCGGGGAACGTTTCGGATTACCAGCAGCGTCACCCGTCCCCCGCCGCTCGCCTACGATGCCCTCCGCTTTCCTAAAGGACAAAGGGAGAACGATTACGTAGTCGTCACGATTCCCGCTGCTTCCGCCGGCGTGCCGGAAATCGATTACAAGCTCGAGGTCGCGGAGATTCACCCTGGGCGGCCTGCGCTCGCCAAGGATCCGCGCTTCGACGGATTCCGCCGTAACTGGCTGAATATTTTCCAGTTGAATCCGCGGCGGCGAGCGCTGGCTAATCACGCTGCGAGCGATGTGTGCGCCTTCACGCTGTTCGAGTATTCTTCGGTGGCCAAACGCACTCCTCCCCTGGCGCCGGGACTGACGGCGCTTGACCTGATCCGCCAGACGCTCGATCGCTATCTGGGCGGCATGAAAGCGTACGGCATCGTGGACTATGTTCCCAATGATCCGACGAATCCGTACGATTACACCGATACTTACCCTTCTCTTCTGATCGCCGCCTCGGATTACGTGGACGGCAGCAACGACACGGCTTGGCTCAAGGCCAACTATTCCGGGATCAAACAGTGGGCGACCAAGCTGCTGGCGATGGATGAGGATGGAGACGGCCTGATCGAGTATCCGGTGAGCGGCAACTCCGGCATCTGGGACAAGAAATTCTCCAAACACGCTGCAAACTGGTGGGACGACATCGGCTTCGGCCACAAAGACGCCTACGCGAACGCGCTCGCGTATCACGCACTCCTCGGCATGGCGTCGATGGCCCGGCTCGCGAACCAGCCGGACGATGCGAAACAGTATGATGCCCGGGCCGAAAAGCTGCGCGCGGCATACTGGGACGCATTTTACGATCCTGCAACTGGCGTCCTGGCCGGATGGCGCAGCGCTGACGGGCAACTGCATGACTACTACTTCACTTTTGTGAACGGTGTGGCCATCACTTATGGATTGGTTCCACGTGACAAGGCGAACGCGATCATGGATCGCCTGCTCGCGAAGATGAGGGAAGTGGGCTATACCAGGTTCGAGTACGGCTTGCCAGGGAACCTGATAGCTATCCGCAGGGATGATTACCTGGAAGGCCGGCGCGACTGGGGTGGCGGCGAGAAGGCCGACGGCTCGGGTGGATTTCAGATCTACGAGAACGGCGGCGCCACGGCTTGTTATGCCTACTTCACGATCCAAGCTTTGTACCAGCTCGGCCGCCACGCCGAGGCGGATGCCATCCTATTCCCGATGCTGCGAGCCTTTGAAGAGGGCGGCTTTCAAGGAGGCGCAGCCAATGGCCGGACCTACGACTGGAAAGCCTGGGACGGCACGCCCTACGGTTACGAGGGTCTGCTGGTTGACGGCTACCAAACGTTATTGGCCGTACTCTCCCGCTGACGCGGGAATCGCTCACTGATACGCGTGATGGTCTAACTGACGCGACAGCACCGCCAGAAGACTGAGGTAGCCGTCCGCCAGTAGTCCTTCATAACCCTTCGGTGTACCGTCCCATCGTTTCCAATCATACGTACGGCCGCCCGGTCCGCGACCCTGAAAGCCCCCTGCTTCGAATGAACGCAGCAGCGGAAACAGGATACGATCCGCGTCCCGGCGCCGACCGAGTCCGTAGAGTGCGTCCAGGGTGTAGTAGACGAAGCAAGCGGTAGCACCGCCGTTTTCGTAATTCTGGAAGGCGTCGGAACCATCGTCCTTTTCCGGTCCGCCCCACTCGATGCCTACTGAGTTGTAGTCCTCTTTGCGGACGGGAATCAGGTTGCCAGGCAGTCCGAGGTCAAACCGGTCGTAGCCCACTTCCTTCATCTTGGCGAGCATACGATCCATGATCGAGTTGGCCTCAGGCTTCGGTACCAGACCCAGGGCGATCGCCATGCCGTTCACGGACGTGAAGTAGTAGTCGTGGAGCTTGCCACTCTTGTCCTTCCAGCCAGCCAGCACCCCCGTGTCAGGGTTGTAGAACGTCGTGACGTAGGCCGAGCGCAGCTTTTCGGCGCGCTCCGAATAAAAGCGCTCGTCTTCGGGTTTTCCCGCGAGGCGGGCCACCTTGGCCATCTGCAAGCAAGCGTGGTAGGCGAGTGCATTGGAATACGCATCCTTATTCGTGAACCAGATGGCATCCCACCAGTTGGCGGGATGATTCCAGGGCCACGGGCCGGACTGGCGGGTTTGTGGATACTCCAGCAACCCGTCCCCGTCCGTGTCGAACGCGAGCATCTTCGCGGCCCAACCTTGCAGTCCGGAGTAGTTCTTTCGCAACCACGTTTCGTCTTTGCTGCCGAGGACGTAGTCCGCGCCGGCAATCACCAGCGAAGGGTAGGCATCGAGGAAGTCAAATCCCGTCTCATTCTTGGTTCCTGCGTTGTAGCCCGTCATGCCACAGCCCTTCATGCCTTGAAGGTAGCGATCGAGCGTCTGGCGCAGCAGGTCGAAAGCGGTAAGGCTTGGGGCGAGGGGCGGGGCTTCTAGCGCCATTTCGCCGTATTCGTAAGTCACAATCGCGCAAGCATCGCTCGCCGCATTGTTGGCCAGGGACCGGAAGCGTGGACTTTGCTGAAAGATGTTGAGGAAGTTTCGGCGGAAGCCGTCGAAGCGCGGATCGCCGTCGACCTGCGCGCTCTCAGGGTAGATCGCGACAACCTCGAGCCGGTATTCGAGGCGCGCCAGCGCCTGTGAAGCGGCGGGGAAGATGACGCGAAGCAACTTCCGCTTGGGATCCTGGCCCGGATACGGCAGCACCTCATAACCGAGGCTCAGCCCCGGCTGGAGACTTGAGGTGATGCGGAACGTGCCGTGGTCAGGAAGATGGAGCAACGCCGGCAAGCGCACACTGCCGTCATCATTCATCAGGCCGAGAAGGGTCGCGTGGCAGAGTTGCAGATCAAAGTCCATCACCAGAGGCGCAGGCGGATCTTTCCCTCCGTATGAGGACCGAAAGCGCATCTGTCGAGGGGAGATTTCGAAGGTCCAGGAGGGTTGCGACTTGCGTGCTGCGCCGGCCGGGCGGTACTCCATACGCGGTCCGTTCCGGCGCGCCTCGAAAGTTCTCTGCAGACCAACCGGCGCCAGTATCGGACTCACGCTTAGCTTGCCTTTACCGAGGGAATCCACCGCTAGGATCACAAAGGCCGGACTGTGTTGAGCCAGTTCCACTCGCAGGAACCGTGACTGGAACCTCAGCGCTCCGCTCGCGTCCGCGAACGCTGGAGCGGAGACGAACGAAAGAATCAGCAAGAGAGCGTGGTGGTCTGGGATCCCACGCTTGAGGCGGCCGACGACGGCGGTTCGCTGGGCGGTCATTGCCGAATAGGCCGAATAGGTTGAGGCGACGGCCGCGGCGGGAATCAGCGCCGCAAGCCGCACCTTAGCTGCCACCCGAACACTCATGATTACATCCAGAAGGTCGTGCTCTCTTAACACTGCGGTTTGTCCGGTGTCAAGGAGAACCATGCTCGTGTGTATTAGTCAAAGACGGCGGAGAGGTGCCCAGTGTGCGCCGCCATGTTCGTCACTCGGTCCGATTCGTATCGTTGCGTAAGGGTTTCCGTGGTAAAATCCCGCCCCTTTCTCATCTGGGACGAGCAGGAGGCCTGCTCGAAGGAGCACCCGCAGCCGATACCCGGTCGACCGTCTGTGGAATTTAGGGTCTCAGCAGCTCTCAGTAGGCGCTGGTCTATGAATCGAAGAGGCTTTCTGCCACTCCTGCTCTCGCCTGCGTTCGCAAGCGCTCGGCCGCAGGCGCTCGCCCAGGCAAAGTCGGCGGCCCCTTCAAGAATCACCCGCATCGACACCACCTATTGGCGGTCGGGCGCTGACTTGCCGTGGAAGCCCAACTGGGTCTGGGTGCGATTGCACACGGATTCCGGTTTGATGGGCCTTGGTGAAACGTACCCGCGTAACGAGGCCGAGGCTGCACTGGTGCATTCGAGTGTCGCCGGATTGCTACTCGGCCGGGATCCGCGGGATATCGAGCGCATTTGGGCCGACTTCTACCGCACCTTTGATTTTCAAGTGTCCGGAGGGACCGAGATGCGGGTCTTGAGCGCCGTCAACCTCGCGCTCTGGGATCTGATGGGAAAATCGCTCGAATTGCCCGTCTACCGGCTCCTCGGCGGCAAGTCAAATCCCACGATACGCCTGTACAACACGTGTTTTGGGTATAAGTACGACTTCAACAAAGAACCCGAGAAAATAATGCGTGAAGTGCTGGATCGCTACGGGATCAATGCGATCAAGATATGGCCCTTTGACCAGGCAGGGCTGCGCAACCAACACGAGTACGTGACCAATGCCGACATCGAGGAGGGCCTTCTTCCGGTTCGCAAGTTGCGCGATGCTTTTGGAAACGCGATCGAAATCCTGATCGAATTCCACGGAAACTGGGATCTGACCTCCGCGACTCGCATCGCGAAAGCACTCGAACCTTATCGGCCGATGTGGCTCGAGGATATGCTCCTGGCGGGAAATTTCGAGCAGTACCGCCGGTTAGCCGATTCCACTTCGATCCCGCTGACCCTCAGCGAGCGTTTGGCCGGGCGTATGCAGTTTCTCGCCTTGCTCGAATCCCGCGCCGCGAAGTACGTGATGTTTGACGTGACCTGGTGCGGGGGATTGAGTGAAGGGAAGAAAATTTCCAGCATGGCTGAATCGTTCCGGTTGCCTGTAGCCCCCCATACGGCGGGTGGACCATTGCTCTTTTACGCCACAACCCACCTGTCAACGGCGATCACGAACCTGGCGATTCAGGAAAGCTGTCAGGTCTTTTACGAAGCCACCTGGCCTGCCATGCTGGAGAATCCGCTGGTGCCCCACAACGGTTGCGTTCGCGTTCCTGAGTTGCCTGGTTTGGGGATGGAAATTAAGCCGGACATATGGACCCATCCTGCCGCGATCACGAGAACGATCAGCCTGTAGTCTAGTCCCGTGGCTCTTCAACCGCGACCGGGCGGGGATCGGTCGCCAGAGCGCCCATCCTATATTCCAACTATTGCTATCAAAAAAACCTATTGACAAAGGACTCGGGGTCGCATTATAAAGCGTGGGCTGCCGTGTAAGCTTTTCAGGTTGTCAGACCATTTGACATGCCGGGCCCATCGAGCGGGTAAAGGCGATGTGCGGATTCCTGGAACGTTCGGAAGCAGGGCGATCTTAAGGAGAATTGTAGCGCTGTCCAGACTTCTCAACCGCAAGGCGTCGGGTTTCGGATCGAAAAGGAGCAAGGTCATGCCGCATCTGAAGCGTCTCCTAACCTTCGTAGGTTTATGGCTCGTTGTCGGCAGCATCAGTCTGGTATGGGGCCAATCCGATCGTGGAACGGTCACCGGCACTGTGACCGACACTTCGGGCGCGGTGATGGCCGGCGTGTCCATCACCGCTACGAGCACCTTGACCGGTATCAGCACCGGCACCGTGAGCAGCTCGGCTGGAGACTTCACGATTCCTCTCTTGCGGGCCGGGACCTACGATGTGAGCGCGGAGCAGAGCGGCTTCAAAAAGTACGTCCAGGCAGGGATTACGCTTGCGGTAGGACAGACTCTGTCCCTTGACATTCGCATGCAAGTAGGCGCGACGACGCAAACCGTCGAAGTGAAGGCTCAGGCGGTCCAACTTGAGAAGGACACTTCCGACCGGGGGACGTTTGTTTCCGGCCGTGAAGTGCTCGAGCTGCCTATCGTCGGACAAGGTGAGCAGCGAAACCCTGGCTACTTTATGACGCTGGCTCCAGGGGTCACAGGTCGGGGCGTATCGTACAGCGGATCGCCTCGCATGTTGAATACGACGGTGAACGGGAGTCAGAGCGCGAGTAATGAATTTCAACTCGACGGAGCGCTCATCGGCAGCGCTGCCGAATGGGCCGGTGACTTTCGCAACCTGCCGTTTCCCCAAGATGCGGTCGGGGAATTCAAAGTGATGACGCTGAATCCTCCGGCAGAATACGGCCGTACTGGCCAGGGGATCACCAGTTTCAACCTTAGGTCAGGGACCAATCAACTGCACGGCTCGGCGTACGAGTTTCTCCGCAACGACGCGCTGGATTCCCGGGGCTTCTTCCGCGCGACGGTGCCCGTCAACAAGCAGAATGAATTTGGAGTCACGGTTGGTGGCCCGGTGGAGATTCCAAAGATCTACAAGGGCAAAGACAAGACGTTTTTCTTCGGATGGTATCAAGGTTTTCGCCTGGCGAAGCAGACCGGTAGTTCTCTCGATACCCTTCCCACCGCTGCCATGAGAGGCGGAGACTTGAGCAACATCCTTGGTCCGGCATTCGCGAACGATGCGCTGGGCCGGCCGATCTACGCCGGTGAGATTTACGATCCGGCGACGGAGCGGGCCGTTCCCGCGGGCGGCGTTGACCCGGTCACAGGTCTCGTCAACACTTCTGGAAGCGCCGCGATTCTACGGGACGCCTTTGGCTTCGACAGCAGGACCGGCTTGCCGATTGCGGGCCAAGCCAACGTCATCCCCACCAACCGAATTGATCCCGTGGCGTCAAAGATATTCTCGTATTTCCCCAATCCGACCCTCCCCGGCCAGCGGTTCGGCTATACGAATAACTGGCTGGTATCCAACCAGTCGAGACAAGGTACCAACCAGTGGGGGGCGAAGATTGACCACTCGATCAACGATAAGGACCGGCTCAGCGGCGAATTCATCTGGTCGCTGAATACGATTCCCACCTCTACCGGACGTTGGCCGGGCGCCATCGGCGACGGCAGCACCTCCCACACGCAGCAGGACATTGCTCGCCTGAGCCAGGATTATATTTTCACGCCGACTTTCGTAAACCACTGGACACTGGGATTCAACCGCTGGTACAGCGACTCCGTTGCTCTTTCAGGGGTTGGATGGCCCGCGAAGTTGGGATGGAATGGCGTGCCTCAAACGGGTCCAGGGTCAGTCTTCCCAGGCTTGAATATCGGAGGCTTGGGTAATACCTACGGAAACGGTGGACAAGGTTATGATGCCACCAACGTCTTCACCGTCGACGAGAGTCTGACGTGGACCAAAGGCAGGCACACGGTGAAGGGCGGCTTTGGCTACGTCAAGATGCAACAGAACGATGGCGGCTATGGCCGGCAGTCGGGATATCTGAGCTTCAATGCCGGGCTCACGGCGCTTCCGGGGCCTACGTATGTGGATGGCTGCAACCCAGGTGGAGCCACACCATGCACCGGGATGGGAGCTGCGAGCTTCTTGCTCGGACTGGGCAGCTATGGTGAAGCTGACGTCTATGCGGCCAAGAACGCCGATCGGATGGGACAATACTCAGGGTACATTCAGGACGATTTCAAGGTTACTCCCAGACTGACGGCCAACATCGGCCTTCGCTATGACCTGTTGCTCCCTGTCGTCAACGCATTCAACCAGTTTTCGTGGATGGACCCAACCCTAACCAATACCACCTACGGGATCAAGGGAGCGATGGTGTTTGCGACGCCCGGGAGACGCACCGGGGCCACTACCTATACGAAGGGGTTCGGTCCACGCATCGGGCTGGCTTATTCTGTTAACGACAAAACCGTTCTGCGTGCCGGTTACGGGATCCTATACACAACCGGAGGCGCCCAGCGCTCCAACCGCGGTTGCTGCAGTCAGGGCGGGTTCAATTCCACCAACAACCTCGGCGAGGACACGAGCACCGGGTTTACGGGGCTGCTGCCATCTTTCACCCTCTCGGGCGGTTGGCCGGCCTCGCAGTTCCCGGCTCCGCCCTTCATCAATCAAAACTATGCGCTCGCAGGCGCTCCTCACCCGATCTTCCCGGGAGACGGGCGTCCACCCGACATTCAAAACTGGACTTTCGGGATTCAGCGGCAACTGCCAGGTCAGGTTCTCTTTGACATAGCCTACGTCGGAACCGGAGGGCGCCACTTGGTCAGCCGCTTGAATCCGACTAACCAGTTGAATAGCAAGTACCTGCTGGACCCGAATATCGTCGGGGCGTCGCAGGCCACCAGCCCACTATTCAAATCAATCGGCGATCCGACTGTACAAGCTCTCAACGTCGTGCAGGCCATGCCGGTCGACCCGGCCACTGGCGATCATTCGCCCTTCCCGGGTTTCCAAGCCCTCATGGGCGGCAATGCCACCCTGGGTCAGGCCTTGCGCCCGTTCCCGCAATATACCCAAGAGGCCAATTTCCAGATGCGGGACATGATGGAGGGAGTCGGGGTATCGGACTACAACGCGCTCCAAGTACAAGGCAGGAAGCAGTTTTCTCAGGGCTTGAGTTTCCTGGTGTCCTATACCTGGTCCAAGACCCTGACCAACGCGGAAAGCATCTTCAATGAATTCTCAGGCTTCACTCAGGACGCCTATAACAACAGGGCTGAGAAAGCCCTGAGCATCAACGACTATCCCAACAACCTGGTGTTTTCCTACACTTACCAGTTCCCGTTCGGCCCGGGCCAGAAGTTCGCCAACGTGGGCGGCCCGGCAGGCAAGGTTGTGGGCGGCTGGAGTATTGCAGGAATCCAGCAATACGAGAGCGGACGCCCCAACATGATCTTTTCGGGGACCAACCCCTACTCGCCTTATATCGGAGAAAACGGGTTCTTGATGCGGCCCAACGTTGTACCCGGCGTGCCGCAGAGGTCACCTGCTTTCCTTAATGGCACCTTCGATCCAAACGGCGTGCCCGTTCACATAAACCCATCGGATACAACCGCTTGCACGCCTGCCAATTGTATCGACCACGGCGCTTTACTGAACATCAATGCGTGGAGCTACCCGGCGTGGGGAACTCTCGGCAACGCGCCGCGCTCGAACGGCGGTATCCGCTTGCCCGCGTACTTCAACGAGGATATCTCGCTCCTCAAGCAGACTCTCGTCACCGAGCGCGTCAGGATTGAATTCCGCGCCGACTTCCTGAACGTCTTCAATCGCACCGTTCTCGGTCCTGACCAAGGTGGCGACCAGTACGACTCGGTTTTGCAGGGCAACGCCCTTCCGTGGGGATTCGGTGGCTTCGGACATCTCACGAGCCAGGGCAATTACCCCCGCGAAATCCAGTTTGGATTGAAGATTAACTACTGACGACTGCTTTAGGACGTTATTGAGCGGTGTCCTGGTTCTGCACAAAAGCTCTGGCTGTCGCAGGGCCCAATCCGGATGCGGTGCCTTGTGGCGAGTGCCACTTTGTTCTCGCACACAGAATTCATACCACGCGGATAATCCTTAGGAACCTCGCTGAGTCAGATTAAGGCCGAGGAACTGTAATCACGAAACGGTGGTGTGAGCCACTACAGTTTAGCACCGAAACACCCACAGCAACGGCCAATCTACTGGCGCGAATAATCCCTTTGATCAGCGAAGGAACACCGTGCAATACGTCTGATCCCTTCTCACCAGCTATTCCCTGGGGTTCGCCAAAATGTCATGCGGGATCAGAATTAAGCGGCCTAGCTGTCATGGGTCCTGGCGACGCCCGGCCCCGCAGCTTTCAGAAGTGCTCCATCGTTTCGGCTGACCCGGCTTAGCGCGGGTTCGTTGGGGGATGGTCTTACCGGGTTCCGGGATCGCTGTGCTATGCTCTGCGAATGATACGCTCACTCCTCTCCATGCTCGTGCTGATCGCTACCGCGGCCTTGGCGCGGACACCGGTCCAGGGAACCACGCCGTCCGGGACGCAGCCGGGAAGCCAGACCGCGACGGCGAGTACCGGCCAGCATCCCGCGATGGCCGAGACGCCGAATACGGATCTCTACTACCGGCTCGCGCCGGATGCGCAGGTCGAGGACGGAGTCCCACAGGGTGAGATCCGCGGGCCGTTCACGCTGCCGAGCCAAGCCTATCCCGGCACCCAGCATACTTACTGGGTCTACGTGCCGGCGCAGTACGACCCGGCAGTTCCCGCCAGCCTGATGATCTTCAACGATGGCCAGGCGTTCAAAGCGCCGGAGGGAGAGGTTCGCGCGCCGGTCGTGATGGACAACTTGATCTACCGCCGCGAGATTCCCGTGATGATTGGAGTATTCATCAATCCGGGCCGCCGTCCCGACCAGCCGGAGCCGACGCCCAATAATTGGGGTGATCGCGACACCAACCGGCCTACCGAGTACAACACCCTCGATGACAAGTACGCTCGGGTGATCGTGGATGAATTGCTGCCGGTGCTCTACAAGGAATACAACCTCTCGAAGGATCCGGAGCGGCACGGGATAGGCGGATCAAGTTCAGGCGCCATTGCCGCGTTCACCGTGGCGTGGGAACGTCCGGATGACTTCCGTAAAGTACTGAGCAACGTCGGAAGCTTTACCAACATTCGCGGGGGCAATGCTTATCCGGACATCATTCGCAACAGCCCGAAGAAGCCTCTGCGCGTCTACCTGGTCGACGGGCGGAACGATAATCGAGGGCTGCGAGCTGACGGAACATACGATCAAAGTCGCGACTGGTTTTATCAGAACGTCCGGATGGAGCAGGCCCTCACCGGGAAAGGTTACGACGTGAACTACTCCTGGGGCATCCAGCGGCACGGCCAGAAAATGCTGCAAACCGTCTTCCCGGACATGATGCGTTGGCTGTGGCGCGACCAACCCGTTTCGACGGACGTGCACGACATGGTTGAGCGGTCGTTCAACGTGCCCAAGACGAAACAGTAGTCTTCCTCCCGACGGTAATCTGATCGGACCCGGAACACAACCACCTGCGCTTCAGCGGCGCCAACGCCGGGACGCGCTGCCGCTCGAGGCGCGCGCGCCGGTACTTAATTGGGCTGCATGGCCGGATGGGCGTGCTTCAGTGGGACGCGATCACCTTCGGTTGAGCGCCGCTCTTGATGATGAGGTCGTGCAGAAGCGTGGCGGCTCTACCGAGGGGCGAGCGCTTGGCATAGAACAACGGCGTTCTGCCCCGGACGTCGGTCTCGTCCAGTGCCGCGCCGTGAGCTGCCAGGAAACGGATCACCTCACAGACTTGATCCTGAGGGGCCCGGTCGGCGGTGCCGAGCACCGCAGCGTGCAGGAGAGTGGCGCCGGTCACGCTGGACACGATCTTGACATCGGGATCCAGCTCGTAAGCGTACTGGACGGCATCGAGATGGCCGCTACCGGCCGCGGCGCTGAGGAGGGTTGTGCCGTCCTGAGCTTTGAGCTTCGCGTCGGCGCCTGCGGCGACGAGCGCCCGCATGACGTCCACGTGATCCTCCTTGGCGGCCAGCATGAGCGCTGTCTGCTCTCCGGCAACAAAATGGAACAGCGCGGAACCGCCCGCGCCGCCCGCTGGTAAGGGTGCCGCCGCCGTGCGCGCGTTGACGTGGGCGCCTTTGGCGAGCAGTTTTGCAACCAGTGCGAGGTCTCCGAACCGGGCGGCGATGTGCAGCGGAGTGTGACCTTCACGGTCCGGGACGTTGGGGTCAGCGCCGCGGTCGGTAAGCAGGATAGCCACCGCCGTGCTTCGATAGGAAGCCGCAACGTTCAGGACAGTTGGGCCGTTGGGCAGCGTGTAATTGGGGTCGGCGCCCGCATCGAGCAGCGCCTGGGCGGATTGGCTGTCATTCTTGGTCGCGGCAAACACCAGAGCCGTGAAACCTCGCTTCGATGCCGCGCGAACTTCAGCGCCGCGCGCGATAAGAGTCTTGACAACCTCCGGGTGGCGTTCCGCCGTCGCCCACATCAGGGCGGTTTGCCCTCGGCGCGATTCCGCCGCGTTCACGTTCGCGCCATGGCCGATCAGCAGGTTGACGGTTTTGACGTTGCCCACTCCGGCTGCAATCATGAGCGCCGTCTCGCCATCCCAGCGGGCGGCGTTAGCCTCGGCCCCTGCTGCGAGCAGTTTGTCCACCAGCGCTGCATCGCCGTTGGCGCAGGCCAGCGTCAGGGGCGTTTCGCCGTACTCATCGGCGGTGTTGGGGTTCGCGCCGGCGTCGAGCAACTTCGCGGCGGTTGCCGCGTCGTCCAGATAGGCGGCCCATGCCAGCGCCGTCGCCCCGTCGGGCTGCGCCGCGTTGACATTCACCTTGGCTGCCAGCAGAGCGGTGACCGCCTGGTGGTCGCGGCGCTTCACCGCCTCCAGTAGACGAAGATCGGTGATGGCGAAGGCGCAAAGCGTGACCAGAAGGGTGGCCGCCGCGGTTCGCGCCAGGATTCGTGACATCTCCTTATGGGTTCCCTACGCGTTCGAGAGGTTTTCGAGATAGCCGTTGCTGTCGCCGATCTTCGGCGAAGGATGAAGGCCTGCTTTGATCAGCATGGTCAGCAGCAGGTTGTTCATGGGCGTCTCTTTGGGGAAGCGGAGGTGCCGGCCGCCCTTGAGCTGCCCGCAGCCGCCACCCACCAGCACCAGCGGCAGCTCGTCGTGCGTGTGCGCGTTGCCGTCGCTCAAACTGCTGCCGTAGAGGATCATCGAGTGATCGAGCAGCGTCCCGTCGCCATCCGGCGTGGAATGCATCTTCTCGAGCAGATAAGCGAAAGTCTGGGCGTGCAGATGATTGATCTTGACCACCTTTTCGATCTTCACCGGATCACCGTCGTGGTGCGTCATGGAGTGGTGGCCGTCGGGTACGCCGATGGAGCGATAGCTGCGGTTGCTGCCCTCACGAGCGATCATGCAACTGACGACGCGGGTCATGTCGGACTGGTAGGCGATCACCATGAGGTCCATCATGAGCCGCGCGTGCTCCGCAAAAGCCTCTGGAATCGAAGTAGGCCGCTCCATCACCGGTAACTTGGTGGTGGCGTTCTGCTCTTCCGCCTTCTGGATGCGGCGTTCGATGTCGCGGATGGCCTCGAGGTACTCGCCCAGCTTCCCGCGGTCGGACGCGCCGAGCCCGCTTTCCAGCCGGTCAACATCCCCGGCCACGTAATCGAGAATGCTGCGCTGCTCGTTCAGGCTGGCCAGGCGCGCGGAGGCATCCGTACTGTCGTCGTCGCCAAACAGCCGCTCGAAGACGGCGCGCGGGCTGATCTCCATGGGGTTGGGAGTCGTGGGGCTGCGCCAAGAGATGGTGTTGGTGTAGGCGCAACTATAACCGGAATCACAATCGCCGGCCAGGGTGGGCGATTCGAGGCCGATCTCGAGCGATCCCAGTTGGGTGACCTTGCCGAGCTCACGAGCCGCGACCTGGTCTACGGAAACGCCGGCGTGGATGTCGGCGCCCCCGGTCTTCTTGGGATGCACGCCCGTAAGCCAGGTGGCGCCGGCACGCGCGTGGTCTCCCGGTCCGTCGCCGAGAGCGTTGCCGTTCGCCTGAGCGAGCCCGCTCAGCACCAGCAGATGATTGCGAAAAGGCTCCAGCGCCTGCATGGTGGGAGCGAACTCGAATCCCGCCCCGACGCCCGCGGGAGTCCAGCGGTCCATGATGATCCCGTTCGGCACGTAGACGAAGCCCAAGCGCATGGCGGGGTTAGCCGCCGTGTTTTTCGCCAGCGACAGCGCGGGTACCATCGCGTCGAGCAGCGGCAGAGCCAACGTGGTGCCCAGGCCGCGCAGAAACGTGCGACGCGGTAGTGACTTCCTGTCGACGATCATGGTCCTGGGTCCTCCTCATGCGAAATGGCGTGCTGGTGACGATCGCGGTAATCAGCGATGAGAACCGGTAGTTCTCGGGAGCAGCCTCGCGCACGATGGCGCGGATAGCAGGCTGGTCGTAATAATCCAGACCGCGGCCCAGCGCGTACATCAGCAGCTTCGCCGCGACGGTCTGGAGATACTCGTCGCGGTGGCCGTTGAGCAGCGCCTCTTTCAGCCCGGCGGGGCCCGTGAACCGGGTGCCGTCGGGCAGCGTGCCTGAGGCGTCGATGACGGCGCCCACGTCCTTGGTGCGCCACTTGCCCACCCCGTCGTAATTCTCCAGCGCGAAGCCCAGGGGATCCATGCGGGTGTGGCAGGAGGCGCACACGGGGTTGGTGCGGTGCTGCTCCATCTGCTCGCGGCTGGTGAGCAGTTTACCATCTCGGTTCTGCGGTTGCAATTGCGGAACGCCGGGCGGCGGTGGCGGGGGTGGCGTGCCCAGCAGGTTTTCCAGGATCCACTTGCCGCGCTGGACAATCGAAGTTCGATTGGGGTACGACGTGACCGTCAGGATGCTGCCTTGTCCCAGCAGTCCGCCCCGGTCCGGATCGGTGAGAGTGACGCGGCGGAACTGCGAACCATAGATGTTCGGGATGCCGTAATGCTCGGCGAGCCGCTGGTTGAGGAACGTATAGTTGGCGCCCACGAGATCGAGCACGCTGCGGTCCTCATGCAGCACGCTCTCAACGAAGAGGTCTGTTTCCTCAAGGAACGACTGGCGCAGGGCCTCGTCGAATTCGGGATAGACGTCCGGGTCCGGCCGGGAGAGCGCCAGGTTGCGAAGGTCCAGCCACTGGCCGGCGAAGTTCGTAACCAACGCCTGCGAACGCGGATCGGCGAGCATGCGCCGCACTTGCCGGTGCAGGATGGCGGGAAGGTGCAAACGCCGCTGCTCGGCCAGGGTGAGCAACTCGTCGTCAGGGATGCTGCTCCAGAGAAAGAACGAGAGCCGCGAGGCGAGTTCGAAGTCGCTGATGCGATAGACCGTGCCGGGCTCGAGACCCGGCGGATCGCGCTCGATGCGGAATAGAAAATCGGGCGAGACCAGAATGGCTCGCAGCGCCTTTTCGATGCCGCGATCGAAATCACCCGCGCGGCGGCCGGCGTGATAGAACGCCATGAGCGGCTGGATGTCGGAATCCGTAATCGGGCGACGGAAGGCGCGGCGGCTCAGGGTGGCCAGGATCCGGCGCGCGCAAGGCTCTTCGGCCCGGGCGGTGACCGGCCGGCAAACAAATATGCGGGCGCGACTGGGCGTTTCTCCCGGCCCGGTGGGATTGTAGGGGCCCGCAACGAAAACGTCATTCACCTGCGGCGGCAGGTTGCCCGTTTGCGTCACCTCGAAACGTTTCAATCGGGCGCCATCCAGGCGTACATCCATCTCGGCGGGCAGTGACGGAACTGGAGCGGCCGGCGGCGCGAAGCGATCGCGTGAAGGTGGAGCCGTCATTTCGGGCTCCGCGGACTCCCGAAGATAGGTGACGCCAACCGTGCGCAGCCCGGCTTTGACCGGCACGCGCACTTCGTACCGTGGAGGCGGCCCATCGCCGCCGGCTCCGCCGCCGCCCAGCTTCACGCGCAACACGTATTCGGCATCCAGCGGGAAGTAATAACGAAACGACAGGCCGCCACTCGAGTCGAAAGGCAGATCATCGGCCACGCGTTCGTTGCGCCGATTGCGCACTCCCCCCGGCCGGCGGGCTTCGGCGGGAGTGAAGTCCTCCTCCGACGGTCTGGCGGCGGGATCGCCCACCGCCAGGCGGCTGACCAGCCGCGACACGGACAGATAGCGTTCGAGCAAAGTAGGGGAGACGGATAGCACTGCGCCGACGTTATCGAATCCATATCCTGAGTCGTCGACAGGCAGTAAGTCGCCGGGATGGATATCCAGCGCGAGCAGGTCGCGCACCGCATTACTGTACTCGGCGCGATTCAGGCGGTGGATGACCGGCCGGCCGGGATTCGGATGTGCCACGGCGTCGCGGTCAAGCGCATCCGCCAACCAGTCGGTGAACCGGCGCGCCAAAGCGGCGTCGGGCCGCGGCATCCCGGCTGGGGGCATCTCGCCCGTGCGTACCTTTCGCAGCACACGTTCCAGCACGGCTGCGTTGGGGCCGACTCGGGAAAAATCCAACCCTTCAAGTACGACGCCTGCGGTCTTCAGTTCCTTGCTATGGCAGAAAATACAATACTGATTGACGACCTGACGCGGAGAAAATGCGCCTCTGGGATGCGAAGCTTGGACGGCAGGATACGAGGATTGAGCGGCAGCAGTAATTGCACTTAGCGCTATAACCTGTGCGGCCGCAAACAGCCGACGCACTCGCACCTCCGCAGCCAACTAAAGGATTTTATTCTGAGCCGCCAGAGCGGGAAAATCAAGCCACTCTAGCGGCGACGCCCACCGTTGCTCGACCTGCGGCCCAGACCGCTTTGGACGCCGAGATATCCCGCACTTGCCATCCCACGCAGTATAATGGGCGGCGCTTGGCTAGCGGCGCACTCAGGATCCCATGTCGACTGCCGTGACAATCAGAGCCTCCTCCATGGCCGCTCGGGCGTTGACGCTTTGCCTTCTGGCGTCCTCCTGCCTGTACGCGCAGCAAGTGAGCCTCAGAGCCTATCCTGAGTTTCTGCGGATCGATCCGTTTGGGCAGATCGTCAAAGCGGATCGTGCCGCGGAGGCAACCCAGCCGCTCACTCCGGGCCGGCATCCGATCGCGCTCCAAGGCGCGCGCGGCGGCTACGTCTCCTTTCACCTGGTCTCCGAATCGGGCCGCAGCACGGAATATACCCTCGACCTCAACCTTGCACCGGGATACGGCGGAATTCAGGTTGACATCTACCGGGAGTGGTTCCACTACATCGACAAGGAGCAGAGCTATTATCCCGACGCTCTTATTCCAGTCAAACTCCCTTACAGCTCCCGGCTGCCCGAGCCCGACAACCGTATCAAGGGCCAGACCGCGCAGGCTTTCTGGGTTGACATTTGGGTCCCGGAGTCCACCGAGCCCGGCGTGTATCGTGGCCACGCTGTTTTGAAAGCCGGCGGCCGCAGCGCCTCGCTTCCCTTTGACCTCAAGGTGTTGGCAGCGGCTGTGCCCGAGCAGGACGTGGTCACCCTCGATCACAATTCGTATGGCAGTAGCTGGCTCGGAGACCAGTATCCGGGCCTGGTCCGCGGCAATCCGGACTTTTACACGAGCGACGCGTTCTTTCGCCTGATCCACGCGTACCACCGCATTTTCTACGAGCATCGCGGTATCTTTCACCAGCTAGGCTACGGGCACGCCGGAAAGGTAGGACCCGAGTTTGCGCCGCCACTCGGGGGTGCGGGGCGGACCCGGCACATCGCGAACTGGGACCTTTACGACCGGCACTACGGCCCGCTCTTTGACGGTTCAGCCTTTGCCGGGACGCGGCGCGGCGCGCACCCGATCCCCTTCGTTTATCTGCCCATCAATCCCGAGTGGCCGGCGTCATTTGTCAACTGGGGCGAGCCGGGGTACGAAGCGGAGTTCGTCAACGTGGTCTCTGAAATGGAACGCCACTTCCGCGCCAAGCAATGGACTCATACGCGACTCGAGATATTCTTCAACCACAAGAAGCGTTACATGGGTTTTCCCTGGGACGGCGACGAGGTGCGATTCGCGAACGACAATCAATACTTCATCGCATATGCCACGCTCCTGAAGAAGGCGTTGCCGCCGGGCACACCGGTGAAGTTCGTGATGCGCGCCGACGTCAGTTGGGACATGGAGCAGCAATTCCATGAGCTTCAAGGCATGGTGACGATGTGGGTCGCGGCCGGCGACATTCTGAGCTGGTACAGGGACGCTCCCCGGATGCTTCACCAGCGGGGCGATTTGATTTGGTACTACTCGGGTCCGCCCAGCGTCACGGAATCGAGCGTCACGATCACGCGGTTCCCGCTTCAGGCTTGGCTTTGGGGTGTGGACGGCTTTGTGCACTGGCTCACGGTCGATCCCGGCGCGGATCCCTGGTTTCACTTTGAAGGCGGCGGGACGGCGCTCGTCTACCCCGGTGATCGCTTTGGAGTGGAAGCGCCGATACCCAGCATCCGGCTGAAGATCCAGCGGAATTGCTTGCAGGACTTGGCGCTCCTCGACAGTCTAAAGAAGCGCCGCCCACTCGACGCCCTGAAGTCCGAAGCCGCGCGGCGCTTCAACAACTCCACCCTCGACAACTGGTGGAATCCTCGCCCCGCTCTGGCTGACCTTCCTCCCTCGGAGTGGAGCGGTTCCAGCATCGACGACGCCTCGACCGGCACGACCAAAATGCTCGCCGTCATCCGCCCCACGGCCTGGTTGAGCGTCCACGAGTACGTCATGCAGCTCGTCTCGGAGGCTCCATGAAATCCCTGCGACTGTTGTGCGTCCTCTGCGCCATTGCGGCGATATTCGTGCCAGCGCTCGGAGCCGCCGCTCCGCCTGCGCCCGATTGGGCCGCGCAGCTCGACGAGGTGGCGCGCGTCGGAAGCGTGATGGTCGATGGCGACGTATGTCAGAACATCGTCACGGCGCGCGCCATGACTTTCATGTTCAAGGAGGATCCGCGCGACCGGTGGCTGGCCGGAGACAACTACGACGTGAATGGCGAGGCGTTCATTGCGGTAAAGAAGACGCTGCTGCGCCTCTCGCGGCTCGCATCCTTTCCCGCCGATGTCAACTTGTGGATGCCGATTCAGGGCCACCCTGACAAGATCCGCGTCGTGATCCGGAATACCCATGAGATGAGCCAATTCTGGCCGTGGGGCGCGCTCTATCAGGACATGATTCCGCAGATGAAGACGGTGCTTGATACCGGCCAGCGGGTGACCGTGACCGCGAAGCCGGGCTGGATCTCGGTCCTCGCGCCCGTCTCGAATAGCCTGGGTGACGTGGTGGGAGTGCTCGAAGTGGTGACGCAAGTCCAGGCCGACGCCCATGCGAACGTCAAATAGACTCGGAGGAACAAAGATGCTGACTCGCCGCCAGTTTCTCGAGAAAACGGTCGAAGGAATTTCCGTGGGCGCCGCTGCCGTTGCGACGATCGCCGAAGCGGAGGCCTGGGGCGCCGGCCAACTCGCCTGGCCGAAGCCCATCGGCCTCGAGATTTATACCGTGCGCCAGGCGTACGCCAAGGATCCAGCGGGCACGCTGAAGAAAGTGGGCGAGACGGGCTATCGCGAGGTCGAAGTCACGACGGAGGTTCCCGCGGAAACCCTGAAGGGTTATCTGCGCGCCGCGAACTTGACCGCGCCCAGCACTTATCCCGAAGCGCCGAAGGACATCGACGATTGGAAGAGGACGCTCGACCGTGTTCATCCTTACGGCTTCCACTACATCGTGGTCGGTGACAATCCCAAGATGGATGCCGACGCGTGGAAGCGGCGCGCCGATTTGTTCAACGAGTGCGGAAAGCTCGCCCAGAGCGCCGGACTCCAGTTCTGCTATCACGCCCACTATCACGAGTTCGCGCCGCTGAACGGCACCTCGGGGTACGACATCATGTTGAAGCGCTGCGATCCCAAGCTCCTGAAGATGGAGATGGATGTTTTTTGGGCAACGTACGCCGGCCAGGACCCGATCGCCTACTTCCAGAAGTACCCGGGACGCTTTCCGCTGCTCCACATCAAGGATTTCAAGCGCGGCTTTCCGACCAGCACGAGCGACTTCCCTTACGATAGCGGACCGAATCCCTTCGCGCCCGCCGGACAGGGTCGCATCGACTGGAGGAAGATCTTCGCTCACGCGCGCCAAGCCGGCGCGCAGCACATCTTCGTCGAGCAGGACCGCTGTGATGGGAGTCCCTTCGAGGCCATCAAGATCAGCTTCGACTACTTGAAAAACCTCCGCCTCAGTTGAACCGGCGATAATCGGGAGTCATCTTCCACTCGCCAGACTCTGCGCGGTGGGAAGGCTGGAAGCATCCCAGCCGCCGCCCAGAGCTTCGATCAGGAGCACGCTGGCCACCATGCGCCGAGTGAGAATATTCACCGCTGCGACCTGGTCCTGGAGGGCGATGGCCTGCGTCGTAATCACCTGAAGGTAGCTCGCGACACCGGCTTTGTATTGGTAGGTGGACAGGTCGAGAGACCGCTGAGCCGCCTGGACGGCGTCGTCCTCGGCGCCGGCTTCATTGGCGAGCACTCGAAGCGCTGCCAAATTGTCTTCCACTTGCTGGAAGCTCGTGAGGACGGTCTGGCGGTAGCTGGCGATGGAAGCGTCGAACGCAGCGCGCGCCGAGTCTGACTGGGCACGACGGCGTCCCGCGTCGAAAATGGTTTCCGCCACCTGTGGGCCGAGAGACCAGAAGTGGCTGGGCCAGGTGAACCAATCCGTGAGACTTCCACTCTCCAGGCCGCCCGATGCCGTCAGCAGCAGCGTCGGAAAGAAGGCGGCCCGGGCGATGCCGATTTGTTCGTTGGCGACGGCCATCTGGCGCTCCGCGCCGGCAACGTCCGGGCGCCGCTCGAGCAGGTCGGCGGGGACCCCGACCGGGATGGCGGGCGGCGATGACTTAATCGGCGCGGAGGCAATCGTCAGTTGGGCGGGCGGCTTGCCTACCAGGATGGCAATGGCGTGCTCGAACTGGGCGCGGGCCACGCCCAAGTCAATCAACTGCGCCTGTGCCGTCTTCAGTTGAGTTTCCGCCTGCGCGACATCGACGCCGGAGGCGACACCGCTCGCAAACCGGTCCTTGGTCAGTTGGAGATACTCCGTATAAGACTTGACCGTGCGCTCGAGCAACTCCTGCTCACCATCCACTCCGTGCAGTTCGAAATAGTCCTGTGCCAGCGCCGCCTGGAACGCGAGGCGGACGTTCTCGAGCTGCGCCGCCGTGGCCTGAGCGGATTCGGCGCTCCCTCGAACGGTGTGCCGGATGCTACCCCAGACATCCGCCTGATACGACACGTCCACCGGCAGGTTGTAGACGTTGCGCTGGCCCGATGTCAGGTTGCCGGCCTTGAAGTTGAACAAGGTCGAGGAGGTTTCCGAATTCGTATAGGAGAGCCCCGCCGTTGCCGTCGGAAAGAGGCTGGCCCGCGCGATACGCACCGCGTCGCGCGCTTGCCGGAACTGGGCCTCGGCAAGGAGAACGTTCTGGTTCGAGATGCTCACCTGCTCTTCCAGCGCATTCAGTTGCGGGTCGCCGAAAATTTCCCACCATTTGCCCCGTTGTGCGGCCTCTTTCGGCTGGGCCTCTTTCCAGGCCTTCGACTGAGCGCCGCCGGGAGGCTGTTCCTTATAAGCGGCAGGAACCGGAGCACTCGGACGTTGGTACTTTGGACCCACGACGCAGGCCGTTGAAAGCAGCATCAGTCCCGCGAGCGCGAGGAGAGAACAACGGTAGCGGCAATGCGAGATCTCGTTCCGCACCACACCTTGAGTGAGCTCCGTCATCATCAGGTTCACGGCTTTCTTCCCGGTCATCTCAACTCTCCGACCCGAGCGGTACAGCCTCGCGGCCGCGAATCCGGTTCCACCAATGCTGGAGACGGTCAAAGTAGAGATAGACCACCGGAGTCGTGTACAGCGTCAACAACTGGCTCACGGCCAGTCCCCCAATGATGGCGATGCCCAGCGGACGCCGCAGTTCCGATCCCGTGCCGCCGCCCACGGCAAGCGGCACAGCGCCGAAAATCGCCGCCATGGTGGTCATCATGATGGGACGAAAGCGCAGCAGGCACGCCTCGTAGATGGAATCGCGGGAATTCTTGCCTTCGTTGCGCTCGGCCGCGAGAGCGAAGTCGATCATCATGATGGCGTTCTTCTTGACGATGCCAATCAGCAGGACGATTCCGATGATGGCGATAACGGTCAGGTCGGTGCGCGAGAGCATCAGCGCCAGCAACGCGCCGACACCCGCCGAAGGCAGCGTTGAAAGGATGGTGACGGGGTGAATGTAGCTTTCGTAGAGAATTCCCAGAACGAGATAAACCGCCACGAGCGCCGCCGCGATCAAGAGGGGTGCACTGCTCAGCGATTCCTGATAGGCCTGCGCCGTCCCGGCGAAACCCGTATGAATCGTGGCGGGAAGGCCGGCCTCCGTCGCAGCGGTATTGATGGCGGTCACAGCGTCTCCCAACGCGACACCCGGGCGCAGGTTGAAGGAGATGGTCACGGCGGGGAAAAGGCCTTGATGGGCCACCGCCAGCGGCGCCGTCCGGGGAGCAAAATGCGCGAAAGCGCTCAGCGGGACCTCCTGGCCGCCCGGCGCGCGGACATAAATCTGACTCAAGAACTCAGGGTTCTGCCAGTATTGGGGCGCTGCCTCCATGACCACGTGGTACTGATTCAGCGCCGAATACATGGTGGAGACCTGGCGCTGACCGAAAGCGTCGTAGAGCGTATTGTCCGCCAGTTGGGCGGATATGCCGAACCGCGCGGCGGTGTCGCGGTCGTACTGCACCATGGCCTCGAGCCCGCGGTCCTGCTGGTCGCTGCTGATGTCAGTAATGAGCGGAATCTTGCGTAGCTGGTTGAGCATCCGCGGAGCGAACGCCGTAAGGTCCTGCAAATTGTCTCCCCGCATGGTGAACTGATACTGGGCGTTGCTCAGGCGCCCGCCGACGCGCACATCCTGCGAGGCCTGCATGTAAAGCGTTGCTCCCGGTACCTTGGCGAGCTTGGGCCGCAGCCGCTGAATCACCTGGTCAGCCGTCACGGTTCTTTGCCCCGGTGCCTTCAAGGAGATGAACATTCGTGCGCTGTTGGCGCCCGCCCAACCACCGGTAAACCCGACGACCGAGTCCATGGCCGGGTCCGCTTTGACAATCTTGATCATTTGCAACAGCAGGCCGTTCATCGACTGGAACGACGCGTCCTGGTCAGCCTGGATGGCGCCTATGATCCGGCCGTTGTCCTGCTGCGGAAAGAAGCCCTTCGGGACGCGGACGTACAAATAGACGTTGAGAGCAATGGTGGCCAGCAGCACGGCCATGGTGATCGCCGAATGGCGGAGGACCAGGGCCAGCGTGCTTCCATAGCTGTCGACCAGCCAATTAAAGGCGCGCTCGCTCTTGCGGTAAAGCCAGCCGTGCTCTTGGTGCTGTTTCAAGAGGTGGGCGCACATGGCGGGAGTGGTGGTCAGCGAGACCACGAGAGAAACGGTGATGGCGATGGTCAGTGTAATCGCGAATTCGCGGAAGAGACGGCCCACAATGCCGCCCATGAGCAACAGGGGGAGGAACACGGCGACCAGCGAGGTGCTCATGCTGACCACTGTGAACCCGATCTCTCTTGCGCCTTGGAGCGCCGCCTGGAAGGGGGCCATGCCTTTTTCGAGATACCGAGTAATATTCTCGATCACCACGATGGCGTCGTCCACGACGAATCCGGTGGAGATGGTCAAGGCCATGAGCGACAGATTGTCCAGGCTGTATCCCAGCAGATACATCATGCCGAAGGTCCCGATGAGCGAAACGGGCACGGCGACGCTCGGAATGAAGGTCGACCGCGGGTCGCGCAAGAAGACAAAGACCACCAGGATTACCAGGCATACGGCGATGAGCAAGGTTCTCTCGACGTCGTGGACGGAAGCGCGGATGGTGAGCGTTTGGTCCATCACGACTCGCAGATCGATGGATTGCGGGATATCGGCCCGGAGCGCCGGAAGCTCGGCGCGGATACCATCCACCGCATCGATGATGTTTGCGCCGGGCTGGCGGAAGATGATCAAGAGCACCGAAGGCTCGCCGTTGGCATAGCCCGCGGCACGGATGTCCTCGACCGCGTCGGTCACCCGGCCGACATCGGAAACCCGGACGGCCGAACCGTTGTGGTAGGTGATAATCAAGGGGCGGTAGTCGACGGCCTTGAAGATCTGGTCGTTGGCGCCCACTTCCCACGTCCGGCTGGCGTCGGAGAAGTGTCCTTTCGGGATGTTGGCATTGGCGCTCCCCAGCACGCCGCGCACTTGTTCGAGCCCGATGCCATACTTGTTTAGAGCCGGAGGGTCCAGGTCGACACGCACCGCGGGCAAGGAACTTCCGCCCACGACCACCTGGCCCACGCCCTTCAACTGAGAGAGTTTCTGGGCCATGATGGTCGACGCCGCGTCGTACATCTGTCCCTTGGTAAGGACCTTCGATGTAAGCGCGATGATCAGAATCGGGGAGTCGGCCGGGTTCACTTTCCGGTAGGCGGGATTATTCGGCAGGTTGGCGGGTAGATAGCCCCGTGCCGCATTGATCGCGGACTGCACGTCGCGCGCGGCGGCGTCAATGTTCCGGTTCAAATCGAATTGCAGCGTCACACCCGTCTGCCCGAGGGTGCTGGAGGACGTCATCTCGGTGACGCCGGCAATCCGCCCGAACTGGCGCTCGAGGGGTGTAGCGACAGCCGACGCCATGGTTTCAGGGCTCGCTCCCGGCAGATTTGCCCCGACCGAGATGGTCGGAAAGTCCACTTGGGGCAGCGGCGAGACAGGCAGCAAGCGGAAGGCCACGGCCCCCGCCAGGGCGATGGCGAGGGTAAGGAGCGTGGTCGCAATCGGCCTGCGGATGAAGGTTTCAGAAATGCCCATGACCTACTCCGCCGGAGCGGGTTCCGTACCTGCCTGCCTCTCGCGGTGCCGGGAGAAGCGCGTGGCTAAATGATCGAACCAGATGTAAATGACCGGGGTCGTATACAGCGTGAGCAGTTGGCTGAGCAGCAGTCCGCCCACCATGGTGATGCCCAGTGGCCGGCGCAGTTCCGAGCCGGTGCCGGTGCCGAGCGCCAGCGGAACGCCACCGAGGAGCGCCGCCATGGTGGTCATCATGATGGGGCGGAAACGCAGCAGGCACGCCTGATAGATGGCTTCTTCGGGCGTCATGTTTTCCTTGCGCTCCGCTTCGAGAGCGAAATCGATCATCATGATGCCGTTCTTCTTGACGATTCCGATCAGCAGCACGAGCCCGATCAGCGCAATCACACTGAAATCGTTCCGGCAGATGAGCAGGGCCAGCACCGCGCCCACTCCGGCCGAAGGCAGCGTCGACAGAATCGTGAGGGGGTGGATATAGCTTTCGTATAACACCCCGAGGACGATATAGACCGTAATGATGGCCGCCAGCACGAGCATCCACTCGTTCGAGAGCGAGTTCAGGAAGGCCTGGGCCGTCCCCTGAAAAGCCGCCTGGATGCTGGGCGGCAAGCCGATCTGCTGTTGCAGGAGGTCCACGGCCTCGACCGCCTCGCCCAGGGAAGCATTGGGAGCGAGATTGAACGACAGCGTGATGACCGGGAACTGTCCCTGGTGGTTGATGGTGAGCGGCGCCGTCATTTCCTTGACGTGAGTGAAGGCGGCGAGTGGAACCTGACCGCCGTTGGGAAATGCCGAGGCGGAGCCGATCGGTGCGCTGAGCAGGCTATTGGAAACGGTCCCATTCGACGCGCTGCTGGAGGCCGTAGAGGCCAGGCTCGTATTCGCCGCGGTGACTGAACTCGACGGTCCGAAGAGTTGCGCGGCCGATGACCCGCCCGACACTAAACCTGACGAACTACTGTTGGCCGCTGCGCCGGTCCGAATGTAAAGGTCGCGAAATTCCAGGGGATTCTTCTGGAAGCTGGGGTTCACCTCCAGGATCACATGGTACTGGTTTAACTGGGTGAACATCGTCGACACCTGGCGCTGGCCAAAGGCGTCGTAGAGCGTTTGGTCGATGCTCGAGGGTGAGATGCCGAGCCGGTACGCCGTCTCGCGGTCGAAGGTGACCATAGCCCGCAGGCCCTGGTTCTGCTGGTCGCTCGCGAGGTCGCGGATCTCCGGCAACTTCTGCATGGCGTCCATCAGCTTGGGCGCGTAGGTATTCAGCTCGTCAGTATTCGGATCCTCGAGCGTGTACTGAAATTGCGTGCGGCTGACGCGATCTTCCACCGTCAGGTCCTGCACCGGCTGCATGTAAAGCGTGATGCCCGGCACCTGGGCGAGCTCGGGCTGCAAGCGGCGGATCACGTCGGTGGCGCTGATGTTTCGCTCATCGAGGGGCTTCAGATTGATCAGGATGCGCCCGCTATTCATCGTCGTGTTGGTCCCATCGACTCCGATAAACGAAGAGAGACTGTCGACCGCGGGATCCTTCAAAATGACCTGCGCCAGACTCTGCTGCTCCTTGGACATCTCCTGAAAGGAAACATCCTGCGCCGCCTGCGACACTCCCTGGATCACGCCCGTATCCTGAATGGGGAAAAATCCCTTGGGAACCACGTAGAAGAGCACTCCGGTCAGCACGACGGTGCCGACCGCAACCAGCAGCGTTTCGGTCTGGTGGCGGAGCACCCACAGGAGAGTCCGGTCATAGAAGTTGATGACCGCGTTCCAGCCATGCTCGGTCACCCGATAGATGCGCGTTTGGGTCTCGTCGGGCTGGTGCTTCAGGAACTTCGAGCACATCACCGGCGTGAGGGTCAGCGAAACGACCGCTGAGACCAGAATGGTCACGCTGAGCGTGACGGCAAATTCGCGGAAGAGCCGTCCGACGATGTCGCCCATGAACAGCAGCGGGATGAGTACGGCAATCAGGGAAAACGTCAGGGAGATGATGGTGAACCCGATCTGCGCCGACCCCTTGAGCGCCGCCTGCAAAGGCGATTCACCTTCCTCGAGGTAACGCGCGATGTTTTCAATCATCACGATGGCATCGTCGACGACGAAGCCGGTGGAGATGGTGAGCGCCATCAGGGTCAGGTTGTTCAGGCTGTATCCGAGCAGGTACATCACGCCGAACGTCCCGACCAGCGACAGCGGCACCGCGACGCTGGGAATAATCGTGGCGGAGAGGTTGCGCAGGAACAGGAACATGACCATCACGACCAGCGCGATGGTCAACATCATCTCGAACTGCACGTCTTTGACGGAGGCGCGAATCGTGTTGGTCCGGTCGGTCAGGATGTCGACGTGGACCGAGCTGGGCAGGGTGGCGGTAAGCTGCGGCAGCACCTGCTTGATGCCGTCGACGACGGAGATGATGTTGGCGCCCGGCTGGCGCTGGATGTTGAGAATGACCGCCGGAACGTTGTTCATCCAGGCGGCCTGGTGAACGTTCTCGGCGTCATCGATGACGGTGGCGACGTCGCTCAGCTTTACCGGCGCGCCGTTGCGGTAGGCGATCACCAGCGGCGCGTAATCGCTGCTCGAGAGCAGTTGGTCGTTGGCGCCAATCTGGTAGGACTGATGGGCGCCGTCGAAGTTCCCCTTCGCCTGGTTGACGTTGGCGGCAACGATGACGCTGCGCAGATCCTCCAGGTTGAGGCCGTAGGACCCGAGGGTCGTAGGATTCACTTGAATCCGCACCGCCGGTTTCTCGCCGCCGCTGATGCTGACCAGGCCGACCCCCGGCAATTGCGAGATCTTCGGCGCAAATCGCGTGTCGGCGAGATCCTCCACTTTGGTCAGCGGCAGCTCGTCAGAGGTGAGGGCGAGCGTCAGGATCGGGGCGTCGGCCGGATTGGTCTTGCTGTAAATCGGCGGACTCGGCAGGTCGGGCGGCAGGTAAGTCCCCGAGGCGTTGATCGACTGCTGAACTTCCTGCTCCGCGATGTCGATGTTGAGGCTGAGGTTGAACTGTAGAGTGATGACCGAGAGTCCGTTGGAACTGGTCGAGGTCATCTGCTGGAGGCCGGGAACCTGGCCGAACTGGCGCTCGAGCGGAGCCGTCACCGACGAGGCCATCACGTCGGGACTCGCGCCGGGATAAAAAGTCACCACCTGAATGGTCGGGTAATCCACTTCCGGCAAGGCCGAGACGGGCAGTTTCAGATAGGCGACCGCACCGGCGAGCATGATTCCCAGCATCAGCAGGGACGTAGCAATGGGCCGCAGAATGAAGGTCCGGGAAGGACTCATCTATTTTGCCTGAGAAGTTGGTTCACCTTGCAGGTGGACGCTGACCTTGCTTCCTTCCTGGAGCTTGTCGACACCGGTGATGACCACCACGTCTCCGGGGTTCAGGCCGGAGGCGACTTCCGTCTGGTCACCTTCCGTGGTACCCAGGGTGAGGGATCGCACGGTCACGGTGGAGTCCGGTTTCACGACGTAAGCGTAAGTTGTCTGAGAATTGCGTTGCACGGCGGCGCTGGGCGCGATCGTGACGTCGTGCTTTTCCTCCACCAGCAACCGGGCGTTGACGAACTGGTCGGGAAAGAGGACGCCCTTAGGATTGCTGAAAGTGGCCCGCAACTTGAGCGTGCCGGTGGTCTGATCGATCTGATTGTCCGTGGTGGTCAGCCAGCCTTGCGCCAGCTTGGCCTTCATCTCATGATCGTAGGCATCCACTCTTAGCCGCTGTCCGGCGCGCATCTTCTGGAGCACGACGGGGACCTGGTCTTCCGCGATGGTAAAGATGACGCTGATGGGATCCATCTGGGTAATCACCAGCAGAGCGTTGGCGTCGCTCGCGTGGACGATGTTCCCGGGATCAATCAGCCGCAGGCCGACGCGTCCCGTGATCGGCGCGGTGATGTGACAGTAGACGAGGTTCAGCTTCGCACTGGCAATCGCCGCCTCATCGGTCTTGATGGCGCCGTCGTCCTGCTCGACCAGCGCCCGCTGCGTTGCGAGTTGTTGTTCGGGAACCGCGTTCTGCGTGACCAGCGTCTGGTAGCGGACGAGATCGACCTTGGCGTTGTCGAGGGCAGCTTGGTCCTTGGCCAACTGTCCTTGCGCCTGCATCAACTGAACTTGAAAGGGCCGCTCATCGATTTCTGCCAGCAGATCGCCCTGGTGAACGTTGTCGCCCTCCTTGTAGAGGACCTTCATCAACTGCCCGTCGACCCGGGTTTTCACCGCCACGGTGTAGAGGGGCGTCACAGCGCCGAGGCCGGTGAAATAGTCACCCAGGTCACCTTTTCTCACCTTCTCCGCCACGACCGGGGTGACCATCGCGCCGCGCGCGTTCCGGCCCGCGGTTGGTGAAGGCGCCGCGGATGCTTCCGGCGTGGGCCGTCTTGTTCTGAAGTAGTAGACGCCGGCAGCCAGCAGGATGAGGGCCAGCACCCACAGCCAGACGCGTGAATGGCGCTCGGGCGGAGCTTGCGAGGAATGCGGTGGCTGCGTCCTTTCTCCGACTTCCGGAGGATAATGTTCCTTCATAATTCTTCCGTTTCTAATTGTCTGGTCGCGCCAGCCTGCTGACCGTCAACTGCTCCTTACTTTGGATGCCGCCAACCGTCGCGCCGAGCCAGCATAGCGCTTTGTTCTTTGCGAATAAAGAAAGCGCTGGGGTGAGCACGCCGCTCACCCTCGCGCTTCACAGAATATGCTGCTGAACATCCACCCGACTCCTTTGAGGACGTTCAAGCGGCGCTGTGAGTTACAAGAATCGCGAACGTCAGCGATGGGCCCCGCCGGCTTTGAAGAACTTGTCGGCCCAGGCGATGAAGTATTTCCAGTTCGGGCCGTCGGTGTGTCCGCCGTCGTGCTGGCGCCAGGCGAGCTGGCCGTCAAGCAGTCCGGCGTTGACGGGCGGCATCTTTGCGGTGCGATAGTCATCCGAGACTCCGAGGTCCTTCGCACCCAGCAGCCTGAATACCGGCCCGGCGGCCACGGTTGCCATAAAGCTGCCCTGATGATCCAGCCATTTCGCGTCGCCCTTTTCCGGCACGCCGTAGCTGATGAACGTCAGGCGTGGCGCGCACAAGGCGATCAGCTCGTGCGCGTCCACGGGCAAGTCGCCGGCGTTCATGCTGCCTCGCACGGACTCCGAGGCGCCGTACTTCAGGAAGTTGCCGGCCATCCAGTGGTATTCGCCCGTGCCCGTCAGGTTCTCGACGGCCTCTCCCCAGTTGCGCCGGTACAACTTGGCGCCGCCCTCGCCCGAAGAGCCGACCAGCACCGCGGCGAAGCGCGCGTCGAACGCCATGGTCACGAGCGCCGCTTTTCCATAGCGCGAGACGCCTTCGATCCCGACGTGTTTCGCGTCCACGGCTTGGTCGGTTTCGAGGTAATCCAGACCGCGCGACGCGCCCCAGGCCCACGCCCGCAACGCGCCCCAGTCATCCGGCCGGCGCGGCTGACCCTTGTTGACCAGCCCGATGATGCCGCGCGTCAAGCCCGCGCCGTTGTCGGCCTGGATGCTCGCCGGGATGATGGTGGCGTAGCCCCAGCCGTCGGCAATCAGTTGCTGGATAGCGGGCGGATCGCCACCCGTACTCGCCATAATGTATCGGCGGATGGCGGGCGGCAAGTCGCTCAGGTCGCCCAACGCCTGAGCGATTCCGCCGCGGCCGAACGTGAACATCATCATCACAGGTACGGGATGCGTCGCGTTGGCCGGCGTCACGAGCGTCATCTGAATATCGACCGAAATCAGCGGATTCGACGAGTTGTCAACGTGCCCGACGAGCTGCTTCGCGATTACGGGGTACGAGCCGACCTTGGCATTGGCCGTGTTCGTGACTGTCCAGGTGACGCGCGGCACATTCGGCGGCACGCGGCCCAGAACTTCGCGCTCGAAGTCCTCGACGATTTCCGGGCGGCGCTGCTTCCACCACATCTCGGGTGTTGTGACCTTCTGGCCGTTCCTCAGCGTCAAGGCGTCGGGCAGGTTGGGAAACGGATTGGCCTTCGACTCGTAGTAGTTGGCGTGATGGGGTGCGTTCTCGTTGCCGCTCGGGCCGGGACGGAGCGCCTTGATGCCGAGCTGATCCATCATGTTCTGATGATCCTGCTCGGCCGTCCAGTTCATGGGCGGCGGGAGGTTCGCGGGCGGCGCGGGATGGGCCGCAGGCGCGGCCGGTTCCTGGGCGGCCAGATTCCTAGCCGTCGAGGCAGTGATGAGGGCGCTCGCGAGAAGGACGAAAGAGATCAGGAGACACTGGGTGTTGGTCTTTGGCTGAGTCACGGTTGACGCTGGTCACTCCTTTGCGAGAAGACATGCTGCCGCCCAAGGACGTGAGCCTTGCGCGCCGGATGACTCGGGCAGCAAAGCCATCAGCCGTAGGAACAACGGCAGGCGCTTGAGGCGGGCCGCCGTTTGGAGATAGGAGCGGACGGCGGCCGGCTGCCAGCCGCACGGCTTGAAAAACTCCGGGCCTTCCTTCGGGCCGAACTTGAAGGGCGCGCCGGCCTGGCTCAAATGCGCACCCATCTCGCGCTGCAGCATCTTGAGGAGCCCGGGCGAGCCGATATCCAAAAGCCAACGCTGAAAGCTTGCGGGTGCCGCGAGGTCGCGAGCCAGCGCGGTGACTTCCTCGGGTGCAAGGTAGGTCAGAAATCCCTCGGTAATGATCAGCGCCTTGTGCCCGCGCGCCCCCAGCCGCTCGAAGAGCTCCCGGCGCGCGCCGGCGCTCCCGAGGTCCAGCCGCACGCGCTCGAGCGCGCACCGCGGCTGGGCGTCGCCCAGGATTTCTTCCTTGTAGGCTAGGATCTCAGGCAAGTCGACTTCGATCCAGGGGAGCGAGGCGGGCAGGTCCAGGCGATAGGGACGCGCGTCGAGCCCCGCCGCCAGATTCACCACCAGGTCCGCGCCGGCAGCGAGCTCGCTCGCGATGAACTGGTCGAAGAGGCAAGTGCGCACCACCCACGGCCAGGCGCGGTCTTTGCCGCCGGCGAGCGTGCGCGCGATCTCCTCGCCGCGCTCGCCCGCCAGCCGCCGCGCGAAGGGGTCGCGAAAAAGCGCGTCGGGCCGCTCCGTCTCGCGCGCCCGGTAGAGGGCGGCCCAGCGCGCCGTGTCGGAGATGTTACGGAGGAGAGGGCTAGTGTTGTAGTCCTGGCTGCTCATGCCTTGACTTGTGCGTGGTCTGACGCGCCCGGATTGCCGGGCGGTGGCGCCGACCGGGTATTGTCGCGCACGACGGCGCGGCAGGGCAAGACGGATTACCATGAAGGTCCGCGAGGTCGGCGACAAGCGACCAGGCGTGATTCTCGCCCGGCCCCGCGAGGCTTGGCGGCCGCTTTAAGTAACCAGCTTATTATCAATGGCTTGTACGCAATCTGGTGGGAGTTTGGAGTTCGTTTCAGTTCGTTCCAGGTAGGGCTACTACTGTATTTTCAATGGGTTGAATGAGTTCTGCCCGCCGGTGAGAGTTCGTTTTTGGGTTCGTTCCTCGAGACTTCGTTTGTTTTCTATAACTTGTAGCCGCAGACCCCTCAATAAACTATCTTTTTTCTTCTTCACTTCTTGACTCTCCGCTCCGGTCCCAGAACCAGGTCACAGCTTCCACGGAACGCCGCGACTCGTGAAATCCTGGCCAAGCTGCCCCAAAAACAGCTCGGCGGGCCGGTTGAGAAACGGCCCGCCGAGTACCAGTTGCTGGGGCAGGGAAACGGTTTCGTAACGTGATTCTTCGTCAGCGCTACTGCAATAGCTCCACCTTGAGGATGGGCCTCGACCAGGGATTCAGGTCCATGGTGATGCCGCTGTTGCCGTTCAAGGTCAATTGATCGGTGATAATCTCTCCAAAGACCCGAGTGCCCGAGCCTGACCCGCCGGTGAGGGTCGTAACGGTCTGGTAGTCGGTTGGTGGTAGGTTGCAGGTGCCGGTTGTGAGTAGCGCGGGGCAATCGCGGAAATACATGGTGCCCGAAAGCAGGAGTCCTCCCCCGCCGTTCATGGTTTCCCCCTTGTTGGGCGCGGCCGACCGGTCCGCGAAGAACAGGATCCCGCGCTCCGGACCAAGTGTGTCTGTACCGACGTTCGGCATCACAGCACCTACATACGTCCCTAGCGTCGTGCAAGGCGCCAAGAGCACGTTTCCAGTCACGGTGTTCGGAATGCCCATGCGGGGGTCCCAACCAGGAGGCGTATCACCGGGGCAATGAGCCAGACTCGTGTTAAACGCATCCGCGGTGATTTTTCCAGAATCGGCACCGACATAAAGGTAGGCTTCGTTGCCGGACGTGCACTTCCCCGGGTTCGCGCACGTGAGATAAAAAATGGTACCCATGCTGTTGTCTCCGGCAGCGCCACTGGGACGCACCATGGAGTTGGCATGGAATTCGAGGGCGCCTCCCTGGATGTAATAGACTCCGGGGTCAAAGAGTGCGGTAAAGTTCTGCACATTGATATTGTTCGCACCAATATAGTCTCCGGCGCTGTATTCGCGGCACTTGTCGTTGCTAGTAGTGGCGGAGGGATCAGGGCAGCCATTCTGGCCGTACGGAATGTTGTGCGTCACGACTCCGGCTTTCCCAGGGTCTGTCGGCGGCGGGAGGACCAGAAACGGATCCCCAACGGGATTGACGCCCGAGCGCCAGCCGAAAGGCGAATTAGTTGCGAACCCTCCCGGTGTTGGAGGAGGTCCTCCAGTGACCCCGAAGTCTGCGCCGTCGTACTTAATACCAGCCTGACAGAGGTCCACTGATGCGTTTGCGCAGGTTGTTGTGCCGCCTGAGCCTCCGAGATAGGCGGCATCCTGTGATAATTGCGCAGCCGCCGCGTCCGAATTCACCTGGATGCTACGGTTCGGCCCGCCAACGATCTGGATGGTCGGGTTCCCATTAATTTGGAAACTCTTCGGCTCGGTCGGATCGAGCACCAGGATGGGGATCGGCTGCGTTTGGGTCTGCAGCCCGCACTTGGCGAGGGCATGCACGACTTGGGTGGAGGTGCCGCTGATCCAGGAGGAGAAATATACTCTCACGCCGTCGTACACATCAGCTTCGACGAACGGATATGGCCCTGCGACCGATGCGTCCGGGGTCACGACTCCGGGGATCGAAGCGGGGAAGCTCACGTTCACGCCGTTCGTTTCTGTGTTCGCCACCAACGGTGTCGCACTGGGACTTGAGTAGCCATTCAGGGCGGCGTACTGACAGGGAGAGTAGTTTGAATTGCCTTTACAGTCGAAAGCCGTCCCCAGTTGGCTCGCTTTTGTAAAGTTTCCGCACGGGTAGGCCGTGCCGCCCGCAGTATGACATGTGCCGTTGATCCGCTGTCTTTGCATATCCATGACGGCGGCGACGCACGCGGCGTCGGCGGCGTTCTGAGCCATCTGGCGATGGAGGAACAGATTGGTCATGTCGACGCCAAAGCCTACGAACATGATCAGGAACAACCCGACGGCGAGCACTACCAGAATGCTCACCTGGCCGGCGTCTGCGTAACGTCCGCCTGACCGATGTGAAGTAAACGTGCGCTTGTCGAATGTCAAATGGTGCCGCATGGTTGTGGCCCCCTCTCAAACTCTGTAACTCTGTCCGTCATTCTGTTAGCGGGCGGTTTCTCGAATCCTCTGTGTGTAAGCATCGCTCCGATAAACCCTGTCGTCAAGAACCAGTCGTGCTCTTGACGACTCGTGGACGACGCAGCTAAAACGTATACCGCCTGGTTATATATCCTCAGAGGTTCGGGGTTTCACCCGAGGCGGTCCCGCCATTGGCTGTTCCCTGCGAATCAAGCTGCGCACCGCGTTTGACTTCCTTGAAAGGCTCCCACTGGCCGTTATCGGTGGCGGTCACGCGGCCCTGTCCCGCCGCCACCGTGGCTTTGGGGACGCTGACGTAGCCCGCAACCCGTCCCTTCTCGATGCGGTTGACGACGAGTTCCAGCGGCTGTTCGCGTCCCGTGGTGTAGAAGAAGATCGGCTCGTTGACGGTGCGATCCTTCTTCTCGATGGTGTAATCGTCAACCAGGAGGCGCAGGGTGTAACGCTGGCGCCTGGTGTCGGTCTTGCGCAGCTCGAGTCCGACGCCGCCCACGCGCTGCGAGGGGTTCGAGCGCTGGAGCGAAAACTCGTAGTAGTCGCGTTCTCCCAGGCGCCGCAACTGGGCGATTTCGTCGTGGTTGCGGCCGACGAGGGTGCCGAATTCGCTGCGTGCCATGCCCAGACTCTCCGCGGTCTGGCGCAGGCTCTTTTGGGTGGCGTCGAGGTCGCGGCGGGTGGCCGAGACGTCGTCCGAGAGGGCGCCGACCAGCTTCTGGTCGGCCTTCTTGGCGAGCGCGCGAGCTACACGGCTAGCCTCCTGATGCTGCTCGGCCTGGAGCTTTTCGGTCATCGTCTTGGTCTCGTTCAGTTGCCGGCGCGTGGTCTCATCGAGGCTGGCGGGCGTCACTGCGGGCTGGCTCGCCGTCGCCCGTTCTCCGGCCTCGATTGCCCGGCGCGTGGCGCGATCCAGCGCCGCCAAGCGCTCCTCCACTTGCTTGTTCAGGGCCTCCTCGCGGGCTGCGGACTGTGCCTCGAGGCGGCGTTCCACGCTGTTGAACTGGCTTACCTGCTGATGCAGATAGAGCTGATCGAGACCCAGGATAACCGCCACAACCACCATGGCCACCAGCGGTAGCTTCGACTCCCGGCGCTCGGGCGCGCCCGGCGGGGCGGGGGGTGGGTTCGTGGTCTGCTGGGCGGCAATCCGTTGCCACTTTTCGTAATCGCTCAAGTTGAGTTTCCTCTCAAAAAGAATTCTAGGCTATTGGGCGTATTGCTTAGAGCGCCCTAGGGGTTGGTGTGGGCCGCGTCCTATTCCATCCAGGAGCGGAGCGATCCATTCTTCCCGGCGGCAGGATTCAAGCGGGCTACGGCGCGCCGGGTCAAGGCGTCGTAGTAGATGTCATACTGAACCTTGAACGGCCGCCCTTGGAAGTTAGTGTAAGAGATGTGCAAGGGGAGAACGTGCGAAGGATTTCCGGCTTCCGCCCGCAGTACGTTCATGAGGCTTTCCGGCCCAGGGGGAGTGCCGCCGTTTCCCTCGACGCGAGGGACGACGGTCACCCATTCCTTGACCAGGTGGGACACGACATCGAACTTCGCCACGTAGCCACCGTTCTGTATGTCGTCGACTTTGACGTTGAAGGCGGCGTCGTCACTGACGTTGATCAACGTCAGCGGCTTGGGGTTGTCGGTCTCACAGTCGAGGTGGACAAGCACTTGCGGCGCGGGCAAGGACGCCTCCTCGGCGTTGAGCCGCAGGAGGTGTTCATCCCTCCAGGCATAGCAACAGGCGAGGATCAGGAAGGTTGCGCCAACCACCCACACGACGTAACTCGGCGGCGAGAAGCCCGCAAAGCCTTCAGCCGCCAGGAGGATGCCAATGGCTACGCCGCCCCCTAGCAGGGTCTTCCATTGTCCGCCGACCGATTTGGCGAATTCCAGAATCTCTCGCATGAGCCCGGCTGGCAGCCGCAATCCCCCCTTGGTCCGATCTGTAACACTCCCGCTCCGGGAGCCTGCCGGCGGAGGCTGAGAACAGTTGGCGGATTCCCAGCCCTCCAACTCCGCTCTGAAGTTCGCCAAAGTTCCCGTGAGGCTGGCGGCCTCCAAGTTCTTCCTACCAGGACTTAGGACCTAGGACCCAACGGCGGCACTGAGCCGGCTGCCGACCTTAGCGTACGCGTTGTTGATGTCGCTGGCCACCGTGCCCATTCCTACCGTTGCGGCCAGTGCGATCAGAGCTGCAAGCAATGCGTACTCGATCAGGTCCTGCGCGGAATCGTCCCGGTGAAACCGGACGAGCAGCTTCAAAATGCGATCCGTCATGAGAATCCTCCTGAACGCGAATTGGTTTCCCCTGGAGTTCAGGGCACCTGTCGGTGGTCTTCCATCGACCCGTCGTATGGAGATGGCAAGCCGTATTCCAAACTATGGTTCGCTCGGAACTGTCGGAGTTAACCAGCGACGGGCACGAAATGATCCGGCGCTACGGGAGGTCCGCGAACGTAAGTGGTTCGACTTCATGGCCTTAGTCGTTTAGGTGTCTAAGTCGGTACTTATTTCCAGCATTAGAGGTAAGTGCTTAGTAATCAATGCATTGCAAGGTACGTATGTCTCAGCTTGGAGACAACGCCTGCTGAGGCGGTGATACTGTCCGGCTACCGGGTATTATCCCGATGTGCTCTTAAGGGCAATACGCACTCTGCTCCAAAAACTTCGCCGCAGTCCGCTAGCTTACTGCCCACTTCGCGATAGGATTGAAACCCGTCCATGCTCAACGTAAACTGGTCGTCCCTTCGATGGCTGTTTGATGGCGGGGTGGTCGCGTCCGGTCGGCGAGGGCGCACGCGGAAAACACGGAAAGAGAGACGGTGCCAATGCCAAAGCCTGAGGCCGCGGATGTCCAACCTGAGCTCTTGCTGGAAGGCCACATCCGCGACAGGTTGTTCTTCGACCTGACGCTCGACATGCTGGCGATTGCCGGATTTGACGGGTACTTCAAGCTGCTTAATCCCGCTTGGGAGCGGACACTGGGTTTCACGCAGGAGGAACTGCGGTCGCGGCCTTATCTCGACTTCGTTCATCCTGAGGATCGCCGGTCGACGCTGGCCGAGGCGAATAAGGTCAGGACGGGCGCGCAGGTCATCTCTTTCGAGAACCGCTACGAAGCCAAGGACGGCTCGTACAAGTGGTTGCTGTGGACGGCGACTCCGCTGCCGGAGCAGAAGCTGATCTACGCTGCGGCGCGCGACATCACCGACCGAAAGCGGGCGGAGCGGCGGCTGGCAGCGCAGCACGCGACGGCGCGCGCGCTCGCGGAGTCCACGACGCTCGGCGAAGCCACACGCCGGATTCTCCAGGCGCTCGGCGAGGCGCTCGGCTGGGAGCACGCCGCGGTCTGGTACGTCGACGGGACGGCGAACCTGCTGCGCTGCATCGAGACGTGGTCGACGGCGGCCACGCCCCAATTCGCGGAGTTCGACGCGCTGAGCCGCCAAACGACCTTCGCGCCCGGCATTGGACTGCCGGGGCGGGTCTGGAGTTCTGGCCAGCCGGCCTGGCTTCCGGATGTGGTCCACGACTCAAACTTTCCTCGCATCGAGGTCGCGGCTCGCGTCGGGCTGCACGCCTCCTTCGGATTCCCCATCGTGCTGGGCAGCGAAACCCTGGGTGTGATGGAGTTCTTCAGCCGTGAAACGCGCCAGCCTGACGAGGATCTGCTGAAGATGCTCGCCTCCATCGGCAGCCAGATCGGCCAGGTGATGGAGCGGATGAAGAACGAGGAGGCCCTGAAGCGGTACGCGCACGAGCTCGAACTGGCCAGGCAGGCGCAGGAGGAGAACGCCAACCGTCTCCATCTTCTGGTCAAGGAACTCGAGGTGGCGAAGCGCCGGGCTGAGGAAGCGACGCGCATCAAGAGCGAGTTCCTCGCGAACATGAGCCACGAAATTCGCACCCCGATGAACGCCGTCCTCGGCATGACGGAGCTTGCACTCGGCACGCGGCTCAGCGCGGAGCAGCGCGAGTATCTGACGGCGGCTCAGGAGTCCGGCCGTTCGCTGATGACCCTGATCGACGACATTCTGGACTTCTCGAAGATCGAAGCGCGTAAGCTCGACCTCGAGCTCGTGCCGTTCAACCTGCGCGACACCGTCGAGAATACGCTCAAGCTGCTCGCCGTACGCGCCAGCCAGAAAGGGCTCGAGCTGGTCTCAGCCATTCCACCCAGCGTCGCGGACCGGCTGCGTGGCGACCCGGGACGCCTGCGGCAGGTTCTGCTCAACCTGGTAGGCAACGCCGTCAAGTTCACGGAGCGCGGTGAAGTGGTAGTACGCGTCGACGTCGAGGCGTCCGACGAGAATTCGGTCCGCCTGCACTTTCTGGTGAGCGATACGGGCATCGGCATTCCGCGCTCGAAGCAGGAGATGATCTTCCAAGCCTTCGCCCAGGCCGACAGCTCGACCACGCGCCGTTACGGCGGCACCGGGCTCGGACTCGCCATCTCGTCAGCGCTCGTGGGCATGATGAGCGGACGCATCTGGGTGGAGAGCGAACCCGGCAAGGGCAGCACGTTCCACTTCACGGTGCGATTCGCGCTCGAGCGCGGCGGCCGCGGGGGATTCGCGCTCAAGGAGCCGGCGGACCTGCGCGGCATGCCGGTGCTTATTGTCGACGACAATGCCACGAACCGCCGCATCCTCCAGGATGTTGCCACCAACTGGCACATGGCGCCGGTGGCGGTGGAGGGAGCACGCGCGGCCCTGCGCGAGCTGGCTCGCGCCCAGGCTGCCGGGACGTCCTACCGCCTGGCGTTGATCGACGCCCACATGCCTGAGATGGACGGCTTTGATCTGGCCCGCGAGATGAAGCGCAGCCGGCGTCTGGGGCGAATCACCGTGGTCATGCTGACCTCAGCGGGCGAGCGTGGCGATGCGGCGCGCTGCCGGAAGCTCGGAATTCGCGCCTATCTCACCAAACCCGTCCGGCAGTCTGACCTGCTTGATGCCTTCGTGACGGCGCTCGGCGCGCCGCGGCGGGGTCGTGCGGTACCGCCGCTCGTCACTCGCCACCTGCTGCGCGAGCAGCGGCGTCCGCTGCGCATCCTGCTCGCCGAAGACAACGCGTTCAATCAGAAACTGGCCATGCGGATCCTCGAGAAGCAGGGCCACGAAGTCGTAGTGGCGAGCAACGGCCGCCAGGCGCTCGACGCGCTCGATCGGCCCGCGTCGCGCGGCTTCGACTTGGTCCTCATGGACGTACAGATGCCCGATATGAGCGGCTTTGAAGCGACGGCGACCATTCGCGGGCATGAGCGCGCGACCGGCGTCCACCTCCCGATTGTCGCCATGACGGCCCATGCCATGAAGGGTGATCGCGAGCGATGTATCAAGGCGGGCATGGACGGTTACGTCTCGAAGCCCATTCAAGCGAAAGAACTGCTCGCGGCGATTTCCGCGCTGGCGCCGGTTCGCACCACGCCGCCCGTTCTCGCACCTGAGACCCATCGCGCGGCGGGCGGTCTGGATGTCGGGCGGCTGCTCGAAGGCGTTGGCGGCAGCGAACAACTGCTGCGCGAATTCATCCAGTTGTTTCTGGCCGACTCCCCGAAACAGTTGTCAAAAATCCGGCGGGCGGTCGCAAGTCGCAATGCCAAGGCGCTCGCGGAATCCGCCCATGCGCTCAAAGGCTCGTCAGGGAGTTTTTCGCTCAAGGGCGCCTACGAAGCAACTAGCAAGCTCGAAAGGATGGGACGCAAAGGCGACCTGGCGGGCGCGAAGGCTACGCTGCGCGCGCTCGAGGAAGGGATGACGCGGCTCCGGCAGGAGCTCCGCGCGCTGCTTCGAGCAGCCCGGTGTTAGCAGGTTGGTGAAAAACGTTCTGGAAGCGTGTCATTCCGAACGAAGCGAGGAATCTTGCTCTGAAAATAACGACCCTGCGAGATTCCTCGTCGCCTGCGGCTCCTCGGAATGACAGCCTGGGAGAGTTTTTCTGCAACCTGTCTAGAGAATCACGGAATCCAATCGGGCGATTTTCCTGAATCCCTGGTCGAACGATACCACCTGGAAATTGTGGAGTAATGCCAGAGCGGCGATGTATGCGTCGGTCCACCGGCCCGTGGCTCGAAAGGCGCTTTGCGTCAGTTTCTTCCAAACGGGCTCGATATCCGGGGGTTCCAGGGCGAAAACCACTCGTTCGTCGCGCGCCAACTGCTCGTAGACGGCCCAAGCTTGCCGCTGGTTCAACACATCATCGGCCATCACTCGCGAGTTGGTGAGCAAGCGGAGGAAACCCATTTGCGTGATGTGACAGAATGCAGCGCCCGCCTCGCCAATCGCTGCGAACCAGTTCGTCGCCACCGCGTGATGGACGTGCCGGTCGGATGTTAGTGCCACCCAAACATTGATGTCAGGTAAGGTGATCTTCAATTTCGGCATTGGCGAGACGCAAGGTCCCCGGATGCTTGGAGCGGACGAGGGGGAGCTTGATCCGGCGGCGTCGTAGCCTCCGATCGCTGGTGACGGCCTGCCGCAGTGCCTCCTGGATGAATTCCCTGAGCGTCGAGCCCCTCAACGCCGCTTCAGACTTCACTTGGCGAAACAAAGGGTCAGGCAAATCCACGGTAGTTCTCATAAAAGCATATTTACATAAAGGCTTACGGGAATCAAGCAACTACTCGGTGTACTTCACGAAGATGACTTCGTTGCGCGCTTCGTTGTAGATCAGCTCGTCCACCATCTGCCGCACCATCATCAATCCGAATCCTCCGGGACGCAGGCCTTGCTCCTCGCGCACTCGCATGTGCTCGTAATCGCCCGGTGGGTATCCGATGGCGGCGTGTTTGAGGCTTTCGAGCTTGAAGCCCGGCCCCGGATCGGCGATGCGATAGAGCAGCATGCGGCGCCCGCGTACGTAAGCGATCCGCACCTTGCGGTTGGGATCCAGCTTCCCGCCCCACTCGATGGCGTTCACCAGCAATTCGTGGAAAGCCTGGCCCACGGACTCGCGCACGTGCTCGGGCAGGTCGGTCTTGAGGTTCATCAGGAAACTCTGAATCCGCTCCGCCGCCTCGAACTGGCAGGGCACGAGCAGTTCCACCCAGTGAGGCTGGGCCGACAGCACCTCGATGGGCGGACCGTCGCTCGGCGCGGCCAGCGCCTTGATCACGTGGTCGACCATGGTCTTGGGCGGAAACGGCTTGTGGACGTACTGGTAAGCCTGCTCGCGGACGGCGCGCAGCACGGTCTGCGGCGTATCGTCGGAAGTCATCACCAGGACTTTGGGCCGCGTGTCCTGAGTTTGAATGCGCGCCAGGATGTCGAGTCCGTTGACGCCCGGCAGGCCGACGTCGAGCAGCACCAAATCGTATTTGTTCTTCTCGAGCTGCTTGAGCGCTTCGGTGCCGTCTTTCGCGCCCGTCACGGTGAAGCCCGCCGTCTTGAGCATGCGGTATAGGGCGTGACGCAGTGGCCGGTCATCTTCGGCAATCAGAATGGTGGGCATCGCTTCTCCCGTCGGCGCTGACTGTGAAGCGTTGATTAATCCATCGTACTTCGCACGCGACGGAGATTCAAGGCAGCGCCAATGCTCTCAGGCATTGATACCGAGCAACTGCGCCGCGTTGGCGAAATATACCTTGTGCAGAATCCCTTCCGGCAGGCCGAGCCCGTAGATTCGCCAGCGGCCTTGAGGCGGCGTGGGCGACGGCGCGTAATCGAAGTACTCATCCTCACTTTCGAGGAAGCGAAAGTAGATCTCGTAGAGCTGGTCGCCGAAAACCTGCTGTGGCGTCTGGAAGCCGCGTGGGACGGCGTCCGTGCCGAACAGGATGCGATCCTGATACTTGTCGAAAAACTTGCGCGATGTGCGCGGCTGGCGTCCGAGCTCGCCGATGCGCGCGGCAATGTCGACGTGCAAGTTGGGATAACGATCGAGGCACTCGGAGATGAAGGCGAGATTCTCCGCGTCGCCGCCCACGTGCAGTCCGATGAACTGCGTGTGCGGGTGGCGTTCGACCACGCGATTGCGCGCCGCCAGCAGTTCGGCGTTGGAAGGGAAGTCGCGGTCGTGGAACGACCAGTCGGGGTGGTTGTTCAGCTCCTCGTAGCGTTCGTTGAAGCGGTCGATGGGGAGGAAGAACGCCTCGGGGTCAGAAGTGTGGATAGCCACGGGCATCCGCAGCGCGCCGCACGCTTCCCACATCGCGTCGAAACGCCGATCGTCAACCTTCACCAGCGGTCCGGTCGTCACCTGCTCGCGCAAGTAGAGTCCCAGCGTCTTCAGGACCTTTAGTCCTCGTGCGCCGGCTTGATGCGCGCGCTGGAGCTCGTCAGCCTGGAACTGGCTGTAGCCCGGCTGGTCTGAGCGCTCCCACCAGGGCTCTGTGAAGACGGAAAAGCGGTCGGGGTGAGGCGTCTGAAACCTGCGGAGGGTCTCTTCGAGACCCTGTCCCACCCCGCCCGTCAGGTCGACCATCATGCGCAGATTGCGCCGGTCCATGGCGGGCAGCACCTGGTCAGGAGTGGCGGAGTAGCGCATCTTCTCGCCCAGCGACACGCCGTTCTTGCTGGAGGCAGAGAAGCTGAGGTGCGTGTGGATGTCGATGACCGGGAAGCGGGCGCGCGGAACATTGGTCACGGGGACGTGGAGCATGCTCTTCGGCTGGAAATCCTTGAGCGCAAGCGGCGCTTCCGGCGCCGCGCCTGCCTCCGCCTCGGGCTCCGCGACTCCGCTGGCGCCCGCGCGTGCGAGCTTCGAGCTGGTGAGTCCCGAGGCGGAACCGCGTCCCGCGGCTCCCGCCGCCAAGACCGCTGCTCCAGTGCGTGTCAGCCACTGCCTTCGACTCAACATCGGTATGCCTCCTGGTCATTCGAGAGCAACGCTCGAACATCACGCCGCTCTCAGAGTAAAATCTGGTCCCGAGTGTTTGGAAGCGTAGCATAATCGGGGAGGCAGGGAGGTTGGTTTGCGAAACCTGATATCGGTCGGAATTGCCGCGCTGCTCTTCTGCGTTCTCACCTCGGACGCGCCATGGTCCCCCGTTTCACTTGCCCAGACGGAAGGAAAGCCTATGACCCAGACCAGTCCTTACACCAGCAACGTTCAAATCAAGGCCCGCCGCGCGCCTCACGATTTCGTGCCGGACGGCAATCTCGCGAAGCGCGCCTGGAAGAAGACCGAGTGGGTCGAGTTCGATCACGATGCGAGCGGCCAGCGCACTTATCCCCAGGCGGCGACGCGCATCGCCGCGCTATGGACGCCGGCGTATGTCTATTTCGCCTTCTCGTCGAAATACTCGACACTGAATATCTACGAAGGCGAAGACTCCGCCAAGGAGCGCTGGGAGCTCTGGAATCGCGACGTGGTCGAGGTATTCGCCAATCCTCAGCCGGAGCGCGTGAACCACTACTACGAGTTCGAGGTGGCGCCCAACAATCAGTGGATCGACCTCGAGATCGACAAGGACAAGACGCCGTTCAACGACGCCGGTTGGGACTCGCACTTCGAGCACGCGACCCAGGTCGACGCGAAGCAGCACGTCTGGACCTGTGAGATGCGCATCCCGGTCGCCTCCATGGGCGTCAAGACTCTCGCGGCCGGCACCGAGTGGCGGATCAATTTCTATCGCGCCGACGGCCCCGGCGAAGATCCCCAGCGCCGCTTCATGTCGTGGAGCACGATTCCCGAGGGCAAGAGCTTCCACGTCCCGACGCGCTTCGGGGTGATTCGCTTCGTGAAATGATTCACCGCAGAGCAGGTAGGGAATTCTGAATTCTGAATTCTGAATTATGAATTGGGAAAGATCACCCCGCGAGCTGACGCCGAGTGCAACGGTTCGTTTCGGAAGGCGTGACAGCTTGCGTAGGCTGTGAATTCAGCATTCAGAATTCATAATTCTTTGCGTGCTCTGCGGTGAAAGTGTCTTAGCGGGCGAGGATCCACTTTTCCAGCGCTTCCTCCACATCCGACTCGAATGGTGCCGTGCGCACCTCGAAGGCAGCGGTCGCGCCTTTCTCCCGGTAAGCATCGTGGACCGGGCGCAACGCGTGCGTTGCCTGCGATTCCTCCAGCTTCCGTGTCAGCGCGTCCTGAGGATTCAGGAGCAGCAGCGGCCGGGGCGCGAGCGATCCCATCGCATCGACCAAATCGAAATCGCGCAGCACTCCCGGCAGCATGAGACTTGCGGGCTGCTGGTAGAGTTCGGCCTGCGCGATGTCGACAAATGAAACCGGAACTCCCGTGACCGCAACACCCGCGACGTCGGGTTCGAGTGCCGCCGCGAACAGCGCCACGCCGCCTGCCCAGCCACGTCCGATGATGGAGATGCGGTGCGCGTCCACGTCGGGGCGCTTCGCGACCCAGCGGACCACCGCGCGCGCGTCCCTCACTCGCATGCCCACGAGCGGACGTCCGAGAAAGAACGAGTCGTAGGCGAAGTCCGCGTCCATGCCGTTGCGCGCGTCGAAATAGCTGACTCCCGCGATACTCCGCGCCGACTTGGTCTCGCCGAATCCGCGAACGTCGGCGACCGCCACGAGTTCACCCTGTTGCGCCAGCCGCTCGATGATCGCGGGATCGTCGTCCGCGCCGTCGCGATCGCGGAGGTAGACGACTGCCGCGCGGCGCGCTGACTCAGGCGCGGCTTGCGACGCCACAGGCTGTCCTGCGGCAGAAGTCGCGATGGCTTGCTGGTATACGACGCGCGTGGGTACGACGATTCCTGGTTCGGTGGTCAAGAGCACCTTTTGGACCACGAGATTCCCAACCGTGGTCTCGCCTACGCGCGCCGAACCGGCTTGAATCGCGCCGGACTGCGATCCCAACCGCTCGGCGATGCGCGTCGCGAGCGTAGCCGAGGAGTTCGGACGCCGCTCGAGGTCCAAGCGGTCGGCGAGCCGCTGGGCCTCGGCGTGGTTGAAGTCATAGACGCGCTTGCCGCCCATCGCCGTGAACACTTGCCCGTTCGGCGTACACTCGAGCGTCGCATCTTTCTCCGTTGTGATCGCCGGCTCATGGACTGCTTCGCCGCCCGCGCCTTTGAGCCAGCGGTCGAACCACGCGTAAGTGGCCTCGCGGAACGGCTGGCTGTACGCATGCCGCTGGTTCGCCTCCACCATCTTGAGCCGGTCAGAAGCGCCGAGCAGCGCGTAGAGCCGCTGGAGTTCCCGAAACGTGCGGCGCGTTCCGTCGATAGGAAAGAAATCCTGGGTCGCCGCTCCGATCAACACCGGACGCGGCGCGATCATGCCGACGAACTCCGTGTGGTCGAGCCCGGCGGCCAGCAGTCCGGGGATGTCCTGCTCGGGGTCGGAATCGGCATCGTTCGCGCGCGCTTCGATCTTCTTGGGCAGGGACGTGATAAAACAGACGATGGACGCCGCCTTGACGCGCGGGTCGAGCATGGAGATGTAGGTTGTCAGCGTGCCGCCGCCCGAGCTGCCGGTGACGCCGATGCGCTTGGGGTCGACTTCCTTGAGCGACGCGAGGTAATCGATGCCGCGCATGCCGTCCCAGATGAAGTAGCGCGCAAGGTCCTGGCCTATCAGGTATTCCTGAATCCCGGCCATGGCGTGCTGATCGTCGGGGTCGGGAAGGAAGTTGCGCTGGTGGACGAAGTCCCAGTACTCCGCCCGCTCGCCCTGCCCGATGGGATCATAGGCAAGCACCACGTAGCCGCGCTTGGCGAGCCCGATAAAGAGGTGCTGGTAGACGTCGTAGGCCTTGCCGTTTTTCGAGTGGCCGCAAGGCGCGAGGACGGCAGGGAACGGCGGCACGCCCACCGTCGGCACGTAGAGGTTCGCCGTGACGTAGAACTCGGGCAGGCTCTCGAAGATGACCTTGCGCACCACGTAGCCGTCGCGCGGGATCTCTCCTACCACTCGCGCGTTGAGCGGCGTCGAATCGCCGGGTTTGCCGGGAAGTCCGCCGATCAGCTCGATGAACTTGGTGCGGTTGATCTCCTGCCAGTCCTTGAAGTTTTCCTGAGATTGGATGGCGTCGAAGCGGGTGAGCCGCTTCATCGTCGAGTCCGCTGCCTGATGAACCATGTAGTTGAGCAGCATGTCGGTGAATTCTCTTTCGAGCGGCGTGCCCTGGATCACGCGCAGGTCCGCCGGGCGCAGTGATGTTTGACCAGTGGCCTGAGAACTCAGAATGGAGAGCAGGAGAATCACCGGCAGCAGGTTCCGCTTGACGCGAATCACTATTCCTCCTCGGCCTTGCCGACGGGATGCATTCTATCGCAACGTGACACGTTCAATCCCGAAGTCTATTGGATGCGTCTTGCTTGAGCCTGAGCGCTGTGCAACTCTGGTTGTTTGCGCTACTCCCCGTTCGCCGCGCCGAGTGGTATCCTTTTGTTAGCCCAGTTATAAGCCAAGAACCGGCGCGAGTCGTTAGGCGTCGGACTACTACTCACGGAGGCCGCGCCATGAAACTGCTGAACCTCGACATCACGCGCATCGCCCATGATACTTTCCGCATTGCGGGCTCGAAGGTCATCTATACCGATCCCTTCAAAGTCACGAAGCGCGATGAAGCGGACATCGTGCTGCTCAGCCACGAGCACTTCGACCACTTGAGCCTCGAGGATTTGGAGAAGGTCTGCTTTCAGGGGACGTCGATCCTCGCGAGTCCACTGTGTAAAGACGGACTGAAGAACGTCAAGGTGAAGGAGATTCACTACCTCGACCCGGGCGGCAAGCACCTCGTCGGGAAAGTCGAGATCCATGCCGTGCCGGCCTACAACGTCAACAAGTTTCGCGAGCCCGGCAAGGCGTTCCATCCCAAAGGCGAAAAGCGGCTGGGCTTCATCATCAAGATGGACGGGACCACCGTTTATCACGCCGCCGACTCCGATTTCATCCCCGAGATGAAGTCGATCCAGTGCGACATTGCGCTGCTGCCTGTGTCAGGGACTTACGTGATGACGGCGGAGGAAGCGGCGGAAGCGGCGGCCGCCATCCATCCCAAGATTGCCGTACCGATGCATTACGGCGCCATCGTGGGGAGCGACGCGGACGCTAGGAAGTTCAAGTCACTGGTGAAGAACTGCCAGGTGGAAATCGTGTAGCGGGCTCCGCTCTCCAGCGTCGTAGCGGCGGCTTGATGCCGCGTAAACCCCGCCGCCACATCGATCAAGTGGCGAGATAAACTCGCCGCTACTTGAGTGTGGCCCAGGCGAGTCCGTCGGCGCCACGGCCCACGTCGATATACTTCTCGACCTTCCAATCACTCAGATTGATGACCGCGATCTTGTGGCTGGCGTCGCAAGACACGTAGGCTACCTTATCGTCGGGCCGCACCAGGACTTCCTGCGGGGCGGGCAGCACGTCGATGGTGCGCGCGAGCTTCAGCGACTTGAGATCAACGACGCCCACCTTGTTGATGCGGATCAGCGCCACCAGCAGCCACCGGCCGTCGAGCGTGGGCGCGGTACCGTAGCCGATGCCGGGCATGGGGACCCAGGTGACCTTGTTGTCAGCCGTGTGGATGACGGCGAGCTGCGGCTTGGTCTGGTCAGAAGTGAAGGCCATCGTGCCGTCGGGCGAAACCGAGATACGCTGCGTCTCGCGCGAGATCGGAATCACGGCGAGCTTCCGGCGCGACGCGACGTCGAGCACCGAAACGGTACCCGGGCCGACGTTCGCGGTGTAGATGCGCTTGCCGTCGGGCGTGATGGCCAACATGTGTGACTCGGGCTGGCCGGTCGGGATGCGTTCGACAATCTTGTTGGTCGCGGGATCGATGACGGCGATGTCGTCCGAGAGTTCAGTCGAGACGTAGAGCCTCCCGTCGGGTCCGAACTTCGGGCAGTGCGGGCGCTGGGGCTTGGCGAAATCGATCGTCGTGATGCGCTGGTGCGACGCGAGGTCGATCACGTCGAGCGTGGTGCCGTCCGTGCCCGGCTGGCCGACGCCCGAGTTGCCGTAGATCGGGACGTAGGCGCGGCGCCCGTCGGGCGAGGCGATCACTTCGTGCCCGGTGATGCCGCTTTCCTCTACCTTGGCGATTTCCTTGCCCGCGACGGGATCCACGATGCCCAGTGTGTGCTCGCCTTTGTTCGCGACGAGCAGCAATCCGCGCGAGCTCCCAGTAGCGGGCGGCCCGGCCGCAGTCAGCGGAATCACCAGACCGACGAGCGCGAGACCGATGGTTATCAAACCGAATCGCAACATTGCAATCCTCCTTAAGGGACGATGTAGGCGTCATTCCGAGCCGTCAGGCGACGAGGAATCTCGCCTTGGTCCTTGATTCCTGGACGAGATCAGAGCGAGAGGGCTCTTGGGCGCCCTGCCGGGAAGGCGCAGCCTTCCCGCACAGCAGGGCGGCAAAGCCGCTTGGGATCTTTGGCCCTACTCTCTGCTCTCTACTCCCTTCACACTGCATTCCGCGCAGGGACACAACGAGCGCAGGTAATCGAATGCGTAGATGCCGGTCGAATGGCCGTCGCTCCAGTAGATTTGCAGCGCGTAGCGGCCCACCAACTCGGCGCGCTCGGGCTTGAGCGTTTTCTGGTACATCGGGAAGGGGCTGGACGCCAGTCCCGATTGCAACGCGTGATGCGGCTCATAGTCCGATCCCGTACAAGTGGCGCACGGGCATTTGTCGCGCAGCTCGCGGTAAGGATACGCGCTCACGTGTCCGTCGGACCACTCGATGCGGATCGTTCCACCCTCGCCTGCCAGTTTGATTTTGCGCGGTGTCAGCATCCGAACTGCCTTTCACTCGATACTGATCTCCTGCCCGGCCTCGAAGTTCACGATGCTCACTTGCGCGGCGAGCGCAGCAGCGGCGTCGCGAAACGCGCGGCCGTAGGGCGTCGATTCATCAAGCGCCACCGGCTTGCCGCTGTCACTCTGGACGCGGATCGCGACGTCGAGGGGAATCTCACCCAGAAACGGGAACCCGAGCTTCGTGGCGGCGGCGCGGGCTCCGCCGTGTCCGAAGATGTCCTCGCGCTCGCCGCAGTGCGGGCAGATGTAGTAACTCATATTCTCGATGACGCCCAGGATCGGCACCTTGAGTTTCTGGAACATGGCGATGGCTTTCGACGCCACGGTCAGTGCCAGATCCTGCGGCGTCGAGACAATCACCGCGCCGGTCAGCGGGATGGACTGCGAGAGGCTCAACTGGATATCGCCGGTGCCGGGCGGCAGGTCCATCACGAGGTAATCGAGCTCGCCCCAGCGCACGTCGCCCAGAAACTGCTGCATCGTCTTATGAAGCATCGGCCCGCGCCAGATCACCGCTTCGTCCTTGGGCAGGAAGTAGGCCATGGAGATGATCTTGATGCCGTACTCGACCGGCGGCTCGAGCTTGCCCTCGACGACGCGCGGCTCGTGGCGTCCGCCCATCAGCATGGGGACGCTCGGCCCGTAGACGTCGGTGTCCATGAGGCCGACTTTCGCGCCCGCGCGCTCGAGCGCCACGGCGAGGTTCGCCGCCACCGTCGACTTGCCTACGCCGCCCTTGCCGCTCGCCACCGCAATCGTATTCTTCACCTGCGGAATCAGGTTCGAGGGTTTGGCGCCCCGCGAAGAAGAAGACACGTTCCAGGTCATGCGAATGTCGACGTCCGCGACGCCCAGCTCCTGGACGGCTTGCCGGGCGCTTGCCGCGAGCTGGTCGCGCACCGGAAACGCCGGCGTAGTCAGCTCAATGGTGAACGACACTTTGCTCGGGCTGATCGCCAGGTCTTTGACGAATCCCAGCGACACGATGTCGCGGTGCAGGTCGGGGTCCTGTACAGCGGCCAGCGCCTTCAAGACGTCTTGCTCGGTGATTGGGTGCATCAGCTTTCAGCCCTCAGCTTTCAGCTCTTGGCTTTTCGTCTTCTGCCTTCTACCTTTCGCCTTCCGACTCCTGACTTCTTGACTTCTTGACTCCTGCCCCGAACTGAGCGACTACTTTTGCTGATTCTAAACAACTTCTTCGGTTCGTTCCTTCATTTCTGATGTCAGCACTCAGCGGTCAGCTTTCAGCCCGGACTATAAACCCCGAACTACGGACTCCGAACTCCGGACTCCGAACTGAGAGACCCCGAACTGAGCGACTACTTTTGCTGATTCTAAACAACTTCTTCGGTTCGTTCCTTCATTTCTGATATCAGCGCGCCGCCGTACCCGACTCGACTGGTCCCGCTTGGGACGGTGGCCCCAGTGAAGCTTGCGAGACTCCTGGTCCACGTCGCTTCGGACTCGCAGCCGGCACGGGATACCGATACCATAGACGGCTATCGTCCCGCTCGCCTTGCACAGTTTTGCCCAAGCGGGATCGTTCGTAGCGTAGACGATATAGCTTTCGCCTTTCTGGAAGTCATACCCGCCAAGAGCCGAAGGTGGCTTAATCGTGCATATTTTGACGTGCTCAGTCACTGTACCCTTCCAGCACCACTCCACCCTGAACGTCGCGAGCATTGTGCCTGAAACTTCTGTGTCCCCGTTGTCAACTTGCTGCACCGTACCCCTGAAAACAGCAACCGCATAGCGAAAGGCTTGACGTTGCGAACGCTCGACGCAGTCTTGGGCGAAGAGGTTTGCTGGTAGCCAGATCGCGATCAACAACCAGCTTGGAATCCTCGTTCGAGCCTCCACCTTATTTGGCCGCCTCGTCCATGATCTTGGTGATCGTCTCCTCGACTTCGAGCGCGACGGCTTCGAGCTCCGGCGTGCCAAACAATTCGATCATGGCGGTGGGGCGAATCGTCGCCAGGACCACGCTCGCGCCTTCCTGATAGACCGAGATGCGGCAGGGCAGCGCGGTCGAGATTTCCGCGTTGGCCTCCAGCACCTTCTTCGCCTGATGCGGGTTGCAGACTTCGTAGATCAGGCAGTCGCGGTCGAAGTCCACACCCTTCTCTTTCAGCTTGTCCTTCAGGTTGTGGACGGCCATCACGCCGAACTTGTGCCTCTGCGCCGCCGCCTCAAGGTTGCGCGTAACCTGCGAGAGCGATTTCGCGGATTCCACTCGGTATAGCATCTCGACCCTTTCGATTTCCGCTCATCGCCGGCCTCAAAAGGCCTGCGCCAGCCACTCGTCTCGACTTAGACGTTGCTGGTTAGTTCCTTCAAATTCGCTATCCAGTGTAGTAAAAAGCGGCAACGTTCAAGCCTTTCGGCAAACCGGGCAGCGACGGCCGCCGTGGCTCTCGGGGTGCCTCTTGTTCAGATTTTTCCACCCTCTCGCTCCAATCAACGAGTGCCAGAGAATTCTCTCTAGCAGGCTGCTGAAAAACTCTCCTTGAATAGGAGAAGTCGTGGTACAAGACGCGCATGCGAGGAACCGATCTGCAGCAAGGTCACGTTTTCAGCTACCTTTCGCCGGAGCAGCGGGTGCGCCAGGATCATCCTCTGCGCCCGATTCGTACCCTGGTGGACCAGATTCTGAAGCAGCTTTCGCGGCAGTTCGAC